>Ga0208789_1000508_pt1 | contig 35769 bp, 16 predicted proteins | sample Methanotroph_Enr_FD_187368 | JGI IMG/M metagenome (GOLD analysis project Ga0208789, IMG submission 187368) | Enriched soil microbial communities from Old Woman Creek wetland in Ohio, USA - Methanotroph_Enrichment_5 (SPAdes) (version 2) | ecosystem: Environmental > Terrestrial > Soil > Wetlands...
GCCCGAAATTAGCCCAATCCATTCTTTCGATACGAGAGGATGTAAATCCTTTTTGCTTTCAAAGACCAAAAAATAGGATTAAAAGTTACTTTAACGGGGTAAAACCCTTATTAATTTACATATGAAAATCGGAATTATTCTCGAAACAAAAGAGTACGAAAAAGCATGGAATGCTTTTCGTTTTGGTGTAACGGCCAAAAAGCAAGGACATGAAGTAAAACTGTTCTTAATGGGCGAAGCTGTTGAGTGCGAAGGTTTGACACACGAAAAGTACAATGTGGACGAACAATTGAAAAAGTTTGTGGAAGTTGGCGGTGAAATACTTGCCTGCGGCACCTGCCTGAAATCAAGACAATTAGACAGCACCGAAGCCTGTCCCATTTCTACCATGATTGATTGTGTGAATGTGGTGGCTTGGGCTGATAAAATGGTTACTTTCTGATTTGATTTATAGCCTTTAAAACAGCACCTTGTCTCTTATTCCGTTGAAACAAGGTGCTACTTTTTTATTCCGCCGGAAAATAGTTCAATGTGCATATTTCCCGGCTTTAGCTTATAAGTTGTTTTTCCCATTTATTTTTTCTGTAAGATTTTATGGCTTCTCTTATTGGTTTCATAAGTTCAGACTGACGGATAGTAAATAAAGTATGTGATAATAAAGTTTTAGCTTTTGTTATCACGTAATCGGAAGAATACGTTTTGTAAACATAATAGGAATTCAACGAATGAGGTTCCCCCAAGAATCTTTTTTTATAATCGTTATCACCCCATAAAAGGTGGTATGCCGATAATCCTTTTTCAATAGAAGTTTGAATTAAATACAGCTGGCCTATTTTTGCGATATCATATTTGGAAAAACGTTCATCATGTGCAATTACAAAACCGAAAATTTGCTCATTTAGTATTACCGCAATGTTTCCTGCAACAATAACTCCATCAATTTCAATGTAGCTAACCACTCCATAATGTTGAGCGTATTTATAAATATTAATTTTATCGTTGTTGTTTCTTCCCGGAATTATTCCCTTATGTTTCATTCTGGCAGTATTTAATTGAATAAGCCTGTCAATATCGCTTTCTTCAATTTCAACCCCGAACTTAGTCACAAAATTGGCACGAGGATAATCTCTCAACAATTTCGATTTGTGGTTTCTGATATTTTTTCGGGTGCTGTGTCCAAGTGTTGATATGTAATCATCAATGGTCGAAGGTAAATTAATGATATAATCATGATTCCTGTGGATTAAAAATGATTTATTCAAACGATAACTAATATAAGATAATTCGATTTTTACTTTTTTAATAGCAGGGAAACTTTTAAATATAAACTTTGTAAACTCAGAAAAGATATTCTGGTCAATATGAGCAAGTTTGTTCATGCAGGTTGTTGTGTTACCGCTGTTTTCAAACATTAACAGGTCAGTTAATTTGCTGTCATCATATATGAGTACATAATGCATTTCATAATCCGGATGATATATCTCGTTGTATCTACAAGTAGCAATATATGAATTGTATTTCTCTATCAGAAAAGATTCATATTCTACAGGAAGCCCTTTAAAATACTTAATCGAAATCATATTTTTTATTTTTACAAGGAAGTTGAAAAACAAAATTTTTACAACAATTGTAGCGGTATTGTAACCTTATGCAGCTCCTGAAAAAGTGCAAAGTTATTTCAGACGCTTTTCGGAATAAATAGTTAATATGTGGCTTGAAACACATACAGTTCTGTTGCGATAAGTTTACTTGTTGCAACACAGTTGTTTTACCAGAATGATTAAATGCCGGGAGGTGCGCGTAGGCCTGAAACACCGGAAGTATAACCGGCATAACGTGATGTTAACAGAGGTGGCTGTAAATCGGCTATAATTAGAGGAACAATGCAATCAAGTTGAAAACCAGCCGGAATAGCATGGAATTCTGCAAAGGCATTGTGTGAATTGGTTTGCAGATTATTGCTACTTTCTTGCCTGAGTATATTTCTGGGAATTCCAACATCCTGTTTTAATAAACAATGGTCGTTTTTATTTTCATTATTGCTGTTGTGATGGTGGTTATAATCCGGATAATCCTGCGGGTGATGATGCCCGTCTTTATTATCATTACAGAGCGAACTAATTATAAGAAATGCATTATGAGGGAGATGATGGTGAGGTATAACAGCGTGAGCCTCTATAATAATAATGGCAAACAGTATAAAAAGTGCAGCTGTTTTTTTCTTTATCATTTTAAAAGGCTTTAGTAAAAATAACGCTGAAAATCAAATTTTGTTTATTTCTGGTTGTTTTTTACTTACAACTTCTCCTGAGATGTAATCGCGTGGGAGCAGGAGTCAAACCGGCTAATTGCACGTCAGCCAGCCAATGTACAAATAGATCCTTTTCAAGAATGCCTAACTACTGCTCCGAAGTGTCTCCGTAGTAAGTCAAGAGTATGTTTGAGCAAGCGAGAGTTTCCAAAATGAGCGTGCTATAAGCATAGTGCTCTTTTATCCACGCAATCGTACTGGTTACAATATCAGAAACTTCGTTGCTTTTTACATTCCCTACACTGTTTAAGGTGATGTATGCTTTCCCCGATGCAAATTCAATTTTTAAAGATGAGCAATCAATACATAGATGGTTGACAAAATGATTAAATAGCCTATCGGTTTAAAGTGTTTCACCCTTTTACCGGCTATTTTTATAGAAATGATTTTTGCTGGTACCCTTACTGTTTTTGTATTGTTCAAACGATTCATGTATTTCCGGTTTTGTATCGGGATTATACATTTCCCTGTTTTATATCCTCTGTAGGCCAATGTTCGGGCTATGCCTATTGACCATAGCACCAAAATATATGAACCCAAGTTCTATTATTCGCCAATAGGGCAGATATACGAACTACAGTTCCCCTATTTCTCATTAGTGCCTGTTTTTGTTTTGGCTTCCAAAGTTAATAATTGTTTTCAGAATCAAGCCATTTTATGAAAAAAATGAAGAAGCAAATTTCTCAGTTCCTTCTTTCTAAATCTTCTTTTTACGGCAAAACCTGTTATTCCGATTTTTCTTCGATAGAAATAAACCCTTACAATATGTATAATTGTGCAGTATTAATGTATGTTTTTCTATTCTTTTGCGGGATAGAATTTTCTTTCTTTGCATAATCAATAGTTATCCTGAAAATTCTTATATATTGAAATGAAAAAAAATACACTTTTCGCATTATTTCTTTTCCTTCTTTTACCACTTGGCAATTTGGTTGCACAGCGTCAAATGGAAAAACTGAACCGTGGTTTGGTAGCAGTACGTACTTCGGCAAGCTCTGTTTTTTTGTCGTGGCGCGTGTTGGGCTCCGATCCGGATCATATCGCCTTTAACCTCTATCGGAATGGGGCCAAACTGAATGCAACACCCATTACCACAGCCGCTAACTACACTGATGCTGTTTACGGTTCTCCAACATACACTGTAAAAACCGTGCTGAACGGTATTGAAACCGGAGAAGAAAACGCCGCTTCGGTCTGGGCCAATAACTATCTGGATATTCCCATGTCCGTTCCGGCAGCCATGACTATGCCCGACGCCAGTACCTGTACTTATTCGCCTAATGATTGCAGTACCGGCGATGTGGATGGTGATGGCGAGTACGAAATCATTGTAAAATGGGAACCTTCCAATGCAAAAGACAATTCGCAATCGGGTTATACAGGCAATGTATATCTCGATACCTACAAGCTGAACGGAACCTTGCTCAACCGCATTGATTTGGGTAAAAATATCCGTGCTGGCGCACATTATACCGATTTCGAAGTGGAAGATTTTGATGGTGACGGTAAATCGGAAATTGCTTGTAAAACAGCTCCCGGAACAAAAGACGGCTTGGGGAATTTTTTGAGTAAAGGCCCTGCCGCCACCGATACAGACGCTTCAGATTACCGCAATACGGGTGGATATATTCTCTCCGGACCTGAATACCTGACAGTCTTTAGTGGGTTGACCGGTGCCGAGCTGGCAACGGTTAACTACAATCCTCCACGCGGAACTGTTTCTTCGTGGGGCGATAGTTACGGTAACCGCGTTGATCGTTTTCTGGCTTGTACGGCTTACCTGGATGGGTTGCACCCGAGCATTGTAATGTGCCGTGGTTATTACACGCGGGCTGTGTTGGCTGCGTGGGACTTTAAAAACGGAGCGTTGACACAACGTTGGGTCTATGATTCCAATTCCCCCAATGGAGCCAACGCGGCTGGGCAAGGAAACCATAACCTCAGCGTAGGAGATATTGATAATGATGGGAAAGATGAGATTGTATACGGTGCTGCGGCATTTGATGATAACGGAAGATGTATGTATTCAACCGGGCTCGGGCATGGTGATGCCATGCATCTCACCGATCTGGATCCGGACCGCAAAGGCCTTGAATTGTGGGAAGTGCATGAAAGCACGGGCTCAGCTTACGGGTATGAAATGCACGATCCTAAAACAGGTGCTATCCTCTGGGGTGAGTTTACCGGCTCGGATAATGGCCGCGGACTGGCAGCCAACATTATTTCGTCGAACCGTGGCTTCGAAATGTGGAGCGCATCCGGGCCGGGTGTTTCAAGCAATAAAGGCGTAACGCTGGCTACCAGCAAACCTTCTATGAACTTCCGCATTTATTGGGATGGCGACTTGCAGGATGAATTGCTGGATGGGACTTCCATTACTAAATACGGTGGGGGTACTTTGCTTTCGGCTTCCGGTTGTTCGTCAAATAACTCTACTAAATCAACTCCCAACTTATCGGCAGATTTATTCGGGGACTGGCGGGAAGAAGTGATTTTCCGGACTTCCGATAATACGAAACTGCGCATTTTTACCACTACAATACCTACTGTCAATAAATTGTACACATTAATGCATGATGCCCAGTACCGGGATGCAATTGCATGGCAAAATGCAGGTTACAACCAGCCGCCCCATTGTGGATTTTACTTGGGCGACGATATGGATGCAGCACCTGTTTCGGCTATTTACGACAACGACAAACGCTGGAAAGCCGGTTCTGCCTGGGATAATAACGTCAGCGCCTCCTTTACTGACAGTTTGGGAGCAACCTCTGCTTTCAAAAACGGGGATAAAGTGCTGTTTGATATTACGGCCGGTGCTAATGCTGCGGTTACTGTAACCGGCGACCTTACTCCGAAACGGGTGAAAGTAAATTCATCTTACAATGTGGTACTTTCCGGAAACGGTACGTTGAATGGAGATATGGATTTGAAGAAAATTGGTGCCGGAAGCCTGACGTTGAACAACAATAACAACTTTACCGGAACAACAACGGTTTGGGATGGAATTTTTGTGAATAATGGATTGCTCCCTAACAGCGACGTTACTACCTGGTCGTTTGTAACATTGGGCGGAAGCGGAACTTTCGGAGGGAATGTTACCCTTGGAAATAATTCCTACTGTACTCCCGGAGCTGTAGCCGGAACACCTGCCAAAATAACTTTCCTGAAAGGAATGAAAGAAGGTGGACTGGTTGCTTATACCTTTGATATGGCCGTTGCTTCGGGCGTGGTTACCGCCCACGATACCATTGTTATCGGTGGCGACTGGACGCTGAGTGGCAAAAGTACCATTACGTTGAATATAACCGGAGGAACACTTCCTGCCGGAAATTATGTGTTGGTTCGTTGCGCCGGTACCATCACAGGTGATCTGACAAAGTTCAGAATAACCGGAGTGCCAGCCAACCTGAGCTATTCGTTGGTAAATAATGCCGGAAACGTTACGTTGGTTGTGAAGTCGCCTTCCGGTTTGGTTTGGAAAGGCAATGTCGATTCCAAATGGGATAATGCCAAAACCGCCAACTGGCTCGCCGGTTCCAATCCACAAGTATTCACTTCGAACGACACCGTGCAATTTAATGATGATGCCACTTTAAAATCTGTTATTCTCAATGAAAACGTTATCCCTTCAGGCATTTCGGTTGATGGAACTTCGAACTATACATTCAGCGGAATGGGTTCAATAGAAGGAATTGGTGGAATAACCAAAACCGGAACGGGTAAACTGACTATTGCCACCAGCAATAAATATACGGGCAAAACCATTATAAACGGAGGCACAGTTGAAGTGTTTACGCTGGCAAACAGCGGTGTTGCTTCGCCATTGGGTGCTGCTTCCAATGCTGTTGATAACATTCAGCTTAACGGTGCAAAACTAAGCATTTCCGGAGCATCATCTGCCACCAATCATGGAATGACATTGGGACAAAATGATGGAACAATTTCAATCGCAAGCTCAACCACAGTGCTCACTTCGAACGGAAAAATAACGGGAACCGGGAAACTGATAAAAGAAGGATTGGGCCGTTTGGCGTTCTCGGGTGCCAATGATTACAAAGGCGGTACGCTTATCAAATCAGGCTCCGTTATGCTTACAACCGATCTGGCTAATACTTCGGGTCTTGGTTCCGATACCATTACCCTGCAAGGTGGCGGTCTCGTTATGTTCGATAGCAACACCACCAATAACTCTTCAACGTGGAATCTTTCCGTTCCAAAAGGTTTCATCGGAACGTTGAATACCGATGGGATGTCTACTATCTCAGGATCTGTTACCGGGGGCGGTACGTTCAATTATTATACAAATTTTACCGGCAATATACTGGCATCTGATGTTTCGAAATTTAGCGGAGTTGTGAATGTTACAACCGATGCCGATGGTGGAATCTTTGCCTTGTATAATACCAAAGGATATGCCGATGCCAAAATCAATTTGAATAATCAGGTAACAATGATGTATAGGACCACGGCAAACATTGCCATTCCGGTGGGTGATTTAACCGGTTTAACCAATTCTGTGTTGGGTGCAGGTGGTACGGGTGTTTGTACCATTACATGGGAAATTGGTAACCGCAATGTAAACTCAACCTTCAACGGCTCAATAACCAATATTCAATATACCGGAAGTGGTGCGGTTGCAGCCATACGGAAAGTGGGAACCGGAACATGGACGTTGACAAATGCAAATACATTCAGTGGCGGTACAACCATTAATAGCGGTACAATAATGGCAAACAATACAACCGGAAGCGCTTTGGGAACGGGTTCCGTAACCGTAAATACAGGCGGAACGCTAGCCGGAACCGGAATAATTGCTGGGGCTGTAACGGTGAATGATGGCGGAATTCTTTCACCAGCCAATGGTGCCGGAACATTCAGCGCAGGTAGTGTGAATGTGCTTTCAGGCGGAATACTGGCTGTGGACATTGACAAAATAAATTCCAAAAATGATCTGTTGAACTTAACCGGTACGCTTTCAATGGCAGGAAAACTGCAAGTTACAGCACTAAACGGAACTACTTTTGCGACAGGCGACTCGATAAAAATTATCAACGGTACGGTTACCGGAACTCCTTCAGAGATTATTCCTGCCACTCCGGGAGATGGATTGGAATGGGATCTTTCGGCATTTAACACTTCTGGTGCAATAAAAGTAAAAGTATCAACCGGAATCAGTGAACTGGAACTTAAAACGAAAACTTATCCTATTCCATGCAAGGACTTTCTGAATATCCAACTCGATGAAGCGGTTTCGAACCTGCAGGTGTCAATTGTAAGTTTAGTAGGCAAGGTTGTTTACACCAATAGTTTTGATAACCAGGCTGAGATGAAGTTGGATGTAAACTATCTGTCGAAAGGGGTTTATTTGTTGCAACTGAAATCTGATAATAAATCGTTTACACAACGGATAATTAAAGAATAAATTTCTTTTCGTATTTTTGAAGCATGGCAGATTATTTTTTAGTCTGTCATGTTTTTGCATTATCCAAAACGGGTTTCGTTGATTCGCGAAACCCAATTAAAAACCACAAATTGATATGAAAATACATGCTCAAAAAGGATTCTTTTTGAAATTGCTGTTGGCTCTTCTTTTCCTCCCGACAATATTGCTGGCACAAACCGTCCAACTTCATTGGATTGGTAATGCACCAACGCAAAAAACGGGTGTGAGTTGGGGCGTTCCTTTCGAAAAAGGGAAAGTAAAGAAAACGCAGGCTTTTGAACTTAAAAGATCCGATAACAGCGTAAGTCCCGTTCAAACCTGGCCATTAGCTTATTGGCCTGACGGAACTGTGAAATGGTTGGGGTGTGCAGCTGTTGTGGGCGGGCAGGCAAAATATAGTCTGAATGCAGTTTCAAAACCGTCAAAGACAGTTGGAATTACTATTGTACAAACCCCCGGAGTTATTCAGGTAAATACAGGTGCACTCACTTGCGAAATAAATACAACAGGTGATGTGCTGATTCGTCAGTTAAAAATAAACGGAAATCCGGTTTCGGAAAATGGACGGTTGGTTTGTACGCTCGAAGACCGATCGCAAATTGAGCAACAAATCATTCAGTATAACGATTTCCGGAGTGAAGTAAAAGAAGCTGTTGTTGAGCAATCGGGCGCAATCAGAAGCGTGGTAAAAATTACCGGAGTACATAAATCCCTTAAAAACGGACGTGAAATTCTTCCTTTTACCGTCCGGCTTTATTTTTATGCCAACGAAAAAACCATCCGCCTGGTGCATACTTTCATATACGATGCCGACCAAAACAACGATTTTATCAAAGCGCTGGGAATTGCATTTGATGTTCCCATGCGTGAGTCGTTGCATAACCGGCATGTGCGTTTTTCAGGCGAAAACGGCGGACTCTGGAACGAACCGGTAAAAACGCTTACTGGCCGCTATCCGTTTACTTATAAGGGCGACAAATCCTTACCCGAAAAACAATTTGCAGGCGAAAAACTTCACGAAATAACGAATTCGGATTCAACGGCATTTAAGCATTATTCCAATTTTCCGGCATGGGACGATTACAAACTCACGCAACTTAATTCCAACGGTTTCACTATCTCGAAATGCACGAATGATAAAAGTTCGTGGTTGTTTGTGGATGAAGGAAAACGTGCTTCCGGTTTGGCTCTTGTGGGCGATGTGTCGGGTGGTTTGGCTGTATCGTTGAAAAATTTCTGGCAATCGTATCCGGTTGCATTGGAAGTAAATCATGCCCGGAGCAACAAAGCTCAACTGACCGTTTGGCTGTGGTCCAAAGAGGCTGAAGCCATGGATTTATGCCATTACGATACCATTCCGCACAATTTGCTGGCAACTTACGAAGATGTGCAACCGGGTCTAAGCACACCTTATGGCGTGGCACGTACCAGTGAACTGACTTTATTTCCGTACGAAAATCTACCATCAAAACATGAAACCGTTGCCATGGCGCAGTCGGGTGCTGAAACACCTCAACTGATTTGCACTCCTGAATATCTTCATGCTGTAAAAGCATTTGGTACGTGGAGTCTGCCCGACCGTTCAAACGATACCAAACGATGGATAGAGTCCCAACTGGATAGCGCTGTTTTTTATTATCAAAAAGCTATTGAGGAACGCCACTGGTACGGGTTCTGGAACTATGGCGATGTGATGCACACGTATGATCCAGTTCGTCATGTGTGGCGGTATGACATTGGCGGGTATGCCTGGGATAACACGGAGTTGGCTCCGAATAACTGGCTCTGGTATTCTTTCTTGCGCACCGGGCGGGCTGATATTTTCCATATGGCCGAAGCTATGGCACGTCACACGGGTGAAGTGGATTGTTATCATTTGGGTGAAATGAAAGGACTCGGCAGCCGGCACAATGTGTCGCACTGGGGGTGCGGCTCCAAAGAGGCGCGTATCGGGCAGGCGGCATGGAAACGCTATTATTACTATCTGACTACCGACGAGCGTTGCGGCGACTTGATGCGCGAAGCTATTGATGTGGAAAAATCGTTGGTGAAATTTGAACCGTTACGTGTAGCGCAGCCCCGTGAGAAATTTCCGTATGGCGGACCTATGCGCTTGCGTTGGGGACCCGACTGGCTGTCGCTTGCCGGAAATTGGATGACAGAGTGGGAGCGCACCGGAGATATAAAATACCGAGATAAAATTGTGACCGGACTGGAAAGTCTGAGCAAATTGCCCGATAACCTGTTTACCGGGCCCAACGGCTTGAGTTATGATCCTGTATCGGGAAAGCTTTGGTACGATGGCAAACCGAATGTAACCAACGAAAACCATTTGGCAACCATAATGGGTGGCTATGAAATATTATTGGAAATGTTTGACATGATTGATCATCCGGCCTTCCGCAAAACATTTACGGAGTATTGCAAGTTCTACAGCATGTCGAAAAATGATCCGGCCCGGACAGACAAAAGCGCGAAATGGGGCGATATAAATTTCCGTACGCCACGGCTTGCTGCTTTTGCGGCTCACGAACTCAACGATGATAAACTGGTTGAGCGTGCCTGGAGTGAGTTTATGGGCGGTTGGAGCAGGTCTTCCCGTGGTCAGAAAGGTCAGCAAAACCTGTACGGTTCAAAAATTATTGCAGGTTCGCAAGTGCTTAATCCCGTTCACGAAAATCCAACGGTAGGAACTAACGGAACAGCGCAATGGGGCCTGAATGCGATTATAATGCTCGAACTGATTGGTGATAAAATTCCTGACCCGAAATTGTTGGAAGATAAAAAAGCATTTAATGAAGTTCATAAACTCGACTGGAAACCGGTTTTTAATGACGATTTAAAAGGGGCGTGGAAGAAAAACTGGTTTTTGGATGGACAAAAAGCACAATTGAAAAATACAAAAGCGGGTTTGTTATTCAAAGCGGGGGCAACTCCTGCCAGCGATGCCGACCATGCAGTGCTCTGGACAAAACAGAGCTTTCAAGGTGATGTTCGCATTGAATTTGATTTTACAAAGAAAGATACAGCCACCAAGTTTGTGAATATCTTTTATCTTTTTGCTGAAGGAAGCGGAGTGGGAGCGTATGATAAAGACATTTCCCGATGGGCTGATTTACGGACTGTTTCGGCCATGAAGACTTATTATGAGCACATGAACGCGTATCATATCAGTTTTGCAGCTTTCGAAAATGATAACAATAATCCCAATGAAGATTATATCCGTGCCCGTCGTTATTTATCCGAAAGCGGCAAAGGGCTCAACGGTACTGATTTACAACTGGATTATTTCCGCACCGGACTCTTTAAAACCGGAGTTCCGCATCATATAACCATTATCTGTAAAGGCGATGATATTTTTATGCAAATAAAAAATGCCGGTAAAGAATCGATTTGCCATTGGAAGACAGGTAAATTCCCGGCTTTGGATTCAGGTCGGATTGGCTTGCGGTTAATGGGTTCGCGGGTTTCGGAATTTGGAAATTTCAGGGTTTTTGTTTTAAAATAAGAATAAGATGATACTATCATATGATACTATCAAAAAACACATTTCATGAAAAAACTTACTTTATTCTCATTATCTCTTTTCGTGCTTTGTTCGCTTTCGGCGCAGGTTTTATTGCCCAAAGTAATTACAAACAATATGGTGCTTCAGCGTGGCAAGCCGGTTGCAATTTGGGGAACAGCTTCGCCCAACGAAAAAATCACCGTTTCGTTTGCTAACCAAACAAAAACAGCCGTCACCGATACAGCCGGAAACTGGCAGGTAAAACTGGATCCGCTGAAAGCTTCAGCCGAGCCGCGTAAAATGATTATTACCGGTTCCAATACCATTGAACTGGAAAATATCCTGGTGGGCGAAGTGTGGCTTTGCTCCGGGCAATCGAATATGGAATATCCGCTTGATCGCCGGTTGAAGAAATATGCAGCTTCCAAACGCGGTGAAGATTTGGCCGAAAAAGAACTGAAAAGCGCGAAAAATCCGTTGATTCGCTATTTGTATGTGGAGCGCAAACTGATACCAACTTTACCTACCGACGGGTGGAAAGATACCAACGATACTACTTTGCGTTATGTGTCGGCGGCGGGATATTTCTTTGCCAAAGAGCTGGCCGACAAACTGAAAGTTCCGGTGGGGATTATTTCCACGTCGTGGGGTGGAACCCGTGTGGAGCAATGGACTCCGCCTGCTTCCTATCAAAACTCACCGTTGTTTAAAGACAGCATTGCCGGCAAAACGAATTTCAAAATTGATGGCATGGTTCCTGGTAAAATGTTTGAAGGCATGGTGAAGCCCATTATTCCATACACCATCAAAGGTTTTTTGTGGTATCAGGGCGAATCGAACCTGATGATTCACGATACGGCTACATTTGTTGCCAAAACCCGCTTAATGCTCGATACTTGGCGTGGTCTGTGGAACGATAATCAATTGCCATTTTACTACGTACAGATTGCACCTTATTATTACAGCAAGCGCAAAGATAAACTTGCCCACGATACCGATTTGTTGCCTTATTACTGGGAAGCGCAGGCGAAATGCCTTGAATTTCCAAACTCTGGAATGGCTGTCACCACCGATTTGGTGGATAACCTGGGCGATATTCACCCGGGTTATAAGTGGGAAGTGGGTCGACGCTTGTCACTTTGGGCATTGGCGAAAGATTATGGCAAGAAGGTGGTTTATTCGGGTCCGCTTTACAAAAGCATGAAAGTGAAGAAAGGCACGATTGAACTTGAGTTTACCCAAACCGGAAGCGGACTAACCACTGCTGACGGACAGCCGCTCAACTGGTTTACAATCGCGGGAGCCGACCGAAAATTTGTTCCTGCACAGGCAGTTGTCAAAGGTAAAAAAGTGATTGTGAGTTCGGAAGCAGTGGTTAGTCCCGTTGCGGTTCGCTTTGCCTGGAACGAAACAGCCATGCCGAATTTCTGTAACAAGGAAAAACTTCCGGCATCACCATTCCGTACGGATAACTGGAAATAGTTTTATTTCATCAAAGAATGGTACGGTCATTTTGTTTGTCGTATCATTCTTTGACGAAATATCAAATATTCTACTCTTAATATCAAATTGTCAACATGCCAAACTTCTTTAATGATTAATTTTGAAGTCAATAACTTTAAAAATAAATCATGAGGAAATCTTTTCTACTTCTCATTGCTGTATGTTTATCATATAGTTCAGCATTTTCACAACTCGTAGCTTTTCCCGGTGCCGAAGGATTCGGAAAATACGCCAAAGGGGCACGGGCATCTTCTTCCCCTACAGTTTACCATGTAACTAATCTGAACGATACAGGAACGGGTTCGTTTCGCGATGCAGTAAGTGCGTCCAACCGTATTGTGGTTTTTGATGTGGCCGGCGTAATCAATATTACCAGCCGTATTGTGGTTTCGTCCAACGTTTACATAGCCGGGCAGACTGCTCCGGGCGAAGGAATTACAGTTTACGGAAACGGTTTTTCCTATTCAGGAGCCGACAATGTGATTTGCCGTTACTTGCGTATGCGAATGGGAAATATAGGTGATTCGGGCAAAGATGCCTGCGGTATTGCCAACGGCAGCAATATGATTTTCGACCATATCTCCGTTTCGTGGGGACGCGACGAGACTTTTTCTATTAGTGGTACCGATATCAGCAATATTACCATTCAAAATTCGGTGATTGCCCAGGGATTGATGGCTCACTCGGCTGGTGGATTGATCCAGACAAACGGTGGTGTTACGCTGTATCGCAATATTTATGTAGACAACGGAACACGCAATAATAAAATAAAAGGCGTTAACCAGTACGTGAATAATATTGTTTACAACTGGGAATCGGGTGCTTATATTATGGGTGGAGATTCTGAAGGTGAATCGTTTGCCAATGCAATAAGCAATTATTTTATCAAAGGTCCTGCCAATGGTGTAAGCCCTTTTAGCGTAGCCAACAACCTGTATCACCTGTATGCTGATGATAACTGGCACGATGGCAACCGCAACCAGAAACTGGATGGCTACCTTATTCCGCAAAGCGAATATAGCGGCGGTCCGGATTTTCAGGCTACAGCTTATGCTTATCCTGTTTTGCCAACCTGGCCGGCTTCCGCGTTGATCGACTCTGTTTTACCTGGCGTGGGTGCATCGCTTCCGTACCGCGATTTGATTGATTGCTATGTTATTGACGAACTGAAATCTTTCGGCAAAAAAGGGTACCTTATTACCAACGAAACTGAAAATCCGGTGGGAACTCCTGCCCAATGGACTATGTGGGCCGGTACAAAACGCACCGATTCCGATAATGATGGTATGCCCGATACTTGGGAAACTGCAAATGGCTTAAATCCAAACCTGGCTTCGGATGCTACCAAAGTGGCGGCCAACGGATATTTGAATATTGAGAATTATATCAACAGCATTGGCAAAACGTACTCGCAGGATTTCCTGCGTGCTCCGCTTTGCCTGAAAGCTGATTCAACTTCACAGAATACGATTTCACTTTCGTGGTTCGATTTTACAGAGAAAGAACAAGGGTATGCGGTTGAGAAAAAGGTAAAAGGCACATACACCGAAATTACCCGTACGGGGATAAACGGAAACTCCTTTACAATAGCCGGTTTGCAACCCGAAGAAAAAGATACCATACGGGTTCGTGCTTTCAATGCCGGCGGTTACTCGGCTTATTCCAACGAATTAATCGTAAAAACAAAACCAATTCCGGTGGCGGTTATTGATCCGTTGGCTTATTCTCCCGATTTGACATGGACAGGTGCGGCAACTCCCGATTGGGAAAAAACATCGTCTAACTGGAATAATGGGTCAGTAGCAACAGTATTTGCAGATAGTGCGAAAGTCCTTTTTACAAATTCAACGGTTAATACAATTGAAATAACTGAACCTGTTGCCATTAAAGCTATGGTTGTGAATGCTGACAGTTCGTATATTTTTAAGGGAGCAAGCTATATTTCAGGTACCGGCTCTGTAAATAAAACAGGAACAGGAAAACTGTCTCTGCTTACTGACAATACCTACAAAGGTGCTACCGTGCTTTGGAACGGAACGTTGGAAATAAATAAATTGGCCAACGGTGGGCTGCCAAGCTCAATTGGCGCTTCGCAAAACTATGATTTCAATTTGGTGCTTAAAGGGGGAAAACTCGTTTATACCGGAGCTACAGCAGCTACCGACCGTAATATTAATTTGGACGGAAATGCCGAAATTTCTATCAATAATAGTGCAGCAGTTGTTACAATGGGTGGTTTACTCTCCGGCCCCGGCAGTTTTACTAAAAATGGTCCAGGTAGGCTGTGCTTTAAGGGTGTAAATACTTACGAAGGTCAAACAACAATTAGCGGAGGTATCCTTGAACTGATTGGCGTTCCGGTAATCAATAACGGTCTGGGGACTTCGAACAGTCTGAAACTTGATGGCGGAACTCTTAAAACTAGCAGCGGTTCCAATACTGTTGACGAAATCTACCCAATGGATATTTATGTGACAGAAGGAAAAACGAGTGGTTTCGAACCATACAGAAATTGCCAGATCAAGAGTAAAGTGAGCGGTAGCGGAACATTGAACTTCAATATTTCCTATGTGCGAGAATACATAACAGGCGATTGGTCGCAATTTAGCGGAACGGTTAATGCAAATGGAATTGGAGCTACTACCGATGGAAACCAGTTTATGCTGAATAATGGCAATGGAATTCCGAATGCGCGTGTGGTAACTTCCGGAAATACCAAAATCATTTGTTGGAAAAATGGCAGCACTATGTATCTGGGTGGTTTATCCGGACCTGGCGGAACTTATTTGTCCGGATCTGATAAACAAAATAACGCGGCCACCATGACCTGGATTGTGGGTGGTGCCGGAACCGATGAAACATTCAACGGAGTTATAAACAATGAATGTTCCAACAAAAGTTACAAGGGCGTGACCACCATTGTGAAAGATGGAAAAGGGTATTGGAAACTAACCGGGGCAAATATTTATGCGGGAACAACCACTGTGAAAAACGGCATGTTGATTGTAAACGGCGTACAAACCGGAACCGGAAAAGTAACCGTTATGACAGGTGCAACGCTGGCCGGAAAAGGAACAATTCCTGGCGTAACCGAAGTTCAATCGGGAGGAATACTTCAACCCGGTGATCCGTCGGTGGGAACAATAAATGTTGGGACTTTGACATTGGGTTCGTTGAATTTACTGGCCGGCAGCCAAACCAAAATGGAAATCAACCGCCTGCTCAATATACAAGACAAAATTGCAGCCACCACATCAGTTGTTGTTAACGGTACGTTGAACCTTACAATTACAGGAAATCCCAAGGCCGGCGATCAGTACACCTTGTTTACCGGAGCCTCAGTCTCAGGCAATTTTAGCCAGATTATTCCAGCTACACCCGGTGAAGGTTTGAAATGGACGTTTGCCAATGGGGTATTGAAAGTTGATCCAGTTGCCGGAATTGAAAGTATCGAAAATTCGAAAGTAAAAATCTATCCAAATCCTGTTTCCGACCGAACCGAGATTAGTTTAGATAAAGTGTATAATAACATTGCTGTAACTGTTGAGTCTGCCAATGGAACAATGCTTGAAATTTTACATTTTACAGGACTTAGCCAAATGAATCTGGATTTGTCAGCTTTGCCTAAAGGTTTTTATTTGATTCGAACCCAATGTGATAATGATTTGAATGCGGTAGCCAAGGTGATTAAAAAATAGAATTTTCTTAATGATAACTACAAGCAGGCTTCACTTTAAGTGAAGCCTGTTTTGTTTTAAGCTAATTATTTTTCTAATTATTTTTATTTTTTGTCACAAAATTCATACATTGTGTGTCTATTAATAAAATCACAATTCATTGAAACAGTTCAACGACATATATCAGCAACATTACTTAGCGGTTTTCCGTCTGGTGTCGAAGTTTACACTCGGCAGCCACGAGACTGATGATATTGTGCAGGATGTTTTCCTGAAACTGTATTTGCAAATGGAGTCAAGCGTGGTGGTTTTGTATCCGAAAACATGGCTTTATAAAGTCGCTACGAATGCTTGCCTGAACACGCTTGGCAGGAATAAGGAAACGTATTCCATTGAAAATATTGGGTATTTGGAAACCAGCGTTGCCGATTCGGTGGATTTGAAATTTGAAAACGACGAACAGCAAAGAATGATGCAAAAAGCATTGCTCACGTTGAAAGAAAATGAACGAATGATAGTGATTCTTTATTCCGAAGGACTTTCGTACAAAGAAATTTCCGAAGTTAGCGGAGTCCCCTTTAGTTCGGTTGGCAAAAGCCTTTCCCGAAGCCTCCAAAAACTTAAACCCTTACTTAAAAACCAGTATTATGAGATGCTTAACCGATAAACAAATGCAATTTCTGATTGATGGCGAATTGTCTGCCAATCAAATGGATAAATATAAAAGCCATATTGAAACGTGTGCTTATTGTGCCGAAAAGTACAGTGAACGAAAGGAATTGTCCACCTCAGTTAAAGCGTTGATAAACGAAACGGCTACAACGCCTGAACGCATTCCGGAATTCCGGATTCCCGCGGCACAGGTTCCTCAGAAAGTGAAAGTGAGAAGAATTCCGCTTTGGGCGAAAGTGGCTGCAGTGCTTATTCCGGCCTTTGTTGGCTGGAAAATATACAATAAACCACAGGAAGATTTTAAACCAAGTACTGAAAGCATTCAAATGTATGAAATGTGCAACAGTGTGGATGCTAACACGGCTTTTCAGGAAAATATGATTATTACTACCGTCACTGATGAGAATGGAAAAGTGGTGGAATGTACAACCAATTAATACTAAATATTATGAAACGAATTATTTTCATTTTGACATTTTTTGTTTCTGTGGCATTGAATGCCCAGCAGCTGGCCGCCATTTACAAGGGGGGCGAAATTAAACTTGTGCCCGATGCCAGTTATGCCCAAAATGTGAATTGGGAGAAACAGTTTTCTGATTTCGACCAAACTGTCTGGGGAAAACCACTTGGGACTTCCAAGCAAATTGTAGTGGCACCCGATGGTTCGGTGTTTATGAGCCATCGAACACGGCATTCTATTTCTAAGTTTGATAAGTATGGTAATTTCGTCAAGGAGTTTGGGAAAAAAGGAGGTAAAAGTCCTGCCGATTTTATTTATATGCCTTCTGTGCAGGGAATCTTAGATAGTAAATATCTTTATACCACAGCAGTCGACGGGCGTATGCATTTTTTTGATTTGAATGGCACGTGGGTGAGAACCATTAAATTGAAATATATGCCCTTAGGAACAATGCCCATGAAAGGTGGTAAAATAGCTATTATTGGCCATGTGCCGGGTGTAAATGGTACAAAACATATCGTTTCGCTGTTGAATTATTCCGATGGAAAAGAGAAGATTATCAGTTCTACTTTTGAGCTTTACTCCAGTTCCAACGAAAAGAATATTACTATTAACCCTTACTTTTATAAAGATAAGGATGGGAAAGAACAACACATCGGGCAATGGATAAAATGCAGTTTGCCGTTTTCGCACCCATCGTATTACAGGGTTCGGTTTGCAACCAATAGCGCCGGGAATCTGGTAGCAGCATATCCTGAAACCGGAGAGATTGCCATTTTTGATAATATGGGAAAGAAACTCCGGCAGTTTAAAGCAGATTTAAAACCGGAAGTTATTACCAAAGAAGATCGGGAAGAATATTACCAAAATGCAGCCAAAAGTTTAACGAAGCTGGAAGAAGATGTGGCTAAAAGAACAAAAGACAAGGAGTACTGGGATAGCTATCTGGCTCAATACAAACAGCAATTGGAGAAATTTCGTGACCCGGCAAATTACCCGGCGAATTTGCCGTATTTCTCTGAAATGTTGGTTGATTCAGAAAACAACATTCTGCTTTTCAGGTTTACCCGCGAGGAAGGTTCCAATAAGTTTGATGTATATACCTACAATAGCACCGGTTCCAAAATAGCCACCACGAGCTTTATTACCGATAAATATGATTTGAAAATTAATCCGGCTGTTTTCAGGTTTCACAATGGAAGCATTTACAGTGTCTTAAAAGTAAAAAATGCAGTTGGTAATCCGTTGCGGTTAGTGAAGTTTAGTTTGCAAAAGAACTAAAAAAACAGCGGCTGAATCCGATTAAGATTCAGCCGCTGTTCGTAAACTTTTCCAAAGTTCTAAACTTTGGAAAAGTTAGTGCTAAAAGTCAAAAATCAAAGAACCACAAATTCATAAACTCCCACCGAGTTTTTCTCGCTCAGTTGATATTGCAACCGCACGCTTCTGGTGCTTACTGGTTCAAATTCCACTTTGTTGTAGGCATCTTTCGCAGTTTGATAATCCGCCTTTGGCTTTACGTCCATCCAGTTTCCTTTGTCGTCGAGGTATTGCACTTTCCACGAAGTTGGTATGCGGCAACCTCCCCACGGACCATCGTCGTACCAATACACTTTAGCCGACGAAACAGTTTCAGTTTTTTCGAACTCATAAGCAATCCATTCCTGCGAATTGTTCTTTGGCCAAAGTGAGAAAAACGGACATTTGCCATCATTTGAATTTTCAGGTTCATAGCCATCGTTTACACATTTCAGGGTTTTATTGCTGATGGAAGAAGTTACTTTAGCTTTGCTGCTAATGGTTGCTGGTGTAGCGGGGCGGGCTGATGTTGCTGTGCGTGGAATCCACACGGCCATCTCACCAGCTCCACGATTTGCCCAGGCGTAGTAAGGAATGGCAGTAAGTGTCTTTTCTTTTTCAATAACTTCGCCTTTTTCGTTGCGCTCTGCACTTTTGCCGTTGGCTTCCAATGTCATGACTCCGTTTAATTCCAATGGTTTGAAAGAAGCTGTAATAGCTGCCTTGTCGTTTAATACTGAACTTAATACCTTATCCTGATTGTCCGGCCATTCCAGACAATACACAATCGGGCCACGCTCCAGCGATACTTTATTTAAATCTTCTTTTACGTTCTCGTTTGCAATCACGCGTTTCACTTCCATGGGGAACAAAATCTCAATTTTAGTTCCTTTTGCCCACTTTCCGGTCAATTCAATATAACCGTTTGAATTAATGCTGAAACTGGTTTCTTTTCCATTTATTTTCAGTTTTACCAATTGGTTTCCATTCGAAACATATCCGTATAAATCGCTTGGAACAGGACGGTTGATAGCCCAGCCCGGAACTCGTATCATCATAGTGAATTGTTGTTTCTTCGTTGGATTAAGTTCAAGAGAAACATCACCTGTCCATGGGTATCCTGTTTTTTGCTTGATGTCCACTTTATTCTTATTGAGCAAAACCTGAGTTTCGCTTTCCATAAAGAGATTCACGTAGATTTTGGCATCTTTATGTGCATAGATATAGCCCGGAACGGATGGGATAAACCGGCAAACATTGCTTGGGCAACAGGCGCAACCAAACCATTTGCTGCGAGCGTGCTGGCCAACGGATTCCAACGGGTTGGGGTAAAAGAAATGGTCGCCCGAGAGGCTGACACCCGAAAGCACTCCGTTGTAAAGCGAACGTTCAAGCACATCGTAATACCTTGAATCGCCATGAAGCAGGAATAACCGATAGTTCCAGTATACATTGGCAATGGCAGCGCAAGTTTCGCAATAGGCCGACATATTGGGCAATTCGTAGTTTGCGCCGAAAGCTTCGCCGTGTGAGGTAGCACCAATACCACCGTTGATATAGAGTTTTTTGCCCACCACGTTTTCCCATATTTTATCAATGGCGTGGATGTAGGCATCATTTCCGGTAAGTGCAGCCACATCAGCCATGCCCGAATACATATAAGCTGCCCGAACGGCATGCCCGACGGCTTCATCCTGATCGATGACGGCTTTGTGGTTTTGCGAGTACTGCCCTTTGGGATTGTGTCCTCTCAAATCAAGAAAGTATTTTGCTAAGTCAAGGTATTCTTTTTTACCTGTTACGCGGTACATTTTGGCCAATCCCATTTCCACAATCTGGTGGCCGGGCTCGAAAGCCAGTTTTCCGGGACCAAAGTCACGCACCAGCAAATCGGCATTTTTGATGGCAATATCCAGTAAAGTTCTTTTGCCCGTAGCCAGATAATGCGCCACTGCCGATTCGTATAAGTGTCCGCAGTTGTACAATTCATGGCTCAAATCAGGATCTTTCTCCCAACGTTTTTTTCCAACCCAGCCATGCATTTTCTTTGGATCAGCGGCTGTTCTGGCCGTGTACAAATACCCATCAGGCTCTTGTGCTTTGGCAATGTATGAAATCAAGGTATCCATTTTTGCATCCAGCGCTTTGTTTGGATTCATTTGGATGGAATATGATGCACCTTCGATAATTTTGTAAATATCAGTGTCGTCAAAAGGAAATTCCGTGTTGAAATAGCCCGGCATTAAATGCCCGGCTTTCTTGAAGTTATCCACGCGTCCGGTTATGTAGCATTGTTCCAATGCAATGGGGATAGTGACATCTTGATTGAGTTTCATGCGTGGAAACCAAAAGTTATCAGTTACTTTCACTGTATTAAACGACACTGGCTGTATCGGATAATCATTTTTTACAGTTGCTTTTTGCTGTCCGCTTCCCATAACGGTCATTGCCGGAATGAAAAAAAGCAGGAGGAGTTTGTAGGTCTTCATATTGTGTTTATTTCGATTTTCGTATTTATTGAAACTCGTATAATTCTAAGAATAAACCACAGTAGGCACAATAGGAATAATGTTGATAGGCATTATTATTGAGTTTTAAACTAAATAAAGAACAAAGATTCATACACGTAAGAATCAGTATATCTTTTCTGTTTTAAATTACTATTGTGTTTATTGGGGTTCTAATTTTAATTCTTCTATTAAAGGGATGTTTGACTTTTTTTTATGAAACAAAATTAGTACAAACTTTCGGTTTTATAATTGGATTAATGTTCAAAATAGGTGGAGTTTAAGTTCAATATGTGCATTTTGAATCCATGTGATTGTTGAAATTTTATCGATAAAAGGAATATGGCTTTATGAAAAATGGCAGGGAGTCAGCCCTCCTGCCATTTTTCAGTGCCGTTTAGCTATTTCCAATAATTTATTTCCAAACAACCACGCCTGCCGGAGTCATTTCTTTAGTACCAAAAATGATGTTGGTGGTTTGTGGAATGTCCAGCGTAACATTCGACGATGAATAATTGTTGGCAATAAAGAAACCATCACGCCAGTTGACCATTACACCTTCGGGAAGTTCCTGAACACCGATTCCGGCGGTTTCGTATACTTTTTTCAGCACATCTTTTTCCAGTTTGCCATCGTCGGTATCGGTACCAATGTAGGTAACGGTTCCTTTGCCCAGTTTGCGGTGGATAACGGTCGGTTTTCCTGCGTAGAACTGATCGGCAAAGGTTGCCCACACTTCTGTTCCTGCTGCCGGTTCAAGCATATCGCCCCAGTTATTCCAACTGTATTCCTTGCCTCCAAAACTAACTTTGGCCATTTTATTTCCACCCAGCATATCGTTCATTACTATTTTCCCACCAATCAGTTTAGTAATTACATCGGCCCATGGAGCTTCGGGGAAATGACCGTTATGGTCTTTCAGTCCGGTGCGAACCGTAACTACCAGTTGGCCGCCATTTTCGGCATATTTGTACCATTTTTCAACTAATGCTTTGTCTACCATTTGATAGGCTGCCACTACCACTACCGGATAAGCCGACAAGTCTTTCGTTTCGCTTACAATTTCCACTGGAGCTGTGAGCAATTTCAGGCTGTTGTAGTATTTGGTTATATGGTTGCGCTCGTTCCATTGGAAAGTTTGAGGCTGAATGGTTGTTTCCCACACATTGTCCATGTTGTAAACCATGGCGGTTTTGCGGGCGGCATATTCTTTTGGCATCACTGCATTAGGCACATATTGCTTGCGCAATTCACGGATTTCGCTCATAAACTGGCTGTATTGCTGGCCACCATTCAGTGGAGTTACGCCATCGGTGCCCACCATTCCGTAGTGGAACTGCTCACCACCATAAGCCGGTTGACGGAAACGGTACGAACAAATAAAGTCCAGTCCACCTGCAAAGGCATTCCACAACCACATTCGCACGGCTCCGGGGTAGGGTTGAGGGTTATAACTTCCCCAGTTTACCTGGCCGGGCTGAAGTTCCATAACGCCAGTTACCCCTTTCAACGAACGGAAAAAATCGTTGGCAAATGAAATGCGCCAAGGGTCGCCCAAACGGAATCCCTGGTCGCCAACACCTTCGGTATAACCTGCAACCGGATAAACCGTGTAGGTGATAAAATCCAGATCAGGATTTCTCCATGGGTCAACATCGGTATGTCCGTTCATAAAGTTGGTGGTAACAAATTGCGATTTTGCGACATTGTCTTTCAGGATTTTATTTTGCAACGAAATAAACATGGCACATTCGTCGGCATTAAAGCGTTTCATGTCGAGCAACGAAGTCGGACTGGCAACGCCTGAAATCAAACGGCCTTCGTTTGGTAATTCAATTTGCTCAAAACCGGAATAAACACCCGACCAAAACGGAGTTCCCCAAGCCTTGTTTAGCGCATCGATTGTCTGGTATTTCTTTTTCAACCACACACGGAAGCTGGCCTGTGCTGCAGGATTATAATCCAACGTTCCGTAGTGCGATGGTTCGTTGTCAATTTGCCATCCCCAGATGCGTTTGTCGTTGGCATAATGTTTTGCCATGGCTTCAACCATTTTTTTGCTGAGTTCCTGGTATTTCGGACTCGACCATGAGTAATGTTCGCGGGTACCATGTTGGGCAGTTAGCCCGTTTGGCATTACTACTAATACTTCGGGATATTTCTTTGTCAACCAAACCGGAGGAGTGGCCACCGGTGTACACATAATCACTTTCAGGTTGTACTTTGCTGCCAGTTCTACTGATTTATCAAGCCATTTAAAGTCGTAAACGCCTTCTGTAGGCTCCAGTTGCGCCCAGGCAAACTCGGCAAAATGAGTAAACTCAAAGCCCATTTCGGCCATTTTCTTGAAGTCACGGTCCCATTGGTCGGGATTCCATGCCTCTGGGTAATAATACACACCGGTTTCTACCAGTTTCTCGGGTTTGAAAAATTGCTTTTGGGCAGAAGCAAACATACTGCCAAGCAGAAGGGCGACAATTAATAAGCGTGTTTTCATGATTAGTTGGTTTTATTTATTCAGCTTGCAAATATACAGAAATTGATTTGCCAGCATGTAGAAATATAATTCAATTACGTGTAAAAATATTAATGATGTAATAAATATTAAAAAACAAAATAGGTGTTTCGTCACCGGAACACCTATTCTTTCTTCTAATTACTAATCAATCCTATCTTTGAAATAGAATGCGTTGAGCTTTCACAGATCCATCATTAAAGCGAACTTTTATTAAATAAGCTCCCATTGACAAATCGTTCAATTTTATTGTGTTGTTACTTGCTGTTGTTTTAATTTGTTTTACAGATTGCCCAATCAGATTTACAACTTCAATTGACGAAATGTTTTCTGCATTTACCTGAACATCTCCACGGGTTAAAGTAGGATAAATGCTAAAGTTATTGCTGATTCCATTCACTTCAGTTGTTGTGCTGTATGTCAACATTCCAGTTGCTTTGTCAAAACTGTAATTTGCAGGAACATTTACCGGTTGAGTAAAGTCTCCTGTATAAGAAGCCGCGTTGATAAGTTTAATTGATGTTCCATTTGCAGGGGCTGCTGCATTCACAGTGACATTCAATATACCACCAAGTGTAGCAGCTCCGGTAACTGTAATAACATCAAATTCTCCTGCGTTAAATCCATTAACAGTAAGATTGGTTGTGCCTGCTAAAGCCAAAGTAGAACCAAAGTTCAAACGGCCTTCCAAAGTTCCGTTAATGGTGGTAGCACCGCCAATAGTTCCTGTGCCTTTAAGTGTAGCACCTGCTGCTACTGTAGCAGGAACAGTCGTAGTGCCAATTGAGTCATTGATAACTAAAGATCCTGTGCTAACAGTTATTGAACCTGTATTGAACCCAATGCTTTTACCTGTTAATGTCATTGTTCCTGTTCCTACTTTTGAAAAATTAATTATAGGCAAGCCCGCCCACGCATCAGCAGGGAAGTTTTCAATTTTACCCGCAAACGTAAAATCGGTATTTGAACCACCGATATTATAATTCATTGCTCTGGCAATGCGGTTACCCATGAGTTTAGACAGTGATGTCCCGGTTAATTCCCCAATTGTAATAGTAGTACCACCAGTTGCCGGGTTTACAGGATAAACAAGATAAACATTATCGCCTAAAGAAACTTTTGGTAAATTAATAGTCGACCCAAAATAAGCGCTACTTAAAGTTGTTTGTACTATTATATTACCACTATAGTTATTGTTTAGTGTGGGCAAATTAGAGAATGCACTCGTACTTACACTGCCAGAGTTAGGAAGTGTGTAAGTGATTGATTCTGCATTGATTATATTGGATGAATAGATGTTGTTCGATGTCGGAATTATTTTTATTGTTCCGGTTACATTGATTTCTTTGTTAAAATCACTGCCTGTTGAAAGATTTAAGGTGCTTCCGTTTGTAATGGTAAATTTTGATGCTGCATCGCTTTTCGAAACAATGACAGTTCCGCCATTTACATCTACTCCACCTGTTTGTAAATTGATTAAATTTAGGGTTGTTACATCACCTTCGTTTGTATTGATAATCGTTTTCCCAGTTCCGGTTATTTTTCCAGAACCTGCTAATGAATAACCATTGCCTGATAAAGTTACATTATTGCTGCCTAAATCAAACTCATTGTTTAAAATAATGGATTTATTTGCTCCGGTTGCATCAAAAGTTACTGCATTTCCAAACTGATATCCAACACTGTTACTTCCGTCTGTTGTAAAGTTTGTTTCAGTTTCATTCCAGTTAGCACTACTTGAACCTGTCCATGTATAAGTTCCACTTATTACCGGCGATTTTGTGAATTTTAAATTAATCGCAGCAGTACCATCTTGAAGTACTACAGCATTGTCAGTAGTATTTGCAACATCATAAACATAATAAAAACCTCCGGTAGAAGTTGTAGCTTTGTCGCTGTTTAATGCAGTGTAAGTTGTTCCAACAACATTTCCAGTTGCGATTCTAGCATCTTTAATCGGATTATTTAAAGGATCAAGATAATTGATGGTTACATTTGCCGTTGATACCATTCTTAATGCCGAAATACCTGCATACATAAGATCAAACCCATTTGTTCCGGTAGTCGAAGCACCTCTGTAATACCATGATTTTAACGATTTAATATTGGTAGCAGATGTGTTAATAAATGTCTGGGCTGTGGAACTTACAGTAGAGCCGGCTGCTGTGAAAACACGTGTGGAATAATCAAACGCTCCCTGTAGAGCTGTGAATGATACTGTTTTAGCATTAAAGTCAAGTATGAAAGTGATTTTGACAATTGGCTGATCAGCATTTAATCCATCGGCTGATGTTGGGTAGCTGTATGTTGTTGTACCTGGATATGAAGTGGCACGACCTACAAACCATTTATTAGAACCTCCGATAGAACCTCTTCTAACATGAAAACCTGTTATTACATTACCACTTTCGTCGGCAAAATATAATGCACCATAGTTGGAAGAGCTACCACAAGTATAAGCTTTAATAATTAATTCAATTGTTACCTGATTATCTGTACCGGGAGTTATCGCTGTTGATAATGTTTTAATGTACTCCGAGCTTGAATTTGGCCATCTGAATTGCAGGAGTTTGTTGGTTGAATTGTACGAAATAGTTTGAGTTCCACCATTATTTAGTGCAAAATCCCAACTTGTTACATCTGTGCCGAAACTTTCGTTCACGTCATACACAGTAGTTTGAGCAAAAAGATTGCTCCCTAAAAACATAGCTATAATAGCTAAATAAAGTGTAATTTTTCTCATAATGTAAAATAGATTTAATGATTGTGTTTATTAATAGATTTTTGATTGATTATCTGATGTGAAATAATTCTACAAAAAAACTGAATTACCTGAACCAGCACAATGGAATTTTATGCATTTGTATAGATTTTTATCCATTTATTAGAATCTATTTATAAATGAACGAAAAGAGTGAATCTGATGCTGGGTGTAACTGTTTGAAAAACAATGCGCCTGGCAAGTATTGGTACTTGTCAGGCGCATTGTTTAATTTAGTGCCATCCGAAATTTATGTTGTTATTGCTGTGAATTCAGATACCTGGATGGTGAACAACCAAACTGCGATTTAAAGCATTTACTAAAATAGAACGGGTCGTTTATTCCCACCATATACGAAACTTCCGATACATTATATTTGTATGTTTTCAGCAGTTCCGCAGCTTTTATCATTCGCCGGAAACGGATAAATTCATTGGGTGAATAACCTGTGAGGTATTTGATTTTCTTGAAGAATAGCGTTCGTCCGGTATTCGTCAGTTGTGCAAATTCATCTACCGAGAATTCCGGGTCTGTCAGATGTTTTTCGAGCAATTCCTCAACCAGTTTGAGAAACTGGCTGTCGCGGTCGGGCATATCAATATGTTCTTCCGTTTCCACTTCAGCAACAGGCTCATTGCTTGCATAATGTTTGTGCAAACGTTCGCGTTTTTCAATCAGTTTATTTATTTGAAGCATTAAATGCGACATGCTGAATGGTTTGCTTATGTAAGCTTCAGCTCCTGCATGAATTCCTTCCGTGTGATGTTCGTCAGATATATAGGCAGTCAGTAAAATGACCGGAATATGACAGGTTGCAAAGTCATCCTTTAATTTTTTTGTCAGTTCAAACCCGTTCATGCCGGGCATCATCACGTCGCATATAATCAAATCCGGATCGTCTTCCACGCTTCTTTTTATGCCAATATCACCATCTTCGGCTGTAATCACTTCAAAGTACGGATTTAGTTTTTCGGTGAGAAAATCGCGAATATCGTCATTGTCATCAATAACCAGTATTTTGTATTTTTTACCGGCAATTGGTGCATTTGGCAATAAGTTCAGAAGTGCCTCATTATTGTTTTGTTCGATAAATTCCGAAAGATTATAAATCTCTTGTTTGTTTTCTTTTGAAACAACAACCTGTTCATTTACAAAATCGTCAGTGCTGTACGTGGTGCTGTTTAATGGTAGTTCTACAGAGAAGATAGAGCCGCCTCCTTCGTTTTCTTTAAAGTTGACGGTTCCCTTGTGGAGGGCTGTAAATTCATTTACCAACGAAAGTCCTACTCCGGTTCCCGTAGCTGAGAAATTGATTTGCATAAACCGGCTGAACAGTAAGTTTTGCTTTTCTTTAGGAATGCCTATTCCATTGTCGCTTACAGTAATGCGTAGTATTTGTTTAGCCTCGTCGGTTTCAACTATCAACGAAATTTTTCCTCCGCGCGGAGTAAATTTAAACGCATTGGAGAGTAAATTAAATACAATTTTATCTACCTTGTTTTTGTCAAGATAAATAGGAATGGTATTGAGCGAATTTATAAAACGGTACTCAATATTCATTTTAGAAGCCACATTGCTGAAACTGTTGTAAATTTCTTTGAGAAATACTATTGCATCAGTTCGTTGCAGATTCAGTTTTTGCTTATTGTTCTGCAGTTTTCGGAATTCCATAAGCTGGTCGATAAGCCTCAGCAGATGGGAGGTGTTTTTGTCCAGATCGCCAACCAGATGCTGCATGGGTTCAGTCATCTTGTTTTTCAACTCGTTGAGGGTATCTACACTCCCTTTTATCAATGTAAGCGGCGTACGGAACTCGTGGCTGATATTAGTAAAAAAACGTAATTTGTAATCAGTCAGTTGTCGTTCCACTTTAACAGCATTATTCAACCGATAGAACTTCAGCATTAATTTATACGCGAAATATCCGGCAGCACCCAATAATATCAAATAGATTAATATTGCCCAGTTCGATTGCCAGAATGGGGGTAAAATTTCTATTTCAAGTTTCGTTACATTGTCATCCCAAACGCCCTCGCTGTTAACGCTTTTTACCAGAAAAGTGTATTTGCCCGGAGGTACGTTCCTGTATGTTGCCATGTTTAGGGAGCCGGAAAGGTTCCAGCGCTTTTCATAGTTTTCAAGAATGTACATAAACTGATTGGCTTTCGGATCCCTGAAGTTCAGATTCGAGAATTCTATATGGAAAACCTTGTCAGATGATTTCAAAACAGCCCTTTCCGAGAACGAAACAGATTGTTCCAGCGGAGCCTTTCTTTTGTCGATTTTTGCATCCTGGTCGTATATGGAAAATCCTGTCAATACAACCTTATTATTTTCTTTATTTTTAACTTCTAAGTCTTTAGGGTAAAATGCATAAAATCCATTCAGGCTCCCCCAAAGCATTTTTCCATCGCTGCATTTTAAACTAGCTGCTTCGGAATAGATATTGGCTGAAAAATTATCCGAGAATTTATAATACTGAAATAGTTTGGTTTTGGGATTAAACTTATGCAATCCGTTTTCGGAGCTAATCCACAGGGAACCGCTTTCATCTTCCTGAATGGCCATTATGTTGTCCGTGGCCAATCCTTGTTGATTGTTATAAACTTCAAAAATCCCGTTGCCGTTTGGTGTTTCACCTACAAATTTATTAACTCCACCACCGGCAGTTGCCAGCCAAATGCTTCCCTTGGAGTCTTGAAGTATGTACCGGACTTCGGGATTGCTGAGGCAATTTTTGCTGTCCACATCAAACGTATAATATTTGTATGCTTTCCTGTTTTTAAGCAATGCGTCGGGGTTGAAACGCAGAACACCATTGGTCGTTGCAACCCACATGTCGCCGTTACGGTCCATAAACACGTAGCGCGTGAACTTAACCCACAGGTCTTCGTTGAAGAATGTTCGGAAATTTTCTGTTCCTTCGGTTGATACCTTTACACAGACACCGCCGCCAAAAGTCGCAGCCCAGAGTCTTCCTTTCCGGTCTTTAGTAAGTGAAAATACAGTATTGTTGCTTAAAGAGCCTGTTTTTCCGGTGTTTAAGTAATAATTTGCGTTGGATAGTTTCCCCTCTGGCATTTCTATAATGCCGCTTCTTTTAGTCCCTAACCAGATTGTGCCGGCATTATCCTGATACATGCTGTACACATTCGACCCGTTTTCAAAAATAGTTTTTTTTGATTTTAGCAATGCATCATAAAGGTATAAATTGCCGGCCTTGGTCGAAACCCAGATGTTCCGGTTTTTATCTTCAAGAAAAGCTTTTATTTCATTGCCACTTTTTACGGTGTTTTCCGGATCGGGGAAAAGGCTTTGGACGTTTCGCTTAGAAAATGAAAGTTTGTTAACTCCCATACTTTCAGTGCCAATCCAAATATTATCATTTTTGTCTTGAATAATTGACAGCAGGTAATTCGACGAGAGTCCGTTTTTGTTTTTATCGTAACTGAAATGGCTTAAATTCTCAGTTGCAATATTATAGCAAAACAATCCGTTTCCGTAGGTGCTTATCCATACATTTCCTTGTTTATCTCCCCAGAACTGATACCGCTCTTCATCAATAAGATGCATGGTATAAGACGGAATAAGGCTTAATTTTGCAACTTTATTTTTTTTAGGGCTTAGGAGCCATACATTTCCACTTAGGTTGAATGTCCATACATTCCCGAACTTATCTGTCTGAAAACTTGCGTTTCCTGCTATTTTTTCTCCAAAAACCATTTCGCTTGCATTGAACTGGCCGGTTGCTGTGTTAAATATATAAATACCTTTATTGACAGTTGAAATCAGGATTTTATTTGAATTGAATGTGGTGGTTTGGAAAATCCTGGTGGCAGGAGTTAATAATGCTTGTTTTTCAAATTTGTTAGTATTAAGATTGTATACTTTTATCTTACCCATATCAGATAAGAAATATACCTTTTTGTTTAATTCATAGGCTTTTATGTAATTTGTTTTGTCAGCGGAAGCAGCCTGGTTTTTTGCAACTTCATTATTTCTTAATTGAGTTATACCTCCGGATGTCATTATCCAGGTATTTAATTTACTATCCTGAAAAATATCATTGACAGTATTTGAGGCGAGCTTCAACTGATTCCCGGAAGTAGAAAAAAAAGTTGTTGAAATTTTACTTTCATTGAACGATATTTTTACGCAACCATCTGTAACACTTCCAAGCCAAATATTTTTCTGTTTGTCTTCGTAATAAAGGTTGTGTTTTATTTTCTGATCTTCTTTTTTCTCGAAAATCGGAATGAAATTCTCAATGAATGGGTCGTAACAATGCATCATGTCACTATAGGTTCTTACCCAAATGTGACCGTAACTGTCTTCGTGAAGTTCCTTTATTTTTCCGCTCGAAAGTGTGGTTGGATTTACTGCATCGGGAATAAAACTCTTAATCTTAACCCCGTCGTAACGGTTGAGCCCGTTCAATGAACCGAACCACAGAAATCCGGTTTTGTCCTGAAGCATGCAGCGAATGGTATTATGCGATAGCCCGTTATTGGAAGTGATTTGCTCGATGGAAGGTTCATTTTCGCCAAACATTGTTGTGGAAAACAACAGGAAAGCAAAAGTGAGTTTTAAAAATATTTTTAATCGCATTTAATTGTGATTTTGGTTAACACGGTTTTTCAAGCAAAGAAAAACACTAAAATATCATGCGAATATAGAATATATAAAATGATTTTTCAGTGTATTTATTGGCATTTATCTAAGATTTAACGAAGTATTTTTTTTTTTTGAACAATTGAGATATTAAAATGCATTTCTATATTATTGCCAGATTCGGACAAATGAATTGCATTATATTTTATAAATCTGTACGTTTTTCCATTTTGTACTTTCCTGAATCATTGTTCTTTTGTACTATCCAAAAACGACCCTGGTTAAAGGCGTTTTTGCCGGTTTTTGGGTACAACTAATTTAAGCTTCAGTTTTCTGTTTTTTTGTTCAACTATTATAAAAATACTTACATATTCAATGAGAAAGACCTATTTATTGCTTCTGATGATTTCTTCGTTTTCGTGCCTTCTTTATGCTGCCAGTATTAAAACCATTGACCTGAAAGGGAAGTGGAAATTTGCGATGGACGAAAAAGACCTTGGAGTTTCCGAAAAATGGTACGACCGCAATTTGACAGATTCAATAACCCTGCCCGGCTCTATGGTCGAAAACTCGAAAGGATATGATCTTTCATTAACTACAAAATTTACAGCCAGCATATATGACAGCTCCTGGTATTTTAATCCTAAAATGGAAAAATACCGCAAGCTGGATAATCTAAAAATGCCTTTCTGGCTCACGCAACAAAAGCATTATATCGGTTTGGCATGGTATCAGAAAGAAGTGGTAATCCCTTCAAACTGGATGGGGAATAATATTACGCTTTATTTGGAACACCCGCATTTTATTACCCGTGTGTGGATTGACAATACTGAAGTTGGTACACAGAATTCGCTTACCGTTCCTCATGTTTTTGATTTGACACAATTCATGAAATCAGGCAAACACCTTATCACTGTGCGAATTGATAACCGGATGAAAGATATTGATGTCGGCTCAAACTCACACAGTGTAACCGATCATACCCAGGGAAACTGGAACGGAATGGTTGGAGCCTTGCAGCTTCAGGTTCGTCCGTTGGTGTATTTAGACGACATACAGGTTTTCCCAAACCTGAAAGACAAAACTGCCCGGGTGAAAATCAAAGTAGCCAATCAGAAAGGTAAATCGGTTTCAGGTAAAATTACGCTTTCCGCCCGAAGTTTTAATAGCACTAAATCGCATGTTATTGCACCCGTAGAATTGCCTTTTTCAGTTTCGGAGAAAGAAACTGAATTAGAAATGACGCTCCCAATGGGTAACGAAATGCTTAGGTGGGATGAGTTTGATCCTGCGTTATATAAATTGAATGCTACTTTGACTTTCGACAGACAAACCGATACGAAGAATGTGGAATTCGGAATGCGTGAAATCACCATTCAGGGCAAGTATTTTTATATCAATGGCAATAAAACGGTTTTGCGTGGCACGGTAGAGAATGCACTTTTCCCTTTAACGGGTTATCCACCCATGGATGTGGCTTCGTGGGAGCGCGTTTTCCGCATTTGTAAATCATACGGTTTGAACCACATGCGTTTTCACTCGTATTGTCCACCTGAAGCAGCTTTTAAAGCCGCCGACCGCATCGGGTTTTACCTGCAACCGGAAGGTCCGAGCTGGCCAAATCATAGTACGCAGCTGGGTAGGGGATTGCCCATTGATAATTATTTGATGGACGAGACTAAACGCATGTCGAAAGAATATGGCAATTATGCTTCGTTTACTTTTATGGCTTGTGGTAATGAACCACGTGGGGCCTGGGTTCCCTGGGTTGGGAAATTTGTTGATTACTGGAAATCGACTGACAGCCGCCGTGTTTACACCGGTGCTTCTGTCGGGCAGGGTTGGGCATGGCAGCCTAAAAATCAGTTCCATGTAAAAGCCGGTGCACGCGGGTTGAGTTGGAGCAATGCGCAGCCGGAAACAATGTCCGATTACCGTTCGCGGATTGATAGTATCAAGCAACCTTATGTTTCGCACGAAACAGGGCAATGGTGCGCATTCCCGAATTTTGAAGAAATAAAAAAATATACAGGTGTTACCCGTGCCAAAAACTTTGAATTGTTTCAGGAGGATTTGGCTGATAATGATATGGGCAGCCTTGGTCGTGAGTTTTTGATGGCTTCGGGCCGTTTGCAGGCATTGTGCTACAAACATGAAATTGAACGGACGTTGCGAACTCCCGATTATGCCGGATTCCAACTGTTGTGCCTGAACGATTATTCCGGGCAGGGAACGGCTTTGGTGGGCGTACTCGATGCTTTCTGGGATGAAAAAGGCTATATTAATGCACCGCAATTCCGCCGGTTCTGTAACTCTACAGTTCCATTGGCAAGGATAGATAAATTTGTTTACCGCAACGATGAAACCTTAGTTGCAAAAATAGAAGTAGCCCATTTTGGAAAAAGCCCGTTGAAAGAGGCCCAAACTATTTGGAGAATCCGTGATAGTTTTGGTTTGGTGTTGAAAGAAGGTGTTTTGTCAGTAAAAGATATTCCGGTGGGTAATAATTTTGAGTTGGGCGAAGTTAATTTCAACTTGTCGGATATCAAAAAAGTGGCAAAACTGAACCTTGAAATTGCCATTAAAGGAACCGATTTTGCAAATGACTGGGATTTTTGGGTGTATCCGGTGCAAACGCAACCTGTAAACGCTGATGGCGTTTATGTAACAACCGAATTTGATAAGAAAGCTCTCGACTTGCTTAATGCTGGTGGAAAAGTACTTGTACTGGCAGCGAAGAAAATTCAGTATGGAAAAGATGTGGTTCAGTATTATTCGCCCGTGTTCTGGAATACTTCCTGGTTCAAAATGCGACCACCGCACACAACCGGTGTGTTTGTAAATAATTATCATCCGGTCTTCAATGATTTTGTGACTGAATCGTGGGGAAATATGCAGTGGTGGGAACTCGTAAACCGTGCCCAAACTATGTTGCTGTCCGATTTTCCAAAAGGTTTTCAACCCATTGTTCAGTCGATTGATACGTGGTTTGTAAACCGCAAATTGGGTATGCTCTTCGAAGCCAATGTAGGTAAAGGCAAGCTGATGATGACTTCCATTGACCTGATCAGTAACCTGGAAGAGCGTCCTGTGGCTGAGAATTTATATAAATCTATCGTTGCCTATATGCAATCCGATAAATTCCGTCCGGCATTCGATGTTGATTTGAAAACTGTAACGGATTTATATACTAAAACCGCTGCACCGATAAATTCGTATACCAAAAGCAGCCCCGATGAGTTGAAGAAAGACGTGAAGTAAGTTCACAAATATCAGATAGCAAAAAACGCAAACCGAATTATTTGGTTTGCGTTTTTTTTGCGTTCGGATAAACTTTTTTGCTGAACTTGATTCATTTCTTATCCTTTGGCTTGGTTTCCAACGGAATGATTCCACCGGCCATTTCACCAATAATATTTACCAGTTCGGTACCTGTTGGGATCACTATTTTGGCATTTTTAGACAGGGATGCTTCCACAGCTTCCAGTTTACGTAACAGTTGGGCATTACCAATGAAATATTTATTGGCAGCTTCATTTACCAAACGAATGGCTTCGGCTTCCCCTTCGGCATGCAGTATCTTCGATTGTTTAAAACCTTCGGCCTCTTTAATTGTAGCACGTTTTATACCATCGGCAACAGTTTCGGCAGCTGTAGCAGAATCGATGGCTGCTATCTTTTCATTTTCCGCTTTAACCACTTTATTCATAGTTTCCTGCACATCCTTGGGCGGATCGATTTCCTTAAGTTCTGTACGCACAATTTCGATGCCCCAGCTTTTAGTTTCATGATGCAGTGTGTTGTAAAGTTCCGCATTTATTTTACCACGTTCGCTGTTTGCTGATTTAAGGGTGAGCGTTCCAATAATGTTACGAAGGGTTGTACGAGCCAGGTTTACAATTTGATACCTGTAGTTGTTGACATTGTAAATGGCACCTTTCACGCATTCTTCTTCGGCTTTGACACGGAAATAAACTTGCGCATCAACACTGGCATTCAGGTTGTCGTTGGTAATAATTTCCTGCGGATCGGCATTTACCATTTGTTCGGTAACATTGACGATATACATTTTGTCGATCACCGGAATAATCCAGTGAAACCCCGGTTTGGCAAATTTAAAGTATTTCCCAAGCCTTTCAATTAAGCCCCTTTCGGTGGGACGGATAATTTTAATACCAAAGAAAAAAACGAGAACGAAAAAAATTGCGACATACACATAGATCATATTAACTCCTTTCTTTTTAATGAATAAATAGTTCAATCGTTTGAAAATGAAAATAATTCAGAGCAAAATCTTATTGATGTATTACTTGCTTTTTCTGTATAAAGTCCAATTTTAGTGTTGTTTCAGAGCCTGTGATTGCTTAATCGTTTAGCTTATTCATGCGAATCAGGAGTTGAAAAATAGTCCGTAGGACTTCAATATCAATAGAATAAGCATGTATCAATGTTTTATTGTCCGTAGGACATTAATGATTTATCTTTGTTTATCCCCTACG
>Ga0208789_1000511_pt1 | contig 35561 bp, 35 predicted proteins | sample Methanotroph_Enr_FD_187368 | JGI IMG/M metagenome (GOLD analysis project Ga0208789, IMG submission 187368) | Enriched soil microbial communities from Old Woman Creek wetland in Ohio, USA - Methanotroph_Enrichment_5 (SPAdes) (version 2) | ecosystem: Environmental > Terrestrial > Soil > Wetlands...
ACCGTTATATCCGCGCAGCCCTTTACATGCCGGCTTTGAGCGCTTTTCAACATGATCCTCACGTCAGGGCTTATTTCCAGCATCTGGTGGTGGATAACGGCAAAGAAAAGATGCAGGCGCTTTGCGCCGTCATGCGAAAATTGCTCCATGCTATCCATGGCATGTTGAAACACGACAAGCCTTTCGACAACACCCGTTTTTATGCAATTCCGGCATCTGTCGGATAGGCAAAAATCAACGAATTGAAGTTGACTTTGAACAGAGTATCTACGCACTATCGCCTCATCGGTCACGGCTTGGTTATCTATTATCAAATCACCTTTTTTCGGTTTTTACAGACAATGCACAACATCAGCCGTTAATTCTGAAAACAGCGGATTTTGGAGTAATCAAATAATGCGCCTGTCGATCATTCCAATTTCAGCTTGTTGGTCTACACTAAAAAACATAGATATTTTTGTTTTATAGCGGGGGGCGAAATGAAAAACTATCGACTGTTCCTATTGAGTTTTATAACGGTTTCATTGGTTGCGCTGACCGGATTTACCGGGGCCGGCGTTAATCATAGTTCTTCGGCAAAAAAAACGGCAGCATCGGTTCAAATCAAAAAAGTTCACGCCAACGTTAAACAGAGCACCGTTAACGCAACCCAGAAAAAAGCAAAAAAACAGCGTCTCATATTGAACGCCAAAAACAGCACTATTGCAGCAGTGAAGCCGCAAAAAACGCTGGATCTGTCCATACCTTTTAACGACGCCGGAAATGCCTGGGTAAAGCTTGAACAAAACCGGATGGCCCAAGTCGAAGCATCGAACATGTTTGCAGTCGGAAAGAAAAAGAAGGCGCGGTCTGTGGATTTGGACGGTCAGATGCTGATGTCGCAAGAGCCCGAAGTGGATAAGCGAAAATCGCTGGACGGCGCGGCAATTGTCATCAACCTGAAACGCTGAGTAACGCACAAAGCGCATTCAATCTTGAGCAGCAGGGACGCAAAATCTTGCGTCTCTACGCTTCCCCGTTTTTATCCTTCTATCAAAGCCAGGTACGCCGCGTACCCTTTCCAAAACGTTCAAGTCAAATCAAGCTTGCCAAAGGCCGTCGCTACGTAGCCTATTTGGCTATTCCTTTATATGCGGCAAGTTTTAATCCAATTTCAAAGTGTTGTAGCCGGAGCCTTTGGATTCATGCACTGGCTGCGTCGATAAGATTTGATCCCGTTATCAAAGTCCGGGCAGTACAACTGTACCTTTGCAGGTCATTGCTTTGCAAGCGAAATTTCGGCGGTTTGCGGCGCGGTATGCGGGATTTTCATCAATTCCCCTAAAAATCACGAAATAACCTGAACAAAACGAAAATTCTCCTTATAAATCAATATACGGCGCGCGTTACCTAGATTTTTTCGCAAGCTGTTGATTTCACAGCAAACACAAAAAATCACAAAATTTCCGCCCGACGCGCCGCAATATCCGTTTGCATATCGGCAGGGGATTATTATAGTGCTTGGCCGGTTGCAGGCAGCTCATTTGTTGAAACGGGATTCCGGAATGTTCAACTACGGTTTTTAGGAGCATGTAGGCATGATACCGGTATGGCGGCATCGGCCGGAGGCTTGCTAATCGGGTTATTTTTTGCCTGTTTCAATGCCGGGCAGTATTACAACTCTGTTCCTGCCTTCGCTTTTGGCCCGGTACATGGCCTGGTCGGCGGCTTCGATCATGTCGGTGTAATGTTTATGTTGCCGGCTATACAGGGACACGCCGATGCTAACGGTCAGCAAATGACCCTGAAAGCGCCGGCTCATAATCTTGCCGCGGCGCTCAATTTCCAATCGTATGCGTTCGGCATAACCGTAAGCGCCGGCTTCGTCGGTGTTTTTAAGGATGAATAAAAACTCTTCCCCGCCATAGCGGCCGATAAAGTCTCCGGGACGGGTCAGGCTGCGTAAAATATCGGCGACAATCTTTAACGCGTCGTCTCCGGCCTGATGCCCGCAGGTGTCGTTAAACTGTTTGAATTTGTCTATATCGATAAAGCCTATGGCGATCTTTGCCAGTTTGGATTCATCGCTTTGAAAAAGCTCGGTCAGGAAATTGTCGACCATGCGTTTGTTGAACAGCTGGGTTAAATGATCGAGTTGCGCGTGTTTTTTCTCCAGTTCGTATTGCTTGGCGTTAAACATGGCGATGCCCAATTCAAAGGCTATCGGGGTGATTTCCGGCAGTAGTTGTTCGGGTATCGGTTTTTTCGATAACGCGTTATCGGCATAAAGCAGGCCGACGAAACGGTTGTGGTGCAATACGGGGATAGCAATAAACTCGGTAGTTTGCAGGCGTTGAATGAGTTCGTTGTTGCGTTCTATGCCGGTATTGATGACGACGGCTTTTTTTTCGCGCAAACAGTTTAATAACAAGCCGGAAATGCCGCCGATATCGATCTCGAAGGGTTGCGGCTCTGCCGACATTATCGATTTCGGCCACCAATACGATGCGACCAGGCTGCGGCGTTTGGGATCGGTGGTGAACATGATGCTGCGATCGAAACGAAATTCGTTCTGTATCGCTTCGAGCGTCCCAGGTATAAAGTCGTCGGGATTAAGGCTGTGGTGAGGGGCGGTTAAAGAGGATGCCAATTTCCTGTCAGCTGCGTCGTTAGCAGCGAAAGGTTTGTCCGTGCTTATTTGGCTTAGGTTAATGGTGGCTTTGACCAGCGTCGCCCGCAATGTGGTTAAACCGGGCAGTCGGATGTCGTAGAATTCCTGGGTGCTGCGCATGTCCTGGTCGACCAGCTGCAATAGCGCGTCAAGATCAAGTCGGTCGACGTCGATAGTGTCGAGTACGGCGCTCTGTAACGTTGAGTGGGTGTCATAGCTGGATGAACCGATGCCCTGTATCCAGGCGATGTAGTTGGCGAAGGAAACGATGGCGGTTTCGGTTTTAAAGTGGGCATACGCCGATGTCTCGGTTGGCTGGTTATGGTGGAAAGCGACCATTGCCGTGATGGATGCCGGCAGTTGCCATTCCAGGCAAAAAACATGGCCCATTTCAGCATGGGTTACGCCGAAAAAACGGCGCTCTTCTTCAATGATTGAATGCTCGCTTTTATCCATGGACCCGATAAAATCGCTGTAAGTCACGCGGCCGTAAGTTTCTATAACTATCTTCCCTATATCGTGCAAGAGTCCTCCGGTATAAAGCAGGTCCGGGTCCGGGTGGTCGAGCGCAACGGCTATTCGGCGGCTTAACGAGGCGACATACAGGCAATGTTGCCAGAAAAACAACAAGTCGAATGCCTGCTTAGGGTTATGTTGTATTAGCTTGTTGTAAAGCAGTAGGTTTATTGCAAGCTGACGCACGCTGGAAAAACCCAACATGGTCACGGCTCGTTCGATGGAGGTTATTTTATTGGGTAAGGCGTATGCGGCGGAATTGACTTGCTTGAGCATTTTTGCGGCTAGCGCGGGTTCCGTTTTGATAATTCGGGATAAGCTTTCGATTTTGGCGTTGTCGTCGCGGGTCAGTTTTAATAGTTTGATAGCGACGGAAGGTATGATTTGAAGGTGCTTGATCTCATCCTTAAGAATTGACCGGACTGCTTCTTTTATCGGTTTTATAGTGTCCTCGTTTTCGCCAAGCATCGTATTTTCTCCATTAGGCGGGTTTTCGTTATTTGCTGTGAATGGAGTTTAATAAATCTTTATGGAAGGTTATGAGAGCTGTTAGGCAATATCTTTAGTAACTGAGTAACTGTTCAGCGTATGCCCAATAGAACACGGATGGCACGGATAGGACGGATTTACACGGATTTTTAGTCCGAACCCGGTTTTAAACCCGTGTTTATCCGTTTAATCCGTGTCATCCGTCGACTGCATGGATGCAGGAGGTAGAGCAATGCAGGAGCAATTGCCGAGTTCCATTTTTCTATGTGCTAAATAGTTACTATCTTTAAACCTTGGTTGAATCATAACATCAAAAATCACTGCGGCGGCCGCCAAGTACAAAGTTTTCTGAATACATATTGATGGTTTACAATACCGGGGATTAAGTTCGCCCCGAGACCGGGATTAAAGTAGACAGGATGCAAAAATAATTACATGAAAAAATTAAAATGCGCGGTGATAGGCACGGGGTATCTGGGCAAATTTCACGCAGAAAAATACGCGTCGCTGCCCGATTGCGAGTTGGTCGCTGTGGTCGATATTAATGAAGCGGCGGCTAAAGAGGTTGCCGAAAAGCATGGCGCAACAGCGCTGACGGACTATCAATCCCTGTTGGGCGAGGTTGATGCGGTTAGTATTGTGGTACCTACAACGTTGCATCACAAAGTCTCCATGGATTTTCTCAATGCCGGTGTTCATGTCTTGGTTGAAAAACCGATTACCGTGACGGTTGCGGAAGCCGATGAGCTGATCGCCATTGCCAAGCAAAAAAAACTGATTTTGCAAGTGGGCCATTTGGAACGCTTTAACCCGGCGGTACTGGGTTTGGATAAGGAAGAAAAACCGCTGTTTATCGAATCTCACCGCTTGTCGCCGTTTAATCCTCGCGCTAACGATGTCAGCGTGGTGCTGGATTTGATGATTCATGACATCGATATTATTTTGGCTTTGGTCGATTCCGAAGTGGAACGAATCGATGCCAGCGGCACGGCGGTGTTAACGCAAGGCACCGATATTGCCAATGCCCGGATGCTGTTTAAAAACGGTTGTGTGGCTAATGTAACGGCCAGCCGGATCAGCATGAAGATGGAGCGCAAAATGCGCATGTTCAGGCCGTCTTCTTATGTTTCTGTCGATTTTCAGAATCGCGTGTTGACCAAACATCGTACCGGTAAAGGGGAAATGTTCCCCGGCATTCCTGAAATAGAAACCGAAGAATCCGTTTTCGAAAGCGGCGATGCGTTGTTGGCAGAGATTAAGCATTTCGTGAACTGCATTCATACCGGTGACAATCCGCTGGTTTCCGGTGAGGCCGGGAAGAGGGCTCTGGAAACTGCGATAGCCATTACCCGGTTATTAGGCGATAAATAGCTAATAAGATATGGAACACAGATGCCACGGATTAAACGGATAAACACGGATTTAAAAGCGTAAACGAACTAAAAATCCGTGTTTATCTGCCCTATCCGTGTCGCCTAGGGGCGCCTACTTTTGGCATCCGTGTTCTATTTTTCCAATAACCAAATCATTATGAATAATCCACTCTATAAATATTAGGCAATAAAACATGATACCAATGGTAAACCTGAAAGCTCAATACGTTGAAATTAAAGATGAAGTTGAGCGTGGGCTGGCTGAAACAATCGAAAATTGTTCGTTTATATTAGGCCCTAATGTTCAAGCCTTTGAAAAAGAAGCGGCCGATTATCTGGGTGTCAAACACGCGATTGCGGTGGCCTCAGGCACCGATGCGCTGCATTTGGCCTTGATTGCCGAAGGCATCGGTGCCGGCGATGAAGTGATTACTACCGCGTTTACCTTTATTGCGACGGCCGAAGCCATCAAATATGTCGGCGCGGTTCCCGTTTTCGTCGATATAGATGCCAAGACGTTCAATATCTCGCCGGAAGCCATAGAAAAAGCTATTACACCCAAGACCAAGGCGGTGATGCCGGTTCATTTGTTCGGCCAGCCTGCGGATATGACGGCGATCAAGCAGCTATGCGACCGGCATGATTTAAAGCTGATTGAAGATTGCTGCCAGTCTTTCGGCGCCAGTATTGACGGCAAGCAAACCGGTTCTATCGGCCATGCAGCCGGTTTCAGTTTTTTTCCCAGCAAAAATCTGGGCGCATTCGGCGATGGCGGCTTGGTTGTCACCAATTCCGACGAGACCGCGGCAAAACTCAAGATGCTGCACAATCACGGTTCGCAGGTTCGCTATTATCATGATGCGATCGGCTACAACAGCCGGCTGGATGAAATGCAGGCGGTGATATTAAGGGCCAAATTGAAACGTATTGACCAATACAATAAAGGCCGTCGTCATGTCGGACAGCTTTATTCGGCATTGATGGCGGATTTGCCGCTGACGACACCGTTTGAAGACGGTCTGGGCGAGCACGTTTACCATCAATATACCCTGTTATGCGACCGCCGAGACGAGGTGATGAAAGCGTTGCAGGATAAGCAAATCGCCTGTGCCGTGTATTATCCAGTGCCTTTGCATCGGCAAAATGTGTTTAAACAGGAATATGCTGCTGTCAGTTTGCCGGTGACGGAGTTTGTTGCGGCCAACTGTATGTCATTGCCGATTTGCCCATTCCTTGAGGATGATTCGGTCAGGGAAATAGTGGCGGTTATTCGGGATGTTTTGACGGTATAACACACTGTTTTAATCCCACGGTATTGCGCGTTCCCAAGTGCCTGCGCTCATCGTTATGTACAAGCGTATTTTAGAGTCGTCATACCGGCATGGATGCTGGTATCCAGCGCCATGGACGGTAATTTTCTGGCTCTACAAATACTTGAGCAGCGCGAAGATTCACATCCCTGTGCTCTGGATCCCGGCAATCCCTGCCGGGATGACGTGCTTTTAATTACTTGTGTATAGCGATGATAGTTCCTGCTAGGGAATGCGCGGAAAATATATCGCCACGAACGCCACCAAGTATGGGGCAATGAAGGAAGCATTTGCCGACACGAAGATCACAAAGTTTTTACTTTAGCTTTTTTTTCTTCGTGCTCTTCGTGTCTTCGTGGTGAATTAATGACTCTGTTTAAGCTAATGCATTATCATGCACCTTTCCCATGCCTCAACATAAAACCTTGAAAATCTTATTCAGTGCCGGAGAATCATCCGGCGATCAACACGCCGCCAATATGTTTCTTGAGTTGCAAAAACAGCAGCCGGATATTAAAGGCCTCGGCATGGGCGGCGCCAAAATGGCCCAAGCGGGTATCGACATTCGTTACGATTCGGCCAATATCGCGGTTATCGGCGTGGTCGAAGTTATCAAACATTATGCCGAAATTCGCCGTGCGTTAAAATTGATGCAAGATTTGGTAGCGACCGAGCGCCCCGACTTGCTGGTTTGCGTGGACTACAAAGAGTTCAATTTTAAACTGGCGCGTTACGCCAAACAGCAGGGCATTAAAGTCTTGTTTTACGTCAGTCCTCAGGTGTGGGCGTGGCGGCCGGGCCGGGTAAAAGCTTACGGCAAAGTCATCGATATGATGGCGGTGATTTTTCCTTTTGAGACGGCTTATTACGATGCCGAAAAGGTGCCGGTACGCTACGTGGGACATCCTTCGGTAGATAAGGTTCATGCCCTGCACAGCAAAGATGAAGATTTAGCCCGTTTTGGTTTGGACGGCAATAAACCGATAGTCGGCTTATTGCCCGGCAGCCGCGCCAATGAAATCAGGCGTATGTTGCCGGTCATGTTGGCCGCCGCCGAAAAAGTGCAGGCCGATTTGCCGGAATGCCGATTTATTTTGCCGCAAGCCGATTCAATCGGCGATGCGTTGCTTGAACAGTACCTCAGTCAGTCGCGGCTAGCGATAACAGTTATAAAAAATCAGCCTTACGATGTCATCCAATGCTGCGATGCGGTGATGACCACATCGGGTACCGCAACCTTGGAAATCGCCTTGCTGACCGTACCGATGGTTATCGCCTATAAGCTGTCATCGTTAACTTATTGGTTGGGCAGATGGTTGGTGAACACGCCCTTTATCGGCTTGCCGAATATCGTATCGGGCAAAAGCATCATCAAAGAATTGATTCAGCATGATGCGACAGCCGAAAAGCTGTCGGCCGAGATTATGCGAATCCTGACGGATAAAGCCTATGCCGACGACATGCGCCAAAACCTGAGTCAGGTTAAACGGCAGCTAGGGCAGGGCGGCGGTTCGAAAAATATGGCGCAGTTGGCGTTGGAAATGTTGGGATGCCCGTAAAGCGAAAAACCGAGCAGCAGGCTAAGCTTTTCTGTTAATCTTCATCAGCCGATCAATGAGTCGGCATGATAAGTTTAAATAATCGAATATATAAAACAGAATGAGGAGTCGCTATGGATATTGGAACTGCATTTAAATTGCTGGGCTATATGCTTTGGCCGTTTTTACTCGTGTTTTTATACTATCTGTTTGACAGGAAAGGCTTTAAGAGACAGCTGGAGAAGTTTAAACAAGACGGCTTTAAATAAACCGTTAAACGCAGCAGACGGCTTTATCGCCCGGCAAAGCCGTCTGCTGCGTTGCTATATAGCGGCGCCGAGCTGGCGCAATCCCGTCATCTCCACCCGATCCTTGTAACTGTCGGTTTTAAGTCTGAGTTACTTCAACAAATTTCAATTAAATGTTTTGATTGGTACTGATGCTAAAATAGAGATTTATAATATGTCTGAAACCCTTATAGAAAAAATAACATCTGAAGTTTCCGCTTATTACGCTGCCGTTAATCAGTATCGTCCAGATAATGACCTTGCTTTTAGAACTAAACTTCGTAGAACTATCCAATCAAAGCTCCAACCTTATTTAGATGGCAAATTAATAGATTCGTTTACGGTTATTTGTGATGAAACTAACAATGATACCCGTGATGTAAAGCAACCTGTAAAGCTGGATGTTTTCGTTAGAATATCCAAATCTTCGCCACAACATATAATTTCATTGCCCGCCAGAAAATCGAATCAACAGGATCAAACGACAGCAGAAAAACGTAGTTCGTTATGGCACAAATCAATAGATGGCGCAGAATCATTATGGGATAAATTATTCGGTAAGCGAGCCGGGTAAGGGCGCATCGCACCTATTTCCAAGCCTAATCCAATCGTACTGGAAATGTTGGTCGCCCAGGCGGGACGGGATTTGCAACCTGTTTTTCGGGTATTGGAACTAAGGAACTCGGATGAAATAACTTGAGCATTTGATTCTCCTCACCCCAACCCTCTCCAACAGGAGAGGGAGCCAGTTGCCGAAGTTATTTTGTGCGCGTTCCTAAGTCGCTATATTAACAGTCGCCTTACGTTTCGAGCGATCTACACCATCCATGTCATTGAATCGTTAAATACGGCGGTTTTACACGGATATTCTTGCATCCTCTAATCGTGGACTTTAGCGATTGCTGTCATTCAAAGAGACACTCACTCAAATCGGGTGTTTTAACCGACTTGGACATCTTGCTGTCATGAATCATCTGAAAAGCTTTATCGAAATCGGCATTGATAAAATTACCCGATAAATGAGCGCATAAAAAATAAACCTTGGAATAATCATCAATATTGCCGGAAGTGCAATTATTGATTTTGTCGCACAAGATACGCATCAGGGACAAGACAAAGCCATCATGCCGCCATATCACCGGATGCTCGGCAACATCGCTTCCACGCATCGCAAGCGCTTCCAATGCACAATAGGCAAGATTAACCAAGCCAACCAGTATTTCGGCCATATCCCCCTTTTTAATCGCTTTTAATACCGTACCGCCGTCTTCCATCAGTAACGCTTGACGCATAACAAGATCCATGTCGGATAAGTGCTCGTTTTTGCCATGTTCCGCTTGTGTGCATGAAACGGCGTCGTGAAATTCTCTAACTAACTTTAAGTGCTTATTCATGGTTTTATCCTCTGTCTGTTATGGCGTTTCGGTTTGCGAGACCGAATCAGCCTGTTTAAAGACTTCGCCGATTTAAGGCGAGTTAATTTATTAACCAGATCAAACTAAAGTCTATTTATTCAAGTGCTATTTTTCCCTCAATGCAGTGGCTGATGCCGATAGCAGGCGCATCAAGGGTCATTTTGACGTCTATGGATTCGGAACCGTTCAGCTTTCCGGTTTCAACGGCTTTGAGCACGGCATGTTCGATCTCGCGTTGCGAGGTGATGCCGACATTTTTGAGATATTTCCTGATTTCGATATTTAATGTGTCTTCATTCATTACGACCTCCTAAAGGCAAAGCTTCAGCTCTCGCTTTTTACCTACCTTGATGTAGGCCAGTAAATTCCGTAAAAACAAGAGCAATGGAATGGTTTTTTTGATGAAAAACTTTAAAGCATCGTATGAACTGTATCATGTCCTGATATTGCGCATATAGCACAAAAAGAATTATTTTGAAGGCATCGCGTTTTCCCAAAGATCAAGCCAAGTTATTGCAAATAACGGTCAAAGCTATTGAATAAATTTTCCAGCGCATTGTTGTTCTCAGTGTCAATCTCTATTACTGCGGCTTGTTCTTGTTCCGTCAACGGTTGCGCCGATTGCTGCTGATGGCGCAGCACGGCTACAGTCGCTTCCGATGCATCGTTTTGGCGCTGTTTAATGCGCCGGCATAGTTCCAGGTCGGATGCTTGAAAAGCGATGATATGGAATGGCACGCCGCAGTCAGCCGCAAGCTGTCTAAACGGGTCGCGTTGTTCGGTTTTAAGAAAAGCCGCGTCGATAATGACCGGGAAACCGGCTTCAAGCACGGCTTGGCCAAGCCCTTTAATATGCCGATAGGTTTTTACACTGGCTTCTTGGCTATAAAGTCCATTGTCAATGCCGCTGCCGGTTTGCACTAATGCCCTATAGCCGAACAGCCGTTTGCGTTCTATATCGGAACGTATCTGGAACGCGCCGATTTTTTCAGCGAGTTGGCTAGCCAGAGTGGATTTGCCGGAGCCTGAATAGCCGTGGGTAATGATCAGGGCGGTTTGGCGGCGGCTAGTAAAACGCTCGGCCAGATCGGCAAAAACCGCGTATTCGCAACGCGCCTGTTCGGCAGCAGAAGCGTCAAGTTGCGCCATGCGCAATAAGGATACTTTAGCCCGCACCAGCGCACGGTAAACCAGGTAATAGCGTAAAAGCACCAGCCCTTGATAATCGCCGGTGTAGTGCAAATAGCGGTTCAGAAAGCGGTAAGCAAAGCGGTCATAGCCAAAGTGCAGCAGGTCGATAAATAAAAAAGCGACTTCGCTGATCACGTCAACCCAGCGCAACAGCGGATTAAATTCGATGCAATCGAACAGGATTACTTTGCCGTTGATTAGCGTCATATTGCCCAGATGCAGGTCGCCGTGGCATTCGCGGACATAGCCGTGCTGCTTTCGCAACTGCATCGATCCGGCTTGCTTGCGCCACTCGCTGTCGCCCCATTGCCGGATTGTTTGCAGCTGCTGTTTTTGCTTGTCTTCGACCAATAAAGGCCGGAGATGGTCGAAATTTTCGACAAACCAATGGTTGATGTTTGCGCTGTCGCCGTAAGGAGAGTTTTCATCGGTCTGTTCGATTGTTTGATGAAAACCGGCAACAAGATCGGCCAGTTGATCGATTTGATCTATAGCTAATTGGCCGCGCCCCGCGTAGTCACTGAGTAATTGCCCGGAAGGAAAGCGAAGCATCTTGACGGCGTATTCGATGGTTGGGCCGGTGCCGCCTAGTTGCGGATGATCCGGCGTTCCGGTTATCGGTACGATCTCAAGATACAGGTCGGCGGCCAAGCGCCGGTTTAACCTTAACTCTTCATCGCAGCAAAAGCGGCGTTTTTCCAAGGTGGAAAAATCCAGGAAACCGAAATTAACCGGTTTTTTGATTTTGTAAGCGTATTGTCCGGTCAGCAACAGCCAGGAGATATGGGTTTCGACGATGTTGCAGGCATTAGCTTCGGATAATGCCTTGATTAGGGTGAGGCTTGAATCCAGCGCTGTTTTATTGCTCATGATGTTAACCCTCGACGCAATCGATGATCAGATGTTATTACGTTCATGGCATGGGGCGCAATGACGGAAGAATAGGGCGGTGAAAAATTCCCACGCTCCGGCGTCCTGTTCCGCCTATTCAGAACGTTGCCAGTAGTTAGACCTTCCAGGTTTTTAAAACCTGGAAGGTCTGCGTTTCTCGCCTATAAAGCTGTTTTTACAGCCAGCGTCAAAATAAAGTCGGTTTCTATCTCAAGTTCGGCAGCATCTTTAATAGCCTGCTGGACACTTTCATTAGCTCGCCAGGCAAAAGGCGTCATTTGCAACAGGGCGATTCGTTGCTGGGGATTCGGGGCGATTTTATAACTGATGCGTTGACTGTCAATGCGCGCAAAGCCTTGCGGCAGCTCGCTTTCTAAAGCGTGCTCCTTGACTTCGGCATAGATAAATTCTTTCAATTGCCATAAATGCCTGGGGCCCGGCGTCACGGTTAGCAAAAATCCCGACGCTTTTAGTACCCGCTTGAGCTCATCATCATTCGACGGGGCAAATACCCTCAGGACAAAATCGAAATATTGATCCGCATAAGGCAGCCGGTTTGAGCTTGCGACGATAAACCGGGCGTTGGGCTGTTTTTTGGCTGCTGCGGCTATCGCAAATTTGGCAATGTCGACGCCGTGCAATTTCATCTTGTTTGCGCAAAAGCCTTCGATTTTCCGGCTGTAGTAGCCTTCGCCGCAGCCCAGGTCCAGCAGGTGTTTGAGTTGGTTCGCATCGATCATCATCGCTACAGCCTTAGCCATCGGTTCGTAATAACCGGCTTCCAAAAACTCGCGTCTGGCTTGCATCATTTGCTTGTTATCGCCCGGCTCAGCGGAATGTTTGAATTGCACCGGCAAAAGATTCAGATAACCTTCTTTCGCAAGATCAAAGCGATGGTTATTCTCGCAAACGTAGCTTTTTTGATTTAACTGTAGCGGGGCTGTACAAAGCGGGCATACATAACAGGCTATCGGATCGTCAGGTTGATGCATGTAAACAAGAGGTTTTACGGCTAAGCCGTGAAAAGTTTTAGACGGGGGAACGGTTGTGTTGGATGGAAGACAGGATCAACTTAAGTTAACCCCGTCCCAACTAAAAGCCGGATCTAATGATTAGATTGACTTGAAAAAGCCTAATGCTTTGTTTAATTCAGCAATAGCTTTTGGCTCATCGGCGCTTTTACCGATGATTTGCGCTTTAATAATGCTGTCGAGACCTTGTTTTACAGCAGCTTCGTTGCCTACGATCTCTTCGGAAGCGGTACGTGCCGCTTTTTCATGTCCGTAAGCGGCGTTGAAATCGTGTTTGTTGATTTCAGCGATTGCTGCTTCAAGATGAGTGATAACTTCATTTGCTTTTGCATCTTCAGCCAAAGCAACGGTGCTTGCACCTAAAGAAATAGCCATAGAGAAAGTGAGTACTGCTTTTTTGAATAAATTCATCATATACCTATGAGGTGTTTTGGTGTGATTTCCAGATTCTCTCTGAAAATTAATGATCGAAAGGGAACATTACCTTTCAGTGCCTATCATATACGAATAACCGATTTCTTATGTAGCCAATTTTTAAATTTAAGAATACGTTTTAGGACAGAAAAGGCGGGATTAGTTGTTTTGATGTTATTCAGGTTGTTGTTTTTTATTGGCTATTGGTGATTTGTCGGTCTTTTCGGTTGTTTTATTTCATGGCTGGTTGAGAGCGGGTACGGGCTTGTATTCGCTCGTGGTTGCTTCAGGGCAGATTTGTTCTATCGCTCTTCCAATAGCGCTTTCATTTTCGCTGCAATATCTGCCTCGTCATGCCCCAGAGCAGCGAGAATCGCACGGTAATTTTCCAGAACTAAATTTAAATGCAGATGCTCATGTCCGTTGCGGCGTTTGAAATCGAGCAGTATCTGTAGCGCCCGGCGCATCAACGGTTCGGCCTCGGCCATGCGGTTGGTGTCCTTAAGCAACTGGGCCAAGTTGTTGAGGCGAATGGCTACATTGGGGTGCTCAGCGCCAAAGCTTTGTTCGTCTATTGTCAGCGCCCGGCGCATCAGCGGTTCGGCCTCGGCCATACGGTTGGTGGCCTGAAGCAAAGAGGCCAAGTTGTTGAGGTCAATGGCGACATCGGGGTGCTCCGCGCCGAAGCTTTGCTCGTCGATTGCCAGCGCCCGGTGCATCAGCGGCTCGGCCTCGGCCATGCGGTTGGTGTCCTTAAGCAACTGGGCCAAGTTGTTGAGACGAATGGCTACATTGGGGTGCTCAGCGCCAAAGCTTTGTTCGTCTATTGCCAGCGCCCGGCGCATCAGCGGTTCGGCCTCGGCCATGCGGTTGGTAGCCTGAAGCAAAGAGGCCAAGTTGTTGAGGTGGATTGCAATGTTAGGGTGGTCAGCGCCAAAGCTTTGTTCATTGATCGCCAGCGCCCGGCGCATCAGCGGTTCGGCCTCGGCCATGCGGTTGGTGGCCTGAAGCAACTGGGCCAAGTTGTTGAGACGAATGGCTACATTGGGGTGCTCAGCGCCAAAGCTTTGTTCGTCTATTGCCAGTGCTCGGTGCATCAGCGGTTCGGCCTCGGCCATGCGGTTGGTGGCCTGAAGCAAAGAGGCCAAGTTGTTGAGGTCAATGGCGACATCGGGGTGCTCCGCGCCGAAGCTTTGCTCGTCGATTGCCAGCGCCCGACGCATCAGCGGCTCGGCCTCGGCCATGCGGTTGGTGTCTTGAAGCAACTGGGCTAGATTGTTGAGACGGGTAGCGACTTCTGCGCGGTCCGATCCATAAAGTTGCTCAGCCAAGGCCAAGGAACGCCGGTACAGCGGCTCGGCTTCTGTATTGCGAGCCAAGCGGCATAATGCCATGCCCGCTTGGTTGAGGAACCGGATCAGTTCGGCGCTGGCGGCCCCGTGAGTCTTGGCGATGCGGGCTATTTCCTGATGCAGGGCTGTGGCATCTTGTACCAGGGCCAGCAATTCTAAGTCCTCGTCTTCACTGTAACCGGCTTTGAACTGCAAGGGCAAATAAGCCGGGTCGATAATCTGGCCTGCTTCCGCCAATCCCGAATTCAGCAAGCGCGCCATATTAGCGTAGGCCAGTCCGGGCAGGTTGGCGTCGTTGAGGCTGTGGGTGAGCACCGGCAGCGGTTCGCCAAAAGAAAAGCGGGTGATATGAGGCACTCTGGTTTTTTCCAAAAATTGGCGCGGGCCGAAGCCTTGCGGTAGCCAGGAGCTAACCAATGGCTGCAACTCTTCGTCAAAGCGCTGCATCCAGCTTGCGCCCAAATCCACTTCGTCGTCTCCGCACCAGCGCGACAACAAGGGTACAACCGCAAGCGGCGCGCGGTCGTAGGCAAAATGGCGGCGGCCGCGTTGGGCGGCGTCAACGATTTTTAGCCCGTCGCCTAGCGATTGCTCATTCGTGGTAAACACCAGCACCAGTATATCCGGCATTTGCACGGTGCAAACGCCGCCGCTGTCGGTTAGTCCGGTGCGGGCGTCGATCAGTACGAAATCGTAACTTTGCGACCATTGATCGCGTAACGCTTCCAGCCAAGTCCCGCCCCCTTGTTCGGCAAAAAAACGGTTCCAGGAAAATTCGCTCAATCGCGCCGAATAGTCTGTGCCTGCAAAGCCGGAAGGCAGCAAATGCAACCGTCCCGGCGTCGGCGGATTAAGCGTGCGGAAACTGGCTTCCGCAGGCGGTACGGTGATGTGGCATAAACGCGATTCCCAAATTGTGCGTTCCGGTATTGCGTCGCTGCCGATTTCCAGCAAGCCCAGCAGTCCGCTGAGATCGGTAGCGGCGTGGGTGGTTAAGCCGGGGATTTCAGGGTGATCGAAATAGCGCTCCAGTCCCGGCGCTTCCAAGTCCCAATCCACCATTAAGACGCCTCGGCCCAAACGGGCCAATTGCACGGCGATGTTAGCCAAGGCCATGGTGCGGCCGACTCCGCCTTTCCATGAGTAAAACGTGACAATGGAGCCGCGTGTAGAGTTTAGTGACATGCAGAAAAATCCTTTAAATGAGCTTGGGCGGCGCAGTTGGCGGTGCCGGGCGATTGGCGGTAAATTGCTCAGGCTCCAGATTCTTGCGCTGAATTGAGGCTTGATAAACTTCATTGAACCGCTTTTGGTGATGACAAATCCATTTGTTATCGAAAGCCGGTGCTGAACGAATGGCTCTTGCTATCTGTGGGGCCAGTTTACCCATGGCAGTGGCGAAATCCTGGTAATCTTGCGTCTCCTTATTCAGGAAGGGATTACGGAATTTAGCCATATCGGTGGACTGTATGCGTTGGGCTTCGGGTGGGATATGTTCGCCGTCATGAACGACGACCGGGATGATCAGGTAAACATGTTGGTCATCTTGGGATGCGGCCTTGGAGCGGCCCAGCATCAAGTCCAGTTCATGCAGGCACCAGTCGCTGCCGAAATAATCGCCGGAAAAAATAGCCACCAATACTTTGGATCTGGCCAGGTGTTCGCCCAATTGATCCACCCAGTCTGCGCCGACATTGATGCGCTCGTCGACAAAAATGTCCGGCGGCACACCAAGTTCTGATTGTAAATAAGCTTCAAGAAGTCTTTTGAAATGATCCCGAGCCCAAGGCGTCCAAAGTTCTTGCCGCCGGTAGCTTATAAATACGTCGTGTTGATAGGACATGCCATTGTCTTTTTGCTGAGGTTTATGAACCGCAGGGGCTCTTATGAAGTTATGTGTTGCTTAAAGAAAGCGGGCTTTTGAATACAGTCTACGGCGTTTTAATATTCAGGTCGCTGCTATGTATGCTCTTTTGCGGCGTTAGAATAGCAATTTTGGCTGTTTTCGTCCTGTTTTTTATAGGCCGTAACTCACACCGGATAATTGGTGCTGTTTAAGTTTGTGCGTAGGCTGAGCTCAGCGCCAGTGGCGCGCATCAAATCAAATCAATTCCATATACTTCAATCTTTTAGAAAATCGCTAATCGAAAAAGCAATATCGGGAAACTCCGTTAAAATTTTTTTATCCTGCGTGATTAACTTAACGTTCAATTGTTTTGCCAACGCAATAAATTCGCAATCATAGGCAGAACAGGTGCTGGCGTTTGTTAATGCCAACACCTGAGCTGATGTTACTTGAAATTCATTATCCATAAATAACGATTCGGCATCTTCTTGTATAACCAACGCTTGTTCGAGCGTGAGCAACTTCTTTCGAATATAAAGCGTCAATACATTGCGGAATTCGCTACGCCATAAGGCGGGTGCTATCCATGCCGAGTCTTGTTGATAGAGCTGACTAACGCTTTGTGAATAATCCGTTGGCAAATAGAAATAACTGACGATATTGGTATCGACGACGATCATGGGCGGCCATCGTCGATTGCGTTAGAAATTTCATCAGTCGTAATCACATTCGGTTCAATGGTTGAACGCAGTGATTCGACTCGTGCTAATTGTTCGGATGGCGTTAATCTTTTTTTAGGCATCAACGCGCTTTCAAGACAAAAAATTACTTCACTGTTAATGCTTCGTCTGTGGGTTTCGGCAGTTTGTTTTAATGCAGTGTAAACGTCATCGGGAATATTTTTTATGGTTAATGCAGGCATGATGTTTAACCTCAATAGTCAGACTATCTGCATTATGGTTGCATTATGGAACCGGGTCAACTTTGCTGATTTTGTAGGCTGTGACTAAAAAAATGAGGCTCCCAATCCGGAGATTGGGAGCCGTAAAGCTAGGCTTAACTATGCGCTAACCTGGGCAATCCAATCTTGCAGGTTGTAATAGTTGGTAATGCGGGCGACTTTGTTATCACGAATTTCAAAAAAAGCGCCGGCAGGCAGGCGGTATTTTTGGCCTTTTGCTTCGGGCAGGCCTTCATCGGTTGTCAGGTATTCGCCCAATACGACGAATTCGGCTGCGGCGCGTTTGCCGTCGGCTGTGGCCATGATGACCATATCGACCAGTTCTTCTTTATAGCTGTCGTTCATGCCGCCCATGAAGTTGCGGAATGCTTCTTTGCCGGTTTCGCGTTTGCCTTGGTTAATGTCGTGGATGACGTCGTCGGTCAACAGGTTCAGGAAAGTTTCCATGTCTCCGGCGTTGAATGAGGCATAGTATTGTTCTATCAGGTTGATGCTGTCTTGGTTCATAGTGATTTTGTCGTTAAGTTAAAAATATTAGATTGTCCTGACTTCGGCTAGTAAGTCAGGATGACGGTCAAGTACTTTAAGCAGTTTTATAAGCGCCAAAGGCGGCTTGGTTTTACCGTTTTCATAGCGTGAAAATGCATTGATCCCCCCGCCAAAGATTTCTGCCGCTTCGCGCTGGTCAAGATTGAGCTTTTTGCGAACGCCGGCGATAAAGCTTGGATCAACAATTGATGCGTTCACCTGCTTGCTGAATTCCCGCATTAATGCGCCGGTACGCTCGGCTTCATTCATGTCAAGAATAGCTTCGCCACAGGCTGGGCAAAAATCGCCCGTTACGTTAGGAAGAATTGTCGATTCGCCTTTGTAAGTGTAAGGCATGTCACGCGTATCATGCACCAGCTCAGCCTTTGCACATATTGGACATTTCATAATCATAGCTCCTTAAATGACACGATCAGCACATCGTCGATAACGGTCAGTTTCAGATAAATCTCTCCAGCCGTCGTGTCAGGTCGATATACATCTTGCCAGATTTTGTGGTCGGCGTGTGTGGTCATGCTTTTGTAAAAATCCTTCGCAGTTAGAGCCATAACAACGCCGACCATTTCATTGAAAGAGAATCCGAGCGCCTCACCACCCGCAAGCGCGGATAGGGTTGTGCGAACCTTTCCTGAGGTGATCATGGCTTTGATCACGGATAGCTTACAATGCGGCGTACTCTTCTCCATGATGGTATTATTAACCTAATTGGTTAGCTATGACAAGCAGGGGGCTATTAATCTTTTTCCCAGTTATCCCGCAAGGTCACGGTGCGGTTAAACACCAACTTGCCATCGACGCTGTCTATCGCGTCAAAGCAAAAATAACCGGTGCGTTCAAACTGGTAGCGGCTTTCCGGTTGCGGATTAGTCAGGCTGGCTTCCACTCTGCAATCGGTCAGGACTTCCAATGAATCGGGGTTTATCACATCGAGGAAGTTCTCTTCATTGTCCGGGTTAGGCACGCTGAATAGGCGGTTATACAGGCGCAGTTCGGCCGGTTGCGAGTGTTGCTCGGAAACCCAGTGGATGACGCCTTTGACTTTGCGGCCTTCGGGATTTTTGCCCAGTGTATCGGGATCATAGCTGCAACGCAGTTCGGTGATGTTGCCGTCGGCATCTTTGACGATTTCATTGCATTGGATCACGTAAGAACCGCGCAAACGAACTTCGCCGCCTTCGACCAAACGCTTGTATTTCGGCGGCGGCACTTCGGCAAAATCATCCCGTTCGATCAAGATAACTTTGGAGAAAGGCACGATGCGTTTGCCCAGTTCGGGTTTTTGCGGATGATTGCTGACTTCCAGTTGTTCAACTTGGTCTTCCGGATAATTGTCGATGACTATGCGTAGCGGCTGTAAAACCGCCATGGCTCTGAGCGCGTTTTCGTTTAAGTCTTCGCGGATACAGTATTCCAATACGCCCATCTCGATCCATGAGTTTTGCTTGGTCAGGCCGATGCGTTCGCAAAAATCGCGTATCGATTTAGGCGTAAAACCGGCGCGGCGTAAACCGGCGATAGTCGGCATCCGTGGGTCGTCCCAGCCGTTGACGTGTTTTTCCATGACTAACTGGTTAAGTTTGCGCTTGCTGACGATGGTGTATTCCAATTGCAAGCGGGCAAATTCGATTTGTTGCGGATGGCTGGGTGTTTTAACTTGATCCAGCACCCAGTCGTAAAGCGGGCGGTGATCTTCAAATTCCAGCGTACATAGTGAATGGGTGATGCTTTCCAGTGCGTCGGAAATGCAATGGGTGTAATCGTACATCGGATAGATGCACCAGTCGTCGCCGGTGCGTTGGTGATGCACGCGGCGAATCCGGTATATCGCCGGGTCGCGCATGTTGATGTTCGGCGAGGCCATGTCGATTTTGGCGCGCAGCACATATTGACCGTCGGCAAATTCACCGGCGCGCATGCGTTTAAACAAATCGAGGTTTTCTTCAATCGAGCGGCTACGGTCGGGGCTTTCTTTGCCGGGTTCGGTCAAGGTGCCGCGATAGGCGCGGATTTGCTCGGCGGATAAGCTGTCGACATAAGCCTGGCCTTGTTCGATCAATTGCACGGCGTAATTGTAAAGCTGTTCGAAATAATCCGAGGCATGGCGTAATTCCGACCACTCAAAGCCCAGCCACTGTACATCGCGCATGATCGATTGCACGTATTCGTCGCTTTCTTTTTCGGGATTGGTATCGTCGAAACGCAGGTTGCAGCGGCCGTTATTTTCGGCGGCGATGCCGAAATTCAGGCAGATCGATTTTGCATGACCGATATGCAAATAGCCGTTAGGTTCGGGCGGGAAGCGGGTGACAACTTCACCATTGTTCTTGTTGTCTTTTAGATCATTGGCAATGATCTGGCGGATAAAATTTGACGCAGGTTGGTTATCGTTTACGGACATAGGCTTCTTCTGTATGTTGAGTACGCTATTGAAGTGGATTCGTGTGTTATTAATTGTAATTGTGCGAAATTCTCAGTTCTCTCATGTTGATGAGATCCGGCTGGAGCAAAACAGACTTTAGATGTCCAAGTAAGCTTTGGATTCCATTAGCACTGACTGTTCAAGGTTGGTTTCGAACAGACAGCATCTATTTGAGATTAGATGTCTGCAATTATACATTGAATGTCTACTGCTGAGCTATCCGTGAACTTCCTTAGTTCTTGAGTTTGCGCGTATAGCTTCAGTCCTCGCCGGCTAACGTCTGTATCCGGTAACAGCCTTGTCCGTCATGACCTAACACGTCGGCCAACCACGGCAAAACCTGTTTCATTTCAGTCGCTAAAGTCCAGGGCGGATTGATCACGATCATGCCGCTGGCGGTCATGCCGTGCTCGGTACTGTCTGCGCGTATACCCAGCTCAAATAGCTGAATATTGGGGATGCCGGTGGCTTGAATGGCGCGCTCAAGCTTCCGGTTACGGCTACGCTCGATTACCGGATACCACAGCGCATAAGTGCCGGTGGCAAAACGTTTATGCATTGCGGCCAGGGTTTCGACAACCTGTTGGTAATCGCTTTTTATTTCATAGGAAGGATCGATCAGTACCAGTCCCCGGCGTTCGAACGGCGGCAACTGTTTTAAGCAGCTTTTTAAACCGTCGCCGTGAAATACGCTGATGCGCTTGTCTTTGTTGGCTTCGGCAGTCAGTAGTTTTATTTCGGTGTTATGCAGTTCAAATAAACACAGCCGGTCTTTGTCGCGCAGCAACTGTTTGGCAATTAACGGCGAACCGGGATAGCGCGTCAATTTGTCCGGCTTGTTAAAGCGTTTGATAAGGCTGACATAGTGGGCAATGCATTCCGGCAAATCATTGCGTTGCCATAACTTGGCGATGCCGTTGTCGAACTCCCGATTTTTTAATGCGTAGTCGCCGTCCAGTTCATATTTTCCGGGACCTGCATGGGTATCGATGCAGCAAAAAGGCTTGTCTTTTTTTGTTAAGTATTCAAGGCTTTGTATCAGGACGATATGTTTTAGCACATCGGCAAAATTGCCTGCATGAAAGGAATGTCGGTAGCTGAGCATGATGGGATTAATTTTAGTGATTTGGTGTTGGGAAAAATAGAACGCAGATGACGCGGATTTGGCTGGTTAGTCAGTACTATCTGAGTTCTATTATTTAAGGTTCTTGTTTGGTAAATAATGACTTATTTTCAGAGCACTTTGTCGAATATGGTCATGCCTATTTCAAAAGCAATCAGCCAGATAATAATCCATTCCAGTATCGTTGAATGCCGGTGTTTTTGTTCGTCTGCCAGCATTTCGAACAGTTCATGGATGGTTTCCAGCTTTTTTGATAAGACTTCAGTCCGTTGGGTTATTTCCAGGTATTTTGCGGTGATTCCGTAAAAGGCTTCATACTCCGGATATTCCCAAAAAAAATCAGGCGTATCCAGCAAGTCGTAATTCAAAATAATATCGCTTTTGGTCAAAAACAGTTGTCCGCGGATTCTCGCGATTTTATTACGGCTTAGCCGGATTGTTCCGTTTTCAGCTAATGACTTGGGAATATAGCTGGTATTGTTAATGGTTGTGATGGCATTGGTTTCGAAAGAGGCCAACTTAATTGATTGCGCCATGCCTTGCGATAGCGCAAAGATCAGGATGGGATCGGAAGATTCGATTTCAATATGATCTTCAATAATGCGTGTGCTTGGGCAATCTAGAGCGAAACTGAAGTTATCTTCTTCTATCGCAGACAATGGATTTTCTGTGTGATCCAACAATAACTGATGCAGTTTGGCCTGCTGTTCCAAGCTGACATTCCAATGCACAACAGCACCATAAGCAAAAACTATCGACCAGGATTGGTCATCCTCAATCAGCAATGCGCCTTTAATAATCCTTATCAGCGATGAGTCTGACAGCAATCTTGCCAATGCACTGATGTCAAAACTGTGCGCCAAACAGTAGGCGACACATTTTTTAATAGACTGATTTTCAGACATAAAATGCTCCCGAAAGTTAAGGGTCATGCATGAAATAACTGGAGCCGGCTTTATTTTTAAACCATGAAGAACATGAAGGCATGAAGGATTTAAGTCTTCATGTTCTTCATGGTAATTGCTTAAATTTAGTTTTGCGCGTTCCTTATTGCTCGGCTATTTTGACCAGCCAGCCGTTTTCGCCATTACATCTTGGAATTTTGGCATTGACCTTGATGTTGATTCTCGCTGTTGTGTTAACTAACTCGGCGGGTAATTTTCCTTTTACCAGGTAAAAGGAGTCTTTATCTTCGGTAGTCACTTCAACCGGGATTGTTTTGACGGTGACTTTAATTTGCTCAGGCTTCTCAACATTAAACGCATAAAAGGAAAACGCCGATCCCGGTGCAACGGTTGCTAAATTGGCGGGCAGGAATTTGGTCAGTTGCGGTTTTGAACAGGCATTTTCTCCGCCACCGCCGCCACCTGCAGACATATTGTGCCCGCTATGATGCTCTGAGGCATTGACTGCGCTGATATTAAAACAAGAAACCATAAAAAGGATGGCTAGTAATTTTGGTGTTTTCATCGGTTTACCTTTGTAATTATTATTTTTGTCGTGATCGGCATATACGGCTAGGGCTGGAACGTTTGCCAATTATATTTATAAATGACAGCTCATTATAAAACATTGGAATAGTCCTGCTCCAATTGCCGAAAGTTCATCGACGACATGAAACGGCTGAAACTCAGCCAGGACGAGAGTCCCATCAGGTCTTTGAATTGCGGCGGCAGGAAGTGCGGCGCTATCACCGTGCCTTCTTCAACCAGATCGACCAGCACTTTCATATCCTCGATCATGGTTTTACCGCAAAACAGCAACGGTATGCGATCCGGTTTGCCTTTGTTGACCGCTAGGCGCATGAAGTTATAAGTCAGCACAAAGCCTTTGATATAGGTCAGGTCTTTTGTAAACGGCATGCCGTCGGAACTGCTGCCCCTGAATACCCGGCTGCTGAGCATGTAACTTTCCTCTTTGTCCAAGCCCTTATCCCTAAAGAAATAAAAAATGTCCATAAAATCCGCTCCTTCTTCGGCCAGCGTGATCGCGCGTACCCGGTTAATCAGGCGCATCAGCCGGTTAGGGGTGGAACTGAAGGTTAATATTTCCATTAATACCGCGAGTCCTTCCTGAGTGATGGTCGCGGACGGCGGCCCTTTGCCGAGAAAGGTGCAATAAGGCTGGGCCAAGCCGTTCAGGGTCGTGCCCAGATGCACCCATATCTCGTGAACTTCAAGCACGCGCAAATCACGCATGTTGAACAACGCATCGGCGCGTAATTTAATGTAATCGGTACCGGCTGCGGCATCGGCGACAATACCGTCGCTGATCATGGCGCGCAGCCCTTCGCCGGGAAATACCGCTTCTATCTTTTCGTTAAGGATGGCTACGGCATCTGTGGCGTTGATGGTCTTGGCTTCCTCATTCAGGAAATCCAGTTTCAGCAGTTGCGACAAGGTCGCTTCCATCATGCTGCCCAGGTCGGCAATGGTCGGATCGCCAACATGAAAAACGTCTTGGGATGAGCCGTATAATTCCTGGGAGATATTGGAGAAAGTCGGTTTTCCCCTGGCTTCCAGCATACGCACGACGTCCAGGTATTCCTTGCAAATCCGGCGCATGATCACGCTGAGCGGGTTGAGCTGTCCGAGCTTGCGCTTTAAATCGCGCTCAATCTGGTAAAACTCGTGTTTTTTTTCGTTCGGATCAAAGCCTAGTGGGCGTTTTTGATAATAATCAGGCGACACTATTGGCGACCTTTTACAGTTGCCGTCAAAGAAAGCCTGCTTGATTTGATCGTCCCATTTGATCGCGTCGAGTATACGGATCGGTTGTTGAGCCTTGACGATCCGATCCGATAGCGATTTGACTTCGGTCAGGTAAGCCGAGGGCTTAATGGCTTTTTTACGCATAGGTGTCGTTTATTAGAGGTCCAGTGTTATTGGTAAGAAAAATATTCACCAGGAAGGACATGAAGAGCAGGAAGAGTATCATAAAAAACTTCAGGATCTTCATGTCCTTCATGGTGCATAAGCAATCCGGATCAGCCGTACACATACCGGAACCACATCCAGTATATCAACAGATTAACCAAGCCCAACGGAATTCCGACGCGGGCAAATTCAAAAAAACCTAGAGTTGCCTGATGTTTTTCCGCGTGCTGGATAATAATCACATTACTGGCGGCGCCCAAAATCAACAGATTGCCGGCGATAGTGCTGCCGGCGGCCAGAGCCATCAGCGATTCCGGACTCGGATTGCTCAGCATCGGCAGGTATAACGCGACCAGCGGCACATTGGAGATCAACTGGCTGAGCGAGGCGCTGAGCAGCATAATAGCCGGGATGGTCGTCAGGTCTATCTGCAATTCACTAACCAGCTGTTGCATGATGCCGGTTTGCCAGACGCTGGACATTAACACAAACATAGCCGCAAAAAACAGCAAGGTCGACCAGTCCAGGCTTTTTAACAGGCGCTTTCGGTCTGGGTTGAACAAAACCGGCGGCAGGGCGGCGATCACGGCGATTTGGCTTAATTCGAGCCGCATCGGGCTGTGCATGGCGGACAGGAGGATGTTAAGCGTTATTAAGCCGATCAATAGAAACAAGGAAGCGCGAGCCAGTCCGGCCAGTTTTTTATCCAGCAGCTCGACCGGGCTATGAATAAGCGGCATAGCGGTGACGAATTGTTGCCGATAAACCAAGCGTAGAAATAGGTAGGTGACAGTTAAATTAATCAGCGTCGGAATGGCGAGCATCTTAACAAAAGTCAGGAAAGGCTCGGATAAGCCGCCCTGACTGGCAATCAGGAAATTCTGGGGGTTGCCGATAGGACTCATCACACTGCCGATGGTAATGGCGTAAGCCAGGGTTAACAGCAGCAGCCGGTTATTGATGTTGTGTTCCCGAGCCAGACGCAACACCAGCGGCGTACCTATAATGGCTAAGGTGTCGTTCATCAGCAGCGCGGAACCTAAAGCGGCGCCGAACAAAACGCCGCAAACCAGCTGCGGCACTGAGGTCATCCGGTTAAATAAACGATAGGCGAGGGCATACAGGTATCCGCTGGCAACCAACGCTTGGCCGACGACAAACATGCCGAACAAAAACAGCATGACATTAACATCGATGGCCTTTAATGCATCGAGTCCGCTAATCTCTCCGCTAGCCACGACCACCAGCGCTCCGCCGGTCATTGATTGCCAAATCCTGATATTAAAATGACCGACTTTACGCACGGCGATGAGTACAAATACCGCGATCAGCGTCAGTATCGATATGTTCATTTTGTCCCTGATAAATGGTGAATTATTAATATCTTATAGCTTAACCTTAAAGAACCGCTTAACAGTCCGCATTTTTTAGCCGGAAAAGATTTTTTGTATGGAATTGTTAAGACCAGTTAAGACTAATTTAAGGTTAACTGATGAGAATAGGCTCACCGTATTAATATTATATAGAGCATGAACACAGGTACAATCGACTATGAGTGAAAGTGATATTATTTCATCGCGACGCAAGTTTTTGAAAAATATGGCTTACGGCTCCTTACTGATGGTGGGGGGAATCGGCACTGCAAACGCTAAAGTCAAACACATAGCCTCGCATACAGTGCTTGCGCCACACAAGACACGCATTCATGACACCTTGCGTCAGCACTTGTCCGCATACAAACCTGCATATACGGTAGATAACCATCATCTATTCGATCGAAACTCCCCTTCGCATAAGGTGCTTGCTCTCCACAACACTCATACCGGCGACCGGTTAAATCTGACTTATTTTGAGCGGGGCCGCTATATCAAAGATGCACTCCACGAAATTAATCACCTGTTTCGCGACTATCATGACGGTACCGTCCATCCGATTGATCCGGCGTTGCTGGATCAGTTGTATGATTTAAAACATACTCTCGAAGTCAGAAAGCCTTTTCATATTGTCTCCGGTTATCGGTCGCCGGCTACCAATGCTGATTTGCGCAAACACAGCGACGGCGTCGCCAAAAACAGTCTGCACATGGAAGGCCGGGCGATTGATATACGCATTGAGGGACTGGATACCCGAAGGATTAAAAATGCAGCACTGGCTATGCGCCGTGGCGGTGTCGGCTATTATGAAAGATCCGATTTCGTGCATTTGGATACCGGCAGCGTAAGAACTTGGGAAGGTTGATCTTTAACGAAACCGTATATTAGCTTAAGGCATAAACCGCGAAGCCCCTAAGAACGCAAAATATATTCTTTGCGTTCTTAGGGGCTTCGTCCGTTTATAGGCTTCAGATTTTCTGCGTTAACAGCTTTTTATTTGATTAGCGCTTCTTGCGTGGTATTAGTATTGGTACTGATAAACAACGACTGATCGGACAGGTCGTCCGGTTTGCTTAGCGCCTCCAGTAATACCGCATCATGCCCATAAATATCAGGATAAAACTCTAAATTATCATATTGGTCGAAAAAAGCAGTGGCATAAAAAAACAGGACCGGTATCGGCTTTTTCAGTATGACTCGCTTTGTTTTGGGCGTGTTCATAGCCTGATGTATAGTCTCGGCGTTCCAGTCATCCTGGTCTTTAAGCGCGAACTCAGCTAGTTTCTGGGGGTTCGCAACCCGCACACAGCCATGGCTGAGATCTCTTCGCGACCTGCTAAACAAGCCGTTTGAAGGCGTATCATGCAAATACACGTCATCCTTGTTCGGGAAAATAAATTTCACCCTGCCCAACGCGTTTTTTCCTCCCGGACGCTGCCTGACTCTTAACTTGCCTTCTTTAAGCAGATTCATCGTTTCCTGGTTAAGCCCAGTAGGCCTTTCGCCATCGCGGAAAACAGAAACCATCTCCATATTCTCCTTATCGAGATAACCATTGTTTTGAATTAGCTTGGGCAATATTTCGTTTTTTATGATGCTGTAAGGCACGTTCCAGTAAGGCATGAAATCGATAAAGTGCATTTCCGCCATCAACACCGGGGTTTTGGTTTTTAGCGCATTGCCGACCACAACCCTCATATTAAGGACATTAGCGTCCGCTTGGTCAAGCGCATCAAACGCCCATAATTGAAAGGCCGGAATATTGACGATAATCGACGCGCCGTTATCGCGTTCAGGTAGCCAGCGCAGCCGTTCCATAGCCAGTTCGATTTGCGTTACCCGGTAGCTTAAAGGCGCGTTGAGCGCCTCGACAGAGCTTTTGCCGATCTGCCCGTCCGCGCCAAGTCCATGGCGCTTTTGAAATTTCTTAACCCCGGTCGCGATAGCATCGGTGTATAGCGTGGATTTTTCAGCACTGTTAGCGGCTTGATCGTCAGGCAAATCGCCTATGGCTGTTAAAAACCGGCGTAATTCGGCGATTTGCGGATGGTTTTTACCGGGATGCAACGTTTCTTTAATATCCAGTTTAATAGGCGCCACATTCGCGGCCAGTTGGCGGTAATCAACCAGCGCCTGTTTTAACTTTTGATATTGCTTTAACTTAGGTTCGACCGATAGCGGTAATTCGGCCAGCGTGTTTTGCGCCAGACTGTTCTTAATCAACAACGGCAAATCAACCAGCTTTTTTTCTCTTAATTTCAAGTTGAAATTTATGCCCTGCGGATTGATCCGGCCATAATGCAAATCATGCAAAAAACGCAGCAGCGATATACTGATCGCGGTATCGTACAGCGCTAATTCTTTATACGAATCCGGCTTGAGGTTTAACGCCGGCTGTAGTTTTTGCTGTAGCGTTTCAGCATCGTAATTTTTAGGGTTTAAACCGTGGACAGCCGCGTTCGCCAGCAGGCCAAGCGCATCGTTGATATTTTTTTCCGCATCCTTATTGCCTAACCATAGTAACTGGTAGCTCGACGCCTTATACAGGGCGTCAAGATCGTCGGTACGGTTTTGGAAGTTGGACAGCGTCAGGTAAGGATGCTGTTTCGCCGCAATAATGGCGGTAACTTCCGGTGCTATGCCGGGGGGCTGATTGACGACTTCTTCGGCAAGCAACGCCTGCATGGGCAGAGCCAAAAAAAGAAATATGACCAATCGGGGAAAATAGAGCTTTAAGATGTTTTTCAATGTACTTCTTCGCTGAAAAATTTTGTAATTAAGTTATTGTATCGAGGTTACGATAAACTTCTTTTAATCGAATAAGCAATTTATATTCTCGGTGTTGACGCGATTTTAACATCAACTCCATTGTTCGAGGAAATTTGACGACTATATGAAGCAATTTCCGCGATGGTTATACCATTTATTGAGTTCCACATACTATAAGGCAAGGTAATGACAACTCTCACTTTTTTAGGCGCAACAGGCCAAGTTACCGGTTCCTGTTATTTGCTGGAAACCGGCTCCAGCCGCGTACTGCTCGATTGCGGAATGTTTCAGGGATCGACAGCAACAGAAAAACAAAATGAAGCCGATTTTCCGTTTGATCCGTCCGCCATTGATGCCGTGGTTTTGTCTCATGCCCACCTGGATCATTGCGGACGCCTGCCAAAATTGGTTAAAGAAGGCTTCAACGGCCCGGTGTTTTTAACCGAGGCCAGTTTTCCGCTGCTGGAATTGATGTTACTGGATGCCGCCCATCTGCAATTACGCGATACCGAATGGGAAAACAAGCGCCGGGAACGCGCCGGTAAGCCGCTGCTTGAGCCTTTATATACCGAAGCGGATGTTAAAATGTTACTGGAACTGCGTCGGCCGATAGCCTACGACGCGGAAACCAAAATACTTCCCGAACTAAGCGTTTCGTTTCATGAGGCAGGGCATATACTCGGTTCGGCTATCGTACGTTTACGTATCAACGATAAAGACAAAACCAAAACACTGGTTTTTTCCGGCGATTTGGGCAACCTGAATTCGCCGTTATTGCGCGACCCGACGGTTTTAACCGAAGCCAATGTGTTGTTGCTTGAATCGACTTACGGCGACCGAGACCATAAACCGCTGGAAAATACCCTGAATGAATTGCGCGAAACATTGGCGGAAGCAGCCGAAAGCGGCGGCAATGTCATTATTCCGGCTTTTGCAGTTGGCAGAACCCAAGACCTGATTTACTGGCTGGGTAAAATCCAGCGTCAGGGCGGACTGCCGCAGCAACAGATTTACCTGGATAGCCCGATGGCGATCAGCGCCAGCCATATCTATGCTGAAAACACCCATTTATTCAATATCGATGATCCCGAGTTTACCAAAATCGCCCCCGGCGGTTGGCAAGCTTGGTTGCCGGAATTGATCTATTCAGAGACCGCCGAAGAGTCGATGGCCGTCAACCGAATCGCCGGCGGCGTCATTATTATTGCCGGCAGCGGCATGTGTACCGGCGGCCGTATTCGCCATCATCTTAAATACAACTTATGGCGGCACAATGCGCATATCGTCATCGCAGGCTTCCAGGCCGAAGGCACTTTAGGCCGGGCTATCGTCGACGGTAAAAAATCATCTTTAAAAATCCTCGGCGCTGAAGTCAATGTGGCGGCCAAGGTGCATACCTTGGGCGCCTTAAGCGCTCATGCCGATCAAAGCCAGTTGTTGCAGTGGGCGGGGCATTTTAGCAATCCTAAACCCAGGCTTTACCTGATCCATGGCGAAAAATCGGCGACGCTATCGTTGCAAACCTGCTTCAAGCGCACCGGGTGGAATGCGAATATTCCTAAGGTCGGGGAGAAGATTACTATCTGATGTTACGCATTGTCCAAGAAAAGCACGAAAGAACAGGAGGACGGTTTTTTCTGCATATGTAGGGCGTGCCGTGCGCGCCTTACAGTTTATCCAAGGCGCGCACGGCACGCCCTACCTCTAAATATGGGATGAAGGGAGAAGCTTAGCTACTTAATCGTTATTTTTCGTAGATCACATCTTTCCTTTGGATTCGCGTAACATTCGTTGCTATTTAAATGATGCAGGGTTGATTTTAAATTGCAAAACCGTTGCTGATACAATGCCTCACCAGTAGAGTTCCTAAAAATGAGAATAACTGATGCGCCTTAGCCCCCAAAATATCGCCGCCTTACGCGAAGCAATCGGTTCTATTGCGCCGGATGCGGCAGCCATACGTTTGTTCGGTTCCCGATTGGATGATGAAGTACGCGGTGGCGATGTCGACCTGATGATCGATTTTGACCATCCCGTTGAGCATCCGGCAGCGCTGGAAAAGGCTGAAGGTCAACTTTACTTATGGCTTAATTTGTATGCGGGCTTGAACACTCTGCGTTCGTAATTGCCGCAAAATCAAATAGCCGCCGTTATACGGCAAGCACTTAATTCCGGCTGGACGGGAACCGTACCCGTCCGGCTTCAATCGGAACAACCAAAACGGGCTTTATGAACCGGGATATAATCGATCAAAGTTCCTGTATATACTTCAATTACCATCCCAAAGAGTCCAATATGGCCGGTGCAAGCCTTTTACTCCTTTCATACTGAAAAATCGTTCAACTATGAAAGATGCGGGGAGTGTCAGCCGAGGAGCGCCGTGAACCCATCCCTGGGGGCTTGACGGCAGCATCCTTGCTGCCGACATCCTCGCCTGACACTCCCCGCTCTTTTTCAAAATTAGACGTTTTTTAGATCAGATAGGAGTAGCTTTACTTGATGACATAGCCACAGTCCTGGATGACGTGGCCCTGATGACCAAGATTGCGGCAAAGAAAACCGCCGGCGTCCTGGGCGACGATCTGGCGCTGAAAGAAGGGAAATAGGGAAGAAATAGGGGACGGAGCCCGATTACGCAGTTTCATTATGAATAATATAGACGGAGGAAAAAGATGCCCCGTAGAGCCCGTGTAAGACATGTAGGTGTACCGCAACACGTGATTCAGCGTGGAAATAACCGCGCAGCCTGTTTTTTTGCAGACGAGGACTATCTATCCTATCCAGACAGCCTTTTGGAAGGCGCGATGCGCTATATGGCTGTAGCATTCACGCCTATGTGCTGATGACAAACCACGTTCATCTGTTGGTCACGCCTGAGGCTGACGAAAGCCTGTCATACATGATGCGCTACCTTGGAAGCCGCTATGTGCAATACGTGAACCACGTCTACCATCGTACTTGGTGCAACTGACGAGCTCAGGCAGGTTGCTTATCAGACACTATTTCGTCATCAAATGGATGAAGCATCCCTAAATTGGCCGTAAGCCTAAGCTGCCAAAAATATCAGCTTAAGCTTGCATACTTCGTCAACTTATTAATCGACAATGCTGACGTTATTTAACGTCACTTTCCGGATCACAAGACATGAGCAGAATATTCGTAAGCTGGGAGCTCGGCGCCAATTTCGGGCACCTTACCAGGCTCATGCCCATCGCAGAGCAACTACGCCATAGACATGAGTTGTTTTTTGCCGTGCGCGACACTGAAGTTGCCGCCGCACTGCTGGAGCAGCAAGGATTTCCATTTACTCAGGCGCCGTTTTGGCATGGGCGAGCCTGTCTGCCCGCGCCACCAATCAACTATGCCGAACTATTGATCGCCGAAGGTTATTGTCAGCAAAACGGTTTATCCGGCATGTTGCGCAGTTGGTTGAGTTTATTCCGGATGTTTCAACCCGATGTCGTAGTAGCCGATTATTCGCCAACAGCATTGCTGGCCGCTCGTATTGCTGGAATTCCAGCCGTTTGCATTGACAATGGCTTCGGATTGCCGCCCAACATTGCACCCTTGCCGTCGATCCGTTCTTGGGAATCGATAACCGAACAACGCCTGAAACATGCCGAAGCAACGGTTTTACGTAGCATCAACTCGGTTTGCCGTGCTTTCGGCGGTTCGGCGCTTGAACGATTGGCCGATTTGTTTAACACCGAAGCAACGGTCTTGACCACGTTTGCGGAGCTGGATCACTATGGCTCTCGCAACGGAACAGAATACGCCGGTCCTGTTTTTTCGAATGCAGGCGGGCAAGCCGTACAATGGCAAAATACGCATCGGCGGAAGGTAATCGCTTACCTTCGCCGGGTATAGGCAACTTGCTAAAAGCATTAGCCGAACTCGATGCCGAAGTGATCTGCGTGGCGCCCGGTCTCAAACGCCTGAATCGCGCTATTGCGAACCGTTTGCGGGTCTATGTTAATCCCGTCCGGCTGGATGATATTATCTCATCGGCCGATCTCGTGGTGTCTTATGCCGGATCGGGTATGGTCTGTTGCGCGCTTTTGGCAGGCGTGCCCTTATTGTTAGTGCCTCAGAATGTCGAACAATATATGTTCAGCTGCCGGGTTGACGCATTGGGGGCTGGGGTAGTGATGGGGACAAACCGTAGCGAAGCGGATTTTCGGATTTCCCTGCAACAGTTGCTGGATGAAGAACGTTTTCGGGTGGCAGCGAAAGCATTTGCATCGCGGCATAGCGGTTTTCATCCCGACCAGGCGGTCAGCTATGCGGTACGAGTGATCGAGACGGTTATTTAATTCAATGAAAATCATCCCCCACTTGGAAATTCACCTTGCTCATGCTTGCAATCTTGCTTGCGAGAGTTGTTCCCACTATTCCAACCAAGGTCACAAAGGCATTCTTTCATTAGCCGAAGCGGAGCAGTCGATGAAACTGTGGCATCGTCGGCTGCTTCCACACACTTTCTCCTTGCTGGGAGGCGAACCCAGTATTCATCCCGACCTGCCGGAGTTTGTTCTGCTGGCGCGCAGAATCTGGCCGAGTGCGCACCTGCGCCTGGTAACCAATGGCTTCTTTCTGCACCGGCACCCGGCTTTGCCCGCCATCCTGCTACGCGATCCCAACACCAGTATTTATTTGTCGATTCATCACGACGGGCCGGAATATGCAGAAAAACTCCAGCCTGTCATGGAACTACTGAAAAGCTGGGTTCGCAATTACCGGATTCGAGTCAATATCTACCTGTCGTTCAAGCATTGGACTCGCGTGTATCGAGGCAGCGGAAACGCCATGGAGCCGTTTAAAGACGGGCTGCCAAGGCAAAGTTGGGAACGTTGCCCGGCCAAGCATTATCCGCAGCTGTTTGAAGGGAAAATATGGAAGTGCGCGCCATTAGCCTATCTGAAACTGCAAGACGCCAAGTACCGGCTTTCCGACAGTTGGAAACCGTACTTGCAATATCGGCCGTTAGAGTCCGATTGCACCGACGAGCGGCTCGTGGAATTCTTTCAACGAGAAGAGGAGCCGTTTTGCGGCATGTGTCCGGCCAATCCGGAGAGGTTTAAACTGCCGGTACCGTTTAATACCATCAAATGAAGGGTAGAGAATCATCATAACGATGAGTTTTACGTTGCGCCACGATTCCAGATGTATGCGCTGGGTTTTGTAAGTTTCGGGATGAAATCGAAATCAATTTGGGGTGGCGTATTAAAATCAAACCATAGGGACTGCCGCCCGCACCGACCTGACCACCGTGGACAAAGCGTGGATGCTGGAAACCATCGGCGGACAGAACGTGCAGAAGAGCGCGATTGAAACCGCTGGATTTGCTTTGACCAATCCAATAGGAGGAGGCCAATGGAATACGACCTACATCGAAGGGCAATGGCAGTCGCTGGTGCAACAAGAAGCCATCAGCTTTGCCATCCAGGCCATGCTATTTGCCCACGCCACAGGAAACGAGGCAAAAGAACAGGAGCGGACTATGACCGTAATGGAACTGCGCTGGATAGGAGCTACGCGGCTAAAAAAATAGGATTACCATCACAAAATTGTGGACATTGAAGGGGTAATGAGGCAAACTCGCTCTAAATCGGCTTAGTTAAAAGACTAGATTTGTTTTTCAGTATATCGCCCACCTTTGACTGCTTAAAAAAAGTTCGGTGTAGGCTTGCATATAACAACAACTTACCTGAAAACGATCCTTCGAGGCATATCATGGAGATTGCCCTCTACGATGGCAGCCCCAAACTCCGATAGATTAGTAGATTATTTTCAATAATAAGCACCCAACAAGAATTTGATTTTATTAATTAAAAGAACAGATGCTGCTTTTAAGTAGCTATGAATTAAGGAATCACTGAAATGACTACACCATCAGAAGATAGCATTGCTCAAAGCGAAGCCATTGCCGCATTAGCAAAACATTCATGGCATATTAATATTGGGAGCATTAATCCCAATACGCCGCTTTCAATAAGCGTTGCGTACTTAATTTTCTTGAGTCTTTGGCTGGTTGCCTGTGCGCCAGCAATCAGCACCGCCAAACCTACCCCGGTTCTTGTTCTTAGTAGTAGCGGAAGAACAATGGATGGCCCTCAGCCAACTTATAAATTTGAAATTTATGAAGATGGCTTTGTATCTTACCACGGTGATATTAATGTCAAAACGATAGGTGACCGCCAAGCAAACATCACACCTGAGCAAGTACAACAATTGATTGCCACCTATAGAAAAATAGAAGAAGTTTTTAAAGAATATGAACGCGGTACAGGGACTAAACTTACCGCTGGTCATGCAGGTCATTACTTATTTCGATTGCAATATCAGGGTGAAACTTCGGAACTTAGTTTAGGTGGTTTTGCAAGTGATATGTTAAAAAATTTAAATAAAATGACTCCTATTGAAAACTGGATTTGCTTTGCTGAAAACGATCCCTTGAAAGAAATACATGGATCTTGTCCACTGCGTCTTCAGTTCAGTAGCCCAAATGTTTATCCGATAGATTAAAAAAGTTACAAATTAATAAACATTCATCGAAAACCTGACATTACTCATTAAAAAACAGATACTGCTTTTAAAAAGTAGCTATAAATTAAGGAATCACTGAAATGACTACACCATCAGAAGATAGCATTGCTCAAAGCGAAGCCATTGCCGCATTAGCAAAACACTCATGGCATCTTAATCTCGGGAGCATTAATCCCAATACGCCGCTCTCAATCAGTTATAGTTTTTTAACAGAAAAACCTGCATATTATTTAAGTGCTTCTGGAGCTTATGCGTTAGAACAGGGACACGAGATTATTAATACCGACACCAATAATCCCTTCAAAGAATTAAGCCAAGCCCAAAAAGATGTATTTAATTTGGCAAAGGATGCCTGGGCCTATGTTGCAAACATCACTTTCACACAAACGATTGGTAGTATCGGTCAAATTGCAATAAGTACTCATACAAAATTAACTTGGTATTTTCCGCCGAGGTTTTGAAAAATATCTTGAAGGGCATTCCGGAGCGCTTCAAAACTGGCGTAAGCTTGCCACGGTAGCCATTCATACTTGATTTTCTTCCACAGCACCTCAATACAGTTCAGCTCGGGTGAATAAGGGGGCAAGAACCACACCCACACACGCCCCAGCAGCCAGTCCGCCTGACCTTCTCGCACGGCCT
>Ga0208789_1000513_pt1 | contig 35271 bp, 38 predicted proteins | sample Methanotroph_Enr_FD_187368 | JGI IMG/M metagenome (GOLD analysis project Ga0208789, IMG submission 187368) | Enriched soil microbial communities from Old Woman Creek wetland in Ohio, USA - Methanotroph_Enrichment_5 (SPAdes) (version 2) | ecosystem: Environmental > Terrestrial > Soil > Wetlands...
GTTCACAAACAGACTTATTTTTTAATTTTTTAACGCACACTCACCAGAGTCCTGAACTCGCAGAGGAAATTATTCCCCAAGATGTTTTTGTGCAAAAAGACTGTTTGGGATTTATAGAGGAAATGTATATAAAGATTTCAAAAGTTTCAACGTTCACGCAAGCCCACATTTGCTATGCGTTTGTTAGTAGCCGTACTTGTTATTCTAATCGATTTAGCTAATAATTCTGCTGACTATCCAGAAAACAGAACTAAATACCACAACTATTAAAAGAGTCAAGATGTAAACCTCAGGACGCCAAGTGTTTTTATCCGCAAGAAAAATCATGAAACTGCTTTGATGCAAAACTTTCGATTTAATATAATGTACAGCGCTAAATGGAGTTGCTGTTATCAGTCCTTGGTTATTTAATACGAAATAAGTTGGAAAGCTGTTTGTGTTATATTTCTTTGCCAAAAGGGCTGAATTATCTCCTGGAATTTCATTCGCAAGCTTTGCATCTTCATTTGATTTTAATACTACATGTTTCCAGTTTGAAATATTATGTCGGAGAAATGAGAAATGAGGATTTTGCGATGTAAGTGTATTTTTCCATAATGTGTAATTATTGATAGAAACACTTATTATTGAAACTGAATTCTCAATTCCATTCAGTATCGATTCAAATTGTTTCATTTCTGAAATACAAGAAGGACAATTGTCAAACCAAAAGTCAATGATTGTCACTTCCGACTTTTTCAAATCAAGTTTAATAGGCTTTCCATCAATATCCAAAAAATTGTCAATTTCAAATTTTTCCCCGATGTGAGAACTAAGCAATTGAGTTCTTCTATTGTTGAAACTATTTGACAAATAGTATAATACAAAAACTTCAATTGTCAAAACCGAGATAAGGAAGAGAACAAAAATGCGTATTTTCTTTTTTGAGATAGTCATAAAATTAATTTTGTGTCTTCTGTTCCGGTATTGGTACTAACTCATTAATAAGGAGAGTCTGCATACAGCAGATTATACAAAAATACTGATTAAATGTATTCCTTTTTTGTGGATTAATACCAGTTTCACGGGTACAATGAAATTGATTTAGAGCGGATTCAGATTTTTTAGCTCCGGAACTGTATTTCCTCTCATCTATAAATCAGGTAATCAAGGATATAGAATTTTTAAAAAATATATAGGATAATTCCATTTTTAAAATCTAATTGCGAGGTAAGCCATGAATGCTTTTTTCTACTTTTACAAACATAAAGGTTTCCTGATTTGCCGGATTGATTAATCATGCAAAACAGATATAAATATTCAAAGATATCAGTTTTAACAAAGGTTTTAATGATGAGGTATAGGTACCTGTTTCCCGGTTTTTTAATTCTTCTGTTATTTGCTGCATCATGCGAATACAATCTGAAAGATGAATATTATAAAGTCACAAAACGTGTTGATTCGGCAAATATCCAGATACTTCTCGATCCTCAGGCTGATGTGTATATTCTGGCAGGTATCAACCTTTACAATTTCGAAGTCCTGACTAATGGTCTGACGTTGTACCAGGTAAAGGTGTATGTTGATACTGCTGAAATTCATGTCAGTCCACTTGAGGAACTCAACTATTTTACACTCGATTGCCGTAATTATACCAATGGTTCACATACGCTTACAGTGGAAGTGATTACCAACTCGAATTCGGGTAGTGTGGCCGACCTGGTAGGAGCCGAAGGGTTTATTCATTCCTATACATGGGAGCTTATTGTGGACAGTTCGCCTCCGGCGGCAATACAGATATCAAAAATTTACGATGCAGGCGGAATACTTAAAATTGAATGGACCCGCTACAACCAACCGAACTTCTGGAAATATGAAATTCTGAAATCGGCACCCAATAGTGTAGGAACAATAACAACCACATCGTTGGCTTATATTGAGGACCCTGCACAGAATTTCTTTTATGATTCATCTTTTATAGGAGGTACCGCCGATTATTTTGTAAGAGTATTAACTCCCATGTATCAGGTATCAACGAGTAAGGTTCTGAATTTCAATGATGGACTCCCCGGTTTCACAGTGGAATGGGTAAATGATAACAATGTTAAAATTTCGTGGAACAGATGTAACTACGATGCGGCATTTAGTTCCTATGTCATTAAAGCTGACAATGCTGATCAACTGATTATTACAAACATAAATCAGACCTCTGTAAATGCTGATTTTGGGATATTTGGGAAGAAGATCAACTATAACCTGCATGTGAATTCCATCAGGAGCAATATAACAGGCAGGTATTACCCCACCGTTGTAAATGAGATTGGAATTCCTTTTATGAAATACGAGCAGTTCTTTAAAAACAGTGTGAACGACAATATTCTTTTGGCAAATAAAAACAGACTCTACAGGTATAATACGATTGACGGAATTATAGAAGATTCGACAACTGTTTCAAACAATAGTCCTGTTTATATTTATTCACCTGCTGATGATGTTCTTTTGCTCGATTCACCCCGATCGAAAATCAATCCAGTAACTTTTGCAGTAACTCCATTGCCGGGGCTGAATTTTAATTCAAATAATCTCTCTCTTTCGTCCTATGGCCTGGCTGATCCCGGCACGGGTATGGTGCTTTATGATTTCAAAAACCTGAATTCCCTTGGGAATTTATCTTTCCCCGGTACTTATAAAAAATATATAACCGAAGATAATACCCATATCCTTGAGCACAATGGATTCAGTCTGAAATGCTATAACATTGAAAACGGGCAGAATAACCTCCTTTGGCAGGGCGTAGCGGACGATTTCAGGCTGATCCCCGGCTCACCTGATATGATGATAGTGTATTTTGGTTATTCGATACTGGTAAAAAAAATAAGTACCAACGAAACTACACGTACCATCAACGTATTCGCATATGGTATTCTGGATGTGGACCCGGTAAATAAACTCGTGATGGCTTTTGCACACGACTATCCGGCAGAAAACATATACTTATTCAATTACGAAACCGGGCAGCATGTGAAAACCATCAGGGGGATTAGTGCCGGGTTAACAATCAAAAACGGCGTTATTTACTCTAAATCAGGCTATTCCCTACCAGTTTTATAGTTCAGGCAATGAAAAAACTAATAATATTTTCTGCTTTTATTCTGCTTTGCTGGTCGTTAAAAGCCCAGATCAGTTTCGGGTACAGGGGCGGATATGGTTCCTACAGCATGAAATCCTTATCAGCATTTCAGGAGGCTGCCTGCAGTTCAAGCATATTTCCGGCAAAGGTGGTTACACAGTTTCCCGGGTATTTTACTCACAGGCTTTACCTGGGTAAGCCAAACTGGAGTCCTTTGAACGGGGCTTATGTGGGTTATCTTACAACAGCAGGACGTATCAGTATATCCGATTTTTCAGGCAAGTATATGTTCGATATGGTGCTGAATGGATTTCAGGATGGTTTTCATCTGGATGAAATCATCAGTCAGGCTGCTGGAATTGATTTCAGGGGATACCTGGAGTTTGGTGCCACCACTACTTTTTTGCAGTTGCGCGAGTATTTGAAAGTAGGGGACGAGGAAGTTGAAGAAACATACCGGTTTATGGGTCACGGGATTGATGTTCAACCTGGAATTTCGGCTATGTACCAGCTTTCGAATTTTCGTTTTGGCTGTTATCTTGGCTATGAACTCAGCATTGCAGCCGCATTTTATGAGCAGGGCAATCCGAAAACAAAACTCGGTACATCTTCAAGCAATCTGGCAAAACCCGAATGGACCGGGGTGCGCACAGGTATTGAGGTAACCTATATTATTGGGAAAAAGTTACATGATTAGTGCCTGAAGTTTTAAGTGCCTAAAGTACTTAGAGTGCCTGAAGTTTTGAGTGCCTAAAGTTAAGAGTGCCTAAAGTACTTAGAGTTTAAAGTGAATAGAGTTTGGATGGCCTAAAGTGTCTGGGTTACTTATAGTTGCACCTAAATACCATGAGTACAATGCACTGAAAAAACTTCCTAAAGTGATAAGTACAATAAGATATAAAATGTTAGAATTAAAACCACTAAATAACCAGCTACCACCCGGCCCCTTAACTCCTAACACCCAAAACCTAACCCCTTCCTCCTGTATTGTGCACAGAGAAATCATAGAAGTAACAGAGTGATTAGTTACAGAAAAAGTAATACTGGCTGTATTTCGGATTATTTTTCGTAAAAATGCATTTCCCTGATATACTTGTATGTTTTTTCAGGAAGATAGTACGACATATTTTTCCCTGCATGGATTGAGTCGCGTATAAAGCTCGCCGAAATTTCGACCATAGGAGCCTGGAATACTTTTACCGAAGGATGTCTGGTTAATTCATGATCCTGGCTTCCAGGGCGGGGATACACATAGAAAGTATAAAACTCCAGAAGCTGTTCCCAGTTTTTCCACTTTGTAAAGGTTGGGAAAATATCGGTTCCCGAAATAATTACAAAATTGCGCTCAGGATATTTATCCTGCAAATAGGTGAGGGTATGGATTGTATAGGAAGGTTTTGGCAATTTGAACTCAATATTGCACGATCTGAATCTTGGGTCATCTTCAATAGCCAGGTTCACCATTTCGAGGCGGTGATGATCAGCCAGCAGCGATTTCTGCTCTTTCAGCGGGTTAAGCGGCGAAACCACAAACCAGAGTTCGTCGAGGTCGCTGAACTCATACATATATCCGGCAATCATCATATGCCCGATATGAATGGGGTTGAAGGAACCAAATAAGAGTCCGGTCTTTTTCATACAGATCGATTAATCCTTTATATCCAGAAAGTTTTTAATCAGGGATTCAGCCACTTTGAGAGCTGTTTCGAGAGTGTCGTTTACGATAACCTTATCGAACTCCTTTTCAAAAGTAAGCTCCCATTTTGCTTTATCAAGGCGGTTCTGAAGGCTTTCTTCGGTATCAGTGCCCCTCGAACGCAACCTGGTTTCGAGAATTTCGTATGAAGGTGGCTTGATAAAAACTGCAAGGGCCTGATCCCCGAACATCTTTTTAACATTCAGTCCACCAACAACATCCAGGTCAAAAACAGGGCACAATCCCAGCGAATTCATTCGCTCAACTTCCGAAACCGGTGTGCCGTAGTAATTATCAGGGTACACTTCCTGCCATTCGAGCAGTTTGCCCTCTTCAATCATAAGCCTGAATTCGGACGAAGTTGTAAAATAATATTCTCTCCCGTTCAATTCGCCTTCGCGCATCTTACGGCTGGTGGCCGAAACCGAAAATCCGAGCTGTGGAAATGTTTTCAGCAGGTGTCTTACAATGGTGGTTTTCCCGGCTCCCGATGGAGCGGAAACTACTATCATTTTATGTTCAGCAATATTCAAGGGATGAAGAAATGTTTTAAGAATTGGTTTAATCAGAATACTAGGTGAGGTGTCAGATTATTCCATTTTGTATTTTCCGAAAAGACACCGTTAATTCACGCTCTTACAGAATATTGCTGACTTGCTCTTTTATTTTCTCGAGTTCGTCTTTCATCTGAACAACAATCATTTGTATGGTTGCATCATAGGCTTTTGATCCGAGGGTGTTTATTTCGCGTCCGATTTCCTGGGTGATAAAGGCAAGTTTCCGTCCGCTGGATTCGTTTATCTGAAGAGTATTCAGAAAATAATCGCAATGTTTACGCAGGCGGAGTTTTTCCTCGGTAATATCCAGTTTTTCGAGATACCAGAATATTTCCTGCTCGAAACGGTTTTCGTCAAATTTATCAACCTTGGTTGTTTTCTCCAGAAATTCATCCTGGTTCCGCTGAAAGCGTTCGCGAAGGTTCGTGATCCGGGCACCTTCCAGAGGTTCTACGTCCCGGAGCAAACGGAGGATAAGCTCAATGCGTGCTTTCATATCCCTGCCCAGAAGTTCTCCTTCGCTGCGCCTGAAAGCATCGGTAAGAGCCAGCGCGTCGTTTATGGCAGTTTTTACCAGTAACCATTCGGATTCGTCGGGTGCTTCGCGGCCGGCTTTCAATACTTCCGGCATTTTAAGTATAGAGGAAATAAGATCGTTGCCGGCAGGCTCACCAAGTTCTGTGGCCAGCAGCATGATGCCGTCGTAATATCTGCGGGCCAGAGGTATGTTAATGGTAAAATCATTGTTATCCGAATCGGAGTCGGTAGTGATCATAAAATCGATTTTCCCGCGTTCGAGTACCCGGCTTATTTCAGAACGTATTTCGGCTTCCTTGTCGCGGTATTGCGAAGGGATACGGGTGTTTACATCAAGTTGTTTGCTGTTGAGTGTGCGTATTTCAATATTTACTGTGCGCCCGCCCGGGTTGGCTGTGGTTTTCCCGAAGCCTGTCATCGATCTGATCATGGTATTGTTTTGAACCGGCAAAGATACAATGTTTGGTTGTTGTACCACGAATCTGATTTCTGCCGGGCAGAATTGCAGATATACTGTTCTCTGTTCATCCTGATATTCGATTTTTAGTTATAAAGGGGCATAAACTAATGCAGGGGTGTGCCGTATTTCATCTTATGATTCATTTATTGATAAGGCTGTATATGTTTCATGAAAAGCTGTACATTTGAAATACCAATTCTTATTGAACAATGCCCCGTCAAGCAGCAACACTTACAAGCCACCGTTTATACAGCGAGCCTGCAAGGTTTTACGAAGCTATGCTACATGATATTGAGCAGGCGGAGCGTTATATTTACCTCGAAACGTACAAATTCGGGAACGATGAAATTGGTTTACTCTTTCGCGATGCACTTACCAAAGCGGCCGCCAGAGGTGTTCAAGTAAAATTGCTGCTCGATTCGTGGGGTGTATCTTACAACGAACTATTTTTCAGCGAACTTATCGGCCTGGGTGGAGAAGTCCGCTTTTTTAGAAAAATATTATATACATTCGATTTTTTCACAAAAAACCACCGGCGTAACCATCGCAAATTTTTACTGATCGATGATCATGTAAGTTATATGGGATCGGCAAATATCACCGGATATTCACTGCAGTGGCGTGAGTCGGTTATCAGGCTCACAGGAGGAATTACTCTGGTATTCAAACGCTCATTTCTTGATAGTTACCGCATTTATAAAAAATACATTTTCAATAAGTTTACCTTTAAGAAATCGAAGTATATCGATCAGTTTATCCTGGTCGAAGATATGCCTTCCATTTACCGGCAACGGATAAAAACTAAACTCGAACGGTTGATCAGCCGGGCAAAAAGAGAAATTATCATCGAAACCCCGTACTTCCTGCCTGGATACAAAATGAGAAAATGCCTGGTTGAGGCTGCCCGGCGTGGAGTGAGGGTAAAAATAATACTGCCAAGACATTCTGATGTGCGTTCCATCGATCTGCTAAGCAGCAAATACTATGGATTTTATCATTCCAACAATATCAGTCTTATCTTTTATTCGATCAATAATCTGCATGCCAAGCTGTTGCTGATTGATGACGAAACATTCGGAATAGGATCTCCGAACATCGACTACCGCAGCTTCCGCTACCAGCACGAGGTTATGCTATTCGGAACCCACAAGGGAATCGTGGAGGAAGTGAGAAATCACGTAAACGAAACTATGGTCAATTGCCTCGATTTCGACCATCAGAGCTGGATGAGGCGGCCAAAAATTGAAAAACTGCTGGGCTGGCTGCTCCTGCCTTTCCGGCATATGTTCTGACGTGGCTCCGGGTGCCAAGGACATCAAAAAAGAAATTGCAAAATTCCGGACTTCCATCAGGATCTTGTTTTCCTGGTAACCAAATATATACCTCCAAAAACCAGCAATGCACTTGTTGCTTTAATCCATGAAATTTTTTCGGCAAAAAGCAGAATGCCTATAGCAGCTACCAACACCGGCTGCAGGTAGGTATAGTATGCAACAACTGACGACGAAAGCCGTTTGAGCGAAAAGGTTATAAAAAAGTAAGCCAGGAAAGTTGTTCCCACAATAATATACAATATCGAAAACCAGGTGTATGGATCAAATGAGCCGAAATCAATCTGCACAGCTTGCCGTATGCTGAATGGAATTACAGCTATCAATCCGATCAGGAACACCCATTGCATCATCAGAATAGGGTTGTATTTTACCATCAGGGGCTTCGAAATTACAAGATAGAGGCTCCATGCAGCGGTATTCACCAGTAGAAACATATTGCCGGTAAGGTGGCCACCGATTAGCGAAAGAGGGTTGCCGAAAAGGATCAGCATCAGGGCCCCCAGGGCTCCCAGCAAAATGCCTCCCAGTCTTGGGCCACCGATCTTTTCGTTGAGCAGCCAGGCCGAAAACAGAAGTACCATAATCGGGTTCACCGAATTAATAATGGCTGCATCCACCGGGGTGCTGTGGTTGAGCCCGGTAAAAAACATCATCTGGTTGATGGCAACTCCCAAAAGACTGCTCAGGATCAGGCGCGGGTAATCAGCACGGTCAATCTTCAGAACGCGAAGCTCCCTGATGCTCATTTTTATCACCGACGCAATGATGAAAGTACCTAATACCCTTAGGAAAATAATCTGCATTGGTAAAAGGTGATCGGGCATCAGTCCCTTGGCAATCCAGTAGTTGGCACCAAAGAGTACGGTAGCTGCAAGCATGGAAATATGAGCACGTAAGTTTTGTTTTGCCATGCTTTGTTTTAGGATCAGAGTTAGGTAAAATGTTAATACTTAGCAGATTGATTGTATCTTGTGAAACTTGCTGTAATTGGCGGAAGCTGGTTCTTTTATTCCGATACGGCAGTGCAAAGGTGCGAAAATTCAGCATGGCAAAGGTACCCAGACTGAAATTCAGAAGGCACCAGGAAATGTAAAACCCCTTTGTGATCCTTTGCGTATTCTTTGTGAAACTCTCCTTTAAAAGCTATACCACAAAAGGCACAAAGGAGGCACAAAAGGCACAAAGAAAAGTATAAACCCTTTGTGAACCTTTGTGTCTTCTTTGTGAACCTCTGTGTAACAGCCGTAAAAGCTATTCCACAAAAGGCACAAAGGAGGCATAAAAGGCACAGAGAAGAAGAAAACCCTTCGTGAAACTCTGTGTCTTCTTTGTGAAACTTTGTGTAACTCTCCTTTAAAAGCTATGTCGCAAAAGGCACAGTGAAGGCACAAAAGGCACAGAGAAGAAGAAAACCCTTCGTGAAACTCTGTGTCTTCTTTGTGAAACTTTGTGTAACTCTTCTTAGAAAGCTATGCCACAAAAGGCACGAAAAAGAAAAAGCAGCCTTCGCAGGCTGCTTCCATTTTAACCAGATTAACTTAATTTGATTAAGCAATCACAATCTGTTTTACCGGAGTTGGCTGTACTTCCTTTTTGGGAAGGGTAACAAGCAGTATTCCGTTTTCGAAAGCGGCGCTGATGTTGTCAGCATCCACAGTTTCGGGCAACTGGAAAGAGCGTTCGTATCTGCTTTTGAAGCCAAATTCGTTCCAGGTGTACTTCGGACCTTTGATGTCCTCTTTACTTTCGTGTCCGGCAATAACTGTCAGTACTTCTTCTTCGAAATTGATTTTGATCTCATCTTTCGCGAATCCCGGCAGTGCCAGTTCGATAGTGTATGCGTTCTCGTCCTCGCGCACATTGGCAGCGGGTTTGTAAGTTAATTCCGTTTCATTCGACTGACGTTCGAAAACTTCGTTCATTAATGAAGGTAAAAACGGGCGAAATGCGAATTGTAATCTGTTCATGGTATGTTCTCCTTATTTTTTTGAGTTTAACTTTAATGGTTTGTGATTAGGGTTTTTCAAACTCTGTGCCATAAGGAGAAATGCAATTATTGCTAAAATAAATGCGCCATAATGACCGAGTAGCTAAATTTATCATGACACAATGGCGTATAATTCAAATTATTGATATAAAAAATGCCGGAAAACCCGGCATTAATAGTTTGAAAAATATCTTTCTTTACCCGCAATGAAAATACTGTTCCACGATCTGCATCAGTTTTTCATCGTTGTTCATAAGTGAAACTTTCAAAAAACTTCCCCGAAACTAAATTGGAATTTCAAAATAAAAACCACTAACTTTTTAAAACCACAATTTATGAATGTAACCATTAAAAGACAGCTATTTGCTATCGCAAATAATCTACGAGACTTTGGCTAATAAGGTTACTTGTTTTTCTGCCAATATTCAGTCCCGTAGGGACAATATATTGGTAGAAAGCAAAATACATGTCAGAATAAAGTCACATAGGGACGATATAAAAATCAGTCATACATGAGCTGGATTCGTTCGCATCTGTAATTTGAATTGGGGAAGTTATTTTGACATCTTTACTATGATAAATATTCAATGAAATTATCCTTATTTATTACATCAAAAGTACTATTCGGATAATTATTGCTGAAAGTTGTGCTGAAACGTGCTTTTACCCTGGAATTCCATTTTACTTCATAAGTGTGTAGCATTCCGTTTTTTTCGATAATAAGATCAATTTCCTGTTGGTCGCTGGTTCGCCAAAAATAGAAATTACTGTATTGCATATCGTTATGCTCTTTCTTCCAAAATTCACTTAAGACAAAGTTTTCCCAAAGTGCACCAATATCTTGTCTGGCTTCAATTGGCCTGAAATCGCTCAACAAAATATTCCTGATTCCATTATCGGAGAAATAAATTTTACGGCTTTTCGAAAGTTCTTTCCTGTGATTAGCACTAAAACTAGGTAACTTGAAAATGATATAGGTTTGTTCGAGAATGATGATATATTTTTCAACTGTTTCCCGATCAAGCTTTAACAAACGCGAGAGTTCACTATAATTAACTTCATTGCCCACTTGCATTGCTAAAGCTTTCAGCAATTGGATTATTTTTTCCGGTTTTTTCAATCCCTGCCACATCAGAACGTCCTTATAAAGATAACTATCCATAAGCATTTGTAATCGCTGTCTTTCATCGCCCGGATGGGTAACCACTTCGGGATACATGCCATATAATAACCTGACCGGGAGCTGTTGTAACTCAGTAATTGGATTGGTTTCATTGGCCATTTCTTTATAGCTGAAGGGGAACAGGTGATATTCCCACTTTCTTCCTGTGAGTGGTTCACTGGTTTTATTCCGGAGTTCGAAGGCGGATGAGCCTGAAACCAACAATTGATAAGATATTCCTGAATCAATAAGTTGCTTCAGGCTTCGCCCAATATCATTGAGCTGCTGCGCTTCATCAATTACAACCAGATCCGGATTACCAATATGCGCCCGGAATGAATGCAGCGAAAAATTTTCAAAAAGTGATTGGGTAAGAGCATCATCTGCGTTCAACCAGACCGTTTTAGCATCAGATTTATATGTTAACTTCTTTAGTAGTGTAGTTTTGCCAACCTGTCGGGCCCCGAAAAGTAAAATGACTTTTTCGTTGTCCATTCGGTTAATAATATCGTTTTCAATGATTCTGGATACCATAAAGCGGTTATTTTCCGCAAATATACCGATAAATAATAGATTATAACCTGATATTATACGATTTGTTTCATCCAGAAGACATTTTCTATGCCATAGAACAATACATATTGGGAAATTGCTATATCAAATCCTGCTTATGAGGACAATGAATTCAGTGCTCCGATCATGATTATCGTATTAATACAACAGGCATAAAGTTTTAACCTGAAAATTCAGCTTCTGATTTACCCGCAATGAAAATACTGTTCCACGATCTGCATCAGTTTTTCATCGTTATTTTCAAGCTCCTGCCGGAGGTTTTTATCTTCAAACTTTTTGAGCCTGGCAGCAAAACCTTCTAATACCGATTGCGGGAATACATTGTATTTCATATAAACAGCGCTTTGCTCCAGCAGTCTGTCAGCCGAATCCCAGCACGAAACAGGAAGCTGCCCCAGTTTCGATACCTTTTCCTTATGCTCATCGTCGAAAATATTGACATCCACATAGGTGTTCCTGGCGAATTCGAGTGCATTCTCCATTTCGAGTCCGTGGCGGGCAGCAACCGTAAGCCCTGCAAGCAGGAGATAAACATCCGCCGAACCATCGGGACACCTGAATTCCACAGTCTGTTTATTGGTAAAGTCTTTTGGTTCAACAGGTTCCTGCGGATTTGCATGAAAAATCATATTATTGGTTCCCGACCATCCTAAAGGCACACGGACCAGAACCGAACGGTTGCGGTCGCCCCAGCAGATATTCGTGGGAGCCTCCTGGTGAGGTACCAGCCTGAAGTAGGAGGTGGGATTAGTGTTACCAAAAGCAGTAAGCGAAGGAGCAAGATCAAGGTACCCGGCAATGGCCCTGTGAGCGGTCTCACTCAGTTTGCCGTTCGCAACCATCGCATTGTCGCCGTCCTTCATCAGGCGGGTATGTATATGCATTCCGCTGCCTGCTTTCCCGACAGTTATTTTAGGTGCAAACGTAATAGAAACGCCATATTTGAAGGCAAGTGTTCGTAGAATCCATTTGGCAATTACCAGCTGATCGGCGGCATCTTCGAGGGTTACAGGCAGAAATTCAATTTCGTTCTGCTCATATTCCATCCCATCGAATTTAAAATTACCGACTTCGGAATGACCATACTTTATTTTGCCACCGGTCTGAGCTATGGCGTGCATAGCTTCAGCTCTTAGAGCTTCCCATTTTGCAAAAGGGAACGACTCATGATATCCCCGCTGGTCGGCAGCCTGGAAAAGCTCGTCTTCGGGGCTTATCACATAATATTCCAGTTCGCCCATTACCTCGAAGGAGTGGCCTGTTCTTTCTTTTAAAACTTTATGCGCTTTGCGCAGTATATATTCAGGCGAACTTTCAAGCGGGTTTCCGTCCTTATCATAATACGAACACAGTATATCGAGGGTGGGGATTTCGGAGAAAGGATTTACAAAAGCAGTTTTATACCGCGGCAGAACGTACAGGTCGCTGGAACTGGCACCTATGAAAGGGAAAAGGCTTGAGCCGTCCACACGTTCGCCGGTTGAAAGTATATTGTCGAGATGCTCGCGGCTGTTGATAACGAAGTTGAGTGTTTTCAGCCGGCCATCGCCACCGGTATAACGGAAATTGATCATCGAAATATTGTGGTCGTCAATATACCGTATCAGATCGGCTTTTGTAAACTCATCGCTGGGCTTGTTCAGATACTGAACCAGAGAGCTCGGGTTCATTTCGGTTAGGCTGTTTGCAAACGGATTCTTCATACTTGCTGCTTGTCGGAAAGAGGGGCAAAAGTAGCAACTTTATATGGTATGCAACAAAATATTTAGCCGTATTTCAGTTGAAATGAGTAATTTTACCCACTTCCGAATCTGAGTACAACTCATTCCATTTACATGATAGCATCTGAATATCTTATTTTTGCGGGTTTCCTGGTATTTATATCAGCCATTCTCACTCTCGACCTTGGTATTTTCGACAGGAAAAGCCATGAAGTAAAGTTTCGCGAAGCACTTATCTGGACTTTTGTATGGGTGAGCTTTGCAGTAGGATTTTACTTCCTGTTGCTTTATTTCGGCGACCGCCTGCATGGTGTTACGACCATTGAAGATGTTCAGTACAGAATCAGTGTTTACAAACACACCTATGATATTGCCGGCATTACCGATGTACAGCAGGCTATCAGTATTTACAGGCAGAACCTGGCACTCGAATATATAACCGGTTACCTGATCGAATATATGCTTTCGGTCGACAATGTTTTTGTAATGATACTCGTATTCATGTCGTTTGGCGTGCAGAAGATGTATTACAAACGGGTATTGATGTGGGGTATTATAGGGGCGGTTATTATGCGCTTCGTTTTTATTTTTATGAGTGCCGCGCTTATTCAGCGTTTCGACTGGATTCTCTATATTTTCGGAGCATTCCTGGTATTTACAGGTATAAAGATGTTTCTCGAAAGGAACAAAGAAGATAAAGTGGAACCGGAACATCATCCGGTTGTAAAGTTCTTCAGCAGGTATTTCCCGGTTCATCCTACCTATTTCAGGCAACATTTCTGGTTCAGGAACAAGCACGATAACAATCGTTTATATTTCACGCCATTGTTCCTGGTATTGCTTGTAATCGAATTTACCGATGTGATTTTCGCAGTCGATTCGGTTCCTGCCATTTTTTCGATTACACAGGATCCATATATCGTATTCTTCTCCAATATATTTGCAATCATGGGGTTGAGGTCACTTTTCTTTGTAGTGGCACACGTAATAAATATGTTCCGCTTCCTGAAACACGGACTGGCAGTGCTTCTTTCGTTTATAGGGTTCAAAATGCTGCTGCATGTACAACTCACCGAATGGGGATTCACTACCGTTCATTCATTATTTGTAATTGTCGGAATACTTGGAGTAAGCATTGGTGCATCGCTGATATGGCCCGATAAAAGCCGCAAGAAACGCAAAGCTGTAAGTGAACTCACCGGAGAAAAAGCGATCTGAGCTTAAAAAGGTATTTAGCTTCATTCACCAATCCCTGGTTACTTATTCCCGGTTTCCAGTTTCCAGATTCTAGTTTCCAGTTTCCAGATTCCAGTTTCCCGATTCCAGTTTCCACTTTCCAGTTTCCCGATTCCACTTTCCAGTTTCCACTTTCCAGATTCTAGTTTCCACTTTCCAGTTTCCCGATTCTAGTTTCCACTTTCCAGTTTCCCGATTCTAATTTCCACTTTCCAGTTTCCACTTTCCAGATTCCGGTTTCCATCCCCTAACCCCCTTTCTTCCTCTCAAAGTACTTTTCGAGCAGCATTTGTGCCGCCACGTAAGCACTTATATTTTCCTGTTGCAGATCAGCATCTACCATACCCATCAGCTTTTTTATATCAGCCTGCAGGTAAAAATCATCATGTAATGCCTGTTCTATTACGCTCATCATGATTTGTTTCGATTGCTGCAACCTCCGTCTGCTAAAATACCCGTTAGCTTTGGTAAAAGCAATGTATTCGTCGATCATCAGAGCAATGCGTGGTATGCCGTTTTTGGTGATGGATGAACAGGCTTCGCAGGGCGGTTGCCAGCCCGATTCGGTAGGAGGGAAATAGTGGAGAGCACTACGCAGTTCAGCCATAGCCACATTTACGCGGTTAAGGTTATCTCCGTCGGCTTTATTGATAACAACGGCATCGGCCATTTCCATAATTCCGCGCTTGATACCCTGCAGTTCGTCACCAGCACCACCAAGCATCAGCAAAAGGAAGAAATCGACCATCGAATGCACTGCAATTTCACTCTGACCCACACCCACGGTTTCCACCAGTATAGTGTTAAACCCGGCGGCTTCGCACAGTATAATCGTTTCGCGCGTCTTTCGGGCCACTCCTCCCAGTGAGCCTGCTGCCGGCGAAGGCCGGATGAAAGCATTGGGGTCAACCGAAAGCTCTTCCATACGGGTTTTGTCGCCCAGTATGCTGCCCCTCGAACGCGAACTGCTTGGGTCGATGGCCAGCACCGCTATTTTCAGTCCCTGCGTGGTGAGGTGTTTGCCGAAAGCTTCGATAAATGTGCTTTTACCCACTCCAGGAACACCTGTGATTCCTATTCTGACTGATTTTCCGGCAAGAGGCAGGCATTTGCTTATAATGGTTTGCGCCAGTTCCTGGTGAGCCGCGAGCGAACTTTCAATTAATGTGATCGCCTGGCTGAGAATGGTTCTGTTACCCTGGCTTATGCCATCAACAAACTGCCCGGCCGAAGGCAGCTTACGGCCGCCTTTACTGTAAAGCAGGGCAGCTTCATTATTAATAACAGGAGGCTGTTCAATACCGTCGTTTACTTTCAGTGCCGATTTAAACGGTTTGTTGCTTTGTGAATCCATAGTCCAAAAATAACAATTTGCCGGCTTGCAGGGTTCATTTAATCCGTGATCAGGAATAAAAGAAATATTTTTTTATCAACAAAAACTAAAAAATGTTACTTTTGCACCCTCAAATCTCTCGGTAGCTCAGCTGGTAGAGCAATTGACTCTTAATCAATGGGTCACAGGTTCGAATCCTGTCCGGGAGACTTAATTTTCTTAAGCGTTTGTAACTATTTAGTTATGAACGCTTTTTGCTTTTCAGATGTGTAAGTACCTGCAATTATTAATTTTTGCTACCATTCTGAATGAATCAGCAGGTCCATTGAAATATTCCCATATCAACCATAGGATTTGATTAGATAAAAAGTCCGTCACATACTTTGGATATTTTAAAAAAGGGTATATTTGTTCATACATAATAGTTTGATTTTGTAGATTTTGCTTTTAGCCATATGAATTTCAGAATAATTGATTATTAGCATGAAAACCAATCATTTAGCAAACGAATCTACTTAAAACTAAGTACAAAATAACTGCTACATTAGCAGTTAGCCAATCGTTAGCAGCAAAGCAAAAACGACAGAATCAATCAATAAAAAAATAAAACATGACAAAAAAAATATGCTTATTTAACCATAAAGGTGGTGTAAGTAAAACTACGACAACTTATAATTTAGGTTGGAAACTAGCGAGAAATGGGAAAAAAGTAATTCTTGTTGATGCAGACCCTCAGTGTAATTTAACAGGGCTTGTTTTAGGAGAAGACTTTGATGACTTTTATATCAATAGACCTAAAGACAACTTAAAAGCTGGAATTTCACCAGCATTTGAAGCGACACCAATTCCTTTATCCGCAATAGAATGTTTTCAAATACCTGAAAACACAAACTTATATTTGGTACCTGGACATATTGGGCTTTCAGAATATGAGGTTCCATTAAGTATTTCTCACCAACTTTCTAATACGATCCCGACATTAAAAAACTTGCCGGGGGCTATGAATAGTTTTTTAGAGTTGGTTGCTGCGAAATATGATGCTGATTACATTATTATTGACATGAACCCAAGTTTGAGTTCAATAAATCAAAACCTCTTTTGTCTTTCTGATTTTTTCATGGTACCAACTTCTCCAGACTATTTCTCAGTGATGGCGATTAATTCTTTGAGTAGTGTCCTTCCAAAATGGGAAAAATGGGCTAAAATGGCGCGAGTTGCTTTTAGTGATAGTTCATACCCTTTCCCAACAACTTCTACTAAATTTTTAGGAACGATTGTGCAAAATTTTACCATAAGAAATGGTGAGCCTTCAGAGGCTTTTCAAAAATGGATAGATGAAGTAGCTAAGTCTGTAAAAGAAACACTTTTACCAGCAATAACTCCCGAAGGTATGATGTTGGATTCAGCAAAATACAAAACCGAACAAGCAACAAATGGTTATTGTTTGGCAGAAATTCCGAGTTTTTCAGGTCTGATTCCTCGTTCCCAAAGAGGAAGAATGCCAGTATATGAAGTTCCTGACAAATTATTAGGTGTAGGTACTGTTTTAGACCAATACAAAATTATTCGTGACAGATTTTTAACTGTCTTTAATAAGCTTGCGGATGATATTGAAAATATGACTAACTAATGAATCAAGCATTCGCTCAATTTTCAACCAATATTGAGGAAGTTAGAAAAACGCATTTAATTTCTACTAGTTTAAATGTTCCAACTTCATCAATCGTTGACACAAGCAGTATACTTCGCTCTTGCTTAGTTTTAAGTGTAAGCGCCATTGACCATTTAATCCATGAGCTGACATTGATTGGAATGTTTGAAATTTTCAAGGGCACAAGACCCGCTACATCACGATATCGTAGTTTCAATGTTTCTTTAGGATTTATGGATGCAATGACAGCAACTCCACCACTCGTTACTTTTGAATCTGAAATTAGAAAAAATTTAGGTTGGCAGACGTTTCAAAGACCTGAAAAAATAAAGGATGCAATTGCACTTTTCAACCCTTTGCAATTATGGCAACAAGTGGCTATCGCAATGGGTGAAACAGAAGTAAACATAAAAAACCAACTCAGTTTAATTGTTGACAGACGAAATATGATTGCACATGAGGCGGATATAGAACCAATTTTCAAAACGAAAAGACCAATTAGCGACACAGATGTAACTGGAACAATTGTTTTTATTGAAAGATTAGGTACTACAATTTACAACTTGGTTAAATAATGCCCAGCTGCTAACTGCACATTTGCGTCAGGCGGGGTGACGTGCTTCGTTTAAAAATTTTGTGCATATTTGAAGTACAGTTCTTCGTATCAAGTGTGGTGCTTAAAAACCCGCCCGATCGCAAATGTGCAAACCGCTAGCGTTCATTGTAAAAAAAAGCAAAACATATGGAAGATAGTTTACAAATATTAAGAGACAGTATTAACATACTAACCCAAAATAGCCTTAATGTAAATAACAATAATTCAAGCGAGTTTTTTAACTATATTGTTGGAGTAATAGGTATAATTGGCGCTGGAATAACATTTTATGCATTTTACCAATCTCGGAAATCTAAAAAGCTTCAAGATTTTGTTTTTAAACAAGCTCAAATTGCATTAGAAAAAGAATCGACCCAAGAAAAATTGAACCAAACAAAAGAAGAACTTTTTACTGTTGAAAATCGCTTGATTGAATTGCAAAATCAGATTCAGAAAGATTTGCCAATTGAAGCTAGAAAAGCAGTGCTTAAAGACAGACTGGAAGAATCACTCGAAAACTTAAAGAAATACTATGATGACGTTGTATCAACAAAATCAAAATTATTGAAACTTGGGATTTCAAATATAATATCCGAAGAATTATTGAAGAATATACAACAGGAAATTGAACCAAGATTTATTATTAAAGAAAGAATCTCGACATTTAAAACGTATTTAACTCTTATTTCAACAATTGCAGGTATAGCTTTTGCTATTTTGCCTTACCCTTTAGATAATTATGTTGGTGTTACTTTATTGTTATTTGGATTACCACTTGTAGTTCAAATTGGTAGATTGTATTTAATTAAAAACTCAAAAGATAAACAGACAACAAACTTGAAAATTAAAATAATTCTTAGTCTTTTTGGGACTTTTATAACTCTAATATCTTCAGTATTCTTTTGGTTAATAATTGCTAATAGCTACAACAGAAATAGGGAAGAATTGATAATTACCGCCGGAATTCTTACTATAATTGCATTCGTTCTTATTGTACTTACATTAATATTATGGATAAAATTTAGAAGAATAAACAACGAAACGCTAACAAAGGCTAAAACAAATGGCGGGTGAAGGACATAATTTGGAGTTTTGTCGCCCGCGCAATCATTCGTGTTGGTTGCCAGCTAAAAACCACGCAATCCGCCAATTGTTATAACCTCAAGAGTTAGGTATTAAAAAACAACTGCTAATCATTAAAAGAACATTTGATAAGGCAAATTAATATATAATAAAGCATTGAAAAATGGTTTTAGTTCTGTATTTTTACATAATGCTTAAAAAAGTAATAATTTTTTAAAAGGAGGTGAACTTATGAATTACACAAAACCTGAAATTTTGGCACAAAGTACTATTAAGATGGCAAATTGCAATCCTAATAGTAAACCGAGTGGAAGACCATGTAATCCACCAAAGCCAGGTGGACGTTAATGGACAATTTAATCAGGCGGCGATGTTTTACAATTAAAATTCGTCGCCTGATTACTAAGAAAAGGAGACATTGTAATGTTTTTCAAGCAAAAATCTAATGTTATATTCAGAAACTATGAGTCCTTTGGATATATAACAGACAATAGGAATTTCGGATATAAACAAACGGATAATATCGAAAATCACATCGGTGACAAAATTCTATCTGAAAGTGGGGCAGTATTTATGTCTGTTTTAGGTAGAAAAGCACAAACCCTTGATGCGCTTGCAAAAAAAATAAAGAAGCAATTTATAGATATTGACATTAGAACTATTAAGAAAGATGCCAGAGAATTTTATTGCATGCTTGAACAGGATGGATTTATTGTTTCCGGCGAAACATTGTATGAATGCAATGAAAAAGACACGCGGTTTTCGTACAAGATATTAGACTCCGAAATATTAATTAAGAATTTCTCTTCGACTATTATTCATCCTGAGAAAGCCACACAGGATTTTTTAGAAGATTACTTTAAAGGTAAGCCTCAGCTTACAAATTTGCACATAGAGATTATAAGCAAGTGTAACGAAAGATGTGTACATTGTTATATTCCACATGATTACAAAGTAAATTATATCGAACCTGATTTGTTTTATGATATTTTAAAGCAATGTAAAGATATTAGATTGTTGCATTTGACGTTAAGTGGTGGCGAACCAATGTTGCACAAAAACTTTTGCGATTTTTTAAGAAAATGTAAGGAGTATGATTTATCAGTAAATGTGCTTAGTAATTTAACCTTACTTAATGATGAAATTATTAAAGAAATGAAAACAAACTCCCTTCTGGGTGTTCAGGTCTCATTGTACTCAATGAATTCGCATATTCACGATGAGATAACCCAAATGAAAGGGAGTTTTGTAAAAACAAAGAATGCAATTTTGAAACTGATTGAAAACGATATCCCTTTGCAAATAAGCTGCCCAATCATGAAACAAAACAAAAACAGCTATGATGATGTTATAAAATGGGCGGAGAAGCATAAGATTCATGTCGGAGATGATTATGGCATTATAGCTAGATATAATCACACAACACAAAATCTGAGTTGCCGTCTATCGATTAATGAAATCAAAGAAGTGATTAACTGCAAAGTTGCGAATGATACAAAATATTTGGAGCAAATGGAAATGGAAGCTGAGAAGAAAAAAAACATGATGTCAAACGATTTTGTTTGTAGCGTTTGTCATTCTTCTATTTGTATAGCAGATAATGGAAATGTATATCCTTGTGCTGGCTGGCAGGATTACATTGTTGGTAATATAAAAGAAACTTCTCTCAATGATATCTGGGATAATTCTGAAGAAGTGCAATATTTAAGAGCTTTGCGCAAACAAGACTTTCCTAAATGTATTCAATGTGCTGATAAAGAGTTTTGTATCATGTGTATGGTTAGAAATGCAAATGAAAGCCCTAAGGGTGATCCGTTAGCTGTTAATGAGTATTTTTGTAATATCGCAAGACTCAATAGAAAAATAGTGCTTGAATGGAAGGAAAAGCTTTTGAGTTCTTAATGCTAGTAATTGATTAGATAAATACTCCCGCTACCATACGAACTGTTTTCCCCCGCTGGTGCTGATTTGTATTCAGTGCTGGTACAAATAGACAATCCCGGTAAATTTGTAGATTGCCAAAAGACTATCAATGAGCTGGGAAAATAAATTTTTATAGTTCGGATGGAGTATATTTTGTTACGTTTGCTGTAGTGGACCCGATAGCTATAGTAACCACGTTGACATCCGAGGTAAGGTGCTGTAAGGCTATGTATTTTCTGACGGTTTTTGCGTTTTGGGAGAGAGAAAAAGCCTGGTAGGATTCAGCGAAAATCCTGTTTTTGAAGAATAGAATTGTAAATAATCTAATAGTCAATCCAAGGTCTGGATTTTGGTATTAGGGTTATTTTATTAACCGGAATGTTTTGATTTTTGTTTTTGCCCGTATAAGGCTCAATGTAAAGCCATATCCCGAAGCAACATTTTCAACCTGCAGAAAAAACTTCTGAAACATGCCAGGCTTATATCAATCCTTTTGCCTAATTTTAATCCAACTTTCAGCCTGGGAATTGCCGTTAGGGGTGGTTTTTAGACGGGATGACGTTGGTAGCCATAATTTACACAAAAAACGGTAAATGAATTTATTCTATAATGTATAATTATTTTGGAGACAATTTTATGAGATGGACGATTACATTATTGATTGGTTTTGTTATTTCAAGCTGCAATTCTAGTAGTTTTAATGAATTGGAACTTATATCTACATCCAGTCGTGTGGGGAAGTATAAAGAAACGGATTCGACATTGCTAAGAATCTTTATTCATGCATATGCTCAAATTGATAAAAATGGTTATTGCAGTATTGTCAGGAAAACTGATAAAAATGAAACAAAATTTAATTTTTTCAAGATTGATGAGAAAATATTACGCACTATTAATAACAGATTGACTCATATTAATTCTGATACAACATTGACAGCAGATTTAGGCGACTTGCTTTATGACGGTCCAACAATTGAGCTTTTAGTTCATAAAGCTGATGGCAGTAGCATAAAATTGAATTTTGTAGTAGTAAGCGAAAAGACAGATAAGGATTTTTTAAAACTATACGAATATGTAGATTCTATTAGCCAAAATAGTACGAATGGTATAGATATAGATACCACAAAATTATTGCGAGATAGAAATGTTCAGATAAATAAACTTAAAAATGACGCAATTGAATTGAAAAAGACATTTAATTGGGATACACTTGTAATTATAAAATAAATTTCGGCTGCTAATAATATGCAGGACTTCATATGGCACGTAGCACCCCAGCATGATTCCGATAGCTATAGTAACCACGTTGAACAACATCCCAAAACGGCGGATTTCCTATGCACTTTACCCTTATGTTGTATGTTAATTTACAGCCATTTGTATATTGCGGCAATACGAATCCCATCAACAGTATGTATGGTTCTTCAGCAATCGTTAGGCCGGCTTTTTTCATAATGTTGAGTACAGAGGGGTAAAACTTTCTTGGAGCGGTCTCTCCAATCTCAGTACTATTTTCTAAATTTGTGGTTAGACTATGCTACGGATGAGGGATTTAATCCAATATGTGGTAATCGCAAAGGGAAGTCTTCCATAGTATCCAACTGTGCACATCGCCAACGTAGTGGGAAAGCATAGGAATGCAACTTATGAACTTCAAACTTTGTAAAAATGACAGATAAAATTAAACATATCAACCCAGACGGACTTATGAAAAATCCTGCATTCTCACAGGTTATCATGACGCATGGGAATGGTAAGACTATTTATATTGGAGGGCAGAATTCAGTAAATGCAAATCGTGAAATAGTTGGTAAGGGCAATATTCAAGCCCAGACCGAACAAATAATGCAAAATATACAGATTGCGCTTTTTGACTGCCATGCAACGTTTGATAATTTAGTAAAACTTACTATCTATATCGTTCAGGGAAGTGATGCTTATGGTGCTTTTCGAACAGCGCAAAAATATTTGACGCAAGCTTCAAATCCTCCGGTGATTTCAGTCCTCTTTGTGGTAGGATTAATGCACCCGGATTATTTGTTAGAAATTGATGCAACAGGCTATGTTGATGAATAAATCTGACAATGCGACTTCAATACATAGAACCACATCTTCTGCTCAAAGGATACATTGAAAAACTCTGGGTTTTTGAAAGCAACTCTCGTGCGCCGGACGGTGATATGAAGCTTATTGTACCCAATGGATGCATCAAATTAGTAATACCTTTTCGAAATGGTTTGTCAGGTACAATAAATAAATGGCATCATCTTTCGAAAGAAAACAGTATTACCCTTATTGGGATGACAGATGTTCCTTCCATAGTTGACATAGAAACCAACAGCCCTTCAGGCACTATTGGTGTTCAGTTTAGTCCAATGGGTGCATATCGGTTTTTTCAAATCAGACAAAGCGAAATAAAAAATCAAATTCATCCATTAACCGATATTCTGGGAACCACAGCAAAAGCATTGGAAGAGCAGATCAGCAACTCAGAAAGCATACATGGTAAAATCCAGCTTTTACAACAGTTCTTGTTGAAACAATTCGTGCTCCGAAACAGCGATGATATTTTTGATTTTTGTATACAAAAAATAGCTCTGACTAAAGGCAGAATTTTGATTAAAGAATTAGAGCGGATGACTGGTTTCAGTAGCCGTTGGCTGAATATAAAGTTCCAGGAAAAAGTCGGGATAAGCCCCAAAAATCTATCTTCTATTATTCGGTTTCAGCAGTTTTATCAGGCTTTGACCCGAAGTAACGAAAACCACTTTTTAAAAATGGAATTCTACGATTATTACTATGACCAATCGCATTTTATTAAAGACTTTAAGCGGTTCACGGGTTTTTCCCCAACAAAATTTTCGCTAACCGAAAATGAATTTGGAAAAATATTTTACAAAGACTAGCCAATTCCGATTTTTACAATTATTTCCTTTTTATCGCTTGTACATTTGTTGAAATTTTAAGACTGTTTAAACTTCCTGTTTATGCAATCTGATACCATTTTCCTATACATAATACCTTTTTTATCGGCCCTTTTCGGCTTCTTACTGGACGCAGTCAAACTAAAAAGGGCAGATGTAAAGCGAATAAACAAATTGTAAACAGTCTATTAATAATACGACAAATGAACCATCTGATCAATTGGATTGAAATCCCCGTAACCGATATGAAACGTGCTATCGGTTTTTATTCAAAAATTCTTGATGTAAAACTCAACGAAATGGAGATTGGCCCTGTAAAGTATGCCTTATTTCCTGCCAGTGACAGGTTTAACAATGGTGCATTGGCACTTGGTGAATATTATATACCTTCGGCTGATGGTGTGACAATTTATCTTGACGGAGGCAATGACCTTGATCGTATTCTGTTAAAAGTTAAAGCCGCCGGAGGGAACGTGATTATGGATAAAACCTTTCTTTCAAGCGAAGCCGGATATATTGGTTTATTCATCGATTCGGAAGGAAATCGCATTGGACTTCAGAATATGTAACAAAGGAGGCAAAATGACTGGAACCAATGGCACACAAATGGGTTACTTTAATAACGTTGACGCAACCGGAGAAGCTGATCGTTTTATTGCTTTTTTAAAGTGGATAGAAAGCCTTCCGCAGTCAGTAGGGCTTCGCGAAAGTTCGTATTCATTGCTGAATATTCAACAGGGCGATGTTGTTATTGACGTTGGCTGTGGTACCGGTAAAGCAGTATCAGAATTATCCTTAAAAGGTGCAACCGCTGTTGGAGTTGATCTGAGCGAACAAATGATTTCGGTTGCTAAACATCGCTTTCCTGCATGTGACTTTCGGGTTGCAAAAGCCGAATCACTTCCCTTTAAAGATAATTCAGTGAATGGTTACCACGCCGAACGATTATTTCAGCACCTTGCGGATCCCTTTCAGGCTCTTTCGGAAGCACACAGGGTATTAACTCCAGGCGGCCGCATTGTGCTCCTTGACCAGGATTACGATATGTGGGCTATTGATGCTGATGATATGGCAATAACACGAGCCATTATGAGAGCTCATTCCGATTCTATTGCTAACCGCTGGATTGGTCGCAAGTATCATAACCTGCTTTTAGATTGTAATTTTGTGAATGTTTCCATCAAGGTACAATCCTTAGTATATACCGATTATTCGCAAGTTGCTCCTATATTACCGAGCATTATAAATGTTGCAGTCGCGACTAAAACAATAACCCATCTGCAAGCTAAATCCTGGCTTAATGAACAGGAAAGCCGTGGGGAAAATGGGAAATTCTTTATTGTAATGCCAATTTTTGTGGCATCGGCTATCCGCCCTTGAATTTAATAGTATTCAGCTTAACCTGAGGGATGCCACGCTCTTTATTTAAGATTGCGTGGTATTCCTGTGTTTTAAAATCTGGCATCCCTGCTGTAAAAGAAAGATTACCGTAGCCTTGTATTTTACAATTTCCAAATAATATAATTGTCCCCTGACACAGGGCTGTCAAAATGCCATTTTATCTTTGTTCGCATAGGTAACTAACGCAAAATAGATATGAAAAAAGCACTAACATTACGTGGAATTTCAACAATCAGTTTTTATGCAACTGACCACGCCGCAGCCAAAAAATGGTATACTGAATTCTTAGGTATTCAGCCATATTTTGAAGTCCCGGGCTATTTCGAATTTCGTATAGGTGACTATCAGCATGAACTGGGAATAATTGATGGTCACTACGCTCCGGAGGGTAGTCGGACTGGCCCCGGAGGAGCCGTAATATTCTGGCATGTTGATGATCTGAAAGCAACTCTTGAAAAATTAATTTCTATGGGGGCAAAAGAGTATCAGCCAATCACTGACCGAACCGAGGGGTTCGTTACCGCAGCAGTTGTTGACCCTTTTGGAAATATTTTGGGTATCATGAGCAATCCACACTATCTTGAAATTCTTTCATTAACGCCTGTTAAATAATTTTGTCATGGAAACAAAAGACGGGAAACAAGCCATTTACGCAACCTCAAGACAAGAATGGAGGGATTGGTTACAAAAGAACAGCCAGACAGAAAAGTCAGTTTGGTTAATTTTGTATCACAAGAAAAGTAAAGTGCCAGGGCCAGGTATAAGTGATGCAATGGAAGAAGCACTGTGCTTTGGCTGGATTGATAGTTTAGCTAAAAAAAGAGATGCTGAAAGTTTTTATCTCACATTCACTCCACGAAATCCGAAAAGCAAATGGAGCAAAATTAACAGAGAAAGAGCAGAAAGAATGATAGAACTTGGGTTAATGACTAAACAAGGTCAACAACTTATTGACATTGCTAAAGATAAAGAAAAGTGGTAACCGACGGAATGAAAGGGGCAATATCGAATTGCTAACAAGAGTTAGAGTTCACTGCGCCTCAGGATCGGTAATTAATAAAAGTAAATGATAACAGAAATCAGAATTTATAAACTAAAAGAAAATACGGCAAATGAGTTCCACAAAGTATTTGCGGAGCAATCCTTACCAATGATGAAGCGTTGGAAAGTGAATGTTATTGATTACGGCTTCTCACTTATTGACAAGGACAGTTTCTACTTAATACGCAGGTATGAAAACCTGTAGCATCGGAAAGAAAGCCGGGAAGCGTTTTACGGTAGCGACGAATGGATCAATGATCCCGAAAAAGCAATTTTGGATTGTATTGACACCTATAATGCGGCAGTAGTTGCTAGCGGGAATTTGACAATAAACAAAGCTGATCCGGAATTGCAGACCTCAACGAACTATGTATAAATGCTATAACAAATAGCTGCTTTTGGAGTATATTTGATCCCGATAATATTGGGATCACTGACCAAATCACCTGTCACTTTTTTCGGGAGAATCAGCCGTAATCCGTAGTTACGTCACACAATTAATCAGTTAGAAGTAACTTTAAGAAAACCGTTCAAATGCCTGAAAATCAAGAGAACAGCAGTTTTAAGCGAAAATATGACAACAAAAATTTATTGGACTTCGATAGAATACAGATATGACGAATTGTCGACAGAATCTAAAAGGCTGAAAGGTGGTTTCGTTTACGCATTTATCAAAGCAAACGATGTTCGAGATGCATTGGAGAATTTTCTTAGAGAGTTAACTGTTTTGAATTTGATCCCGGTAGAAATTGAATTTGTCAAACCATATGACAAAGCACAGGAATGGGAAAAGCCAGAAGACACAAAACGCCATTTGAGTTTATTTAGACAAGCCAAAAAATCAACAACTGCCGTTTTTGGTGAATTTTACGCATTTGAAAGAAACAAATAGAAGCAATTGCTAATACGCGGTATAGCCAATAAGGGTTACAGTGGTATGCGAAGGGTTGTAGCCCGCTTCAACTTTTGTGTAACTTGACAGGAATTCGCCCGCAATCCCTTACTGGCCATACCGCCAACGTTATAGGCATGATATCCAAAATATATAGTCAATAATGATAACAACCAAACTCGATATTCACGACACATTGCCTCTCACCTGCTCCTTATCCGGAACCTGCTGTCATGGGAAAAGTGTGCTGCTTAATCCCTGGGAACTGGTATGCCTGGCCAGGGAGAAAAAAATTACTCCGGTGAAATTCCGTGATCTGTATTGTGAGTTTGGAGGGATTCGTTTACGATTTAACGGAGCACTTGGGTGGAAGAATCAACAGGCGTGCAGTCAGTACATCGCTAATTTCGGATGTAGCGTACATTTGGGTAGACCGCTATCCTGTCGCTTGTATCCGCTCGGCCGCCAGATACAAAATGAGGAGGTTCATTATATGTACCAGGGAAAGGAATTCCCATGCCTGGAAGGATGTCCCGAAGTTTCAGGATTGCCTCAGCTTACCGTAGGCGAATACCTGGAAGGACAGGGAGCCGACAAGTTTGAAAAGGCCCAGGATGCCTATTTGGACCTGATGCAGAACTTAGCGGATATAGCTTTTGAGCTTCTCCTCGATTCAGGACTGGCTGAATCAGGGGATACTAAAACATTACAACTTTGGAGAAAAATGGGCAGTGAATCTCCTGAAGCTTTGGCCATAAGGATTGGGACTGAGTGGATAGATTACCTGATGCTCCCGGAAATTTCTGATAACCTGGAAGATCCGGTTTTATTTGCCCGGAAACATAATGATTTACTCCTGGCAAAAGCACAGGAACAATTCGGGGCTGTACATACAAACCAGGAATTACATGCAGCTTCCGTTTTAACAATGGGAGTGGCATTACACCTTGCCCGTGGCATAGGGGCAAATCCCGAAACCCTTGCTGATCATTGGATCACTACCGCTAAGAGTCATGGGGCATTGGAATAATTACATCTGTCCGGGTTAAGGCACATTGAACGGTGGGTGAAATGTAACTTATCAGTATATTCCGGTGAAACTAACCCAATTAACAGTAAGGATGGCTTTTCTGACTATCGTAGGTTCAACTTTTTTCATTGTACTGAGTTTAGAAGGGTAAAATTCTATTGTGGCGTGCACTCCACTTATACTAAATTTGTCGACAGGCTGTCCCATGAATATGGGATTTGGTTCAACAGCACCTTGCCCTAAGCCTGGGTTTCCCGCCCGACAGGAAAGTGTATATTTGAGTGGCTTTAGCTGGCGGCAACTTTAGAGGTAATCTCCCGACCTATGGCTAGCTGCGAAACATTACCGGCAATCAAACCACACAAACACATAATAGAGACAACAGAATGAAACTGATTAAAATTACATTTCTTTTTATCATAACAACACAGATACTTTTTGCTCAAAAAGCGACAGTAAATCAGTTTTCGGCAATTGATAAAAAAGCTTTGCAACTTCCAGACTCATTGACAATGACTACTGACAAGATTGCACGTTATATTACTGCTAATTTTGAAACAGACAATGACAAATCCCGAGCAATTTTTATTTGGGTCGCATCAAACATTCAATACGATATTGACAACATGTTTGCAATAAACTTTTACGAAAAAAAGGAAGATAAAATTGCAAAACCTCTAAAGACCAGAAAAGGAATTTGCGAAAACTATGCTTCATTATTTACGGATATTTGTATAAAATCAGGAATTAAATCTTTTGTTATTGAAGGCTATACAAAACAAAATGGATTTACTGATTATATTCCACATGCCTGGAGTGCGGCTCTTATTGACAGTTCTTGGTTTTTATTTGACCCGACCTGGAGTTCAGGTTATGTAGATGGCGGCAAGTTTTTAAAAAAAATAAACAACGACTACTATAAAGTAAGTCCCACAACATTTATCAAATCACATATTCCATTCGACTATTTGTGGCAGTTTCTCTATTATCCCGTGACAAACCAAGAGTTTTATGATGGCAAAACACAACAAAATAATACAAAGCCATATTTTAACTTCAACGACACAATTCAAGTATATGAAAAACTAAATTATATTGACCAGCTAATTTCATCAGCATACCGGGTGGAAAAAAATGGTTTAAAAAACTCATTGGTGTTTGACAGACTTCAACATCTAAAACAAGAGATAGAGAATGACAGGCAAAACAAAATAATTAACCTTTACAATTCAGCAGTTGTTGACTACAATGAAGGGGTAATTGGTTTCAACGACTTTATTAATTACAGAAACAACCAATTTGCACCTAAGAAATCCGACCCGGAAATACAAAGTATGCTTGATGTTGGAGACAATAAATTAAAGGACGCCAGAGCAAAGTTAGGTCAAATCATAAATGCTGATGCAAATTTAATAAGCATGATTCAGCAGCTATCAATATCTATTGACGACGCTTCGACTCAAATGAAAGAACAGCAAGATTGGTTGAAACTATATTTTAGTAAAAATAAATCCGGCCGTAAATCTATGTTTTACAAAGTATCCTGGTTTGGTATTCCATTAAATTAGGACATCGACAGACAATTATAAGAAAACGACACAGGAAATGTTGGCTGCCCATAATAAGCAGGACTTCATATGGCAAGTAGCAGCCGGCATGATTCCGAGAGCTATAGGAACCAAATTGAACAAAATCCCCAAACATCGGATTTCTTTGAACTTTACCGCTGCTGTATGTGTTTATCTGAAAACGGATAGCTGGCTGAATTTTGAATGTTGGAATATTTTTTTCATTTTGTATCCGCAAATGTTTTAGCAAAAGTGACTCAGAATCAGTGTTTCAGGAAGCTGACTACAAAAAAATCAATCACTACCAGGAATAGAAAAAGACTTCACTTATCTTTGGGTTAAAAAACACCCCGATCAGTTTTTGTACCTAATCAGTGTCTGAAGTTTTAAGTGCCTAAAGTTAAGAGTGCCTAGAGTACTTAGAGTGCCTGAAGTTAAAAGTGAATTAAATTTTGAGTTAACAAAGTTTAATGCACTAAAACAAATATTACCCACCAGCCGCTGAGCACAATGCACTGTGCACTCAGCACTAAAAAAGAGTGCCTAAAATGCCTGGAGTACTTACTATTTGCACCTAAATCCCATGAATACTGAGTACTAAGTACTGAAAAAACTTCTAAAAGCTTTAAGTTCATTAAGTTATAAATTGTTAGAATTGAAACCACCAAATTACCAAATTCCACCCGACCCCCTAACTCCTAACACCCAAAACCTAACCCCTGCCAGTATTGTGCACTGAGAAATCATAGTAGTAACAGAGTGAATAGTTACCAGTCTTTAAATATTAAGTAAATGTAAAGTATATACTGTAGTCATATGTGAGTAATGAACTTTGTAGAGCGAATAACGAACGACATAAACAAAGAAAGTAAAATGAAAATTCATACAACAAATTATACTGACACTTTTATAGAAGTTGCTCCCGACTGTCCGGCGACATGTGGAGAAGTGCCACCAACAAACGAGAATGCAAAAACTATTGCAAGCATTCAGTTTGAGATGATAGAAAAGCATCCTTACCAATACACTTCTGACGATATTTTGTTTCAGGTATATGCCGAAAGAAACGATTTAACAAAAAGTGAATACAAACAAGCCAGAGAACATTTCTTTTCAAAAGGTCAGCCTTGTTTTCGTTCATCTCCGTTGACAAAACGTTATGGTTGGGGTATTCACAGCGACAAAGACGGAAAAATTGCAATCTATGGTTGCGATACAACCGAATACAAAAAAAAATCAAGTGACACTACTTTGAAAGTTATAAAAGCAATGAGATCAGGTAAATAGTAATCCTCGAAAACAATATGACAGAAGAACAATTAATCAAAGAATTCGAATCAGTTGAAAATGCTTTTAACGAAGCAATTATTTCGAACAATTTGGACGAAATTTCAAATTGTATTTCATCGGACTGGGTTTTGGTGGACGCAAAAGGTGGAATTATACCCCAAGAACGCTTTTATTATGTTGTTGCGCAAGGCTTGTTGAAACACATAACGATGACAAAAGAAATTTTGAGGGTTAGAGTTTATAACAATATTGCACTTGTAACAGGACGTGGAAAAAACACTGGAACCTGGCAAGGGCAACCTATACAAGCTGACGAATGGATTACAGATGTTTACAAAAAGGAAAATGACAAATGGATTTGTGTGCTGACACATCTTACACCTGTGGCGGGAGAGCAATAACTAAATAATTATGGTAAGCATTGAAACTTTTAAACAATTGGCACTGGCTTTTGATGAAGTAATGGAGCAACCACACTTTGAAAAAACATCTTTCAGAGTGAATAAAAAAATATTCGCAACGCTTGATGCCAAAAACGAAACAGCAACTTTGAAATTATCCGAAATTGCCCAGTCTGTTTTTAGCTCGTTCGACAAATCAGCAATTTATCCTGTAAGTGGCACTTGGGGCAAACAAGGTTGGACAAAGGTTGATCTGAAAAAAGTGAGGCATGAAATGTTACGCGACGCTTTAACTGTTTCGTATTGCAATGTTGCCCCCAAAAGACTTTCATGCAAGTATGAATCATAAGCATTTAAGAAAATGAAAAATAATAAATTGTATTGTGTAGAAACACAAATGCAAATCAGAAGACCTGTTTCACAGGTTTTTAACGCATTTATCGACCCTGATCTGACCAAAGAATTCTGGTTTACGAAAGGCAGCGGGAAATTAGAAATTGGTAAAACCGTAACCTGGACCTGGGAAATGTATAATCATTCGGCACAGGTTTTTGTAAAAGCCATAATTGAAAACGTAAAAATTACTATTGAATGGGGTACTCCGCTTACGACAGTTGATATTGAATTTAAGTCGTTAAGCGATGACACAACATACGTTATAATCAAGGAATATGGCTACAACAAAACGGGAACTGAACTATTGGACACAGTTAAAGATGCAACAGGTGGATTTACGACAGTTTTGGACGGTCTAAAAGCATTTTTAGAACACGGAATAAACCTGAACCTTATTGCCGATAAATTTCCGAAAGAAATAGCGCAACACTAATAATGAAAGAACAACGAAAGTATAACAGCAGAACAGCAAACGAGGCGGTTCAGAGCTTTGTCGAATAGATTTGCAAGTATATAAATATAAGCACTTTGAATGAAAGTTGGTGCTGAAAACCGTCACCTTCGTCGGATCGCAAACCATAATCAGAATTGGACTTCATTTTCGTGGAGAATTAATAACTTAATGTGTTATGAAAGATTTTAAAATTAACAACAATGGAGAATTGGAAATATTTGCTTCGCCAACATCTTCACATACTGACTTTGACTTTTACATCGGGAAGTGGAATATTAAAAACAGAAAACTCAAAGAAAGGCTTAACAACTGTGATGAGTGGATTGAATTTGACTCTACTGACGATACAACCCACTTGCTGAAAGGATTTGCCAATATGAACAAATTTACAGCAACTTTTAACGATCAACCATTCGAAGGAATTGCAATACGCCTTTTTAATCCACAAACAAAACTTTGGAGTATTTATTGGGCTGACAGTAATGATGTGGCTTTTGACCCTCCAATGGTAGGTTCGTTTGACGGAAATATTGGGAAATTATACTGCAAAGAAAATTTCAAAGGTCAGGATATAATTGTGCTGTTTCACTGGGATAAAACACATCCGGATAGTCCGGTTTGGAACCAGGCTTTCTCTGTTGATAATGGAATATCCTGGGAATGGAATTGGCATATGTATGCAAGTCGAATTAAATAAAACAACCAAAATGATAACAGAAATCAGAATTTACAAACTAAAAGAACATACGGCAAATGAGTTCCTCAAAGTATTTACGGAACAATCCTTACCTATGATGAAACGCTGGAAAGTGAATGTAGTTGATTACGGCTTCTCACTAATTGACAAGGACAGTTTCTACTTAATACGCAGGTATGAAAACCTGGAGCATCGAAAAGAAAGCCAGGCAGCGTTTTACGGTAGCGACGAATGGATCAATGGACCTGAAAAAGCAATTATGGATTGTATTGACACCTATAATACGGCAGTAGTTGACAGTGGAAATTTGACAATAAACAAAGCTGATCCGGAATAGCAGACCTCAGTGAACCACTAAATAGACTAAAACAGATAGCGGGTTTTGGCGTATAATTAATTCTGATAGCAGTTGAGATATTCGCCTTTACTATCATTTGCGTTGGTTGACAGATAAATTTGCCTTTAGGTGATTGATAACGTGCAAATTAGCGATGCTTTGCCTGATGCGGGTTGAGAATTTATTAGTGCACTCATAGCTTGGCAAAGCAGTTTCACAAACGCAGAATGTAATCTGCCAACTGTTAGCCAAATGAGTTTCCACCCATTTTAAAATAATGCAATGAAAGTAAAATTAACGATTATTCTGACTGTACTTATTTCAACGATTTTGTTTGGTCAGAAAACTGACTCCCTGACATTTTTTTCGTCTGCATTCCAACACGACAGAACTGTTTATATTAAGACACCCGATTTTTACAAATACCAATCCGACTCAGTTAAGTTACCGGTAATCTACATTTTAGACGGACAACACGAATGGTTTGTAAATCCAATTTTAAGCGCAATCAAATATTTGCAATATACTCACGAAATACCCCAGGCTCTTGTTGTGGTAATACCTTTAACTGACCGCAAAGTTGAATGCAGCTTAACGAATTTGCATAGTGATACCCTGGCTCTTCACAAATTCATAACCCGGGAACTGAATGAACAATTAGAGTCGTACCAACCCAGCGACTATAAAATACTTGTCGGGCACTCATTTTCTGCATCATTTGCTCTGTATTCTCACTTGCTAAATCCTGTCTATTATTCGGCTGTAATTGCTAACTCCCCATTCGATAGTTTTGAAGAATTGGTTTTAGCTTTTGATGAAAACAAGCAGACTGACAAAAGTAAAATATCAATCTCCATAGGTGGAAGTGCTTTGGACAAGGACTATTACCATAGAAGACAATATGATAATCTCAAATCAAAATATCCGGCTTTTTTCAATGCAATTACTCTTTTTGAAGCGGATAATTCAGCTCATAATGCAGTTCCAATTGTGGCCATACCTTATTTACTGACGAAAAATTTTGATAAATTCAGAAGTAGATATTCAGAAATTGCCAAAGTAAATAGCGAATACAAGCTTATTAATGAGCCAGAATCAATAAACTACGAAATAAAAAAAATAGTAACCGCATCCCGAATTGGCAATTATTTTTATGTACCCGAAATTGCTGATATAAACGGTTTGGCTTCAAGGTATTTAGGTAGCGGTTTTAATGAGTATGGTATAAGCATATATGAATTGGGCATAAAGTACTATCCTGAGTATTTTGAGTTTCACCTTGCGTTATATGAACTCTTATTGCCGATCAATATCACTAAAGCAAAATGGCACTTGAACAAAGCTTATGATTTGTTGCAAAAACTGGAAGTTGAATTACCTGAACGACAAGAAATACTTGACCAGCTAAGCGAAGAAAAAAAGAAGAACAATTGGTAACAAATAAACCAGGTGAATAAAAGTATACCCAGGCTGGAAAAGTAGTCTTCTTAAGCTACTATTGCAAACGGAAGCATAGTGACTACATTATTAAATATGACTTTTGACCCGATCAAAGGTTTCATCACAGCTCAGCAAGAAAACAAAAACAATCAAAAACTTTAATATCAAAGGATTTCACTTATCTTTGGTGTATAAAACACCGGATCGGAATTTGAATATCAGGCATAATTGAATGTAAAGGCAGCAGCCGTATTTTTTTTGACTCGACAGGAATAAAAACTATGTACCTAATCAGCGCCGGAGGTTTTAAGTGCCTAAAGTACTTAGAGACTAAAGTTAAGAGTGCCTAAAGTACTTAGAGTTTAAAGTTGTAAGTGCATGGAGGATCTGGAGTTAAAATACAAAAATATACTTGATTAATGAATCCGCTGAGCACTATGCAC
>Ga0208789_1000514_pt1 | contig 35225 bp, 16 predicted proteins | sample Methanotroph_Enr_FD_187368 | JGI IMG/M metagenome (GOLD analysis project Ga0208789, IMG submission 187368) | Enriched soil microbial communities from Old Woman Creek wetland in Ohio, USA - Methanotroph_Enrichment_5 (SPAdes) (version 2) | ecosystem: Environmental > Terrestrial > Soil > Wetlands...
TGGCTACGACTTGTTCAAAATCAATTGTTTCGTTGTCCATAATTGTACCCTTTTATTGGTTTGTATGCCCGAAGGTACAATATTTTCATCATCTTTGGTGAACGCGAGCGGTCATGTAGGTTTCATATGTCAAAAACTGATTTAGAAGTACGTTAAAAATATCACAGATAGAAAAACCGAATAGAGGCTCATGTTTGGTATCTCATTGAAGAAAACAGAAAAATTATTCCTTTGTAATCAAAAAAACGTTGTTAGTGAATCAGACTAACAACGTTTTTAAAAGAAAATAATCTATCTCCTATAATTTGATTTTTTTCCATATTGAATAAACAGACACTAAAACCAGCAAGAAAATCCATCCATCGCCTGTGGGAATTGCAGGACCGGTCGGATCATCTCCCGGGTCGGTAGCACCAGCACCTAAGTCAGCACCTACGCTTTGCTTAGTCGTACTAAAATCTTCTGAGTCTTCGACATCTGTAGTTAGAGAGACAACTCCGGTATTCTGGGCAAAAGTATTATTTGTAGAGCCCTGACTTTTTCTCATTGAACTAATTCCAATCATGGAACCTCCAATGCTATTTGGTTTGCTTTGAGAAGCTGTAGAATTATTGCTCCACGAAACAGATCCTGCATTTTGCCTTGAGCCAAAAGTATTTCCTGAAACTGTAGAGAAACTTCCAGTACTCATACCGGAACTATACGACTGTCCTGTAAAGCCAGAATAGCTATTGTCAACATTGGATTTTATCTTTGGAACATTCGAAATTTCAATATTATTGTACATTACTCCACCATTTGAAGAATAATAATGTCCTGGAGCATATAATTCCGGACTTCCCACAGGGGAATACAAGACAGCCACAAGCAGACCTGCCCATATCAAAACCCAAACTAATATGTTTCTTTGCTTTTTATCCACAATCTTTAATCTATCGAACAATGATTCGTTCTGTGACTTTATCAGTTTCGGTTAAACATTTTGCCACGTATGCTCCGGGAGCAATTCCGGAATTTAGTATAGTTATCCCATTAGCAGAAAACGGAACTTTCGTTACAAAATGTCCGGAGATATCAAATATCATTGCATTTCCGTTGTGGCTGCTGAAATTATGGACAAATATCATTCCTTTTGAGCTGAATATCTTAATATTTGAAGTTTCATCCGGGGTGTCTTTTTCATAATACCGCGTTACAATTTGAAATCGGTTGGCAGGTTTAGGTGTTGACTCAGCTAAAAATTTGTACTGCGAACCTGTTTCGGTTACATCAACTATTTTATTTTCAACCCTATCAACCAAATATACTCCAGGATAATATCTTTTGACATTTTCGTGTGTAAATGTAAGTGTATATTCAACATCCGAACCCGACTGGAATGCCAAATCTGTACTGTTCATATCGTCAACTACGTTTACCTGATAATTTCCATCGGGTTCAAGTGCATATAATTGAGGAGATAATGATGAGCCTAACATCTTAGCACCATCCCAACCATTATCAAAATTACGAGAACAAGCCGGCTCAGAAAAAATCCACATACGGTCGCCGCCGTTTGCACTGCTTACATCAATCTTCGTATAAATCTTATCCGAAGAAACGTTGCCTAAGGAAGAAACACGTTGTAAATCGGTATTGAACATTGCAACAGAATTATATGTGATTCCAAATGTAGCCTGGCTGGAATTACTCATAGCTTTCACCAACATGGCCCCCATGGACGGAACCTGACGTGGCAAACCACCTGCACCTGCGGTATTTTTTGTTGAAACCGTATATTGTCCCGGATTCACTCCCGGTGTTGTTTGCCCACCATTCGTCCAACTATTATATGTACCGGTATTATACAGATATACGGATGCTTCAGTTTGACTTCCAAACACCAGTTGCCGGATATCAATAGCAGATGTGTAAGGGTTTGCAAATATATGTTGCCCTGGGAATAAAGCATTTTGCACATTACCTGTCCCGTAATATGTAAATGCCAGTTGACCAGAATTAAAGTTACTATTCACCAATTTACCTTTAAAATAAATAACTTTAGGTTTAGCCTGGCAAAGTTCATAACCATAAAACGGAAGCAGAACAGATGAATTATCCAACTGAACCCAGTGATTATTTATTGCCGTTCCTTTTTCATCCCATTTTCTCACATAAGAGCCATTAAAAGCAGGTTGTGCCACTACAGACTGGATCGGGATTCCAAAATATTGCCAATTGTATTTATTCCCAGCAGCTTGAGCTGTGTCAGATGATGCCTTCGAATACATTTCCACTGTGGCATATACAGGCGAAGCTGATGAATTGTGAAAAATCAATGATCCATTTGAAGTCAACGAGTCACAATGTATATATATACGGTCAGGATTATTATCAGTAGTTATTGTGTTATTTACGGTCAAGCCTTTAGCTGCAGGAATTACCAAACGCTTAGTTGTCGCATTAATTAAACTGCCAATAGTTCTGTTTTGATCCAGCACCAGGTCATTAATCGCATCCGACCCATAACTATTGCCGGCAGATGCATATATAACATTTTCGCCGGGCGAAGGGACATAACCTGCAGTCCAGTTCGTAGCAGTCCCCCAGTCAGTGCCATTTGTGCCTCTCCAGTAATTTGCCGGCTGGGTAACCGTCATGGTTATCGTGTTAGAAGTAGCCGAAGTTCCACAAGCAAGGCTGGAAGTCATTGTACAAGTCACTTGATCTCCGTTTGCTGGCACATAACTGAATACTGAACTATTTGTACCAGCATTCACACCGCCAACTTTCCACTGATAGGTTGGAGTATCGCCGCCATTTGTTGGCGTTGCAGTATAAGAAACCGTGGCGCCTTGCACCACATTTGTAGCGGATGCTACTATGCTTACGCTTGCCGGCAGACTATTATTTACTAAAACATCAACCGTTGCATCAGCTGAAAGAATTTGTTGAAAAACAATATCATCCAAGGCAAAGTCATTACCTCCGGCTATTGTATTCTGATTAACTAATTCTAAATTTAGCACTGTATTAGTACCAGCAGCAGCATTATATAAAAAATGCGTCCAAACAGCCGCGGTTGAGCTCGCTGTATAGGCAGGACCTGCCGCAACACCATTTACATATAGCTGCAATATAGATGGAGATGGCAAACATACGGTTTGCTCCCAATATGTAAACTGATAAGTGGCTCCCGGAATTACCTGAACCGACTGGCTCCACACAACAACACCTGGTGTTGGCGAACCATTTACAACCATCTGCATAGTTCCCGGAGCTGGAGTATTATCCCCGTTTGTAGTGAAATTATTATGAACGGACTGCGGGCTTGATACTATAGAGTAAAGCCCTTCGGGATATAGCGCGTTAGTCGCTGGTGTTACATATCCATACGCACTGCCAAAACTTGTATTTCCAGACTCAAAGTCTCCATTGGTAACGAGGTTACCACCAACTACAACATTTCCGGTGACGGTGTAAGTACCAGTCATAGCTATTGTTGAGTTATTAGTGGCAAGAACAGGATTCTGGTCAGTTGAATAAAAATTATTGGGACCTTGCCAATAACGCGTTTGAATATCTGCTCCTGTACTTGATAGATTTATGGTCGAGTTTGGACAGGATGGTGTTCCTGTTGCTCCTGCAGAAATTAACGGGGAGGCAAAAACTTTACCTGCACACGAAACATTTATTGCGCTTGCTCCGGAACCTGCAGCTGCTACAACTACATTTTCGGGGCCATAAGGATTTGCAACCAAACCGGATTTTAATCGCACATAAATCACAGTTGGAGTAACGCTTCCGCTTACAGGTGTCAGCGTTATGGGGTTTGTTGCAACAAACGAAGCACCGGTTCCTGTTGAAATTTCAAAATTTGCAGAAGGTGTAACTGTCAAATTATTGGTTCCCAGCGCAGTTCCACTTACACTAAATGATTGCTCACTGGAAGGGCCATTAGCGAATAAATATCCAAATCCGGTTAGAGTAACCTTAGAAGTAGTCAAAGTAGCTGCGGACACCACAGACCCGCTACATGTAACACTTTTGGTTATGCCACCGGTCGATGTAAGAATAATGCTCACCAAATTGTAATTTCCAGCAGTCAAACCAGACTTCAAACGAACATAAATAGTTGTGGGACTAACTGTGCCGCCCGTTGGTGCAATTGAAAGATATTTAGTGCCTGTTGTAGTTGAAACATATCCCGAACCTGAGGTCAACGATATCTCGTAATTAGCCTGAGGCGTTAAAACAATTGGTGCAGTTAGATTTGAGCCGCTAACATTAAAAGTTTGAGTACCTGAAGGACCACCCGTTGTAGTTGAATAAACGAATCCTGACAAAATGGAAATATCATTATAAATAGTAGGTGCTGGATTTACAGTTCCGGAGCATGATACGTTTTGTGTTGTGGCACCGGTAGCTGTAACAACAACATTTTGTATATGCGAACCTACTCCCAAGCCGAGTTTCAGGCGCACATTAATAGTCGTTGAAGTCAGCGTACCACTCGTTGGTGCTAGTGTAATAGGTGTAGCTTGATAGGTCGTTCCAGTTGAGATTTCATAATCGGATGGAGGTGTAACTGTTACATCACCTACCAAGCTGGTTCCGCTTACAGTAAAAGATTGAGCTGCCGATGTGGACGAATTGTATGTGTATACAAATCCGGTCAGGCTTGATGGTGTAGCAATAATCGACGGGGCACTGCTTACAGAACCACTACATGCAACCGTTTTTGCTGTCGCTCCTGTAGAAGTAAGTGAAATTATTTCTGAATTATATGTATTTATTGCCAACCCGGCTTTTAAACGCACATAAATGGTTGTCGTACTTACAAAACCATTGCTAATAGGAAGCGAAATAGAGGTCGATTGGAATCCGCTCCCTGAAGTTAATGAAATTTCATAATCAGCTGGCGGCACAATGACAACATTGTCGGTAAGCGAACTTCCGCTTACCGTTAAAAATTGTTCAACCGATGGTCCAGTACCTGAAGGATATGTAAATCCAGTCAGGGTAGTTAAAGACGTATTGATATATGGGATACCTTGGCCTAAAAGAAAATACCTGTTTGTGCCAATTGAGTTACTTGCTGTTACGCCGTATGTTCCAACCGAACCACCTAAGGTGCTATATGTACCTGCAAGTGCAGTACTCGCAGCAATTGCATTTAACGGAGAAATAGCGGTTTGCCTGCTTGCCGAAACAGAACTATTTGTGAAATTTCCGGAAGTTATTAACGACCAGTATTCAGAAGTACTGATTGCACCCAAAGTTGCATCAAAAGAACCACCTGAACTAGCACTAAAAGCTTCCACCCGAGCTGTCACCGGCCCTGTTCCCGTAGTTGGATTAACCAATGAAAAAGGCAGATAGGTTGTATTACCCACCGGAAAATTGTAAGTAGAGCCGGAGGCCAAACTGGCAGGCAATGTCCAACTTACTGGGCCGCTGATATAAGCCGTGGTTGATCCCCCGGAAATGGCCGTAGTGGCTGTATTGGTTATTGATAGAAGGTTTGTGCCGGTTGTTGTTAGAACTCCATTTGCAAGCATCAACTTGCTTGCAGCTCCAATTGTTCTTGCAGCTCCCAATGTTACACCGTTAGGATTATCTATAATTAAACCACCAGTCCCATTGAAGGTAGCCGGAAACTCAACGTCGGTTGTTTGCAAAGCGCTTCCTTTGTATTGTAATGTTGCAGCTGCACCGTAAGTGGGAACCGCCGAAGCTGTTGCAGTCCCTTCCATAGAAAGTATTCCATTGACAGTAACCCCGGTAGTGGTTTTTGCGCCAGACCCGGAAAGAATCAAATTGCTGTATGTTGTAGCTTTTACAGTTTGAGCAGCACTAGTGAAATTCACCGTATTTCCTGCTACTGTAGCTGTTAGTGTTGTTATACCTGAAGTTCCACCTATATTTAAAGTACCAGTTGCTGCATTAGTCAGCCCGCCAGTTCCTGATAATGCAGTCTGAACAGTCAATGTTCCATTATTAGTAAGTGTTACCCCTGTAACTGTAACACTTGGAATTACCAACGTTCCGTTTAGTGCCTGACTGTTTGTATCAAAAGTTTGAACTCCAGTACCGGCATTAAAAGTTCCGCCATTATTAGTTATACCTCCCCGAAAAGTCAGGGACTCATTTACAGATGTATTATTAATAATGCCAGTAGAATTGATAGTTACTAGTCCCGTAAATATTTTAGTACCTGTTCTACTTAGTATATTCGTAGTTCCATCAAAAGTTGTTGTTCCAGCAACGGTAATGCTTAGTTGATTCAATACATTTGTAGTTCCTGAAGTAACAGCCATGTTCCCGGAAACCGCAAATATCCCTGTTGAAGCTCCATTAATTGTTGAACCCGAAAGTATCAAATTATTCATTGTATAGGTTTCGGCCGCATTGCTGGTCCATGTACCACCACCTGAAATAACTACATTCGCGAATGTTTTTGTACCTGTCCTACTCGTATAGGTTAGTGTTCCATTTACTGTAACAGTACCTGTGGATGTAAAATTAGAACCTCCAATTGTTAGAGCCGAACCCGTAGCAATGTTTACATCGGTGCAAGCAGCAGCAGCGGTAGTGCTCACTGTATTGTTTCCTTCAATGAATACTATATCACCTGCAATAGGCACACTTGCCCCGGAAGCTCCACCGGATGAGGCCGACCATGTTGAAGGAGAATCCCAGCTACCTGGTGCAACAGAATAACGAGTGAAAGCATTAGTTGTGCCAACTACGCATAAACTCAATAATGCAGCAATAAAGATTTTAGACTTTTTACCAGTTCCCAAAGTAGAGGCCAAATCTTCCTTTGTCCAAAAAACAAGCTGGTTTTTGGACACAAAAATATCATTAGCCAAAAAATTGACTAATGATTTAATTGTAAGGTTTTTTATTATATCTTTAATATAACATTTCACCATCTAGCGGTAGGTATTTAACTTGTTTTTATTGCTGGCGGAAAATCGTGCAAAAGTACTACTAATTTTTCTGTCAACAGGACTTTATCATGTAAATATGAAATAACTGGCCTCTATTTTGTATTATTTACAAAAATGTAACAATGCAATTAAAGCCCGGAGCAGTAAATAAAGGCTGAATTAATCAACTAATTTATTATTTAGAGCGTAATGAGTTAATTCTACATTACTTTTAATCTTCAATTTTTCGAAAATCCGCACCCTGTATGTAAAAACGGTGCTTATACTTAGTTGTAATTCTGTTGCAATGTCTTTTACTTTTTTGCCGGATGCAAGCATTACCATGATTTCTTGTTCCCGGTTTGATAGCTGTTCATGGGGTAACTGATCTTTTTCCGGCATGAAATCAAATGCCAATTGCTCAGCCAGCGTGGTGCTGAGATATCTTCCTTTGTTATGTACTTTGCGTATAGCAACAACCAGCTCTTCCAAAGCAGTATCTTTACATAAGTAACCTGATGCCCCCGACTTCAATGTACGTAAAGCAAATTTATCTTCAGGATGTATGCTCAACACCAGAATATGCAACTGAGGTTTAAGAGATTTTATATCTCCTAACAACTCCAGCCCGCTTCTACCCGGCATATTCATATCTAAAAGCATGATATCGCAATCGATATCCTTAATATTTTGCAGCACTTCATCGCCATTCTGAGCTTCTCCCACAACTACCAGGTCCGATTCTTCTTTAAGAATTTTTTTTAACCCTTCACGAATTATTTCATGATCGTCTACAATAAATACTTTTATCATAACTTTTACTGTTTATATTTATCTCTAAAAAATAATTAGCATACTTTTAATTTGCATCAAAACAAATCAATTGATTAATACCAAAATCTAAAATTAATACTTGTTTGTTCCGAGCAACAATTAATTCATATAACTAATTGAAAAACTGTGCAATTTTCATTGTTCTGAAATTTTCAAAACCACAACACCATAAATTAATGACAGCCGGACAATTTCCATTTGCAAATATAATATTTTATTTCTATTATTTTGCATTATATTAGATAGATATACATTTTTTACCACAATTATTTTAAAGTTATTGGATAATTTACAAAACACAGAGTTTATTCAATTTTCACAAAAACTTTTATGGAATTATCCGGTTATTGGTTATTTGATTTAAAAAAGTTCTTACAAACTCCAAAAAAGAAGATACGCGTCGTAATTAATCCAAACAAATCATGGTGATTTACATTATTTACCACAAACAGCGATATGCTATAACTTCATTTTCAATAACAGAGTGAGCCAATTCCACATTATTTTTCATTTTCAACTTCCCAAATATTTTTCTCCATTAAGAAAAAAAACGTACTCACACTTAATCCAAGTTCATGGACAATACTCTTTACTCTCTTTTTATTGGCTATTAACAAGGTGATTTTTGTCTACAAACCTGACAACTTCCTTATCCGACAGAGATTACACCTGCAATAAATCAAAAGCGAGCAATTCTGCTAAGGTAGCACTCAGACATCAGTCTTTGGAATACATTTTCCGAATAGCAATTACTATTTTTCTCAATGCAACATCTTTACTCAGATACCCAATACTATTTATCTATTCTTCAATTCAGGCTCTATATGGCATTACCAACTTCAGACACACCCCTCTGTTTAACTCGCTTTTGATTGAGAGCTCACCATCCAGTAAAAAAGCCCTTTCGTTCATCCCTATTAGTCCATAGGAATCGTGTTTGGTTTTCTTGTTTTCGTCCAGCCCAATCCCGTCATCACTAATTTCCAACATTAATACTCCTTTTTTTTGACCAAGAAAAATCTTCACTTCAGTTGCTTTTGAATGACGGGCTACATTTGACAACGACTCCTGAACTATCCGGTACAACGCTACTGTTTGCTGAGAATTCAACTCTAAATCCGGAATATTATTCTCAAAAACACAATTTATTTTGTGCCTTGATTGAAAACTGGCGGCATACAATTTCACAGCCTCCACAAATCCTAGCAAATGAAGGACTTCAGGCCTTAGATCTGTCATAATTTTTCGGGCTGTCTTTATTGTATTATCTACCAGACCAAATAAGTTATCATAATCAGCCAAAAGCTCTTCTGCCAATTCCCCTTTGATTTGCTTCAGCACCTTTTGTTTGTTCATTCCCAAATCTATTTTAATAGCGATAAGTATCTGACCTAACTCATCGTGTATTTCACGGGCCAGCATAAGCCGTTCTTCTTCCCTGACACTTTGGAGATGGGCGGCAAATTTCTTTAATTGCCCCTGCGACTGTTTTAAGTCCTGTTCTACTTTTATCCGGTCTGTAATATCACGGATTAAAAAGACCATTCCGGTAGGTTTCCCATCATCGGCCCAAATAATATCTCCATTTATCTCGGCATGAAAAATCTCGCCATTAGCGCGCATCATCTTGTATTGGATAGTTCCCATATAACCCCGGAACAATAATATGGTATTCGACTGCGCCCTTTCAATATCTTCAGAGGCCAGGAATTCAAACATATTACGGCCAATTATCTGGATTTCATCATCATAACCATACATAATTAATGCCGATGGCGAAACCAAACGGATACGTCCATCCATTTCAACAACTACAATTGTATCGGGCGATGCATTAAGAGTTGTCCGGTACAATGCTTCACTTTGCCGGAGTGCCTCTTTGGATTGTTTTCTTTCCGTAATATCCTGAACGGTTGCAATTAATTTCACCGGCTGATTATCGGCATCGAACTTTAGTTTACCCATTACATGCACCCACCTTATTTCTTTATCGCCCTGACGGATAATCCTGAATTTTTTATCGAAGAAGTTTCTTCCCTGCAAAACATTGTTGGAAAAATAATCAACTATCTCACGCTCCGAATCCGGATGAATTATTTTTCTCCAACCTGCGTATGTAAAATCATAATCGGCAGTAATACCAAAAATTTTATTCAACATTTCTGAACTTTTCCAACCTCCTGTACCGACATTAATCGAAGCGTTTCCTAAATGAGCAATATTCTGCATTTCAGCCAGGTGCATCTCGCTTTCTTTCAGAATCTCTTCGGCAGCTTTACGGTCGGTAATATCAACCACAAAACCCAGAAAGCATTGGTCTGATAATTTTACCGTATCAACAACAACTATTTTAGCTTCTTTATCTTTCCTCAGTATTGTTAGCTCATCGGTTGCGTAACCTGTCTCTTTGGCAATTTCCAAATGTTGGGTAAACTGCTGAAGTGAATTTGCAGAAACGAGCTCTACTGGTTCGACTTGAAGCAACTCATCCAAAGTATATCCTAACAACTTTTCAGCTGCCGGATTTGCATCAATGTATTTCCCTGTTTCGTTGGCCACAAAAACGGCATGTGGGGCAAAATCGATGTAATTGCGAAATTTTAATTCGCTTTCACGAAGTGCATTTTCAGCTTTCTTCCTTTTAGTTATATCCCGTAATACACCCTCGATACACTTTATATTTTCGTCGAAATCAAGCACTAACCTAGCATTGATTGAAACATGTACAAGCTTCGCACCTACCTTTAAATCTAATTCGTAATCCCTGATTTCGCCTTTTGTCTTAATTTCATGTAAAAATTTCTCCCGGTCTGCCACATTGAGGTAAAATTCATATACAGACTTGCCAATAAGCATTTCCCGGTCAAAACCGGAATAGTATTTTATCGATGGGCTGATTTCTGTTATAATTCCGTCAAACCCAATTTGATAAAAAACATCTTGAACAGTTTCAAAAATATTCCGGTATTTCTCTTCACTTTTGAGCAAGAATCTGTTTGCTTTTTCACGTTCTTCAATTTCAATTTTTAGCTGAAGGTTGCTGTAGGCCTTTTGAGTGAGTTCGTTCACAAATACAAATAACATCTCTGTTATCTTCTCAAATTTATGAGCTGGCATTACCGGTATTTCATAAAATGCATTGATTAATTCATTGTTTTCGACACCTATTTCGTCGGCTAAATCTTGTATTTGACTTTCGTCCATAGATTCATTCCTCACCTGCCCAATCAGCCAATTGGCAAGTAGTTTTCCATCAACTATTAAGCTTGCTCCTGAGTCCCATAAGCCGGCACTAAGGCATGAACGCAAAACCATTGTACTGGACACCGGATCATTCACTCCCAATGTCCGATCGGATTCTATGCACCTGGCCGACCCTTTTTCTGTGTTCCGAACCATGTTGCAAAACCGGCAAAAGTTGCTTGGCCTTGTCAGCGGAGTTCCATCCGGATTTGTAATCATGGAAGCCACACCCGTGGCTTCGGAAAATAAATCCTGCATCCTTTGCACTTCGTCGAGATTAAAAATATCGCTAAACTGAATGTCTTTGTGGAAATTTGTTGATAAATTATTTTCAGGAATCATTTTGTCATTGGTAAATATTAAAGAAAACAGGACGAAATACTCTCACTCACTTTTACAGGGGCTACACATTTTATTTACTGCCGAAAGGTACAATTACCTGAACCGTTGTTCCTTTGCCTACTTTACTTTTTATCGACAATTCACCATCGAGTAGAAACACTCTTTCTTTCATTCCGATTAGTCCGTACGAATCGTGATTTTTCTTTTGATTCTGGTCAAAACCGATACCATTATCTGCAATTTCAAGTATCAGCTTTTTGTCGAGTTTATTAACAATTATATTCACTTCAGTGGCTTTTGCATGTTTGGCAATATTATTCAACGCTTCCTGAATGATACGAAACAAGGCCACCGACTGCTGAGTTGACAATTCCAAATGCGAATCACTTGTCACCAAATTACAAGGCACTTTATGCCTTTCCTGAAAATTATTCAAATGCTGCTTTACTGTTTCAATAAAGCCAATCATATCAAGCACTTCCGGACGCAAATCGGTCATAATTTTCCGGGCAGTTTTAATCGTATTGTCAATCAGTACCGATAGATTATCAAATTTAGTATGCAACTCTACCGAGCGTTTTTTATCAATATCTTTCAATACGTTCAACTTCAACATACCCATATCTATTTTAACCGCCACGAGAATCTGTCCGAGTTGGTCATGTATTTCGCGGGCCAATAATACTCTTTCCTCCTCACGTACATTCTGAAGGTGGGCAGCAAATTTCTTTAATTGTTCCTGCGATTCGTTCAATGCCTGTTCTGACATCTTCTTATCTGTAATATCAGTGTGTTGAATAATCACATGACTTATTTCGCCATTCTGATCTTTAATAGGATATGCCCAGTTGCTAAACCATGCTTTTCTGTTTTGTTTTATTTTTATGTGCTGTGAATCTGCTGCAACAGCAATATCAAAAAATACTTCCCATTCTACGGTTTTTCCTTCAAGAAATACTTTTTTGAGTTTAGGCACTATCCCTTTTCGCTTAATTTCATCATCCTCAAATATGTTATATATATGACCTTCAATATCTTCGGCCTTAGCACCAAAAAGTTTAGTAAGTTTCGGATTGATGCGCTCACACCAACCATCATGATCGAGAATCTGGGTACTCAGCGATGATTGCATAAACATTTGCTCAAAAAAGCGTTTTTGATCCGTTAATTCTCTTTCGGATTCTTTTCTTTCGGTAATATCAAGAACCAATCCAGAAATAATTAATGGATTCCCGTCATAATCTCTTTTTGAAACCGACCCGATATCATAGAACCACTTATATTTGCCGCCAGAGGTTTGAATCCGGTATTCTATCTCATATTTATCGGCTAATCCCTGAATATGATCCTGCATGGCTTTCATTGTCTTATCATAATCTTCAGGATGTATTAACACCATAAAATCGTTGTAATGAACAAATTTTTCAGGCGGGAAGCCTATCATATCGGCTTTCTGCTTTCCGAATACAACACCACCCGTTTTTGCATTCATTTCCCACCAGGCCATGTTGGCTACCTGCATAGCCATTTCAAGTCTTATTGAATTTTCATGAATTTTTTCTTCGGCAAGTTTACGATCTGTGATATCTATATTAAAGCCGGCAATTCCGATAAGTTTAGAATTTATTTTAATTGGAAAAATAATCTGCTGAAACATACGTGGCTCACCATCGACTATGAATTCATACTCTTCATCGATAATTTCACCTGCAAATACGCGTGAATTATTTCTTTCCCACAGTTGCAAGGTCTCTTTGTCAATTCCTGGATCTGTTTTGGGCGTATGACCAACTATTGAACCGAAGTGATTAACCAATTTCTTATTTTCCAGAATTCCTACACTTTCATTATCGCGCGCCCATATCTCGAATGGTGAATTATCGATAAATGTACGAAGCAACATTTCGCTCTTTTGCAAGGCTTCTTCGGCAAGTTTTCTGTCTGTAATATCATGCAGGCACAATAGCAAACTCCGGTGTTCAGGTGTTTGGATAATGGCAGTAGAACCAAGCAAAGACACATCTATGATTTTTCCATCAATATTTAAAGTAGATTGATATTCTATATTTTGCAGGCCAACACCGGTTTTGAATGTTTTTTCCATTGCAACACGCAAATTGCAGTTGACACATTTTGAACCAAAACCACAACCGTCCTCTGTTGAATTAGCACAACCTATTACCCCCCCAACCGGCATACCTTTAATTCCATCTTTATGCACCCCCACCAACGTTGTAAACGCGTTGTTAGCAAACTGAATACATCTGTTCTCATCTACCACACACATCATAACAGGAGCATAATCGTAAATAGTTTTAAGCTCTATCCTGCTTTTCTCCAACGCCGACTCAATCACTTTTCTATCGCTGATATCACGGGCAGTTAACTGAAATGCCGGTTTTCCGTCCAACATCAATGGCATTACTTTTACTTCAACATAGATAGGAGTTCCATCAAGACGTATATACTTTTCTTCAACAAGCGGCAATGAGATATTTACCTCACTAACAGCTACTTTCATCATTCTTTCAATAACAATCTGCCTGTTATCAGGATGAATAAACTCAACTACTGACAACCCTACCAATTGGTCTTTAGTGGCAGCCCTCATTAACCTCAAGCATTCCTGATTAACGTAAGTCACAACTCCATCAGCATAAATTGCAATTGCTTCCGGCGAGTTTTCAACAAATTCTCGGTATTTTGCTTCACTTTCGATTAAAGCTTTTTCAGCCGATACGCGTTCTTGCTCTGAGTCAATAGCATCTATGGCATAGGTTATATCGTCCACTACCTCTAACAATAATTTTTGTTCATCTTCATCAAAGAAATTGATTTCCGATGCATATAAAGTTATAGTGGCAAATGGTACGCCTTTCCGGGACAATGGGGTTGCGAATAAAGATTTATACCCCCTTTTCAGCGCCTCCGTTTTCCAGGGGCTCATAATAGTATCTGTGGCAATGTCATTGCAAAAAAACATTTTATTTCCGTTGAAAGCCCTGCCGGTAGGTCCAGTTCCAAAAACCGGATCGCCCGGGTGTATATTTAAATTATCGAGATATCCATCTTCATGTCCTGCAAATGCTACCGGGCTGAGAAGTCCATCCGCTTCATCGTAAATACCAACCCACGCCATCCGGAACTGACCAAATTCAATGGCGAGATGACAAATTTTATCTAACAACTCATCTACATTTTTTATTCTGACAATTGCCTGATTGATTTGACTTAAGAGCGCATATAAGCGGGTTACATAATTAAGTTTTTCTTCGGCTATTTTTCGTTTGGTAATATCGTGCATTATACCACCAATCCCCATGCGTTTGTTTTTTAATTGCATAGGAAACTTGATGGTTTCATATATTCTATCGCCTAATTTCTCTACAAATGATAATGTGCTTTGAGTGTCTAAAGCCTGCAAATCAGATAAGCCACATGGATAAGCCCGTTCATCACTAACAAGTTCTTTATCTGTCTTATTAAGTATTTCTTCTCTTGTTTTTCCCAAAAAACCGGCCATCGAATCATTTACAATCAAATACCTGCAATTCTCATCCTTTACGAAAATCATATCAACATTGTTGTTGATAAAATTATTATAACGGTTTTCACTTTCAATCAATGCATCCTGAACAACTTTTCGTTCGGTTACATCCCGGGCTATTGAAACAAATTTTACAACTTCTCCTTCAGCATTTGTAATCAATCCACCATTCACTTCGATATCGAAATTAGTTCCATCGGCTAAAATAGCTTTATATTCATTTGGCCCGGTTTTAGTTCCATGAATGCGGAGATAAAAATCGTTAAGCATCCGTTCCCGGTCATCTTCGGCAATAAATTCTGATATTTGTCGTCCCAGCACTTCGCTTTCATTCTCGAAACCATACCTTGCCAGAACGGATGGAGATGCTTTAACCACCCGGCCTTCGACATCGGTAATGATTATATAATCGGGCGATGCATCGATAATAGCACGATAAAGTGCTTCACTCTCCAACAGCGCATTTTGTGCATGTTTCTGTTCTGTGATATCAGTAACAACCCCCCTTAACCCAACCGGCTCATTATTTTTGACAATTATGTTTATAGATATCAAAACCGGAAATTCAGATCCATTTTTCCGAAGCATTCTGAATTCCTTATTTCCCGGCTGAAGTCCTGCCAGTTTCTGTTTAATGCTATGTACGACTCTTTCTCTTTCTTCAGGTACATGAAGTTCTAATGAGTGTAGGCCTATCACCTCATCCATTGTATAGCCGAAAACTGCCTGCGCCTGCTGATTCACATAACTAACACGCCCATCTAAACTCATTTCAAAAACTACCTGTGGTAGCAAGTCTGCCATATCGCGGAACTTTTCTTCACTTTCGCGCAACAAAATTTCAACAGATTTTCTTTCTGTAATATCGCGGGTAACACCATGATAACCAACAATATTCCCTGCGTCGTCCAGATGAAGAGAAACGCTCACATCAACCCAAATCCAACCACCGGCTTTAGTCTTTACTTCGAATTCAAATTGTAAATTATTGGGTTGAGTTCGTTGGTCATTTGGTGATTTATTTTTATTTACCACACTCATAACCGAATCAATACCTTCAGGTTTTAGCATATCCCACAAACATGTACCAATAACCTCTTCCTGAGTATAGCCGCGTAAACGCTCATCTGCAGGACTCACATAGTCGAAGCAGAAATTAACGTCCATATGCCAGATAACATCGCTGACGTTCTCAGTCATAAAGCGATATTTTTCTTCACTTTTATGTAAGGCTTCTTCAGTCTTTTTGCGGGCTTCGTTCTCTGTTTTTAAATCCTCCAGCAAATTTAAAGTTGCAGAGTAAGTTCTTCGAAGTTCACTGGTTCGCTCATCGATTAAAGCTTTAAGCCTAACATTCTCATCGCGTTTTGTAACATTTGCAGACTTAATTTTCAACATGGCACTTATCTGGGCCTTAAGTTCACTTTCATCAATCGGCTTTGCCAGAAACGCTTCGGCACCAACTTCCAATGCACGTATTCTTGTTTTTTTATCGTCTTTATTGGCTGTCACAAAAATAACCGGAGTATCAGACAGTACTTTATCCGATTTTAGATTTACGCATACCTCAAAACCATCCATGCCCGGCATAACAATGTCCAGCAGGATGACATCCGGATTTTCAACCAACGCCAATTCAAGCCCCTCCTTCCCCGAGCAAGCAGTAATTACTTTTGCGCCGGGATAAATTTCTCCAATTAAAGCTTTAATTGTTATCAAGTTATCCCGATTATCATCGATAGCAAGTATTTTTATTTTCTTATTGTCCATACAACACTGAATTTATTGTTTTGAAAAACAATTTTTCATCAATAGGTTTTACCAGGTAAGCATCAAATCCATGTGCCAAAATTGTTTCACGATCTGAAGTCATGGCACTTGCAGTAAGTGCAATTATAGGTATATGTTTCAAGTCCACCACTCTTTTGATAGCTTTAAATGCCTCAATACCATCAAGTCCGGGCAAAGCAATATCCATTAAAATTAAATGAGGCACATGTTTCTCGGCCATAGCTATGCCTTCAAAACCATCGCAAGCTTCCAGCACAGTGAATTTATCTGACAATACGGCTTTTACAGTTATCATATTATCAACATTATCTTCTACCACCAGTACAGTAGGCCTTCCTTCAATAACTTGCAACTCCCTTGAGCGAATTTCCAGTTCTGGTTGAACATTAGACTCTACATTTACCATGGCTGCAACTGCATTCAACAATTCATTTTTATTCACATCTCCTTTTTGTATTAATTGATGCACATTGTTTCGTTCCAGTAGAGCTATATCTTCTTTTGTAATATGTTTAGCAGTTAAAATTAATACTGGAATTTGAGATGTTTGCTTGGCATCGCGTATAGTCTGAAGCACCTGAAAGCCATCAATCTCCGGCATCATCAAATCAAGGATAATCGCATCGGGCGTGGTACTATTTATAATTCCCAATGCACTCGCACCGTTTCTGGCTGTCAATACAGTATATCCACCTTCTTCCATAAAATCCGTCATCTGAATAATGGCCGGCTCACTGTCTTCAACAATAAGAATGGTTTTGTTCAAATCCTGCTTTTTAGGCGTTTCGTAATTGGATTTACTAAATTTCAAACTATTTTCTGAAATCTTTGCAATTTCTTCCGTATTATTTTCACTAATAAAGTTTATCGGCAAAGTTAACGTAAATACTGAGCCTTTATCAATCTCGCTCTCAACCGAGATATTTCCACCCAACAGATTAGCATATTTTTTTGCAATGGCCAGCCCCAATCCGGTTCCGCCAAAGCGGCGGGATGTACTGCCATCAGCCTGACGGAATTCCTCAAAAATATGATTTATGTTCTCTTCAGAAATTCCTATACCGGTGTCAGAAACAATAAACCTGACTGTATTTTTTTGAGGTTTTACAGTTATTTCAACCTTACCAACTTCGGTGAACTTAACCGCATTTGCCACCAGATTTTGCAGAATATGACGGCATTTGTCAACATCGTTATACATTGACAAATCAGCACTTGCATTTATTTGTATAAGTTCAATATTTTTCTGGACGGCCTGCTGTTTTATCATACTCACAATATCTCCTACAAGATTATTCGGATTGAATTTCGTTATTTCAATATCTTCCCGACCTGCTTCAATTCGCGAAATATCCAAAATATCATTAATCAACGTGAGTAAATGTTTTCCATTTCTTTCAATCACTTCAATATAACTGTACTCATCCTCCGGGATCCGATTTTCCAACCGGCGATTAAGCACACCGGAAAGTGCAATAACAGAATTGAGCGGTGTACGAAGCTCATGGCTCATATTCGACAAGAAGTTAGTTTTAAGACGGCTGGCCTCATTAAGTTGATTTTTCTGCATTTCCAACTCACGGTTTTGCTTCGTTAATTCAATGGACTGCTGTTCCATTTCACGACTTTGAGCATCCAGTTCATTATTCTGAATCTCAAGCTGTTTTGAGAATTTACGCATTTTCCTGTAAGTCAAAATACCTTCAACACGGGCAGTAAGTACATCCAACACCCTGTCAAGAAACTGGTTAGTCTGGTCCGAATACCTGCGGACACTTGCCAGCGAGATAATAGCAATAATTTCCCGCCCGGATATGATTGGTATTGTTATAATTTCCCGGGGAATTATCTGGCCGCTCACCGTTTGAAATATAAATTTGGTATCAATAGGGATATTTTGGATATGCTCAATTTTACGCGATGATAATACACCTCCAAACTCACCATGAAGTCCGTAAGCCAAAAAATCATGTTTGGTAACTTCTTCCGTCATACCCACAGACTCATAATGAACATACTTGCTCTTATCTTCATCCAATAAATAGACTGCAGCCATTTGGGAATTAGTCAGCTCCCTGAAAACCGGTAAAAATTCCCGGAAAAATAAACGCGAATTATCAACCGTAAGCATTGAAGAATTTATGCGTTCCGTTTTAAGGGTTAGTTCTACATCTGTTTGAATTTTTTCTACCATCGCATTAAATGATTCCGCCAGGTTGCCAAACTCATTTTTCAATGTCAAACCGCTACGTGCATTCAAATCGCCTTCTTTAAACCGACCTGTAACGCCTATCAGTTCTTTTATAGGAGTACGCACACTTAAAACCAAAAGATAAACAATGAGTGATGATAAGATTATGATAGCAAGAACATACAAAACTAAATTTCGGGTTAAATCTTCTTTTATTTTTTTTGACTCGGCAAAAAGATTTATAGCTTTATTTTGGGCTAAATGGTCGATAGTATTAAGATGTTCTATCATTCCCTCCCGAAAGGATCCGACCTTGCCATCTGCCTTTACACTTTGTTTAACCTTCGCCACTTCGCCCAGCACCGCCAGTCTTGTGTTTTCTTGCCGGGCAACTTTCCATCTGATAAAATCATTGTATGCCGAGTCTACATCCGCCTGCGATCCCAAATATTTTGCCTTTAAAACTCCAAATTGTTTTACAGCATCTATTTCGGCAATCTCCATCTGCATAATTGCGTATTGTTGCTCTTCTTTATTGGTGGCTAGCAGAAGATCCCTGTTACCCAAACGCATTTCAAGGATATCCGATTGCAGCCGTCCTATAGCAGCTCTTACCTGCAAAGGATGATTATAAATAATTTCTGTTTGTTGATGAATCTTATCTGCCTGAATCCAGGAAACCATGCCCAGTATTATTATGAAGATCAACATGGCTACAAAACCAATTGTCAACTGCGCTCCTACCTTAAAATTTCTACTATTCATATAATTACGTATTAAAACAATGCTTAATTATGCCTGATTTTAAAATATATTTTGAGATAAAACATTACTGATACCGGTGAAAATTTTTCATAAAAATCGCTGATTGCGGATACACCTCCTTAAAGCCAGCCTGGATCAACATCTCCCGCTCAGTTTCACTCGTAATCAAGAGCCCATTATCAGCCAGACTATTATTTACTTTTTCAATAATGCTGGTTCTAAACTCCGGCGAATAATAAAAAAGTAAATTTGCACAGAAAACTATATCAAAATTACCAAAAATACTTGCCGGTGGGCATGAAAAATTAGTGTCGAACAAATCAAAAACTGAAAAATCGATATTTTTCTTCAATACTTTATTTATTGTATATAAATTTCCTTGCTTTGCAAACCATTGATTCAGCCTGAAAAGATTGACATTATTTAATGCTGTTTCCTGATATTCCCCACTTTGCGCTAATTGTATCTGGTCAGAACAAGAATCAGTTGCAAAAATCCGAAAATTAATTGCCTCATTTGCATTCGACAAGTTTTCGTGCAACAGCATTGCCACACTGTAAGTTTCTTGTCCGGCCGCACAGGCCGAAGACCAGATACGGATTTCCTTACTTTTCAACATCCTTTTATTCATTACCAATGCTGGCAAAATAATTTTCTCTAGCACGGAGAAAGTCAATGGATTTCGAAAGAACTCGCTATAAGAAACGGTAAAACTTTCAATCAATTTTTCTGATTCTGAAGGATTTTGTTTTAAAAATAAGCAATATGCATCCTTAGTGCCGCACTGTGTTTCAGAAATTCTTTTCTCTATATTTTTTTCAAAAAACGCACTTTCATATTTAGATACATCAATGCCATGCTCTCGCATGAGCATTTCAGATATAAACTTCTTTGAGTTTTTCATTGGATAATTTTATATTTTTCGTTGTTTCCGGTTTTTCTTAGCAGGCTATTCACTTCTTTTTTCAATTCTATCATAGTAAGTTCACGATCTACAGTCAGATCATGAAAACGCAGCAGTTCATTCATTTTTTCATCCAATGCCCGTTCCGCCTGCTTCCGATCTGTAATATCGCGTCCGAAGCTTACAACACCTTCAATTTTGCCTGCAATGTATATTGGAGAACTGTTTACAAGTAAAGTCAGGACACAGTCATCTTCTTTCTTAAGTCGTAATTCGTATGTACATACCTCACCGTTTTTAGTGCGCAAAAACATATCGTTTACTGTACGCAAATCGTCCGGAAGAATAAGTGGTCCAAACTGTTTCCCTTTCCATTCATCAAAAACAATCCCTGTAGTATTTAAAGCTACCTGATTCATAAACATGAATTTACCTTCGAGATCGAGTGTCCAGATTAAATCATTGGAATTTTCAATCATTGTACGGTATTTGTCCTCGCTGGCCCTCAAGGCTTCTTCGGCCAGCTTCCGCTCGGTAACATCCCGTAATACACCTTCATGCGAAACGATATTCCCATCTAAATCAGTATTATACCAGCCATGATCTTCAATCCAGATTCCTGACCCATCTTTTTTTCTCAACTGAAAAACAGACATTACTCCTGTCTCACTATTTGGTAAACTGGTCTCACGATCACTAATATCAAAATAAAGATCCGAAAGTATATCAATACCCATTATTTCTTCTTTGCTTTCATACCCCAACATTTTAATCATTGCCGGGTTAACATCAATGAATTTCCCAGCTCGAGTACTTTTATACACACCATCCGGAATTCTCATAACCAAATTGCGGTAAATTTCTTCACTTTTCCGCAATGCTTTTTCGGAGTTCAAGCGTTCAATATAGAGTCCGACCTGATTGGCATACAGTTCTATTATTTCACTATTTTGGAGTGTATTTCCTCTTGTAAACAGCAACGTATAATCACCAATGACCATGCTTTTTTTGACAATCCGAATAACCCAAACCTCCCCGACATTGAACACTTTTGCGACCAGGGTTGTAATCGTTTTTGGAATTGCAGAATCCGCGAGTTCAAACAAAGAGTCAAATTTTACTATCGTTTTATCTTTCAGTTTGCCTAGCCGTACCGGATCATGTTTCCATTTCTTATTGACAAGCTCAAATCCAAGTAAGGATTTAAGCTTTTGTGGAATTTCATCCAAACCCGACATTGCAACAGTTGTAAAGTCTAATCCATCCTCATCAAATAAGTTTAATGCAGCATATTTTGCCCCGGAGATTTCAAGAATAGTATCTGTGGTTTTTTTATAATCAATTGAATCAAAATCTGAATCAATAAATTCTGAACTTGAATACAATAACTTATTCAACACATCCCTGCTCGCCTGCAATTCATTTTCAGCACGTTTCAGTTCAGTAATATCCTGTACAGAAGACCGTATGCCGGTTATTTTTCCAGCTTCAGAGACAATAAGCCGATCAACAACAAGAATAGGTAATCTAATCCCATCTTTTCGTATAAATTCCCGTTCGTAAGGCAGCATACTAAGCTGATGATCCTGAAGTTTTTCTTTTACCGTTTTAATTGAGAAATCTTGGTCGTCAACCAATTCCCATACATGTCGCCCACGCAGTTCTTCAAGGGTATAACCTAACATGTTCAACTCCGTTTTATTCATGCGCACTACACGCCCTTCCATATCAATTTCGTGATAACCAATTGGCGCATTATCGTAAAGATCTATGAACTCTTCACGGCTTTGATGCAGAGCCAGTTCTGTAAGCTTCCGTGTCGTTATATCCTGTACCACGCCAATTGACACTAATGGTTTCCCCGCTTCATCAAAGGTTGTTTCACATTGTTCGGTGACATATTTTATACGGCCATCGGCCATCAACAGCCGGTGGTCTATCATATATGGTGCTTTTGTATCTAATGAATCACTATAGGCCTTATCAACCATTGCCCTATCATCGGGATGAATTGAATTCAGGAAGGATTCGTATGAAGCCCCAAACCGGGAGGGATCAATTTCAAAAATCCGGAAAATCTCATCCGACCACAACAGATGATTTGTAGTTAAGTCCAGCTCCCAGGTTCCCGTTGCTGTAATTCGTTGGGACTCCTCAAGAAGAAATTGGTTTTTCTGGAGCGATTGCTCTGTTTTTTTTCGCTCTGTAATATCATGTGCAAGGACTTGAACTCCAATAAATTCTCCAGTAGGACTTTTGATCCTTGAGTAATTGGACAAAAACCAATAGTCACCCGATCCTAGCGACACAAAATCCTCGAATTCAATACTTTCCTCACTATTCTCAGCAGATTGAATCCGAGCAATATACTCACTGCCAACCGCTTCCCCGAATATCTCTATCAATGACTTCCCAATATAATCTTCAACTTTTCCACCAAGATTCTGAATGGCCTTATGGTTGAAATACAACACCCTACCATCCAAACTATATAACGCAACACCAATACCGGAATTTTCTACTAAAGCATGATATTTTTCTTCACTTTCAGTAAGTGCTATTTCAGTTTGTTTTAATTTATTCTCATTTTCAATTTCTATACACACCCGGCTTACAACCATCGGTATCATATCCAGAAAGTGACTATCTTTAATTATATAATCCCGCGCACCCAGCTTCATCATATCAACAGCAATCCGCTCGTCACCTCTACCGGTAGCCAGAACGAAAGGCGGAATTGTTTGGACAGTGGGATTTAATGCAGCGATAAACTCCTTTGCAGTCATATCCGGCAAACTATAATCCAGCACCATTAACAGTGGGATGTTTATTTTCAGCCAGTCCAACGCTTCAGTTGCCGAAAAAGTACAGACAGTTTCATAACCGAAATCATGAATTCTTTCGCTTATTAAATCTATTAAGCCTGCATCATCTTCTATAATAAGTATAGTTCCTGTCATCTTTTTCATTTTCTACTAATTTTTAGATTTTTACTACCTGAATAAATAGACCCAGACGTTTTAATGTTTCTGTAAATTTCAAAAATTCAATAGGTTTCGTAATATAAACACTGCAACCAATCCGATAACAGGCTTCCACTTCTCTCGGATCATCTGTAGTGGTAAGCATCATAACCGGAATTTCTTTTAGTTTCGTGTCAGCCTTCATGAGTCGAAGAACCTCAATTCCACCCATAACAGGCATGTTAATATCCAGCAAAAGTAAATAATTCTTACTCTTGTCCATCATTTTTTTTCCACCGATTCCTGATAGAAAGTGCCAAGCCTCCTCACCATTGGAGAATCTGATTATCTTATTTTTTACACCTGAGTCTATTAAACCTTCGCTAATTAGTTCTGCGTGACCATCGTCATCTTCTGCTATCAGAATGATAAGTTCTTTATAATTTGTCATAGTCAAAAGTTAAAATTATTGTAGATCAGAAAACTCGCTTAGTTGTAATTCCACATAAAATGTGCTGCCTTCTCCCTCCTCAGACTCAACCCATATCTTGCCTTTATGTTTGTTGGTAATAGTCTTAGCAATGCTTAGCCCAATTCCTTCTCCGTTTTCCGAAGTCGAATCAACCCGGTAAAAAACATCCCATATTTTCTCCATATTACGCAGAGCAATTCCTTTTCCTGTATCGCTCACACTATAAATAACTTTGCTGAAAATTACTTTTGAATCAATTTCAATTACAAGTTGCCGGTTCTTATCTCTGTATTTTATAGCATTATCAATAATATTAGAAAAAAGTTGATTCAACTGATTATCATCACCAAAACAATGGGACAGTTCATGAACGATTACCTGAGCCGACAGTTCCGTTAATTGATAGTTCTGCGATGCAATAATTGTTTTGACAAGCTCGTTCATGTCTACCCGTTTCACCGTCAGTGGTAACCGTCCAGTCCTGGAAATTTGCAATAAGCTGTTTATCAAAGAATCCATTTTTAGCACATTCGACAGAATAAAATTCAGCGTTTTAGGAATCGCCTCGTTTGTAATTCTATCTAAACTCTCTCTTTTCTCATCCTCAATTTTGCAATCGGACAGCAATGATTTTATATCATTGGATTGTTTCTGCAAGCGCTGGCTAAACCCTTGTATATTAACCAACGGCGATCTCAAATCATGAGAAGCAATATAAAGATAATTTTCAAGTTCTTGGTTCTTGGTTATGATCTCAGCCTGAATTTGTTTAATGGCAGTAATATCGGTAGTGATAGTTGCAAAAATATTTTTCCGGGGCGAAACTACTGAAATAATAAAATGTTTATCCATTGGGGCATAATAGCTGTCATATTCATACGCTTCTCCACTAGTGGCAACCTGAACGTAAATCTCTAAATATGGAGGAATTTCCTTCCGGTAAACTTCAGTGCCTAACTTTCCGATAACATCTTCTTTCTTAATTCCCGTTATATGCAAAAACGCATTATTACAATCTATTATACGATAATCAACGGGGGCATTCTCCTCATTAAATACCAGTTCGTGCATAACCACCATTTCTGTCATCGAACTAAATAGTGCACTTAGCTTTTCCTCGCTCTCGCGAAGTTTATTCTCTGTTTGTTTTCTATCATCAATATCGATCCGAACGCCTATCAGATGGGTTGCATTACCTTCTGAATCTTTTTCTATCACTTGGCCCATAACGGTTTGCCAACGGTAAGTTCCATCTGCATGCAACATCCTGGCATCGTAACCATATTGTTCATCTGTGTGATTGAGAACTTTCTCAATTTTCATCCGAACATATTCTCGGTCATCCGGGTGAACTCTTTTTAACCAAACCGAACGATCGGGATTTCTATCTTCCGGCTCATATCCCAGCATAGTATAATACTTCTGAGTCGCAAACCATTTATCTGTTTTCACATCCCAATCCCATAAAGCAATCGGATTATTCTCTAAAATTAAGTTCAGGCGTTCATTCGTTTCTTGAAGAGCTATCTCTATCTGTTTGCGTTCAGTAATGTCATTAATAATACCATACCATAAAGTACTTCCATCGTCTAACAGCTCTGGCGTTGCATCACACATTCTCCAACAAAGTCCTTGTTTAGGGAGTATTACACGGAATTCACTATGATATTTTGTCTGGTTAAGAGCAGATTCAGTTATTGTTTCAACAATATAATCATAATCATCAGGATGAATCCGGGTAAAAACGAGTGAAGCATCTTTACAAACATCTTCTGGAGTAACCTCATAGATATTGTACATTCCCTCACTTGAATATGGAAAAACAGAACGACCATCGGGATATAACCGATATTGATAAACCACACCCGGAACCTGCGCAGTAAGCTTATTCAGTAAATCGTAGTTTATCTGAAGTTTTTCTTCAGCAACTTTACGCTCGGTTATATCGTTTATTGATGTTATAAAATAAAGTGGTTTCCCATTATTATCTCTCTGTAAAACAGTACTAAGATCCGTCCATACGACATTTCCGTTTTTATGAACAAATCTACTTTCAAATTTACTGAATTTTTTGACTCCTTTGACTAATAATTCAATTTCTTTTTCTTTAAACTCAATATCATCCTCGTATGTAATATCTCTCCATGTTAAGTTATTCAGTTCTTTTTCTGAATAGCCCACAATATCAGTAAATGCTTTGTTAACCGATAATTTTCCATCAAAGGAGGTTACAGACTTCCCTACTATAGAATATTCAAAAATATTTCTGAATTTTTCTTCGCTTTTCTTCAACGCATCTTCAGCCTGTTTACGGTCGGTTATATCTGTATGAGTACCAACCATTCGTAACGGCTTATTTGCTGAGCTGAACGCAACTGCTTTCCCCCGGGTATGAATCCACTTCCAATCTCCGGTTGCCATCTTCAGCCGTTGTTCAACAGTAAATATCGGGGTTTTCCCTTCCAGGTAAGCCGTTAATGCTGCGTTTGTTTCAGCCATGTCATCCGGATGAACCAATTGGCTCCATTGTGATACTATATCCTGAAGTCTATCAGGTTCATAACCCAATATTTCGCATCCGCGCGGGCTCATATAAACGCTGTTGGTTTCCATATCCACATCCCAAATCCCATCATTAGCTCCACTCAACGCAAATTTTAATTGTTCCTCGCTTTCGCGAAGTTCTTTTTCAAGTTGTTTACGCGCTGTTATATCCTGAACATTTGATCTGATGCCAATAATTTTGCCTTCGCCCGTTTCAAGTATCTTATCAGTAACAAGTACAGATATTGTAGTTCCATCCTTCCTTCGGAAATCCCGTTCGTACGAATATGTCTGACCGGGATTTCCTGCCAGTTTTGAAGTTATTGACTGGCGTGAAAAAGATTCATCGGCAACAAACTTCCAGAAATACTCTCCAACTACCTCTGCCAAAGAATAACCAAGCATTTCCAGTTCAGTTTCATTAATCCGGACTATTCGCCCTTCGGCATCAATTTCATGGTAGCCTACAGGTGCCCTATCAAACAACTCCTTAAAATCCTCTGTATTTTTTTTTAGAAGTTCATTAGTCCTGCTTTCTAATTCCAGGCGCAAAGAGCTCATTTCGATGTGCGTACTTATGCGAATTACGACTTCCTCACTTATAAAAGGTTTGGTGATAAAATCAACACCTCCTACACTAAATCCTTCTAATTTATCAGCAGTTTCGGATAATCCACTTAGGAAAATCACAGGAACGTGCCGGGTTCTTTTATCATCTTTTAATCGTTTACAAACCTCAAAACCATTAATATCAGGCAACTTAACATCCAGCAATATCAAATCCGGTATTTCTGCTTGAATTGATGCAATAGCTTCCTTGCCTGTTTTGGCTGCACGAATTCTATATCCGCTTTCGGTGAGCATTGTGGTAAGCAGATGAAGGTGTTCCACCACATCGTCCACCAGAAATATTGTTTTGTCGGGTTGTTTTATTTTCATAGATTTTTTCGATCACTTAAGATTCTGGCCCCTAAAATAAGATCAATTCCCAACGCTTATTTCGGATATCCTGCATCAATTCATGAATATTAAAATTGACCAGCTCAAACGTCACACGTTTTGCTCCGATTTTCGAAATTTCCAACACGTCGTTAATCTGAGCCGATAAATGCTCACCGATCCGGGTTATAATTTGCAGGTATTCAATATCCTCAGACTGAAGGGTTGCATCTTTTTGCATGAGGTGCGAGTAGCCAAATATAGCATTCTGTGGAGTTCTGAGTTGGTGGCTCATATTGGCAAGAAAGGAACTTTTTGTCAGATTTGCTTGCTGAGCCTGTTTTTTTTGTACTTCAAGTGCTTTTCGGTTAGCACGGCGCATAGTTTCCGAAATGGTTGAAATCATGCTGCCCGTAATCACAAAAACAGTCATCCTAAGTAAGCCCGCATGATCAGCTATAAAAGGCTGATCTAAGAATAATGACCAACCGAAAGAAACGATCAGGCAAGTTAGAATTGTTGCAATCAATCCGGACCACAATCCTCCATAAATGGAACTAATCATTACCGCCGGATAAAAAGTCAACCACTCAAGCATGAAACCCAACGCTTGTAGCGGCCACACGCGCGATGCTGCTGCAACAGCCACCAGCGTAAATGTATCAATCAATTGCTTCCGGTTTAAATGAGTTATTTGGTTTAATATCATATACAACTTTTCACATACTTGTATAATTTACAACTTTTTTAAATTGATTTACAAAAAATCTGATTAACTTTGTTTCGAATCATAATGAAATCAAACCCGATTTCAATAATTTTCGGAATTATTTGTATAATTTACTCAATGAAAAAGAATTGATTTTGTTGTTGAATTTCAATTCAATAGCTTATTGTTTTCGCAAATATAATAATAATTGTTTTGTAACTGTTGTAAATTTCTCTTTATTTAGCCAGCGGCAATGTTAAATAGGTTTTTTTAATTCACGTTTGTAGTAATTTTTATATTATGTTGAAGCACATACTATTACTTATCCCTGTTTGTGTAACAGTTTTTTGGTCGATTGTTCTTAACACCAAACCGGATACACAAAGTACACCGCGATTGTTCTTAGGCAAATTTATGCTAGTTGCTTCAGTGGTCTATATATCGCATCTTTTATTTTTCACACCACTCCCAGAACTCTACAGCTATATTGATCCGTTTTATCAATATGCATCGCTTATGGTTTATCCACTATACCATATCTACATCCGACTATTAACCGTCGACCTCAGATTTTCATTTAAAATTCATTCACGATACCTTTTAGTTCCCACCATTTTATTCATATTGTATCTTTTTGGAATACTAATTGCACCCGTCAATGACTACAACACCTGGATTTTCAACAGAGATTTTAACCCGCCAACTATCCATTTTCTGAATATTATTTATCCATTAATCCGTTTCACTTTTCTGGTTCAGGTTATTTATACTGTAATTGGAAATTATTTTCTGATAAAAAAACACGGGTATAAAGCGAAACAATTTTATTCCGACATTGAAGACAGCTCAACGGGGAAAGTGAATATCCAGAACATTCTGATGATTATTACCGGATTAGCATCTCTGGCATTAGGCGCATTAGGCCGCGATTTTTTTGCAAATGAGACATCTCTAATTGCAATTGCATCCGCAACTTTTACCACCATGTTGTTCATCGTCGGCTGGTTAGGAGACAAACAAAAGACTTTAAACCCTACATTCGGATTACAAACTACTACAAATCAAATTATACAGCTTGAAGATTTATCCTCTGCTGTTCAAAAAGAAATTCTCAATAAAATACTGAACCTCTTTGATGAAAAAAAATGCTATCTCCACAGCAAGTTAAGTATACAGGACTTAGCGCAGACAGTGGGAACTAACCGAACTTATATATCAACCGTTATTAATCAGAGCTTTAATCAGAACTTTTGTGCTTTCGTAAATAATTACCGGGTAACTGAACTGGAAAACGTGATACGTCTACACCCGGGTTACAGCAATCAACTATTAGCAGAAGCCTGCGGATTCGGGTCTGTCGATTCAATGAAACGGGCTGTAAAAGCAAAAACCGGCCTGTTGTTTTCCATATGGAAAGAACAAAACACACCAGGCAACCAAAAAAAAGTGTAAAAAATACACGACAATTCCTTCAAAATACATAAAATCGAGGGTTAATTTCTAAAAGTATGTTATAAAACATGCTTTTAGAACATTTTCCTCCAAAAACTCTTGGAGCGTATTCAAAAATGCCGTAATTTTGCAACGTGATTTTTTCATAGTATTAGATTTAAGGTTAACAAAGATTGGTAGTAAGGCGTTACTACCTTTCGCGTTTTTATAGAGTACCATTACTAAGATATCAGGATTTGTTCATAAATCTATTTGAAGCAACAATAGTTCTTTGAGTTCTTGATTTTCACGATTTGAATTTTCTCATTTGTATTGAGCGATTTTAGCAATGAAGTTTTTGTCGAACAGTGAAGTGCTCAAAACTTGCATTACTTCGTAAATTGAGAGTGGACTTTTAGTCAAATGCTTAACGTATGCCACAATCAAATGCGTACAAATTGCAACCCGAAGACGTATCTTAACTGCATTTTCGGGATGACCCCAAAGTTTTTTGACAGTAAGATTTTGCGTTATAAAAATTTAGTGCTTCGGCAGTAAGTTTGGATTATAAATTAAATTGAGAAGCGTGGCGTTGTGATGACGGCACGCTTTTTTAATTTTGTCTTTTCAAAGCTTTCTTCTTTTGTAATTTATGAACAGTCTTATAATTCAACAAGTCCTTTTAGCTTGCCTAAAATTCCGCCTTCTTCACCACCAGTTAATAACCCAACGATACTTTTCAGATCAAAACTGTTATCGTCCGGGTCATTGGTTTTAGAAGTCAACTGACCCATAACAGTTGGAATAAGTGATTGAACGATTCCATTGGCAGCACTGTTTTCCAACCCAAATTTACTCATTAGTTCTCCCGCAACATTCTCCGCAATTTCATTGATAGCTGCACCCTGGTTTTCTCCATTATTAGTGAATAACTGAGTAATATTTTCGAGCCCGCCATTGCCAATAATGTTTTTCAAACTGTCAAAAATCGAAGTAGCAGCAGTTTCGCATGCAGCATCATTTTGTTCGTTTGGAATTGCAGGTCGTTTTCGACCATAAACAAAATGTATTCACCATAGAATTTGCCACGCTGGATATGCGTTCGCCTGAAAAATACAATATGCCTATAAACTAGATGGTTTTGACGCCGATTGGAACGATGTACAAACCAAGCATTTTGCCACCTACACGGCTTTGTCTCCGGGAAAGTACATGTTCAGGGTGAAATCAACCGATAGTGAAGGGGTTTGGCTGAACAACGAACGGCAGATTGAACTAAGAATTCTTCCTTCTTAAGGACACAAAAGAATCAAAAAAGCAAGAAAATTAAATTTGTCATGGTTCAAAAGACATTTTCAGTGTGGAGAATTATTTCTTTTGTTGACTTTTTTATTGTGCAAACGGTATTGGATTGATCTTTTTTATCTAGGCATGTAAATATAACTTAATATATGCAAATTTGTAAGTAAAGAATTCCCATATTTGTACTTTAAAATGGTCTTGCTTTTTCAGTGCTATTCCTTGATTTTAAATTATATAGTTTAATTCTCAGGAAGTGCGGCGTCAGCACCCTAAACTCTGACGAAATACCATGAAAAAAAGTGTTATCCTCTTTCTCTGTCTTTTTTCAGGATCAGCAGTTTTTTCCCAAATTCCTAACAGTGGGTTTGAAAATTGGGAGAATTATACTGATTACGGTGAAGGAGAACAGAATTGCCCTCCGAATGTTTATCAGAAACCCGTTTCGTGGGTGGGGGCATTGCCCAGGTCTTGCCAGATAAAATCTTTTTCGATAGAAAAGAATTCCGAGAGTTATCCTGCTGGAACGGGTTCGTATTCCATGGTTATCAAGTCAGACACTATCAATGACTCAAATGGTATTGCGTCTAGTTTCGAAAACTTTGCACAATGGCCGTTTCCGCCATCATTTCCCATTCATTACAGGCCAACGTCTTTGTGTCTCTATTACAAGTTTTTTCCACAATATGGCGACACGATGGTGGTTGCATGTCGTTTTTATAAAAACGGCGTGCTAATTGGAAACCCGGCTTATACTTCTTTGAATACGGTTTCGAACTGGACAGCCCTGCAAATTCCAATGGAGTATTACACAGCTGAGGTTCCGGATTCGGCCACTATCTTAATGACGACGTTTATAACCAGGCCTCACAACAATTCGAGGTTGTATGTGGATAATATTAGTTTCGACACTTTCATTCTGGCCGAAACACCCTCTGTTAGCAGTTCTGTGCCTGAAATCTACCCAAATCCTTCAGGCGACTATCTTAACTTTAAAGGATTGACCGGAAATCAATCGTTGGAAGTGTACGATATAAGTGGCAGATGCATAATGCATACTGTATTGGGTATAAATAATAGGATGGATGTCAGGGTTTTATCTTCAGGTCTTTATTTTATTAAGATTAAGTCTTCGGATAATGGTCTTTTGAAATTCATTAAAAACTAAAATTGCCATGAAAAAGTATATCCTTCTGCTTGCTATAGGTTTTATTTTTGCCGGTTGCGACGGATTATTCTTTGGCCCCAGGAAAATTGTGATTAAGGGAAAAATTGCTAAATCAAGCAATGTGTCGGAAATGAAAGTAAGGGCGGAGAGTACCTATACATTGGCTGATGCCAAAAAAGCCCTTATATTTTCGGGTAACGAATATAATCTGGTGGAAATTAGTGCCAATGGTACATTTTCAGGAAAGGCTACTGTCGGAAGCGCCACAGTTGTTGCTTTTCTTACATCCGACAATCAGTTTATCGGTAATCTGTTTGCCGGAGGCATGAATGTGTTGCCGCTTGTTGGAGTTGCAGATGATTTGAATACCATAGATTTGTCAACGCTTACATTGGAAGGAACAAGGGTTATTCCTGCAAATGATCCTGTCGGAAGCCAGATTCAACTCTCGGCTGAGGAACTCAACTTTATGCAGCAGTTGAGCACTTATTACGAATCGCTGGCAAAAAATATCGACATGGATAAAGATGGAGAACCTGATATTCTGGTTGGAAACCAAATTCTGGTTAATTCCCTGGTTTATGTTACTGTTGGCCGGTTCGGGCGAAACTCAACTGCGCCCGTCTTGCTTGATACAACTCAGTTTCGTATTGATTATTCAGTGCGTATTGAGGGTGATAAAGATCTTTATAACGAAAAGTTCACCCCGGTATTTCAAGGGCCTGCCGGAGCTCCGTATTCAAATATTAAGTCTGAAACCCATACCGGGCAAAATTGTTTTATATCGATGTTTGACCGGACAGATTTCAGTTTGACTCAAGGCGTGAAAAATACATATTTGCCTTTTGCGAATGGAGTTTATACATTCACACTTTCCGAAAAGAATAAATACACTTTTACGCATACAAATGTGGATATGGGAAATTATATGGTTATTGTAATACCCACTTTCCATACTGATAATGACGGTTATATTACTAAGGTTACTTATGAATTTGAGTTGCCTGACCGTACAATTATTAATCCCCGTAATTTATTGTCGAGTTACATCCGGATACAGATAAACAGTGCACAGTACAACCAATTGTACGAAGGATTGCATTTGTATGGAACCTATGACCTTGAGAATTATGATTTTTATACTGAAAAGATTGAAGCTAAAGTCAAATTATCCGATGTGAGTACTATTGGATTGGCTTATATTGATTTGCTGGGTAATGAGTATCAAATGAACTGGACTTCCAATTGATTTCCTCCGAATAAAGAAAGGCCGGATACAGTGAAATGCATCCGGCCTTTGTCGTTATATGGGGATATTACTATTTGTATTGTTCCCAGTTTGTTTTAAGCATACTTCCCGATTTCATAAACTCGGTATGCATGCCGAAACAAGCATGTAGATCAGTTGGCGTGTGACACGCACCTGATAATGCCAGATAGTCGCGAAGAATTTGTTTGTATGATGGATCTACGCAATTTTCAATAATCTCTTCGGCGCGTTGAATTGGAGATTTGCCACGCAAATCGGCAACACCGTGTTCGGTAATCAGAATGTTTACCGAGTGTTCGTTCTGGTCTACGTGCGAAACCATTGGAACGATGGAGCTGATATCTCCTTTTTTAGCTGTCGACGGAGTAGTGAAAATAGAAATATAAGCGCTGCGGGTAAAGTCGGCCGAACCGCCAATACCGTTCATCATTTTCGATCCCATCACGTGTGTACTGTTTACGTTTCCGAAAATATCGGCTTCCAATGCAGTATTGATAGTGATCAAGCCTAAACGACGGGCTAATTCAGGGCTGTTCGACATTTCTTGCGGACGAAGAACCAGCTTGTCGCGGAAAAATTCCAGGTTTTTATAGAGTTCCTGTAAAACCGGAGTTGTAATAGTTAGTGAGCAACCGCTGGCAAACCGGATTTTTCCATTTTTCAATAAATCAATTACAGAATCCTGGATAACTTCGGTGTACATCTCGAAAGAAGGAATGTCAGGATTTGTACCCAGCGAAGCCATTACTGCATTTGCAATGTTACCAACACCCGATTGAATTGGAAGAAATTCTTTAGGGATACGGCCGGTTTTGATTTCATTAGCCAGGAAGTTGGCAACATTTTGTCCAATTTTATCTGTAACGTCATCGGTTGGAGTAAATCCACTCACTTCATCATCTCTGTAAGTTTCAACTACGCAAAGAATTTTCTTTGGGTCCACTTTTACCACAGTGCTTCCCATTCTGTCCGATGGTTTCATGAGTGTTAGCGGCAAACGGTGAGGAGGATCAAGCGGTTCGAAAATATCGTGGAAGCCGCGCAACTCTTTAGGGTGTTTTTTGTTCCATTCTACAATGATGTAGTCGGCCAGATTTGCAATTGTAGGAGTGATACCAACACCGGTTGTAGGAATAAGTTCACCATCGGCAGTGATGTCGCAAACTTCGATAATTGCAAATTTAGGTTTTGGCATAAATCCGAAACGCAGGTGAGGAGCGATTGAAGACAAGTGCATATCGAAATAAGGAGCGCGTTCTGCATTCAAAGCCGAGCGAAGGTCTTTGTTCGATTGATACGGCGTACGGAACAAAATGGCGTTTGCACGAGCCAAGGCGCCGTCTAATGAGTCACCTGTAGATGCACCTGTGTACATTCCCACTTTAAATTCTTTTCCTTCAGCGTGAAAAGCTTCGGCACGTTTGGCGATGGCCGTTGGAACCTCTTTTGGGCAGCCAGCAGGAGTAAATCCACTGAAGCCGATAATGTCGCCGTTGTTTACATAGCTTGCTGCTTCTTCGGCGGTTACAAATTTGTACGTTTCTTGCATGATCTTTTAATTTGCAATTTATTGTATGTGAATGAGTTATTTTGCGTTTCCTTCGAAAATCCGTTCAGAAAAGTATCGCCCGGAATTTGAGCGCAAAATTACCAATAAATTTTTGATTGACATTCAAATTGGCACACTAATTACAGAAATATTTCATTAATTAAAAATCGAAAAAAAAAGCTCGTTTTTACAGTGAAATTATTCTTTTGTTGGGTATAAAAGCTAAGTAGTTGGAATAATATAATACACCATTTATTTGGTGTTGTGCGATAATATTCGTATATTTGTCTCAATATGAGATATATAAAACTAAAAACAGAGGATATTGAGCTGTTAGAATTGCTTGTCAA
>Ga0208789_1000515_pt1 | contig 35211 bp, 33 predicted proteins | sample Methanotroph_Enr_FD_187368 | JGI IMG/M metagenome (GOLD analysis project Ga0208789, IMG submission 187368) | Enriched soil microbial communities from Old Woman Creek wetland in Ohio, USA - Methanotroph_Enrichment_5 (SPAdes) (version 2) | ecosystem: Environmental > Terrestrial > Soil > Wetlands...
CATTCGGGCGCGAACGCACCATTGGCCAATCGGTATTTAGCGATGTAGACTACCTGTTAATTGTAGTACCGCCTCCTTGAGCTTCTTTAAAACACCTTCCGGCTTTAGGTGGTTACTTCGCTAACATGTCCCTGACCTCTACACGCGGCTCCATTGTCACGTTTTACTCATGGAAAGGCGGAGTCGGCCGCACCATGGCCTTGGCTAACATCGCCGTGCAATTGGCCCGTTTGGGCCGAGGCGTATTAATGGTGGATTGGGACTTGGAAGCGCCGGGACTGGAGCGCTATTTCGACCACCCTGAAATCCCCGGCTTAACCACCCATGCCGCCGCTGATCTCAGCGGCCTGCTGGGCTTGCTGGAAATCGGCAGCGACGCAGTACCGGAACGCACAGTTTGGGAATCGCGTTTATGCCATATTACTGTACCGCCTGCGGAAGCCAGTTTCCGCACGCTTAATCCGCCGACGCCGGGACGGTTGCATTTACTACCTTCCGGCTTTGCAGGCACAGACTATTCGGCACGATTGAGCGAATTTTCCTGGAACCGTTTTTTTTCCGAACAATGGGGTGGGGCTTGGCTGGAAGCGTTACGCGATCAATGGTCGCAAAGCTACGATTTCGTACTGATCGATGCCCGAACCGGACTAACCGACAGCGGCGGCGTTTGCACCGTGCAAATGCCGGATATCCTGGTGTTGGTGTTTACTACGAACGAACAGTCGCTAGGCGACGGGCTAAAAATCGTTGACGCCGCCCAACGCGGCCGCCGCCATTTTGCCTACGACCGCGCGCCGCTTGCGGTTGTACCCTTGTTGTCGCGCTGGTGCGGAGACGACGAAGTGGATTTGGGCGCAAGCTGGATGCAGCGCTTTGACGAAGACTTGCAGCCATTGGTTAGCTCCTGGCTGCCGCAAGGCTTCGGCCCGCGCCAATTTTTGGAAAAAACCAGGGTGCCTCATATCACGCGCTTTTCTTTTGGCGAACCGCTGCCGGTGCTCACCCACAGCCTCAACGACGCTAACCTGCCCGGACTAGCCTACGCTAATATGGCGCGATTGCTGAATTCGGCACTGGCGGAAGCCGGGCAGATTATCGACCCGGCTTATTTGCCCTTGCAGTTCAAAGCCGGTTACAGTGAAGACGAGGACTTAGAATTGCTGGCCCTGGTACAAGATGCCACAGCCCTGCACCAGGAAATAGCCCGCATCGCCAAGATTCACGGAGCTGCCAGTGCCGAACTGACCCGGTTCCTCAACCAAACAGGCATGGCATTACGCCGCTTGGCTCGCAATACCGAAGCCGAGCCGCTATACCGGCGTTCCTTGGCCTTGACCGAGCAACTTTATGGACCGGAGCACGCGAAAGTCGCTATTCGCCTCAACAACTTGGCCCAGTTGCTTCAAGACACCAACCGCATGGCCGAGGCCGAACCGCTGATGCGCCGGGCGCTGGCAATCGACGAGCAAAGCTTCGGCGCGGATCACCCTAAGATTGCTATCCGCCTCAATAACTTGGCCCAGTTGCTTCAGGCCACCAACCGCTTGGCCGAGGCCGAACCGCTGATGCGCCGGGCGCTGGCAATCGACGAACAAAGTTTCGACGCGGAGCACCCCGATGTCGCCATTGACCTCAACAACTTGGCCCTGTTGCTTCAGGCCACCAACCGCATGACCGAGGCCGAACCGCTGATGCGCCGGGCGCTGGCAATCGACGAGCAAAGCTTCGGCGCGGATCACCCTAAGATTGCTATCCGCCTCAATAACTTGGCCCAGTTGCTTAAGGCCACCAACCGCTTGGCCGAAGCCGAACCGCTGATGCGCCGGGCGCTGGCAATCGACGAGCAAAGCTTCGGCGCGGAGCACCCCGATGTCGCCATTGGCCTCAACAACTTGGCCTCTTTGCTTCAGGCCACCAACCGCATGGCCGAGGCCGAACCGCTGATGCGCCGAGCACTGGCAATCGATGAACAAAGCTTCGGCGCGGAGCACCCCGATGTCGCCCGCGACCTCAACAACTTGACCCAGTTGCTTAAGGCCACCAACCGCATGGCCGAGGCCGAACCGCTGACGCGCCGGACGCTACAGATACTGCTCGATTTCAAACGCCGCAACGGACATGAGCATCCGCATTTAAACACAGCCCTGGAAAATCATCGTGCGATTCTCGCTGCCCAGGGACATAACGAGGCAGATATTGCAGCGAAAATGAATGCACTATTGGAAGAGCGGTAGAACAAATCCGCCCGGAAGCAACCACGAGCGAATACAAGCCCATACTTGGCCTCAACCAGCCATGAAACAAAACAACCGAAAAGACCGGAAAATCACCAATAGCCAATAAAAAACAACAACCTGAATAACATCAAAGCAAGCCACTCTGCCTGTTCTATCCTGAAACCTATTCTCAAATTTAAAAATTGGCTACATAAGAAATCGGTTATTCGTATATGATAGGCGCCGAAAGATAATGTTCCCTTTCAATCATTAATTTTCAGAGAAAATCTGGAAAGCACACCCAAACACCTCATAGGTATATGATGAATTTATTCAAAAAAGCAGTACTCGCTTTCTCTATGGCTATTTCTTTAGGTGCAAGCACCGTTGCTTTGGCTGAAGATGCAAAAGCAAATGAAGTTATCGCTCACCTCGAAGCAGCCATCGATGAAATCAACAAACACGATTTCAATGCCGCTAATATACACGAAAAAGCGGCACGCACCGCTTCCGAAGGCATCGTAGGTCACGAAGCCGTAGTAAAACAAGGCCTCGACAGCCTTATTAAAGCGCAAATCATCGGTAAAAGCGCCGATGAGCCAAAAGCTATTGCTGAATTAAACAAAGCATTAGGTTTTTACAAGTCAATCTAATCATTAGATCCGGCTTTTAGTTGGGACGGGGTTAACTTAAGTTGATCCTGTCTTTCACCCAACACAAGCGTTCCCCCATCTAAATCTTTTCACGGCTTAACCGTAAGCCTCTTGTTTACATGCATCAAGCTGACGATCCGATAGCCTGTTATATATGCCCGCTTTGTGCGGCCACGCTGCAATTAAATCAAAAAAGCTATGTTTGCGAGAACAACCATCGCTTTGATCTTGCAAAAGAAGGTTATCTGAATCTTTTGCCGGTGCAATTCAAACACTCCTCTGAGCCGGGCGATAACAAGCACATGATGCAGGCCAGACGCGAGTTTTTGGAAGCCGGTTATTACGAACCGATGGCTAAAGCCGTGGCGATGATGATCGATGCGAATCACCCCAAACACCTGCTGGATCTGGGCTGCGGCGAAGGCTACTACAGCCGGAAAATCGAAGACTTTTGCACAAACAAAATGAAGTTGCACGGCGTGGATATTGCCAAATTTGCGATAGCCGCAGCAGCCAAAAAGCAGCCCAACGCCCGCTTTATTGTCGCTAGCTCAAACCGCTTGCCTTACGCTGATCGGTATTTCGATTTTGTCCTGAGAGTCTTTGCCCCGTCGAATGATGATGAACTCAAGCGGGTACTGAAAGCGTCTGGATTTTTGCTAACTGTGACGCCGGGTCCCAGGCATTTATGGCAATTGAAAGAATTTATCTATGCCGAAGTCAAGGAGCATGCTCTGGAGAACGAGCTGCCGCAAGGCTTTGAGCGCATCGATATGCAGCGCATCAGTTATAAAATCACTCCTAATCCCCAGCAAAGAATCGCCCTGTTGCAGATGACGCCGTTTGCCTGGCGAGCCAATGAAAATGTCCGGCAAGCCATTAAAGACGTTGCGGAACTTGAGGTAGAAACCGACTTTATTTTAACGCTGGCTATAAAAACAGCTTTATAGGCGAGAAACAGGCCGATAGACAGACCTTCCAGGTTTTTACTGGAGCCGCTCCCGGCGGCTCCAGCACTTCCGCCATCCATGGCAGTCGTAAAACCTGGAAGGTCTAACCGGCAACGTTCCGAATAGGCGGAACGATGCATATATTTTTCACCGCCCTGCCTTCCATCATTGCGCCCCATGCCATGAACGTAATACCATCTGACCATCGATTGCGTCGGGGGTTAACAACATGAGCAATAAAACAGCGCTGAATTCAAGCCTCACCCTAATCAAGGCATTATCCGAAGCTAATGCCTGCCATATCGTTGAAACCCATATTTCCTGGCTGTTGCTGTCCGAACAACACGCCTACAAAATCAAAAAACCGGTTAACTTCGGTTTCCTGGATTTTTCCACCTTGGAAAAACGCCGTTTTTGCTGCGATGAAGAATTAAGGCTAAACCGGCGCTTGTCCGCCGGCTTGTATCTTGAGGTCGTTCCGATAAGCGGAACGCCGGATCGTCCGCAACTGGGCGGCACGGGCGCGGCCATCGAATACGCCGTCAAGATGCGGCGCTTTCCTGCCGGACAATTGCTCAGCGAATACGCGATGCGCGGCCAATTGGCTATAGAGCAAATCGATCAGCTGGCCGATCTTGTTGCCGGTTTTCATGAAACGATTGACCAGACCGATGAAAACTCTCCTTACGGCGGCAGCGCAAACATCAATCATTGGTTTGTCGAGAATTTCGACCATATCCGGCCTTTGCTGATTGAAAACAGCCAAAAACAGCAACTGCAAAAAATCCAACAATGGGGCGACAGCGAATGGCGCAAGCAAGCCGGATTGATGCAGTTGCGCAAGCAGCACGGCTATGTCCGCGAATGCCACGGCGACTTGCATCTGGGCAACATGACGCTGATCAACAGCAAAGTAACCCTGTTCGATTGCATCGAATTCAATCCGCTGCTGCGTTGGGTCGATGTGATCAGCGAAGTCGCTTTTTTATTTATCGACCTGATGCATTTTGGCTATGACCGCTTTGCTTACCGCTTCCTTAACCGCTATTTGCACTACACCGGCGATTATCAAGGACTGACTCTTTTACGCTATTACCTGGTTTACCGTGCGCTGGTGCGGGCTAAAGTGTCTTTATTGCGCATGGCTCAGCAAATTGACGCCTCTGCGGTCGAACAGGCCCGTCGTGAATACGCGGTTTTTGCCGATCTGGGCGAGCGTTTTACCGCCCGCCGACAAAACGCCCTGATCATTACCCACGGCTATTCAGGCTCCGGCAAATCCACTCTGGCCAGTCAACTCGCCGAAAAAATCGGCGCGTTCCAAATACGTTCCGATATAGAACGCAAACGGCTATTCGGCTATCGGGCATTGGTGCAAACCGGCAGCGGCATTGACAACGGACTTTATACCCAAGAAGCGAATCTAAAAACCTACCGGCATCTTAAAGAGCTTGCCCAAACCGTGCTTGAAGCCGGTTTCCCGGTCATTATCGACGCGGCTTTTCTTAAAACCGAACAACGCGATCCATTTCGACAGCTTGCGGCCGACTGCGGCGTGCCGTTTCATATCATCGCTTTTCAAGCGTCCGACCAGGAACTATGCCGACGCATCAAGCGACGGCAAAACGATGCATCGGAAGCGACTGTCGCTGTGCTGCACCATCAGCAGCAATCGGCACAACCGTTGTCGGAACAAGAACAATCCGCCGTAGTAGAGGTTGACACTGAAAACAGCAGTGCGCAGGAAAATTTATTCAGTAATTTCGGCCGTTATTTGCAATAACCTTGCTTGATCTTTGGGAATGCGAAGTTCTCAAAATAATTCTTTTTGGGCTATATGCGCAACATCAGGGCATGATACAGTTCATACGACGCATTAATGACAGTTTTTCATCGGAAAACCAATTCCTTTAGGAGGTCACCATGAATGAAGACACATTAAATATCGAAATCAGGAAATATCTCAAACATGTCGGCATTACTTCGCAACGCGAAATCGAGCATGCCGTACTCAAAGCCGTTGAAACCGGCAAGCTAAACGGTTCCGAAGCCATAGAAGTCAAAATGACCCTCGATGCGCCTGCGATTGGCGTCAATCATTGCATTGAGGGAAAAATCGCACTTGAATAAATAATCCGGTTAATAAATCAACTCGCCTTAAATCGGCGAAGTCTTTAAACAGGTCGATTCGGTCTGACAAACCGAAACGCCATAACAGACAGAGGATAAAACCATGAATAAGCACTTGAAGTTAGTTAGAGAATTTCACGATGCCGTTGCGTTCCCGCAAGCGGAACATGGCAAAAACGAGCACTTATCCGATATGGATCTTGTTATGCGTCAAGCCTTGCTGATGGAAGACGGCGGAGCGGTATTAAAAGCGATTAAAAAGGGAGATATGGCCGAAATACTGGCCGGTTTGGTTAATCTTGCCTATTGTGCATTGGCAGCACTTGCGCTGCGCGGCAGCGATGTTGCCGATCATCCGGTGATATGGCGGCACGATGGCTTTGTCCTGTCCCTGATACGCATCCTGTGCGACAAAATCAATAATTGCACCTCCGGCAATATCGATGATTATTCAAAGGTTTATTTTTTATGCGCGCATTTATCGGGTAATTTCATCAATGCCGATTTCGATAAAGCTTTTCAAATGATTCATGACGGCAAGATGTCCAAGTCGGCTAAAGCACCCGATTTGAGTGAGTGTCTTTTTGAATAACAGCAAACTCTGAAGCCCGGTTTTCGCGGTCAATGCGTAACATAGGCTATTAATCTGCAAGCAAAAGTAATCCAAATACCTATAAACCTGATAAATAGAGCATATCGAGGTGTCGGGCAGTCCCGCCGCCTCCCCTACACTTCAATTATCCAAGCTCAAAAGTGGTTACGCCGAACAGCCGGTCTATCGGCAAATCGGGGCTTTGCCCTGTATACATGCGAGCCGTCTCGAACGAGACGGCCATATTATGCCGAGTCGCCAAATCGACTGCTGCCGCATTTACCGCCGGAACATCCAGAAAAACCGGAGTCCCTTCCGGAGCATGCGCGTTTAAAGCCAGGAAAAGCTGTTCCGCACCCTCCGGGCTGTCTGCAAATAACGGCCCCACCTTGTAGCCTGATCGGCAGATGCGCAAAACCCCGTAACCGGCCAACTTATTGTTACGCAGAATGCCTAAGGCCGTACTTTGCGGCTGATTTATCCAACACTTCAGGAATTCCCTGCGATCATCGGGAAAGAACGGCCGGTCATAGGCGTAAATATCATCAAAAGCCAGCCTGGATAACGGCACGATGCCGGAACCCGCCGGGTAATGCCCGCCGCCGCTTCCCTGATACCGGACATTGCTATAGGCCAAGCTAAAACCCGACTTTTTGTAGTTATCCTGCTGGGCGACAACACCATCAAGACCGATGGTACGGCCGCCGAGTAACGCCAGCCCGGCATTCCATATCCGAATGCCGTAGCCCTTGCCGCGATATTCCGGCTTGACGATATAAAACCCGAGAAAGCCGAATGAATCGCCGTATTTCACGACTGAAATCGTTGCAATGGGTTCATCGTCAAGCAATCCGACAAGAAAACCGTTCGGATCGGCAGCGTAGAAGCAATCCGCATCGTATAGCCCCGGATTCCATCCTTCTTCGGCGGCCCAATCGACCGCGATATTGATTTCTTGTCGGGTCATCGTTCTTATTATGTAGCTACTTTTTTGCATCGTTTTCCTTGCCTGCCGTTAAGATTATTACAGTACAAAATAGTAAGTATTCAGCCTATTTATTCCCAATAGAACACGGATGAAACGGATTTAAACGGATTTTTAATCCGAACCCGGTTTGTTTGCGTTTTTAAATCCGTGTTTATCCGTTTAATCCGTGCCATCCGTGTTCCATTTTTCTATGTACCGAATAGTTAGATTGCCCGAACGGCTCAGCCCATACGGTGTGAATTCATATTAGAGCGATTCGTAGGTCATGCGAACGAGTTCCGCGCCGTACTGTCGTTCCAGTTTTCTGACCATAAAATGACCATTGCTCATATCTTGGAAGTGATCGATAAACAACAGATTAATTCCACCGCCGCCGATAGCGCCGATGACCGGAACGGCCATCGCAGCCGCTTTCTCCGAGACTTGAACCTGAAACCGCGCCGCAATAGCCCTAATCAGGCGCACGAGTGCCGGCGCACCTTCCTCAAGGATGGTTTTTTCCGCCAGATATTCGGACGCCTCCGGCCCCGCCGGATAAAGTTACGGCTACTTTATGCCAGAGCGGATAGGCTTTTTCGGTATAGGACCCCATCGTCATTAAAGCCCCTTTCAACGCAACCGTTAGCGCTTCACGTGTAGCTACGCTGACTTTCTCTCGCCAGTTGTTTGGAAGAAGATCGAAGCCTTTTTCAATCGGAGCGCCAAGCAAGTTAGTCAGCTTGGCGGTAATGCCGGGATTCTCGAGAATATTCTTTGCTATTCGGAGTTGTTCTACATCTTCGGATGAAATGCGCACAAGTTATACTCCTTAGAAAAGTCTAACGAATGCCGGACATCCTAATAGAAGCAAAACATCGTGTCATTTGTTTGTTTAAGAATTGATGTGATGCATTGGCCGCAATCATCAAAAAAGGCGGATTGATCGGAGATAATGATGAGCGAAAGCGTAGGGCGTGCCGTGCGCGATTAACATTTGTTTGCGGCCTATTGGAATGAGAGCGTTATAAGTCGCTCATATTAGTGAATATGCACCTCGCGCGTCTTTGCCATATCGCTTCTGCGTAAAGTATAGCGTTCTGTCAGTTCGCTCGGCATCTTGGCTCCATCGCTATTCAGCTGGATCAACGTCCCGTCATCTTCAATACGATATTGATGCACGGCTGCTTCCTTATTAGGTGTTAAAACAACGACGCGCTTTTCATCATCCCAGCTATATTTCCCTTTTTCATAAAACTCTCTTGAAGATTCTCTTGCCGGCTGAGTCACCAACAGATAGTTGTTATTTTGTTTTAAAGACAGCGTGGTCTTAATTCCATTGCAATCGTTGCAAGGGAGGTAACCGTAAAAAACGCCGTGAAAGTCCAAGCTCTTATCTATAGGGTTCGTATGAGCTGAGTGATCCATTTCTTGCTGATGGCTGTTTACACGCGCTTTGAGGTATTTTTCTTGAGCCTCGAAGTCTGTTTTTGCCATTGCAGGGTGATAAGCGGAAAACAGGCCGCCGAGAAGAATCAACGCCAAGTTTTGTTTTAATTGTTTTTTTAATGGTTGCATAGGGATACCTAATTTAATTTGCCGGCTGAATCTAATATAGATTCACCGGACATAAAATCACGGAAGAAAACGCATTATAACCGCGCCCCGGTTGAGCGCAATATTGGGCGGATGGAGAGGAATAGTGCACCGTAGAAGCGTTGCAGCATATATCTCCACAAGGGAATGCGAAACGACATGACAAAACAGTATTCATTTTCGGCTTCATTTCGGAAAAATCATTTCCTCGGGACGAACAAGCCTGTCGAATTCCTCTGCACTCACAAACCCACCGGAAACCGCCTCTTCCCGCAATGTGCTTCGATTTTTAAACGCCAACTTCGCAATCTTGGCCGCATTGTCATAACCGATACGCAGGGCCAGCGCGGTCACCAGCATCAAAGAATTTTCCATCAACTCGGCAATACGGTCGACATTCGGCTCGATACCTATGATGCAATGATCGGTAAAACTGACCGCTGCATCGCCGATCAAGCGGATCGACTGGAGCACGTTATAAATAATCACCGGCTTGAACACATTCAACTCCAAATGCCCTTGCGCCCCGGCGAAAGTGACAGTGGTGTGATTACCCATAACCTGTGCGCAAACCATCGTCATCGCCTCGCATTGGGTCGGGTTGACCTTGCCCGGCATGATCGAGGAGCCGGGTTCGTTTTCGGGCAAAGCCAACTCGCCGATGCCGCAGCGCGGACCGGAACCCAACAGCCGAATATCGTTGGCTATTTTATTCAGGCTGACCGCAAGCGTATTCAATACGCCGGAGATTTCGACCAACGCGTCGTGCGCGGCCAAAGCCTCGAATTTATTGGCCGCGGACACGAACGGAAGCCCGGTAAATTTCGCGACTTCTTCGGCAAATCTGTCTCCGAAACCCGGCTTGGCGTTCAGGCCGGTACCGACCGCAGTTCCGCCTTGCGCCAGCGGATATAGCCGTTTCAGACTGTCGTTGACCCGGTCGATGCCGAATTGCACCTGTGCGGCATAACCGGAAAACTCCTGCCCCAAGGTCAGCGGCGTCGCATCCTGCAAATGCGTCCGGCCGATCTTGATGATTTGATTCCATGCCTCGGATTTGTCGGACAGCGCTTGGTGCAAGTGTTGGAGCGAAGGAATCAGTAGATGGTGCAACTGCTCGACAGTGGCGATGTGCATCGCGGTCGGGAAAGCGTCGTTCGAAGACTGGCTGCGATTGCAATGATCGTTCGGATGCACCGGCGTTTTCGAGCCGATAACGCCGCCAAGCCGCTCGATAGCCAAGTTCGCGATCACCTCATTGGCGTTCATATTGGATTGCGTGCCGGAACCGGTCTGCCAGACCACCAGAGGAAAGTTGTCGTCGAGGTTTCCGGCTATGACCTCGCACGCCGCATCGGCTATCGCGTTGCCGATATTGGAATCGATATTATCCAACGCGATATTCGACAGTGCGGCGCAATATTTGACGATGCCTAATGCCCGGATCAACGGCCGGGGCATATGCTCATCGCCGATTTTGAAATTAAGCAAGGATCGCTGGGTTTGTGCGCCCCAGTATTTGTCGGCAGGGACTTCGATAGGGCCGAACGAGTCGGTTTCGGTGCGGGTGTTTTTCATAGCTCCTTCCTTTCAGGTTGGGTTACGGCATGAACAGACGCTAACTGGTACACTCCATTAAGGTTTTTAGGCAAGTGTTAGTTCCCAAGCGGAGAGACTGTGAAAGTATTATCAAAATGAGTTTAAAAACCTATTCACCACGAAGACACGAAGGACACGAAGCTTTCAATGCATTGAGTTTAAACAGTTATTTTTCTTCGTGATCTTCGTGCCTTCGTGGTGAATGCTTTTGCTTTTGTTCTAAAACGAATACTTTCACAGTCTCTGGAGCTTGGAAACCAGTGTAACCTATAGCTTGCACACTCCAGTATTTATAACACATCCAACTTACAACAAAACTTCATAACGCCTGCTTCTCGTCGTATTAGTCTTCTTAAACCCAACGCTAAAAACTTAGGTTCTCTATGTAAACCCTTTTTATACGTGTCTTCAATCTTTACAGCTTCTTCGTTATCGGAGGAAAATTGCTTCTCCGATAATTGCTGTAATTTATGCGCAAATTTCAACGTTACTTCAAATTCTTCCGCTTTGGCTGTAGCCACACCTAATGCTGTAACAACGGCTTTCCTTTCAAGCGTCACTGGAATTTTTTCTTTGGTGCTGTTTAGATCGGTTTTATGCACCGAATACGTAAACAATGATTCATCAAAATAAACCAACTCAGGATTGATCGATAATCGAAACAAGGCATCATGGTGATTTTCAATAATCAAATCAGTGCCTTTAAACAATTCAACCAACTGGTTTAATTCCGCTTGCAACGTTAGATTATTTTTAACATCAATCCAGCCATAAGGATGGAAGACAATATTCTGTTCAACCGTCGTAAACTCAAAATCACGGCCATGTGCCGCCACCCCTAACAAAACAGCCGATTGCCTAGATGTTAAAACCAAATCAAGAAGTTTTTCCTTGCCTAAAACACCCGCCAACAGCGGTCTTTCGGTATCCATAAGCAACGTCAAACCATATTTTGGCGGATCGAATAAGTAACCCGCCGTAAAACTATCCGGCAAAGCCAATAGCCCTGTTTTTAAAGCTAAACGGTCATTATCAAAATCATCGACCAAGGCTTTGACGTATGCGATTTTGCCGTCCACGATTTTGCCGTTTGCTACATCATCAATCGCAAACCAAGCCAAACGCTCATCTCGCTTGACCTGCTGTTGCAGAAACAAATAGCCTTCCAACGTCAATTCAACCTGAAAAATATCCAGATAATATTCGGTTAACGCATGGTTAGGCGCGGAACCTTGAACTTGCCGATAAGGTTTTAAGCTGCGCCAGGGCTTAAAACAATAATGCCGCTCAAAAACCAAACCCACTTCTTCGGATATTTCCCGTTTTAATGTTTCCGGCAAGGCTTTTTTAATTAAATCGGAATTTGCCGATTGCAGTTCAGCAAGTAAAGCGGGCATATCCATACCACACGGCACATCGTGTTGATTCAACCGCCCACCGACTAAGCCATAATCCCCGGCCTTTTTATCAAAACGCTTTTGAGTATCTTCGCGTTGATAAAACAAAATCTTGCCGTCCAATTTGATAATGCCCCACGCCACATAAATGTAACGAATAGGTTTAGCGTTATGGCTGACATGGTGTTTATAGCGTTTGTCTTCAACAACACTCAACACATCGCGCTGCTGGTTTTTCTTCGCATCGGCAATACCTTGAGTATTCCAAAAATTATCGGCAAAAAAGCGGGATTCATTGTCGCTCATCGCCGTTAATAACGACGTTGCCAACAATTGCGCAGGAAATGAAATAAAACACCATTCGCCTTTTTGTAGGTAAGTAGTGCTTAGCACAGCTAAAGTATCGAGCAGGATTTCTATTACCTGAACAGTATTTTCAGCAACCGCACGCTCAACCCGATGCTGACGGCAAAGCGCGCTGATTAACACTTCTCGTGGAACGCTGTAAAAATCGCCTTCTTCTTCGGCGTAACGGGGAAGCTGGGAAATCAGTGCTTGAATAAGATTAGCGGACATTATTTATAAACTTCATTATGCGTTTTTCTCTACGTCACAAATGACTTCCGCCAATAAAGAAGCGCGAATATGTAAAGTGGTCTGTGTTGGAATAGCGCGTAACAATTCCAATACATCTAATTTTGAGCGGGTTTGTTGACGAATGGCGCGAACCAACACACCCAGTGTGCCATGTGCCGTTACGCCTAGATCTTTTGCGGCTAGCCGGGCGGCGGCATCGTCCGTCAAAAGCAGGCTATTGATAAATTCGAAGCATAAATGCAAAGCTTCCTGTTCTCCTGCATGTAAGGTGTAAAACGGAGTCAATGCCTCCACTTGTGCCGAGAAATGTACAGCGCGTTGGCGAATTAACGTAACTTCGGAGCCAACTAAAGCTTGAGGTCGATGCCGCTCCACTTCATTCCAAACCGTGTCCGGAACAATAACCTTGTCAAAATCGGCCAAAAGATCGAGGCTGTTCAGTTCATCCAAATGAATGATAGGCCCGGCGTCGGCAATAACGACCATCCTAGTCTTTTCCATGCAAGCCCCATTCAATATCTTCGCGAATGAAGCGTTCGCTGATCGTTTGTTGATGAGACTCGATATAACGGCGCATCGCTTCGGCAATCAGCGCATCCATGTTATCAATCCAACCTTGATCCACCATCTTTTGCGCTTGCTGCCAAAGTTGATCGGGTATTTCGGTTTTTATAAGTGTGGACATGATGATTACCTATTGTAGGAAACTGCGTTTATAAATATGCCTTGCTAATTCAAACAGATAAGGCTTTTTGGCATAATCAAAATTCCAGAATTTTATTTCCAGCAAATTCCTTTTATATCCTGTATCGACAAATGGATTAGATGTGGTGAGCCAAAACATCTGATAAAGCAATTTAGTGAACAGTTGCTTATCATTTCTAAAAGATGAATTGCTTTGCTGGATATTATTGGCCAGCTCATTAAAGTAAAAACCATCTTGTACATTATTCTCTTGGCTTTTATCTCGTCGCTCGTCTAGGACAAGATTTTTAAGTTCAAGATACGCTCTACTAAATGGAATCAATTTATTAGAAGTTTGACTTTTAAAATCGGCATCCGGCAATGCATCTCTCACAAACAAATTGAGCAGTTTTTTTTCATAACTTTGTACCGCATCATCAATACAAAACATAAGTCGAATATTGATAATAAATAAATATGCTAATGTCTTTTCATCAAGTTCATTAAATAATGTTGAATTATGAACTATCCAATTACGAGTGTTTTTCATAATCCATGCTAACCCTTTAATTTTTTTATGGTCAGCGGCTTCCCATTCATGCGCTATCGTTCTTATAAAGAGTTTATATAAAGAAGCTTTATTACTTGGTTCGCGCAAAGGCAGAAATTTTTCTAGAACCTCCATATAATCGCGCATATCATCGATAGTAACTTTTTTTTCAGGTTCCGAAATAAAGTTGTTAAATACCAAGTTATCCATGTTCAACTTGCTTTCTTCGATTAATCCTACGATATAGCGACATCCCTCAATAATCCCACGTCTAAGAACAAAATAATCACTGTGCGCATCACTAAGCCATTGCTTAATATCAGCAGTATCTTCTTTTGTTAAAAACGGTTTATCAGGATTAGAAGAAAGAGGTGGTTTTATATTCGCGCTTGCAAATTTGCCTTTAAGTTGGTCGAAATAACTGGCGTGATTTGAGCAAAATAAAATGTGGGCTTTAGGAAAGCCAAGCTCTATGACCAATTCGGTATAAATTTGATAGCCCGCAATTTTTCTTAAATCATCGGACGATTTATATTGCTCGATTAAGCTGGTTAGGTAATTATCATTGTCATTTTGTCCATCTCGATAAAGCGGCATATCGACATCTAAAACCACAAAATCAATTTTAGATAATTCGTCGGGATTGCGAATAAACGTTAATGCTTCTAGCAAATTGAGTTTTAACAATATACCTTTTTCTTCTAAAAACTCTTGGGCATCGTACTCATCCTCTTCTTTAAGCTTTTCTCGTAATTCATTTTCATCTAAAACACTGCCAAAAACCGATTTAACTGTTGAGCTGACAAAATTATCTCCGTGTTTAGGTTCAGAAAAATTAAAGTCTTCAACCCATAAAAAATGTGTCATTTTTGCCCTTATTTAAGTAGTTCGGATGGAATAGCGAAGATCGATTTAAAACTGTTTCCACTCACTTCAGCAACAAATTGACCGCCTAATTTTTTAGCAATAGTTTTCAAAAAATCCATACCCTTGTGCGTACCTCTACCCGTTTCTTGCGAACTTGGATTTTCGCAAACCAATTTATAGCACCGGTCTTCTTCGCATAACCTTAATATCAACGGCTCATTTTTACTGACATCCATATACTTAAGAGCATTAACAAAAATCTCCATAAATACAATGAGAAAAATGGAATCAGTAATGCCGAATTCTTTGAAGCTAATGTTATAGCTGTCGAATCCTATTATCTCAACAGAGAAAAAATTGTCTGAAATCCATTTTTGCAATACAGGCAAGTCTGCTTTTTCAGAAAATAAAGCATTAAACTCATCTTCCCATTGATGCTGTAATGCTTGCCACTTTTTCCGATAGTCTCGATTCGATCTTAGCTCTTCACTAGTTATATCGCTCTCGATCTGCTGATTTTCTCGCAAATGGTGCAAGTACAAATTAACGATTTTATCCTTATTCGTCTTACCGAGCAGTTGAGAAATAGCCAATGCCAAATTATTGGCGAGGCTTTGTTGTAAGCTAGTTTCACCAACATTGTCTTGTTTAAGTTGTTCAACCAACTTGTCATCGTCGACCGACAAAATACTAAAAGCGGTTAGAGCGCCCCCCATCATCTTGACGGTTTTCAAATGAATGTTGGGATTGTTTTCGTGTTCGGCGTTAGAGCGGATACATTGTAATGTACCTAAAAAGTTGTGGGCGAACATGGCAACAAGATTGTTTAACTCTCTGTTTTTTTTAGCCATATCTTCTTGATGCTTAATGCTGTTAAGCTCTTCTTTAGCTGAATACGCTAAGAACTGTTGAGCATTTAAAGGATATTTACTTAAAGTGAATTTTTTTACATCGCGTGGTGAATATTCTACCCCTCCTACTTTATCAACTTGATTGAAATAATGAGTTGCTTTATCAAAATACTCCGAATCTTTATAGTATTTCCCCAACAAATAATTAGCGAGAATATCTTGTTTAGATGCCTGTATTAAACATTCCATGTATTTTTCATGTTTCTTTTGATAACGATAGTAAAAAGCTAAGATAACTTTAGCTGGGGAGTTTTCATCCTGTTCTAAAAAACATATAACATCATCATGAAAAGCAAAGCGAACTATATCGAGATACTCGCTATTAATTTCCTCATCTGAAAAGAATAAACCAACGGCCGCCTTGTCAAGATATTCAACAATCCTTTTTTCATTCTCTGTTACATTCCGTACATTTTCATAACGCTCGTTCTCGATCTCTATTTCTGATGGACTAAGCATCTCTACTCCGGTTACGGTCATATAACCAGAATATCTAAGACGCTCAAAATCGGAAATTTTTTCTGCCATTGGTTTATTTTCGCGGTAAGTAAAATAGGCCATCCATAATTGCCAAAAACAATCATCCCTCATCGGAATCGAACACGGCAGCTTAAAAATTTCGCTAGCTGAATCATAATCTTTGGCATAGTAATAACAAATGCCTAATTCTGTTTTAGCGCGCGCAGCTTCTTTCCTTATTCCCCCAAGTCCATATTCCAATGAGTGTGAGTAAACGGCTTCTCTAAACCATTTAACCGCTTCTGTATAATTTTCTTCCTTTAAAAAATGAAATCCCAGCTTACGTTGTGCTAGCCGACTCCCATTCCGAGTAAATTCTTGTCGATCACCATGACCGGCAGCTTTCTCAAGCCACTCGATTCCTCGCTGGCTATCTTTCTCGACGCCAACTCCATCAAAATAGCAATCTGCCAATCTAAATTGAGCGGGCGCAAACCCTCGTGTTGCGGCTTTTCCAAGCCATTCGATTGCTTTAACTGGACTTTGTTCAACTCCATACCCATAAAAATAACAATCCGCTAATTTACATTGAGCTTTCTTTTGTTCTTCTTCATGCTGATGCTGATCGAAATATGCCCGACTCGGAAACACATGATCAGCGCATTGCTTAAACCACTTAACGGCTTGAGTGTAGTCTTGTTTAACCCCTATTCCGTCGAAATAACACTCGGCCAAGGGGAAGTACGCTGGAAAATACCCTTGCTCAGCGGCTTTCTTGAGCCATTCAAACGCTGTAGCAGAATCTTGCTCAACTCCACGTCCTGCAAAATAACGATCTGCCAAATCTTTTTGAGCCTTTGCACTTCCTTGTTCAGCCTCTTTTTTAAGCAGGTACATTTCAGATTGATCCGACAATCGAGTAATTCCAACAAAACATGTATTTTCATAAGTAATTTCTTGTTCATTGTCATGTTTAATTTCTTGATTCATCTTCGACTCCGGTTTGCCTTATCCATAAATGTAAATACTCTCTGATTTTCAATCGCTAGAAACTAATTTTAATTCAACCTGATCTTTTCATTCGCTATCAGAACTATCATATTACCAGTCCATGACTACCCTTTTTGAGGGGTAGTCAATAGGTTATTGGATAAATGATCGGCACGCTTGAAAAAGCGCACCGATCATTTTTGCCTAAACCAATGGCTTAATCCCTGAACCACTTATACAGCCCGTAGGCAGCCGCCCCTAGTGCCACCGGAGCCGCTGCGGTTATGGCCAATCCAGTTGCCATGCCTCCACCAACGACACTGCCAACTGCCGCCAAGCCAGATGTAATGCCTGTTGCTCCGAGGCCAGGAACACCCAATGCCGCGACAGTGCCAACACTTCCAGCTGCACCAGTAGTAGCGCCGGTAGCAGCCGCGTAAGTTGCTTTTCTTTCTTCACTCATTTTGAATCTCCAGTTGAAGGTTTTTTGTTATACCGCTTGGTCTATGCTGAGAACTGATTTTATTTCACAATAAATCCGCTTTCACAACATGGTGGTAGTATCGAATAAAACCGCGTTGCTGTAATGGGAGAACTGTGGGAGTTTTTTTAGATTCCAGCCTTGCCGCCATCCCCAAACTCAAACCGACCTCTAAACCCAGTCAAACCACCATCAAAAACCTTGACGCAACAGCCGCTTGGCGTAAAAAAGGCCAAAACCTATCAGGAAGGATTTTGCAATGACTAACCACGATCCATTTGGCGCGCTTCAACAACTGAAAACGGATAGCATCGGCTCGGTTTGGTATTACTCCCTGCCCCGGCTTGAATCTGCCGGCTCGGCCAATGTCTCACGCCTTCCCTACACAATCAAAATCCTGCTTGAATCGTTATTGCGCAACTGCGACAACGACATCATTACCCAAGATCATGTCTTGAGCGTCGCCAACTGGCAGCCGCAAGGCGCACGATACGAAATACCTTACAAACCGGCCCGTGTGATATTGCAGGATTTTACCGGGGTACCGGCCCTTGTCGATTTGGCCGCAATGCGGGATGCGATGAAGCAGTTGGGCGGCGATCCGAAAAAAATCAACCCGCTGATTCCCTGCGATTTGGTCATCGATCATTCGGTGCAGGTGGATTATTTCGGCAAGGCTAATGCCCTGCTCCTCAATGAAACAGTCGAATTCCAAAGAAACGCCGAGCGCTATGAGTTTCTTAAATGGGGACAATCGGCATTTCGAAACTTCCGAGTGGTGCCGCCTTCCACCGGCATCGTGCACCAAGTCAATCTTGAATACCTTGCCCCTGTCGTGTTCCATGACAAGGACAAAAACCTCTGCTATCCCGACAGTTGCGTCGGCACCGATTCGCATACGCCGATGATCAACGGCCTGGGCGTGTTGGGCTGGGGCCTCGGCGGCATCGAGGCCGAGGCGGTGATGCTGGATCAGCCTATCTATATGCTGGTTCCCGATGTGGTCGGCATTAAATTAACCGGCATGTTGCCGCCGGGCGTGACCGCGACCGATCTGGTGCTGCGTATTACCGAGCTGTGCCGCAGCTTCGGCGTGGTCGGCAAGTTCGTCGAATTTTACGGTGCGGGGTTGACCAACCTGAGCATTCCCGACCGGGCCACGCTCAGCAACATGGCGCCGGAACAAGGCTCGACGGTCAGCTTCTTCCCTGTCGACGATGAAACGCTCAGCTATATGCGTTTCACCGGGCGTCATGACGACTTAATCGACCTGACCGAACGTTACGCCAAGGAACAGGGGCTGTTCCGCACCGACGAGACGCCCGATCCCGAGTTTACCCAAACCTTGGAACTGGACCTTGGCACCGTCGAACCGTCGCTGGCGGGTCCGAAACGGCCGCAGGACCGCGTTCCGCTAAGCCGGGTCGGCCCGACTTACCAGCAAACCCTGACCGCGCCGACCGGCATTAAAGGTATGGGCTTGTCGGAGCAAGACCTTCAACGCCACGGCAAAGTATCCAGGAATAATACCGAAGAGGACATCACCCACGGCGCGGTGGTGATCGCCGCAATTACGTCCTGCACCAATACCAGCAATCCGTCGGTGATGCTGGCGGCGGGCCTCGTCGCGAAAAAAGCGGTCGAGCGCGGCTTAAAAGTTAAAAACTATGTCAAAACCTCGCTAGCTCCCGGTTCATTGGTGGTAACGGAATACCTGAAACAATCGGGGCTGCTGGGCTATCTGGAACAACTGGGTTTTTACCTGGTCGGCTATGGCTGCACGACTTGCATCGGCAACTCCGGCCCGCTGGATGAAGCGGTTGAAAAAGCGATAGTGGACAACGATCTGGTCGTGTCGGCGGTGTTGTCCGGTAACAGGAATTTCGAAGGCCGCGTGCATCCGCTGACCAAGACCAATTACTTGGCTTCGCCGCCGCTGGTCGTGGCTTATGCGCTGGCGGGATCGACGGCGCTGGATATGACGCGCGAACCGCTGGGTACGGATCGGGACGGCAAGCCGGTTTACCTGAAAGACATTTGGCCTGCGCCCTGGGAAGTGGCAGAAACCATCAGGCAATTTGTAACGCCGGAAATGTTCAAGGCGCGTTATGCGGATGTATTCACCGGCACCGAGGCATGGAGGAAGATTGAGGTCAGCGGCGGCGAACTGTATGCCTGGGACGAGAATTCGACTTATATCCGCAAGCCGCCGTTCTTCGACGGCTTGAGCAAAGACCGGCCGTCGATCCAAGCGCTGGACAGCCTTAACGTGCTGGCTTTGTTCGGCGATTCGGTGACCACCGACCATATCTCGCCGGCCGGCCAAATCGCGCCCGGTTCGCCGGCGGCGTTGTATCTTCTGGCGCATGGCGTGGAGCAAAAAGACTGGAACAGTTACGGTTCGCGCCGAGGCAACGATGAGGTCATGAGCCGGGGCACGTTCGCGAATATCAGAATTCGCAATCAATTGGTGATCGGCACCGAGGACGAGACGACGGCTAAGCAGCCGGGCCTGGGCAACGACGAAGTGATGAGCGGCAATAAGCCTTCGGACAGCCAAATCCGCAACCGGCTGGTTCCCGGCGTCGAAGGCAATGTGACGATTTATCATCCGACCGGCGAACGGATGACGTTTTTCGACGCGGCGATGCAATATAAAAAATCGAACACGCCGCTGTGCATTCTGGCCGGCAAGGAATACGGCTCCGGCTCGTCGCGCGACTGGGCCGCGAAAGGCCCGTTCATGCAGGGCGTCAAAGCGGTCATTGCCGAAAGTTACGAGCGCATCCATCGCAGCAACTTGATCGGCATGGGTATTTTGCCGTTGCAATTCGTCAACGGCGAATCGGCCAAGCGCTTGAATCTGACAGGAAAGGAAACGTTTGCAATCGACATTTCAGACAGCATGGAGCCACAGGAAATCATCAATGTATCGGCAACGGCGACCAACGGCACGGTCATGCATTTTAAAGCCGTCAGCCGTATCGACACGCCGATAGAAATCCAGTATTACCGGGACGGCGGCATTCTGCGCACGGTTTTGAAAAATTTGTTGGATTAATCATAACCGTCCGCTACGCCGTAGCCTTCGGTTAACCTGCCAGTGATAGATTTTGGCAAGCAACGGACGAATCAGCGGCAAGCCGATCAGCCAAGCTATCGGTTTCAATACCGGCACTTTGCTCATCAGCAGGATATACGCATCCATTTCGGACAGAATCCGCTGGTTTTCATCCTGGACATGCAGTTCGGTTAGCGCCTTGTGCGGATCGATGCCGATTTGACGCAATTGCTCTTCCCGGCCGGTGATGTCGATCCAGCAAACGTCTTCGCCTGCTTTGCCGGCGAGTTTTTCATAGGTGGCCCTGTCTTTGACGCATTTGGGACAGGCGCCATCGTAATAAACGTTAATTTTGCTTTTATGCTGATTCATGTTGATGGCCTCCGGTTGGAGCGAGGTTGATGTGACGATATTACCGGCTTTAGGCATCGTATCGTGTTTGGGCGGGCCGCTACGTTCATGCGGCTATGCGGCGGAAATGTTGCGCGATGAATTTACCAAACAACAACAGGAACAACACCGCCTGCAACTCCAATGGCATATGCTTCATCCTGAAAATTACGCAACAAAGGAAGAGAGATTATCCCGGCTTAATCAATCGATAAGCCGGTTTAGCCAATACTGGACGGAACAAAACCAAGCTTTCCTGGTTATCGGCGGCGACCATTCCTGTGCCATGGGAACCTGGGGCGGCGTACTGAATGGCTTGCATCAGCCCGGTAAATTCGGCCTGATCTGGCTGGATGCGCATATGGATGCGCATACCTTTGCTACGTCTCCATCCGGTAATATTCATGGCATGCCGTTGGCTGCGTTGCTTGGCGGAGCGGATAAAAAACTGGCGGCAATGTATCCCGGCTGCAATTTTATTAAACCGGAAAACCTGATCCTGATAGGCGTCCGAAATTATGAATCCGAGGAGTACGATTTATTAAGACAGGCCGCTGTAGAAATTGTTTTTGCCGAACAGATCGATAGGCTTGCCGACGCGTTAATTAAGGCTATCGACAAGCTCAGCCGGTCTTGCGCGGTTATCGGCATCAGCATTGACTTGGACTTTATCGATCCCGCCGATGCGCCCGGTGTTGAAACGCCCGCCCAAGGCGGTATCAAAGCCGGAGCACTGCTCGAAGCGCTTTCGTCGATTAACCGGCACCCGCTTATAGGCGGCCTGGAAATCAGCGAATTCAATCCTGAAAACGACGCTAACAATAAAACCTTACAATTGATGAAAGCCATGATCGAGGCGTTCTATGGGGAGCCGTTATAACAGAGCGTCGGTCTTGGCGGCCATAATGAAATCGTTAACATGCAGGCCTTTGATCTTATGAGACCACCACGTTACGGTTACCCTGCCCCATTCCGTCAAAATAGCCGGATGATGGCCTTCCTGCTCGCAAAGAGCGCCGATTTTATCGGTAAACGCCAATGCATCGGCAAAGTTATTAAATTTGAAGACTTTTTGTAAGCGCTTGATGCCGTCTATTTCAACAATCTGCCAATCCGGCAATTGCGGCATAAATTCGTTTATTTCGGCTTGCGTCGCCAGCGGCGCGCCGATTCTGCAAATTTCACAGGTTTTAGTTGTCAGGTTGGTCATAGATATTCTCCATTTTGAATCCGTGTAAAACTTGATTGTCGAAGATTAAGGCCATTTCCATGAAAGAACATACCCGAATTACGCATTATTTTCTCACCACGAAGACACGAAGGACACGAAGGACACGAAGAAAAAACAGAAACTTCGTGTCCTTCGTGTCTTCGTGGTGAATAAAAAATAAATTATACGAGGTATATTTCCTACCAGACATCGCCTAAGACCGCAATAGGCCAAACAGGTTTTTAGGATCGTTAAGTTCGGGTATTAACTCTAACTCTGTACCCAACTGATGTTTTTCCGCCAAGTCATGGACCACCCGAAGTATTGAGTAGTCTTCCAACGCAAAACCGACCGAATCGAATAGCGTAAGCTCCTGATCATCCTGTCTTCCGGGCTTATGCTTGCAAACCAGTTGCCATAGTTCGGCATAGACAATATCGGCTTCGCACTGCTGCACCTCCCCTTCCAGCAAACTTTGCAGCTTGTATTCGACCACCACTTTGGTATGTTCCAGGAACTCAGCGGATAACTCGGTTTTGCCCGGACTATCGCCGCCCATTGCGAATATGTATGCGCCCGGTGCAATATCCTCAACACTAAGCAGGGACTGCCGTTTCCGGGCGGCTGTTGCGGTTATTATAATATCGGCGCCGCGCACGGCCTCGGTTGGATCGTTGCAAGGCGTCAGCCTGAACTTTTGCCCGGCCAGATTTTCTGAGAATTTGGCCCTTGCCATTGGATCGGTATCGAAAAAACGGACTTCTTCCAGCTGAAAAAATCCGGCAAATGCCAGCACCTGGAATTCCGCCTGCGCTCCGGTACCGATGATGGCTAGCGATTTTGAGTTTTCACGAGCCAGGTATTTTGCGGCCAGAACGCCTGCCGCCGCTGTCCTGAACGCGGTCAGTAAAGTCATTTCGCTGAGCATCAGCGGATATCCGTTAGCTGCATCGCTTAAAACGCCTATCGCAACAACACTGAGTTTGCCTTTAAGCGGATTACCGGGATAACCGTTAACATATTTGAATGTATACAATCGATCGTCCGAACACGGCATCAATTCAATGACCCCATCCCGGTAATAAGTAGCATGGCGCGGCGACAAAAAAAACTGCTGCCATCGCCAGAAGTCTTGCTCTAAAGCCGAAATGGTGCACTGGAAGAAATTTTCCAGGCCAACGATCCGTATCAATTCCTGAATATCGGTGACGGTAAGAATTTTCATGTGCCGCTCCTTAAAAAGTTAAGTGTAACTACTCGGCGTATGCTCAACAGAACACGGCTAGGACGGATTTACACGGATTTTTAGCCTCAACCGACTTTTAAATCCGTGTTTATCCGTTTAATCCGTGTCGCCTAGAGGCGCCTACTTTTGGCATCCGCGTTCCATTTTTCATGCGCTGAATAGTTACGTTAAATTTAAGTGTCAGTGCCGGTAGATCGCTCCAAGCCGAATTGCATGAAAAACTGGCCGCTTCCGGGCGGCGAGTCCTGTTCGTAATATAACGCTTCCAGCATCAGGTTGCCTTCCGGTTCCAGCATCGGCCCGGTCAGTAGGGTACGAAAGTCTTTGCCGCCTACTAATTGGTGGGTCATGCTCAGGTATAACCTTGATAACTGTTTTTCCCTGATCACAGTGTCCAGCATTTGCGGTCCGGCAACGAGATAGATAGCCTTGTAACCCAATCCACTTAATGCATTAATCAAAGGTGCGCCGTGAACTTTTTGCTCGTCGCCGGTAAAAAGTAAAGGGTATCCTGAATCTTGCCAATAATGGATGCGGTCCGGATCGGCATTTCTTCCTGTGGCTATATAAACGTCTTGCCGATGTTGTTGGATGCTGTCATGGATAGGAAAATCCAGGCTGGCGCTGGCGATGACCACTGCCGGTTGAGGTTTTAAGCCGTTGTTCCGGCGCCATTCGGCAAGGTCTTCATCCTTAACCTGCAATATGTTGCCCAAGCGCCTTTCAGCCAACGCCCGCATATAGCCGCCATGGGTAATAATGCAGTCTGCTTGTGCGTGCAATTCCATGAACAAGCCGAAATCGGAAGCGGTTGTTATATGTTTGGGAATATGCGTGCTGCGTTGAGCCGCATCTTCGACGGCAATTCGCCCGTCCAGACTCGACAGGAAGTTGGCATAAACAAAGGGAGATTCAGTTGTGCCCAGTTTGTGTAACCGATGGGCAAGGTACAGGCCTTTAACGGAGGCTTTTTCGCAGAAATTCGGATACAACCGTAATAGGTTCTTTTGCATAAAAATACCCTTCACGCTTGAAAATTCGGTTTTAGTTCAGAGCAAAAAACGCTCCCGCCCAACTGCCGGATTTTGATGTGTAACGAGTATATCAATCAGCCTGGAATAATTACCAGAAAATTCACTACTTGAGGCGAAGCGACCGCTTGTTGAGACGGATGGATTCCGTCCTGTTTAGAACCGATGCCATGCAAGATTTCGCAACGAAGATAGATAACAGCATTTAACCGCTTAAAGAAAAGGGCGAATGATTCGCCCTTTTCCTTTGAAGCCATTGTTATTTATTACCCGCTTTAAGGTGCTCTACAGCGGCTTCGGCATGCGTGGTAGCTTTGCCTACATGGCCTAAAGTACCGTGATCAATCGATTCTTGCAGTTCTTTAGAGCCGGCTTCTATATGGTTTTTTGCCACGCCTTTGGCGACTATCGCGGCTGACAGCGCATCTTCCAATGCCGCCTTTGCGTGTTCAACCAAAGTTGTAGTATGGCCGGCTTTGCCGTGAATGACTGCCTGTTTGGCATGTTCCAATGCTGAAGCGGCATTTTCTTCAGCGAAAACAGAAGTACTTAAAAGAAGTAATAAACCTGCACATACGGATGCTATTTTTTTCATAATTCTCTTCTCATATTAATGTTTGGTTATATTTAATTGCCGATACCGGGTTTTCAAAACTATTTATTTTTCTTTTTAAAAAACGGTTACGAATCGACACTTATATTTTTACCATATGCCGTTTATTTTGCAATACCCGTAAATTAATACCGGCAACTGCATTAATCGACAAACACAATATTATGAATCGCGGCTTTGCTTAGTTTTAACGCCATGTTGCGCCAGTAGGATGCCGACAAAAAAGGCGAGTAAATTGCCTTCCGGAAACGTCTTAAAATGGGAATTGAATAGGCTGGAGGCGCATATGGCTATCAAAAAACTCGCAGCCATCGTGCCGTAAGGGGGATGACGCAATCCCTGCCGGATAACAACGGCAATATAGGCAAAAAACAGCAATAATCCGACCAGCCCGTTTTCCAACCAGACAAACAGGTATTGATTATGTGGGTCCGAAATAGACTCGCCCCTCCAATCCGAATATTTGCTTGCCACATAGGCACTATAAGTTTCTTTAAATGACGAAGTTCCGTAACCGAATATAGGCCGCTCTTTAATTAAAGCGATGGAGTTTTTAGCTAAAATCATTCTTATGCCGACAGAGGTAGCATTTTCACTGGACTGATAACTGTCTTTTTCCGTTAATCCCAGTTCTATCCGTTGTTGTAGGGTTGTGGAAGTTAATACAACGATGGCTAATAAAATGCTTACCGCACCGAGAACTCGAGGTAGTTTTTTAAAACCGTAAAGACAAGAAACGGCAAAGATTATCGCAAACGGCAATGCCACATACCCGCTACGCGCGGCGCTAATAAAGAAGATGTTAAATATAAACACGGCAATAGCCGCGCTCAGCAGCCATTTTTTTTGTGCGGATAATGGCTGTTTTAATAAAAAAACGCAGCAGACGGTCGCGGCAATAAAAGCCATGCTTTGCGAAGCATAATTGGTCATGAAAATACCGGGATCCCGTCCCGATCTTACCTGCATATCGGCCAACCACAGCGGCACTGCGACCAATGCCGCAACGATCATTACGGTCAAATAGCTTTTAACAAATAAACGCTTCCAATGATCCTGATAAAACAAGCCGAATAATAGAAAAGTAAATGCCAACTTTTTCCAACTCAGCAAAGTATTAAGCTTATCGCTCCAAGCGGTATCGGCATATAAAGTGCCTAGCAGCAGCCAACCGAAAAACAACAGCAACATTTTACCGGCGGGCTGTTCAACAGAAACTTTTAAGCTATGGAATGCTTGGCCGGAAATTAACCAGGCCAACAGCATGACAACACTGGCGACACTGGTTACCGCAGTAGAAATAGGCGATGCTATCGCGGCAATAATGGCCGACCAGCGGCAAAGCGTCAGCGATTTTTCAGCAATAGTTGAATAAGACAGCATACCTATGCCCTGCCCCCACAATTAATACCTAGGCTTCCGGCTGGAACCTTTCCTGATTTAATAAGTATTTTTTTAGCTTTCATGGGCAGGGTTTCAAGATACAGCGGGAAATCTAAATTTCTTTAGCCAGTTTTTCAGCGTAACCGGTGTAATTGCGCGGTGTCAGTTCCAGCAATATTGCTTTGGCTTCGGCAGGAATTTCCAATTTCTCAATAAACGCCTGCATTTGTTCCGGAGTAATGCGCTGACCGCGGGTGAGTTCTTTTAATTTCTCGTAGGGTTTTTCAATGCCGTAACGGCGCATCACGGTTTGTATCGGTTCCGCCAGCACTTCCCAATTAGCATTCAGATCGGCCTCAATCGCTTCAACATTAATCTGTAACTTGGATATGCCTTTTAAACTGGCTTGAATGGCGATAGAGGTGTGCGCGATACCGACGCCGATATTTCTCAATACGGTTGAATCGGTTAAATCACGCTGCCAGCGCGACACCGGGAGCTTTTCGGCTAAGAAGCCGAATATCGCATTGGCTAATCCTAAATTGCCTTCCGAGTTTTCAAAGTCAATCGGGTTGACTTTGTGCGGCATGGTCGAAGATCCGACTTCACCGGCAATGGTTTTTTGTTTGAAATAGCCTAAGGAAATATAACCCCATATGTCGCGATCAAAATCCAGCAAAATGGTATTGAAGCGGGATAGAGCGTGGAAATACTCGGCAATATAATCGTGCGGTTCAATTTGGATGGTATAAGGGTTAAATTGCAAGCCCAAGGATTCGACAAAGTTTTGGGAAAATTCAGCCCAGTCCACATCGGGATAAGCTACGCAGTGCGCATTGTAATTGCCTACTGCGCCATTGATTTTGCCTAATAGGGCTACGGCTTGCAGTTGCTGTTGCTGGCGCTGCATCCGCGCTGCGACGTTGGCGAACTCCTTGCCGGTGGTAGTCGGCGTGGCCGATTGTCCGTGGGTACGCGACAACATTGGTTGGTCAGCCGTTTCCACGGCAATATTTTTGATTGCCGCTATGCAATCATTGATTTGCGCCAGAATGACTTCACGACCTTCTTTGAGCATTAGCGCGTAAGACAAGTTATTGATGTCTTCCGAGGTGCAGGCAAAATGAATGAATTCACTGACTTTTTCCAGCTCGGCGCAACCGGCGATTTTTTCTTTTAGTAAATATTCGACAGCTTTGACATCATGATTGGTAGTTTTTTCGATGTCTTTGACGCGTTGTGCATCAGCCTCTGAAAAATTGCTGACGATGTTGTTTAACAGTTGTGTCGCCGCGTCGCTGAACGGGCTGACTTCGGTAATTGACGGATGATTGGCTAAAGCTTGCAGCCAACGCACTTCGACAAGCACGCGAAAACGAATTAGGCCGTATTCGCTGAAAATAGGCCGCAGTGCAGGCACTTTGTCGGCATAGCGGCCGTCGATAGGGGAAATAGCGGTGAGGGCAAAATTAGTCATGGAGTTATCCTGAAACTTTTGTGATGTGTCATGATGTTTTGAGGAGGCTATATTTTTCCGCCAGCTCGTTGTATGGATTGAGTATTATGATCGAAACACTCTTCGCTGGTGCCTTTAAATGCCTTGATTAACTGGCGGCGCATATCTGTATAATCCTGAAAAACCGTCATCCAGACTGACCAAAAGCCTGTGGTGATGGCAGTTTCTACGATTCGAAAACACATTACTTCGCCTGAATCTCGTTCAAAATCCTCTTTTGCCCATTCTGCTTTCCGCCATGCCATATAGCGTGGTTGCCAGCGTGGGTCTTTAACGTTCGTTCGGCTTGTTGGCTCACAACTTAATCCCGTTAATTCAAGAGTGTTCCGGGCAATTAACCGCTGCTCTTCATTTAAAAAAGAGGCTATTTGAGGAGCACGATCACGTTCATAAATAAAGACCCGAAATGTATTGTCGCAATGTGGCCAATAATAATCGTGCAAGTTTTCAGCATTAACTACTTTTTTGCCTTTTCTACTATTGCATGATGGACAGCTTAAAAGAAAATTACCCCACTCTTTTTCTAAGGCAGTTTCATTTCCTTTAGGTTGAATATGTTCAACTGCAAGCCCCATTGGCAACCAGATTTCACAATAAGAGCAATATTGGCCCAAACGATTGATTAAATAAGGGCGGGCATCGCCGTATTTTCTGAAATTAACGGGATTGCCATCGCTATCTATCGGCGCATCGTCGCGATTAACCGGCCTCATTCTTCCGCACTTCCTTCTACGGCTTGGCGTTCCATCTTCAAAAAAGCTTGAAAAGCAGGGTCGTCGCTGTAAGGCAGTAATAATTCATCCAGCCGTTGCCGCAAACGTTGTTTTTCGTCTTCATTGGCGGGCGGAATTTGTTTTAACACGGTGTAATATTCTTCAGCTGCTTTTTCCATATCCAAAAAGCGCTGGCTTTGTTGGGGGATGTCTACGCCTTGCTGGTTTTCGGCAATATCTTCTATGCTTTTGCTGTCAACTTCGACAGGCGCATTTTTTTCTAAATCCCACAATAAACAATCTTCACGATGATACAGCGATTGAATAATAAACGGCGAATGGCTGCTGGCAACAAATTGCACTTTAGGGAAGATATCTAATAAGCGTTCGACAACCTGCTTCTGCCATTTGGGATGCAGGTGCAAATCGATTTCGTCGATTAATACGATACCTTCGGTTTGCTTAATTACGTCTGCTTCCAGTTGCGGGTTTAACGTCGCCATCCGGTAAGCAATATCGGCGACCATGCCGATCATGTTGCGATAGCCGTCGCTTAACAGATGAAAGGGAATAGTTTGAGATTTTCCTTGGATAGTCATTTCAATGAGAATTTCGTCCCAGTCCACATCCCACCATACTTTTTGGGCATCGGGGATCATGCTGACGATAGCCTCACGAACAGCTTCTAAAACATGGCGACGTTCTTTTTTCTGTAAGGAGGCCAACTCTTGGGTTTTAAACCAACGAAATAGTTGTTTTAAATCGGAAGCCGTATTTAAACAATCTCGATAACCTAATAATCGTGAATCTGGGCCTAATGTTTCAACTTTATCGGTATCTATTTTTTTCCATAACCGCCCAGTACCGTAATAGGTAATTATCGGAAATAAAATATTTGGATCGGTTTTCTTTTTTGTTAATTCTTCTACTAACTTAATAATCTTATTGTCATAGTTAATTTGAGAAACATCATATTCATGAATCGTTTTAATGTCTTTATAGCGCGTCCATTCGATAACTTTGCCATTAATAACTCCGGTTGCTTTAACCAGAGTTGTGTCGTTTTCTGTTTCCTTAACTACAGCTTGCCCCATAACATGTAATCTACGCGGAATATCATCACGGGAAATATGTCGTTTATCGCTAGATTTAATCTCGGAAATGCCTAATAAGAAACCACCTGCCGCAACCGCGAGACTATCCAAAATAGCAGTTTTACCGCTAGCGTTATCACCAATCAATAACGTAAATCGATCAGAAAGCGTTAGCTTGTATTCTTTAAAACAACGGAAATTTTCTAATTCTAATTTCTTAATTTTCATTGTATTTAGACTCAATAATCCCGCCGCCCAGGCATATTTCAGCATCGTAGAAAACCACGGATTGACCGGGCGTAATGGCTCTTTGCGGCTGATCAAAGACAGCTTTGCATCGGTCATCACCTATCGGTTCCAAATAGCAAGGCTGATCTGCTTGGCGATAGCGGGTTTTAGCGCTACAGCGTATCGGTTGAGTCAATGACCTATTGCTACACCAATCGAGCTGGCTAGCTTCCAACGTGTTATGCAGCATCAACGGATGATCGTGGCCCTGGCCGACGATCAGGATATTATTTTCCAGGTCTTTTTCCAGCACATACCACGGCTCATCCGGCGCATTTTTAACACCGCCTATGCCCAAGCCTTGGCGCTGGCCCAAGGTGTAGTACATCAAGCCGTGATGTTTGCCGATAGTTTGTCCTTCGGGGGTACGCATCTCGCCGGGCTGGGTGGGCAGATAGCGCTGCAAAAATTCAGTGAATTTGCGCTCGCCGATAAAACAGATACCGGTACTGTCTTTTTTACGGCTATTGGCAAAGCCGGCTTTATCGGCCATGGCCCTGATTTCGGGTTTATGCAAATGGCCTATCGGGAATAAGGTGCGCGATAACTGTTTTTGTCCCAATGTGTACAGAAAATAGCTTTGCTCTTTATTCGGGTCCAAGCCTTTTAATAAAAAGAACTCGCTGTCTTTTTCCGCCACGCGCGCATAGTGACCGGTGGCGATATATTCCGCACCTAAATCTTCAATCGCATAATTCAGGAAGGCTTTGAATTTAACGTGTTTGTTGCAGAGGATATCGGGATTGGGCGTGCGACCGGCTTTAAATTCAGACAGGAATACTTCAAATACCTCATCCCAGTATTCGGCGGCAAAATTTACGGTTTTTAATTCTATGCCTAATTTATCGCAGACTTGTTGAGCATCGGCGAGGTCTTCCATTGCCGTGCAATACTCGGTGCCATCGTCTTCTTCCCAGTTTTTCATGAACAAACCGGTGACTTGATAACCTTGTTCTAAAAGCAGTAAAGCAGTTACGGAAGAATCGACACCGCCGGACATACCGACGATTACTTTTTTACTCATGATCAGTATCGATAAATGATTTAAGCAAGGATAAGGGATAGCGTTGCCCGCCGAGATATTCGTCTAAGCTAATAAGCACCAATGGACTGCGCAAACGATGGCGCTCAGTTTCGATTTCATCGCGCGTTAACCAGTGAGTAGCGGCTATGCCCTCATCCAGTTGTTGAATCGGATTATGTGAATGACAACGGCCGGAAAAACACACTCTGACAAAGCTCGGAAAGTCCGGATTCTTTCGCCAAAGCTGGATGGATACAATATACTCAGGTTCAAACTGCCAAGCGGTTTCTTCCTGTACTTCACGTTTGACGGCGGCAATCAGGTCCTCACCGTCTTCAAGATGCCCGGCAGGTTGATTGAATTGAAGCCCATTCGAAGTTTCCTCTTCTACGAATAAAAAACGCTGGTCTTGTTCAATAATTGCGGCAACTGTAACGTGTGGCTTCCAAACCATTGCAAAATTCCGGAGATGAAAGCTGACATTTTACTAGATTTGGAGATATTATGCTGGTAAAAAAGCCACCACGCGAAAGATGCAAGGCAGATGCGGATCTTTCGCATACCTCTTATTTATTTTGTTGCAAACATAAGTTGAAATTCACCAAGATTGGCACTATGTTATTGTCCAACGCATTTTATTATTAAATAGTTATGTCCGATTCCGATCCATTTAAAGATAGAGATGGCGGCCTGGCAATTCAGGAAGCCAAACCTAAACTAAAAAGACCGCCTTTGTACAAGGTTATCTTGTTAAACGACGATTTTACGCCCATGGATTTCGTAATTGAAATCCTAATGGATTTTTTTGACATGTCTGAAGAAAAGGCGACTCAAGTGATGCTTCAAGTGCATACGCAAGGCGTTGGCGTATGCGGAACGTACTCTAAAGATGTCGCGGAAACGAAAGTATATATAGTTAATGACTATTCACGAGAGCATCACCATCCGTTGATGTGTTCGATGGAAGAAGTGTAGGTTGGAGAGTTTATGTTAAGTAAAGAACTTGAAATTACGTTAAATAATGCCTTTAAAAATGCCCATGATAAAAGGCACGAATTTATCACGGTTGAGCATTTGCTGTTGGCATTGCTTGAAAATGCTTCCGCACAGCCGATTTTAATAGCCTGCGGCTGCGATATTAAGGCGCTACGCGGCCAGTTGACTCAATTTATCGATGAAACCACCTCGCTAATTCCGGTCGGTATCCAGCGGGAAACCCAACCGACATTGGGTTTTCAACGAGTGCTTCAACGCGCTGTTTTTCATGTACAGGCATCCGATAAAAAAGAAGTTTCCGGCGCCAATTTATTTGTAGCCTTATTCAGCGAACAGGATTCCCACGCGGTTTATCTGTTAAATAAACAGGACATTTCAAGGCTGGACGTGGTCAATTACCTGGCTCACGGCATCTCAAAAATTGATCCTGAAAACGACTCATCAAATAACCGGTCACAGGAATCCGGCAATGCCGACGCTGAGGCTTCCGGCAGCCCATTGGATAAATACGCCACCAATCTCAATGAAGAAGCCTTGAAAGGCCGGATTGACCCATTAATCGGCAGAGAGCCGGAGATTGAGCGCACTATTCAAACACTTTGCCGCCGCCGCAAAAATAATCCTTTGCTGGTCGGCGAAGCAGGCGTGGGTAAAACCGCTATTGCAGAAGGCTTGGCAAAACGGATTGTTGAAGAGCAAGTGCCGGATGTCCTGACTAACAGTGTCATTTATTCGTTGGATTTGGGCGCCCTAGTTGCCGGCACCAAATACCGTGGAGACTTTGAAAAACGGCTTAAAGCGCTGTTGACCCAGCTCAATAAGGAACCCGACTCCATCCTGTTTATTGACGAAATCCATACCATTATCGGGGCCGGCTCAGCTTCTGGCGGGGTAATGGATGCATCCAATTTAATTAAGCCGGCACTGGCTTCCGGCCAGCTGCGCTGCATAGGCTCCACCACTTATCAGGAATATCGCGGCGTTTTTGAAAAAGATCATGCCTTGGCGCGTAGATTCCAGAAAGTCGACGTGCTTGAGCCTTCCGTTGAAGATACCATCCTGATTCTGAAAGGGCTTAAATCTCGTTTCGAGGAACATCATGACGTTAAATATTCCGCCGATGCATTACGTGTAGCAGCGGAATTATCGGATCGCTATATTACCGACCGGCATTTACCCGACAAAGCCATCGACGTTATTGATGAAGCGGGCGCTAAACAACGCATGACCGCTGAGGCGGATCGCAAACAGCTTATCGATGTTGCGGAAATAGAGGAAATCGTCTCTAAAATTGCCAGAGTACCGGCGAAATCGGTATCTTCTAACGACATAGACAAGCTGAGCAACTTGGAAAAGAATCTGAAAATGCTGGTCTTCGGACAAGACGAAGCCATCTCGGCATTGGCCTCAGCGATAAAATTATCGCGTGCCGGACTCAGGGATTCGCAGAAGACTATCGGTTCATTTCTTTTTGCAGGCCCTACAGGCGTAGGTAAAACCGAAGTCACTCGACAGTTGGCCAAGGTTTTGGGCGTGGAATTGATTCGTTTCGACATGTCCGAATACATGGAGCGGCATACTGTTTCCAGACTGATAGGCGCGCCTCCGGGTTATGTAGGCTTTGATCAAGGCGGCTTACTGACCGAACAGGTGACCAAACATCCTCATGCAGTATTACTATTGGATGAATTGGAAAAAGCCCACCCTGATGTCTTTAATCTGCTATTGCAAGTGATGGATCACGGTTCACTGACTGACAATAACGGTCGTAAGGCGGATTTCCGCAACATCATCCTGGTCATGACCACCAATGCGGGAGCGGAAGAAGGCAGCCGCGCCTCTATCGGTTTTACCTATCAGGATCATGCCACCGATAGCTTGAAGGTTATTGAAAAAGGCTTTTCGCCCGAATTTCGCAATCGCCTGGATGCTATTATTCAATTTAAACCATTGGATATTTCAATTGTCGGGCATGTGGTTGATAAATTTATCTTTGAATTGGAAGCCCTGCTGGCAGACAAGCATGTAACACTGGCATTGGACCCCGATGCCCGGTTATGGCTGGCTGAAAACGGCTGCGATCCAAAAATGGGAGCCAGACCGATGGCGCGACTCATTCAAGAGAAAATCAAAAAACCGCTGGCTAATGATTTGCTGTTTGGCGAATTGGCTCATGGCGGGCATGTGCGAATTTACGTGAAGGATAACGAACTGGGTTTTGATATAGAAAGCGCTGATTTGATTATCCCTGAAGCCAACTTTTAATATGGCGGCGAACCTCATCTGATCGTCTATTCAAGGAACTTGTGTTACAAATTTGTCAGGAACAAATTTACATTTACCCGACTTACCTGACGGGGCGTCAGGCAGGATAGCCTGACGTTAATCCTGTCAATAACCGGATTAACGCATACGGAATGTGATACGACCTTTAGTTAAATCGTAAGGAGTCATTTCAACTTTGACGCTGTCCCCGGTAAGAATGCGGATGTAATGCTTGCGCATTTTTCCAGAAATATGTGCTGTCACAATATGACCGTTTTCCAGTTCGACGCGAAACATGGTATTAGGAAGAGTATCAATCACTTTTCCTTCCATTTCAATTTGATCTTCTTTAGCCATTTATAATAATCCAGGTAATTAAAACCGCCAATCATAACATAATCGTGTTTTTAACAACAGAAGTGTCTAAGAAACGACAGCATATTTGTTTTTAATGTACAGATGTTTGCAGCATAAAAGATCGAACATCTTCAAACAATAAGCGCTACTACTTACCAAGCAAATACCCTCTAAGCCAAATATTAAACTTATGATGTTTTTAATTCTAAGTAATCTCTTGGTAAAAAAGGAGTATTAATATACTCCGAACGGTCGATTTTTTGGTTTTACAGTTGGCGAAAATATTGTAAAAAAGAGCCTGCGATTAACGTACTGAATAGCCATGATTACCCTAGAACTGACCGAACAACAACTGGACGAACTTTATGATGGGATGTCGTCTAACGAC
>Ga0208789_1000516_pt1 | contig 35151 bp, 31 predicted proteins | sample Methanotroph_Enr_FD_187368 | JGI IMG/M metagenome (GOLD analysis project Ga0208789, IMG submission 187368) | Enriched soil microbial communities from Old Woman Creek wetland in Ohio, USA - Methanotroph_Enrichment_5 (SPAdes) (version 2) | ecosystem: Environmental > Terrestrial > Soil > Wetlands...
ACATAGTGCTTGGTGAAGCTGATATCAGGCAATGCATTTTTATCCAAAAAAACCGGGAACAAACCGGAGAACTCAGCCCGGAAGAATCGCTCGAAATGCTAAAAAGCATCTGGGGCAGCGATAAATTTTTTTCAAACCATAAATAACCAATGCCGGTATGCAAGTTAAAGATATAATTACCATTCTCGATTTAAAAGTTTTCGGCGGAAGCCAGGGTTTGGATCGTGAAATTACAGGAGGTTATGCTTCTGATTTGCTGAGTGATGTAATGGGACATGCTGAAGAAGGTAAAATCTGGATTACGTTGCAAACCCACAAAAACGTAATTGCAATTGCGTCGTTGAAGGAATTAGCAGCTGTAATTCTGGTTAAAGGAGCTGAACCCGAAGCAGATATGCTGGCACAGGCTGAAGAGGAAGGTATCCCTGTGTTAGGAACAGGTGATCAGGCATTTGAAACAACCGGAAAATTGTTCAACTTGCTAAGCCGCTAGAAATGAATCGATACCGGGCAGATCTTCATATTCACACAGTACTTTCGCCCTGTGGCGACCTGGAGATGAGCCCGGCGATTATTGTTGAGAAAGCCCGCGAAAAGGCCCTCGATATTATTGGAATAACCGATCACAATACGACTAGGCATTGTAAACTGATAAACAAACTGGCGGAGCATGCAGGAATATTTGTACTTATGGGCACTGAAGTAACTACCCGCGAAGAAGTTCATTGCCTCACGTTCTTTGAAAATGATGATCAATTGTCGGAATTCCAGACTTACCTGGAAAAACACCTCCCTCCTATCCCAAACAATACGGAAAATTTCGGTTACCAGGTTGTTGTAAATGAAGATGAACAGATAATCGATGAAATTGAGTTCCTGCTTCTTTCAGCATTAGACCAATCAATTGATCAGGTTGAAAAGAAAGTACATTCGCTTGGAGGAATATTTATCCCGGCACATATTGACAGACCAAGCTACAGCATTATCAGCCAGCTTGGATTTATTCCTACGGATCTGTTGATTGACGGTATAGAAATTTCAGCCAATTGCAAGATTCAATCGGTTATCCCATTCCTTGGAAAGCAAGCCGGAATATCAATCATTAGGAATTCGGATGCACATTATGCGGAGAATATTGGTAAAGCAGTTTCCACATTTGAAATGGAACTTCGTACCTTTAATGAAGTTAAAATGGCTCTTCAAGGTAAGTTGGGACGTAAAGTTATAATTGAATGAAAGATTTAGCACTTCACATACTCGATATACTGCAGAATTCGGTGACGGCCGGTGCTACACTGATTAAACTTCAGATTGACGAAATTCCGGATAATGACGAATACCAGGTTAAGTTCACTGATAACGGCAAAGGAATAGACGCTGAAATGGTAAAACATATTACAGATCCTTTTTTTACAACACGTTCAACCCGCAAAGTAGGTTTAGGATTATCTTTATTGAAACAAAATGCTGAACGAACCGGCGGAAGCATTAGGGTTCATTCACAACCAGGTATAGGAACTGAGGTTGTAGCAGGATTTGGATACTCTCATATCGACAGGCTACCTATAGGTGATATAGCCGGAGTTCTGGCACTAACCGTTTCCTCGTGTCCTGAAATTGAATTCAAGTATACACACCATACGCCGCAAGGCACATTTGTATTCGATACAGCTGAGATAAAAGACACATTATGTGATCTCGCAATAAGCAATCCAATGGTAATCGCATTCATGAAAGATCTGATACGTGATAATCTTAAAGAAATAAAAGCATCATAAGTAATTGAAACTTAATAAACATTGTAAAAACAAAATCAAATGACCAAGATCACATCACTGGCTGATTTAAGAAAGATTAAAGCTGACGTTGAGACGAAAATGAGTCTTCGCGAACGGAGCGAAACCCCGGAGAGCATGGTACAGATCAGGGTAGCTATGGCTACCTGTGGTATTGCATCTGGAGCCAAGATAGTAATGGATTATCTGATTACTGAAATGGAAAAACGCAACATCCCTGCCGTTGTTACTCAAACAGGTTGCATGGGGTATTGCTACGCCGAACCTACTATTGAAGTTACACGCCCAGGTCATCAACCGCTTGTTTTCGGGTATGTTGATTCAAAAAAAGCCGACCTGATCATCGAAAAATATATTAAAAACGGTGAACTGCTTGATGGCATTATCCCTGTTAACTACGAAAATATTGAAGGCAAGTAATAAAACCAGGAGGAAAATACTATGACACACTACAAAATGCACCTATTGGTATGCGGAGGAACCGGCTGCAGGGCTTCGGAAAGCGAACAGCTTTTTCACAACCTCAGGAAAGAGATATTTGAAAAGGGACTGGAAAATGAAGTTCAGGTTATAACTACCGGTTGTTTCGGATTCTGTGAAAAAGGACCTATTGTAAAGGTTATGCCCGACAACACTTTTTATACCCGGGTTAAACCTGAGGACGCAACTGAAATTATTGCTGAACACATAATTAAAGGACGCAAAGTACATCGTTTACTTTACATTAATCCTGAAACGCAAAAAGCTGTTTCCGATTCGAAACACATGGGGTTTTACCGCAAACAGTTGCGTATCGCACTGCGGAACTGCGGATTTATCGATCCCGAAAATATTGAAGAATACATTTCGCGCGACGGATATGCCGCTTTGGCAAAATGTCTCACCGAAATGACACCAGCCCAGGTGATTGAAGAAATGAAAAAGAGCGGCCTCCGCGGACGCGGAGGCGGCGGTTTCCCTACAGGGCTTAAATGGGAAATTACCAGCAAAAGCCAGTCTGATCAGAAATTTGTGGTATGTAATGCCGATGAAGGCGATCCTGGTGCGTTCATGGACCGTTCAATCCTTGAAGGCGACCCTCATTCCGTAATCGAAGCCATGGCTATCTGCGGATATTGCATCGGTGCTGACAAAGGTGTGGTATATATCCGTGCCGAATACCCCCTGGCAGTAGAAAGGTTGAAAATAGCCATGAAACAAGCCTCTGAATTCGGGCTATTGGGAAAAGACATATTCGGAACGGGCTTTAATTTCGAAATTGATATACGCTATGGAGCCGGAGCATTTGTTTGCGGTGAGGAAACAGCACTTATCCATTCCATGGAAGGCTTACGCGGTGAACCTACCATCAAACCGCCATTTCCAAGCGTTTCAGGATTCCTTGAAAAACCTACCAATGTTAATAATGTTGAGACTTTTGCCAATGTCCCGGTAATTATTAATAAAGGAGCAGAATGGTTTGCATCCATCGGCAGTGAAAAATCAAAAGGAACAAAAGTATTCGCATTAGCAGGAAAAATAAATAACGTCGGACTGATTGAAGTCCCGATGGGAACAACTCTTCGTGATATTATTTTCGAAATCGGCGGTGGTATTAAAGACGGGAAGAAATTCAAAGCCGTTCAAACCGGCGGTCCATCAGGCGGCTGTTTAACCGAAAAGCATCTCGATATAAAGATTGACTTTGATTCGCTTACAGCTGCAGGTTCCATGATGGGATCGGGAGGAATGATTGTTTTGGATGAAGATGACTGTATGGTTTCCATCGCTAAATTCTACCTCGATTTTACTGTTGAGGAATCGTGCGGGAAATGTTCGCCCTGCCGGATCGGGAACAAACGATTAAATGAAATGCTTGGAAAAATCTGTGAAGGTAAAGGGACTTTAAAAGATCTTGATCTCCTTCGCAACCTGAGTTATGTAATTAAGGACACTTCACTTTGCGGACTGGGACAGACTTCTCCGAATCCTGTACTTTCGACCATGGACAATTTCTATGACGAATATTTAGCACATATTGTTGATCATAAATGTCCGAGCGGTCAGTGCAAAGCACTGCTTCAATATGTAATTGACGAAGAAAATTGTGTTGGATGCACTGCATGTGCACGTAACTGCCCGGTGAATGCAATTGCAGGCGAACGGAAAGGAGTACATATAATTGATCAGGCTATCTGTATAAAATGCGGTGCCTGCTTGGAGAAATGTAAGTTCAACGCAGTGTTTATTAAGTAATGAAAGGGGAATAAACCATGGAAATGATCAATATAATAATAGATAATAAAGATATACAGGTAGCCCCCGGGACTACGGTACTGGATGCTGCAAAATCAGTTGGAATCAATATTCCGACACTTTGTTACCTCCACTTGCATGATTTTGAAATCACCAACAAACCGGCAGGTTGCCGCATTTGCGTGGTTGAAGTAAAAGGTCGCCGTAATCTTGCACCAGCCTGTGCTACTGATTGCTACGAAGGCATGGAAGTGAACACTCACAATATACGTGTACTCAACAGCCGTAAAACGGTTCTGGAACTCATACTGAGCGATCACCCTACCGATTGCCTTGTATGTCCAAAGAGCGGAAGCTGCGAGTTGCAAATCCTTGCCCAGGATATGGGAATCCGTCAGATTGAGTACCAGGGCGAGCAATCACATTATAAAGAAGATACTTCACCCGCTATCATCCGCGATGTTGACAAATGCATCATGTGCCGCCGTTGCGAAATGATGTGTAACGACGTACAAACTGTGGGTGTTCTTTCAGCAGTGAACCGCGGATTTATGTCAGTCGTGGCTCCTGCATTCGAAATGAACCTCGATCATAGCGTTTGTACATATTGCGGGCAATGTGTTGCCGTTTGCCCAACAGGCGCTCTTACCGAAGTGGATCACACCAACCAGGTTATCCGTGCATTAGCTGATCCTTCAAAAACAGTTATCGTTCAAACTGCACCGGCCGTGAGAGTGGCATTAGGTGAAGAATTCGGTATGGTGCCAGGAACTTCAGTAACCGGGAAAATGGTTTCCGCACTAAAAAACCTTGGATTTGATTATGTTTTTGATACCGACTTTGCTGCCGACCTCACCATTATGGAAGAAGGTACCGAGTTGCTCGATCGCATCACACGACATCTGAAAGGCGACAAAACTGTTAAATTACCTATACTTACTTCGTGCTGCCCGGGTTGGGTAAATTTCTTTGAACACCAGTTCCCCGAAATGAGTGATATCCCGTCCACAGCGCGTTCGCCGCAACAAATGTTCGGTGCCATAGCAAAAACATATTTTGCCGACAAACTTGGTATTCAGCGTGAGAACCTGGTTGTAGTTTCCATTATGCCCTGTCTTGCAAAAAAATATGAATGTCAGCGCGAAGAATTTTCAACGAACGGAAACCCAGATGTGGATTATGCTGTATCAACACGGGAACTCGCTCACCTGATAAAACAGGCAAATATCGATTTCAATCTGTTGCCTGACCAGGATTTTGACTTACCTATGGGTGAATCAACCGGTGCTGCTGTAATATTTGGTACTACCGGAGGTGTAATCGAAGCTGCGGCCCGTACCGCCTATGAAATTTTCACAGGGAAAACTCTTGCGAAAGTTGATTTCAAACAATTACGTGGAATGGAATGGATACGTCATGCAGAAATTGATTTTAACGGAACTCCTATCAGGATAGGAATCGCACACGGTTTAGGCAATGCACGCAAGCTTCTGCAGGACATAAAAGATGGCAAATCCGAATTTCATGCCATCGAAATTATGGCTTGCCCGGGCGGATGTATCGGCGGCGGAGGGCAACCGCTTCATCATGGAGATACAAGTATTTTGATGGCCCGCCAGAAAGCAATTTACAATGAGGATTCAGGTAAAACAATCCGTAAATCGCACGAAAATCCTTACATTCAGCAGTTATATGCCGAATTCCTTGGCAAACCGATGGGCGAGAAGTCACATCATTTGCTTCACACAAAATATTTCGACAGGAGCAAACCGGTCGAAATTGATGAATAAACAGGGACCAGCAGGTAAATAATTTTAAAGAAAAATCGTAATGGCAAATATAAAAATTAGTGAGCAGAAGGTTCTACAGATAGAAGCCATCTGCAAAAATTTCAACAACGAAAAGGGTGAGTTGATCAATGTACTGCATAAAACGCAAAGCCTGGTGGGTTATCTGCCAGCCGAAGTACAGGAAATTATAGCAAAAAATCTTCACTGTTCGGTTGCTCATGTTTACGGGGTTGTAACTTTTTACTCCTTCTTCACCATGATACCGAAAGGCGAATTCCCTATCAGTATTTGTATGGGAACAGCCTGCTATGTGCGGGGAGCTGAAAAGGTACTGGATGAATTTAAACGCATCCTTAATGTACCGGTTGGTCAGACCACACCTGATGGAAAATTTTCACTCAGCTGCCTGCGCTGCGTAGGTGCCTGCGGACTTGCCCCTGTGGTAATGGTTGGTGAAAAGGTTTACGGCCGCGTATCCCCTGACGGTGTAAAAGATATTATTAAGGAGTACCAGCAAGCTTAGACGGGTTATCTTATATCCCGATTGATTTCAAAGAAAAAAATTAATCCAAACTGCTTCCATAACCGGAAGCAGTTTTTTTGTTTCATGAAAGTATTGTAGACACTATACGTAAATTAGAATATTTTATCAATAAAAACTAAAACCACAATTTAATCGTTATATTTGCTTGATTTATTAACACTCTTTACCAATATGAATTTGGATTCGAATGATATTAACTCACTGCAACAGGAGATAGAAAAACTAAAGTCAGAAAATGTCAGGATCCAGACCGACCTCCTGAAACAGAAAGATTTTGAAAAACTTGCACTGGAAGCAGATGAAATAAAGCATCAGGCTGAAAAAGCCAACCGTATCAAGTCCGACTTTCTTTCGATGATGAGTCACGAAATACGCACTCCCATGAATGGGATTGTGGGTATGACCAGTTTGCTGCTTGATACTAAAATAACTCCCGAACAGCACAATTATCTCGAAACGCTGCGGATCAGTGCTGATAACCTGATGTCAATCATCAATGATATCCTGGATTTCTCAAAAATTGAAGCTGATAAACTTATTCTTGATGAGGATTCATTTGAACTCCGCAAGTGTATTGAAGAGGCGCTGGATATTTATGCCATGAAGGCAATTGAAAAAGGGATTGATTTGTTGTATATGCTTCAACCAGAAGCTCCCCCATTTTTAATAGGTGATATGAAAAGGATCAGGCAGATCCTTGGAAACCTTATCAACAACGCTATTAAATTTACTGATGAAGGAGAAATTTTTATCTCGGTTGAGAAACAATCACAAACCAAGGATTATTGTGAACTGCTCTTCTCAGTAAAAGACAGTGGTATTGGAATTCAAAAAGAGAAATTATCATTAATCTTTGAAGCCTTTACACAAGGGGAAACTTTCGTTTCGCGTCGCTACGGCGGAACTGGCCTGGGACTGGCTATTGCACGCCACCTGGTTGGGCTTATGGGCGGAAAAATCTGGGCTGAGAGTTCACCCGGCAAAGGAGCTACCTTTTATTTTACTGCAAAACTCAGAATAGCCGATACACCAACTACCAAACTATATATACGCGGACAAATACCGGAACTTAAAGGCAGCAAGGTACTTATTGTTGACAGTGATCAGACTTCAAGGCAAATATTCACAGTACAGTTCGAAGCCTGGGGAATGAAAGCTTATACAGCCTCAACTGCAAAAGAAGCTTTACGGATAATTGAGAGCGAGGATTCCTATTTCGATCTTGGAATTCTTGATATGCAGGCTTCCGGATTAAATGGCGTAGAACTGGCTCAAACCATCCGTGAAATACCATTTAAAGGAGATATGCCGTTCATCCTGGTTTCTTCAGTAGGCAAAGTCAGCGATCTTCCAAAAGGGCTTTTCGATGCTCAACTCTCAAAACCTGTTAAACTTACTGACCTCTTTGAACTGGTTTTAGGAGTTATGTCAGAAAACAGGAACCGTAAAAAGAATGTTGCCGATCACAGTGTTGATAAAAAACTTTCGGATAAACTTCCTTTGAATATCCTGCTGGCGGAAGACAATTTCACTAACCAGGAACTGGTTGTAACCTTGATGCGAAAAATGGGGTATACCATTGACGCTGTTGAAAATGGACGGAAAGCATTGGAAATTATGGAGCACAAATCATTTGATATTATTCTGATGGATGTGCAGATGCCTGTGATGAACGGACTTGAAGCGACACAAGCTATCATTGAGAAATACCCGGAAAACATCCGGCCGTTTATCATTGCAATAACAGCAAATGCTATGCCCGGTGACAGGGAAAGATTCCTGGAAGCCGGAATGGTTGATTATTTATCAAAACCAATCCGTTTCAAAGATGTGCAGGATGTTTTAATACGCTGGGGCAGGAAGAAACAGAATAACTAGAAAAAGCCTGAATGATTTCAAAAACCGGTTTATACCGGTTTTTTCTTGACTAACTCAGGTCTTAGCCTTGCCATAGTATCAGTCTTGGGACAATACAATCCGGCGATTTGACGATGATTTAAGAAGGGTGCAGATCTGATGGCTTTCACTTTTGTTATTGCAGGCTTAAAACATTGGAACAAGTATGAAGTGTTCCTTTTAAAATACCGGTTGTCCGAATATGGAGATGTAGTGATTCATCCAGATTTACTGGCGAAGTGTACACTGAAGAGCAGCAAAAGTTTCAAAAGGACTAATTCCTTTGAAAATACTGTAATTGTAAGAGAATGCTACGCATGTACAAAATATTGTGTAATTTTATTGCACAAGAGAACGAATAAAACAGATCAAAAAATTCCCATTTAAAGATTCTCATCTTTTAAAAAAACGCCAAATAGCGTTCAAAATGGGATGTAAGTTAAACCCCTCAACTGAATCAAAAAAAATGAACGATACTATTTACAGCGTGATTACTGGAACCGGAAGCTATATTCCGTCAAGAAAGATTAAAAATGAAAATTTCCTGACCAATGAATTTTATAACGAAGACGGAACGAAACTGGATAAACCGAACCAGGAAATAATTGAAAAGTTTCTGGAAATTACGACTATTGCGGAAAGACATTATATTACTGACCACAAGGTAACTTCCGATATCGCTTATTTTGCTGCTGTTGAAGCCATTAAGTCGGCGAATATTGACAAAGAAGAATTAGATTACATCATTGTGGCACATAATTTCGGGGATGTGAAACATGACAACAACAGGTCCGACTTTGTACCCAGCCTGGCAGCCCGGGTCAAACATAAATTAGAGATCAAAAATCCGGGCACGATAGCTTACGACATAACATTTGGTTGCCCGGGCTGGCTGCAAGCTGTTATACAAGCGGATTATTTCATAAAATCAGGTGATGCCAAAAAAATACTGGTTATAGGGGCAGAGGCATTATCCAGGATTTCGGATCCGCATGACAGAGACAGCATGCTATATGCTGACGGAGCTGGTGCTGTGGTTATGGAAACGAAGATAAGTGATACCCCTATCGGAATACTTGCCCATAAAACACGTTCAGATACATTTTTGTATTCAAAAATGTTACATATGGATAAATCATTCAATCCTGAACATAAAAACAAGAATGACTTGTTTTTAAAAATGAACGGGCGAAAATTATATCAATATGCACTCGAAACAGTACCCCAGGCCATTAAAGACTGTCTCGATAAAAGCAATACACAGCTCTCCGAAATCAGTAAGGTTCTCATCCACCAGGCTAACGGGAAGATGGATGATGCCATATTGAAAAGGCTTTATGGATTGTACAATATAGTTGACTTACCGGAAAACGTTATGCCGATGACCATTGCATTCCTGGGTAATACTTCTGTTGCCACCTTGCCTACTTTACTTGATCTCATCCTGAAGGATAAACTGCAACCGCATAAAATAAACCGGGGAGATCTTTTGGTTTTTGCATCCGTAGGTGCAGGTATGAATATTAATGCGTTGGTATACAAGGTGTAAAATCGTTTTCAAGCAAGATTTAAATGTATAATTCTTAAATAAGAATCAATTTTCTGGTACTGTAAAGAATTCATGCAAAAGGGATTACACTCCCTGATATTCTGTGAGTGCGGGTTCATTCACTCCGATTTAGAGATTGTTTCACACTGTTAGAAATCCCATTCAATGAGGCAGAGGGATTTAAATAGTTCTACTATTCAAACTTCTTTGAAAATCTATATCACTATTATGCCAAAGGCTTTGAGTGCCTCGGTTTGGTCCTCATCGATACGGCAATAATACTTACCATCTTTATAGACAAAGAAATAATTTTTATTTGCATCGGTAAGTCTGTCCTCCTCTTTTGAGCAAGAGTATTTATAAACAATACACCCTGACTTTGAAGTAATATACTCCATCATAGCCATGCAAAGAGTGTCTGTATTATTGCAAACTACAGGCATCATCATATAAAGTTTATTGTGATGTCTGTAAGCAATAACTTCACGGTTTTTAAATTCCCTGTATGCTCCATCTGATTGTACCAGCCTGGTATGGTTCAATCCTATTTTAATATCTGCCCCTACAAATGTATTATCTCTGGTTTTTACGTAACAATTTTCATCGTTACCAGCAATAGCTTTTAGTCCGAAACATATCATCATTAAAGCTATTATTAAAATTGTCTTTTTCATGGTTTATGATTTTAGTTTGTGCTTTGATAAGATTTATTATACTAAATGAATGATAATCAACTTATTTCTTTTCTGTATTATTTCAACAGATTGGGACGGACTTATTTATACCTTGTGAGATCAGAATTATTGGATTTCGAAAAATCATGGATATCCCATTTAATGACTCACGGGAAGAGTCTTCAAAATCCAAATCTTTTATAAATCCGGCTTCCCATTTGACAGAAAATGGAAATGGGCTGCACCACCTTACTTGACCAGAGGCTGTGTCTTCGACAAACGATACTAAGATAACGAGGTGATTCTATGTCTTCAGGAAGAACCATGCTCCCGGATTTGGATGATTTATGACCGTCACTATTAAGTAACGGAACAATGCATTGATCTAGTTTCAGTATTGAATCCCTTTAACTTCAATTTGCCACAAGAACAGAAGTACAAATTTATAAGCAAAACAGTTCTTTCATACGAAATGGTTAAGTTTATAAAAAGTATTCAATTCCAGTTCGAATTATATTTAAAGTTAATATGAAACGCTACCAGGTAAATAGCAATTTTTAAACAATGAATTATAGTTTTATAACAACTTATTGCAATTTTTATACAAAAAGTCAGATTTAAAAAAAAAGCACTCTTGTGTCATTACTATCCACTGACTCTATTGGAATTGTTTTACTTTGATTTTGATGTGAGCTCAGAACCTGCGACTGTTTTTTTTACTTCCCGCATATGAACAACAAGGCTACCCAAGTGGAATGGCGCTGAATCCCAAACTTCCTGTATGACTGCCAGCGCTTCCTTACTCCGTCCTTGTTTATAAAGACCCCAGCCTTTTAAATCCATATATCTGTAATAATCGACTTTGTTTACTGCCATAGCCATAGCCTGGTCCATCAGTTCCGGAATGTCGCCGAGTTTCCTGTTATGATCGACAAAGAAATTAGCAAGGTTAAACAGCCTCTCCGGATTTCCGCGATCCATCGAAATTGATTTCCGGAGGTATTCTTCCGCTTTATCGGGGTATCCTGTTTCTAAATATATCCATGCCTGGCTTGTTGGAATTTCTGATTCCCAGCCCGGATATTTTTGCCTGTGGACAACAATATATTTCTCGAAATATCGGTTCGAGGCAACTGTATCTTTCTGGGTTAAGGCGAGAATGGCCTGCCTGCATAAAAGCACGGGATCATCGGAAATATACTTTTCTTCAAGCTGGTAAATCTTCTTTTCCTTTTTGTATTGACCCGTTTTATGATAAGCTGTTCCAAGGTCAATATAGGTAGAATTTTTAGTCATAAAATCCTTCCCCCATTTACGGCATATTTCCAGATTCTTTTCCAATTCCGGGATTGCTTTGTCGTATTGTTTCAACATGTTGTAGGTGATCCCAAGCAGGTAGTAAGTGTTTGGTGACTGATCATCCATTTGCTGAAGTTGCTTTAAATACTTTATTGATTCCTCAGGCGGTTCAAAGTTAAAGGCATATACCCAGCTTGCCCAAAGCTGGTCATCAAATGAAAACTGATTTCTTTTATTGTAAAACTTCTCCACCCATTGAAAGTTCTGCTCTGTCATACCCATATGAGCATAGGCTGATGAAAGTCCCTGCATGGGGCCATAATAGTTTGAATCAGCTTCCAGTGCTTTTAAAAACCAGGAAATTGCATTTGTATTATCACCTTTGGCTAAGGCAGAGCTCCCATACATACAAAACCGGATAGCCTCCGGAGAGTTGGTATTTGGCAGTCCATAATGTTTCCAGACCGAATTTTCCCTGATCAGTTTAGATATCAGCAGGAAATTCTTTACATTCACAGCAATAGAATCTATAATCTCAAGGATATTTTCTTCATTAAGGGGCCTTTCAACCCTAAAGGATTTAACAACTTCCTTTGATTTTGTATTGGTGAGTTCAGCATCAATACGGAGAGTTGAACCAGCCTGTTTAATGCTACCATAAATAAACAGATTTGCTTCCAGCTTTCGCGAAATCCTGCCTGCAATAGCCGGTGTAAGCGATGCATATTCAGTAATTCCCTCCGATAGCAGCAGTGCATTGATTGATTCTTTATGCCTCAATTTAAGCTCTTTATTATTAGAAAGCACCGATATTAGGCACTCCTGCATACCTCCCTGCCATATATTCCAGGAAGTATCCCAGGTCATATTGTAAAAGGGCATTACAGCAATAGAGATTCTGCCATCCGGGGTCTCCATACCCTGTGACCAAATGGTTTTATAAAAATTCGGATATAAAAAAAAGACAGCAGTTCCAGCTATAAAAATAAAAATCAGGATAGTATAAATTAACCTCCTTGTATTAAACCCGGAAGGTCTGGCAAGAAAAGTGTCTGGAGTTAACAATTCTACTTCCGAGTCCGAAGTATGATTTTTTTTTGCTTTCCCTGGAGGATAGCCAAAGTATTCGTGAAAACATTTGTTGAAATAAGCAGGGCTGTTAAAACCAACTAAGAATGAAACTTCAGCAGCAGTCTGATCTTCATTTTGTAACAATTCCTTCGCCTTTTGAAGCCGAACTTCACGGATAAACTGATTAATCGTTTTTTTGTTTATTTCATGCAATTTTCGAATTAGACTGTGCTGTGGCAGGCCAGCTATAAATGCAAGTTTTTTAACGCCAAAACTCTTATCGTCAAGGTTTGAAAGTACAATATCAGTGAGCTTTCTGATAAATGCATGTTCGGTGGAAAGAGGTTCTGTCATATGCAGATTTTAGAAAAAGTTCCACTGTTAAATGATATTCCTCCATGTTAAGAATAAACAAAAAAATGCAGCATTGGATTTTAATAAATTAATAAATTGAATATTTCCCCAGCATAATTAAAAATAAAAAAAATCGCTGCACTGTAAAGATAGTAAAAAAAACATGAATTTTGAAACAGTTTTATCCAAAGGTGAGTTGAATCGGTTTCATTCCTTGACAATACATCTGTAGCAACCTTGCCTACCTTGCTTGATTTGATTCTGAAACATAAACTGGAACCTCATAAAATAAACAAAGGCGACAAATTGATTTTTGCTTCGGTAGGAGCCGGGATGAATATTAGAGCGGTGGTTTATAAGGTGTAAAATCAATTTAATTATTATATACCTGCGCAAATAGCAATAATTTTCAATACAACTTTCCCTGTTTTGCAGAATAAGGATAATTTGCGTTTAGCTTTAACATAGAAATTTATGGTCTATATACATTAACAATTCGCATCTGCTACTTGCTGCTAGCACTGCAATCCATTTGACTTTATATAAAATTGGACATTTTCGAAGCCAGAGTTTGTTTGTTTCGGAAAAATTGATACTTTTGCACCCCTAATCATGGCGAGGTAGCTCAGTTGGTTAGAGCGTCGGATTCATAACCCGAAGGTCACGAGTTCAAATCTCGTCCTCGCTACATTAAAAAATGAGATTGTCAAAACGGCAATCTCATTTTTATTTTATGAAGCTCAGTCTACTTATGGAGTACCTCCATGGTCTCAGTGTAAACCACTCCCCTTTCCTTAAGGCCTTCCAGTAAAAAGTTTACAATAGCAACATCTTTCCCGAGATATTCAGGTGCAGAAACGCCTTTGCGATTATATAATCCTTTGGATAAAAGCCGGGCAACCATGGTGGCTGTGTATCCGGTTGTCCGGGCCATGGAATGAACACCGGTGACTTTATCAAACCTGTCGTAAAGATCCCATGTATAACGCCGGCGGACACCATTTTTGAGCCCCTCGGTTATAACCTGCATTATGGTTATGTCTTCCTCCCCTTCCTGGAGTTTCCATTTCGGGAATAATAATCGGGAAGTAAATTCAAGAGGACTTATCATTGCGCCATTGATCAATATTGGCTCTTTGTCAAAAAAACCGGTTTCGCGTAAAACAGCCATTTTTTCTATATGCCCTTTATATCTGAGTGTTTTTTCGATCATGTAGTCGCCTTTAACTGTTGTAGCCAAAGTACGCAACCCGTCGCTGTTGAATGCCTCAAGCGTGCCGATATGGGGGAAATTCAGGATTTCAGGATCGGAGAGTGCTTCTCTGACTACCAGCCTGCCTCCATCAATATAACGTGCCGGCCGGGTATATTCTTCAATAACATCAACAGGAGAAAAAACAGCCTTATATTCAAAAGGCCAGGTTCTTACAACAGGCAAACCGCCTACATAGGTAATTCCTTTTTCGAGGGTATCGAGCATTGAAGCGCCATAACCAATCAGCACATTGCTCATGCCCGGTGCCACGCCGATATCACAAACAGCCGTGACTTTCATTTCTTTGGCTTTCGCATCAAGGGTAAACATATCTTCAGGGAAAAATGCAATATCCACCACATTTTTTCCACATTCAATTACTCTCTCCAACGTACGGTAACCCATAAATCCGGGGACTGCACTGATAACCAGGTCGTGTTGGTCAACCAAAAATTTGAGTTCTTCAGCATTATCGAGCTCAGCCTGTTGCGTTGAAATTCCTTCAACTCCTTTTAATCGTTCCAGAGTTTCAGTACTTCTATCGGCTGAAGTTACCGTAAATTCTCCATTCCTGGCCAGGTCGCGGGCCATTGGTCCTCCGACTAATCCGGCACCTAAAACAAGTATTTTCATCATTATGTTGTTAAACTTATTATTCTTACTGAATATAAAGTCTTGTGATAATTGCCTTTTGCATTACAATTACTCTCCCGGCAATTTAATTCCATTGATCATTATTTTTTTCTGTTTATTCCGAAGCATCATCTGGCCTATTCTTCGCGATTGCGAAACCAGTACTCCAAACAATACCAAAACAATACCGGTTACTTTAACTGCAGTAAAACTCTCATGAAGAATAAAAAAGGAGAAAATACCGGTAAAAACGGGTATAAGGTTTGTAAAAACATTGGCTTTGATCACGCCAATCCCTTTAATGGCAATAATATAAAAAACATAAGCCAGAGTAGATGCAAAAAAAGCAAGCTGAAGCATAGCTAATATAAGCTCACGGGTGGGTATGACCGTTATAAAGTGTTTAAAATCAAAGATCAGGAACAGCGGCAGGAAATAAACAGCCCCTACCAGGTTCTGGTAGGTTATGATGGTAACAGGATTATATTCAGGCGAAACTTTGCGAATAATTACCGAATAACCCACTGCCGCAAACACTGCAACAAATAACAGCAGAATTCCCTGGGGTGCAGCATCAAGTGAAAGATCTGGATTAAAAAGCATCAGCAGAATACCCGTAAACGAAAACACGATTCCCACAACTACTGGGAGCGTAACTTTTTCGCGAACCATGTAATAAGCGGCAAAAGGGCTGAATAAAGGTATGGTAGCAATGATAACGGAGGCAATAGTGGAAGAAACAAATGTTAGCCCGAAACTTTCGCCCAGGAAATAACAAAAAGGCTGTAAAAAAGAAAGTATCAGAAAGTATTTCAGATCCTTGCGTTTAACGTTTTGCCAGGTACGGGATAGCAGCATGAAAAGCATCATCAGCACACCCGACATCATAAGTCTCAGGAAGATAATTGTTACAGGCCCGTACCAGTTGACAGCTATTTTAAACCAAACAAACGATAAACCCCAGAATAGCATGGATAAAACTGCAGCGAGGTAAACTTTAACTGTCTGGAAAGGCATATTGGAAACTTGATTTTTTTGCGGTTGCGAAGATAGCTTTTTAGTTGAAGTTTTTTCAATACCCGGAAACAAAATATTATCAATTTCGGTCACCCTGGTTTATAACAACCCGTTATATTTTGAGTAAAAAAAACAGAGGTTCAAGTCTTAATAACTTAAATCTCTGTTTCCCGTAAAATTTATATTACTTTAATTCCCTTGCGAAAGCTTACGGAATAAAGCATCATTCTTAATTACTTCAACTGCCCTGATAATGTCGTCGTCGGTAGAACTTAATTCCTGGAAAGAAGCGTTAATATTATAGAGATTCCTGGCGAGATATGCTTTCAAAATTATTTTGATCTGAGTTCCTGAAACCAACAGATCCCTATCGTTACGAGGGACTTCTTTGGTTGCGGCAAAAGCTACAAATTCGTCAAGCAATTTCTGATCATCTTTAAATCCGGTAATAAAGGCTTTACTATCAGGATAAGCTTTCAGAAGGTCCTTGCGCCGTGCTTCAATATACTGAAGTGTAAAATCATTGAGTAATCCTTTGCGGAACACATCGGTATAATAATGCGAGGCAAATGTAGTATCAAGAGGAACAAAATAGTCGGGCATAATTCCTCCGCCTCCATAAACGATACGTTTATTCTGGGTAAAATACCTCAGCGAATCAGGGAATTTTATACTATCCGCATGGTATAACTCTCCGTGTTTGAAACGTTTATACAGATCATCCCTGTAATCATCCTCGCCTTCAGCATAGGACTTCTGAATGCAACGTCCCGAAGGTGTATAATACCTTGCTGTAGTTATGCGTACCATGGAACTGTCGGGCAACATATAAGGACGCTGAACCAAACCTTTGCCAAATGAACGTCTTCCTAGTATCAGGCCACGATCCCAATCCTGAACGGCACCGGCAACAATTTCGGAAGCTGAGGCTGAACCTTCGTCAATAAGCACAACTAATTTACCATTTTCGAAAGTGCCCCTGGATGTTGCAATAAAATCCTGCTTGGGACTGTGCAGGCCTTTAGTATACACAACCAGTTTGCCGCCAGGCAGGAATTGATCGGCAAGATCAAATGCTATGTTAAGATATCCCCCTGAATTACCACGAAGGTCAAAAACCAGGTCTTTCATTCCCTGCTTTTTCAATTGGTTGGCGGCATCGATAAATTCGTCAGCGGATGTTGCAGCAAATCGTGACAGTTTTATATAGCCAATATTATCGGTTAGCATGAACGAAGCATCGATGCTGTTGAGGGGAATCTTATCGCGTGTAATAGTATAGTCTATGAGCTCTTTCCGGCCCTTTCGGTAAATTGAAACATCCACTTTGCTTCCTTTAGGACCACGCAGATGGTCGAGCACATACTGGTTGTTTACCTTTTTGCCAAAAGCATCTGCATTATTAATTTTAATGATCTTATCTCCCGCCAATATGCCTAATTTCTCGGAAGGCCCCCCGGGGACAGGCGATATAACCAGGATAGTGTCTTTATACATCTGGAACTGAATTCCAACTCCGTCAAAATTCCCTACCAGAGGTTCATTGGTTTTTTCAACTTCATCTTTTGAAATGTAAACCGAATGAGGGTCGAGTTCCTGTAATACAGCAACAATGGCTTCCTCGGTCAATTTAGGCTGATCAATATCTTCAACATAATAATAGTTTAATAACTGCATCAGGGTATTGAACTTCAAGGAAGTACTCTTTGGATCAGCATTCTTTTGCTTTGATTGAGCTGATGTATTCAGACTTATGAAAAGCAGAATAAATGCAATCAGGGAATATGGAGCTAATTTCATATGGAGCAAATGATTTAGAATTGAAATTCAAAATTACATGAAATAATGTACAAATGAAGATAAACCTTGAAACGGGATGTTCATTTAACATTTTTTTTAATTTCAAAGGAGTTAAGATTAATTATAAATCGCTTAATAGTGATTTTTGTCACACAAAAACAATAAAAAGGAACTAATTTTGTATTATAAATCATCGGCTTTTACTATTGAGTAAGATGTCATCAGTATCTGTGAATTTTTGCAGGTATAAAAACACATAGCAATCTATAAATGAATACATTAAAAGCATTATCCTTTTCGCTGGTCTTATTAAGTGCGATGCTGATTTCCTGTAAACATGATCCCCACCTTGCACCCGGTACACCTGAAGTATGTTTCGACAACCAGGTTTTACCGATTATACAATCGAGCTGTGCCAAATCCGGATGCCATGATGGGAATGGCGAAAAACAGGCTCTGAACACGTATGATGATATTATGAGAATGGTAACACCCGGCAAACCCATACAAAGCAAGTTATATAAAGCAATAACGGCAAATCCTCACTTAGGAAACATTATGCCTCCAAAACCCGATCAGCCACTCAATAGTGCCCAGCTTGATAATATCGAAATCTGGATTCTGCAAGGTGCAAATCATACCAGTTGCAATGTAGTCTGCGACACAATCACTGTAACATTTTCAGGAAGCATTAAGCCTATAAATGATACCTATTGTAAAGGATGCCACAGCGGGTCACAGCCTTCGGGAGGAATTTCTCTTACTGATTATACATCCATTAAATCAGCTATTGATGGCGGAAGATACATCGGTGCCATTCAGCAGCTAACGGGTTATAAAGCTATGCCAAAGGGAGGATCAAAACTTCCCGATTGCAATATCGTTCAGATTACAAAATGGGTTAACCAAGGAATGCCAGACAATTAAGTCCTCATGAAATAGCCTTGATTGTCCGAACTTCAATCAAAAATGATAGTATTGTTTATCATGGCGTTCCCGAAAGCAGTCGGTACCATTTAATCCGTAAAACATAAAAACTCATACATGAAAAAGACTTTAATAATTTTGTTTTCTGCTGCTATTTTACTCGCGTTTTCGTTGAACAGCTGCTATAATGATAGTGAAGAAGAACTTTACCCGGGAAGCACCACATGCAATACAGCCAATGTAACTTATTCAAATTCAATTGCTCCAATATTTGCTCTCAACTGCAATTCCTGTCATAGCAGTTCAAATCCTTCCGGCAATATTGTTGTTGATAACTATGCAAGCGCCAAAGCAAATATGTCGCGAATCAGAGGTGCGGTTAATCACCAATCGGGCTATTCGCCCATGCCTAAGAATGCCGGCCAACTTTCGGCCTGCGAATTGACAAAGATAGATATCTGGATTGCCCAAAGTATGCCAAATAATTAACCATCTAATCCGCAAATATAGTTAGCCATGAAAAAACTGCTTAGAATAGGGATCATACTTGCCGTAATCGGAGTTGTTGCGGCAGCACTTGTATGGAAATTTTATATTAATAAGCCACATGAAGATATCGAGAATGCAACACCGGCTTATTCTATGACAACAGATGAAATATGGAAACAGTTTTCAACCGACGAGAAAAAGGCAGGCTCAATGTACAATGATAAAGTTATAGAACTTTCGGGAACAGTAAGCCGGGTTGTAAATAATGATACATTGGTAACAGTGGCATTCATAATGGAAGCTGACTCAATGTTCGGCGATAAATCAATAAGCTGCGAAATGCTGAAGAAATACAATGATGAAGCAAAAGCTTTATCTAAAGGGACAGAAGTTAAAATTAAAGGCTATTGCGTCGGGTTCATTGGTGATATCAAATTCAATCAATGCTCCTTTGTTAAATAGTTTCCGTATACTTTACTTATATGATAAAAAAAACATCATGATGCGAAATAAAATACTCCCACTTCTTTTCCTGTTTACGGTTTTAAGCGGACAATTGGTTGCCCAGGACCTGATGGATATGCTTAAAGATGAAACGCCACAGACTAATTATACCTATGCCACGTTTAAAACCACGCGAATTGTGTTGGGACAATCTATTGAAAGCCCAGCCAGCGGTACGCTTCAATTCCTTGTTGAACATGACTTTGGTCCTGTTAACCTGGGAGCCTATAATCTGTGGGGTCTTGATCAATCGACCATACGGCTTGGGTTTGAATATGGCATTAATAACTGGCTGAGTGTTGGCATAGGCCGCAGTTCATACGAAAAAACCTTCGATGGCTCAATCAAAGCCAAGATACTCAGGCAATGTTCCGGAGCGAGAAACATGCCCATTTCCATGTCGTTTTTTGGCGGCGCCATGCTTAATTCGCTTCATTGGGCCGATACTTCACGTACAAACTATTTTTCATCCCGGATGTCGTATGTGGCCCAGTTGCTTATAGCACGCAAGTTTTCGAATGCTTTTTCATTGCAGCTTACGCCGACTTATATTCATAAAAACCTCGTTCCGCTAAGGGCTGACCAGAACGATATTTTCTCGGTCGGCATAGGCGGAAGGTATAAAATAGCAGAACGCACATCAATAAACGCAGAATATTTTTACCTTCTGCCAGGAGCTACAGCCGATAAATATGTGAATTGCCTGTCAGTTGGAGTCGATTTAGAAACCGGCGGCCATGTTTTTCAGTTCAGGCTGACCAATGCACAGCCGATGTTCGAAAGGTCATTTATTACAGAAACAACCAATAAATGGGGAGATGGAGGCATTTTCCTGGGCTTTACCATTAACCGGGTGTTCACGATCGTAACACCCATAGTGCCTAAAAAATAGGTTAATTGGGAAATGAAAGTCCGGGATCCGAATCCATAACGTCTAATGCATTTTCTTTAAATATCTAATCAGATTGCCTTACAAAAAGCAGTACTTTAGTGAGGCAATTTTTATTATATGGATGAGGAAGAGAAAAAGAGATTTTATGGAAGCCTGGCATTCCCGGGGATTTTGGTTCTCATAATGTGGATAATTAAAATTATCGAATCCGGATTTCAGGTATCTTTTGCGGATTACGGGCTTCAACCTCAAACGGTAATTGGCCTCCGTGGAATCTTATTTTCTCCGTTTCTGCATGCCAGTTGGGCACACCTTTCGGCTAATACTGTCCCGTTTTTCGTACTCACCGCAGGACTGTTCTATTATTATGGCAATAAGGCCCGCACTATTTTTATCCTCTGCTTGCTGGTGACAGGGCTGTGGGTCTGGATTTTCGCCAGAGATACAGGCATACACATAGGAGCATCGGGCGTGGTGTATGCGCTTGCCACCTTTCATTTTACCGGGGGTGTTTTACGCCGTGAGCCTCGAATGATGGCATTTTCGATGCTGGTAGTGTTTCTTTATGGAGGCTTGGTTTGGGGAATTATTCCCGATTTCTTTCCCGAGAAAAATATCTCCTGGCAATCGCACCTGCTGGGTGGACTAGCCGGGGTAATTATTGCTTTTGCATACCGTGACGAGGGTCCTCAGCGTAAAGTCTACCAATGGGACGAAGATGACGAAACCGATAACGACGAGGACGAATATTCTGAAACAGGTGAAATCCAGGGGGAATCAACTGATAACCCTACGGATGAGACTCCACATAATGGAGAAAATCCGACCAACCAGGTCAATGTCAATTATATTTATAAGGATGGAAAAAGCTGAAAGGACTTATACTTCAAATGCAAGATTTATGAGGTGCTCAGTGATTATCAAACGTTTTTAAAAAAATGACCCCATTTCAACATCTTCCAGCAGGCTTTTAACCATTTCTGCTTGCCATGCTGTGCCGGCAAAAATTTTGACAGGGTGGATTTCCTTTTTTGCTTTCATTATAGCAGATATTTGATGTAACTGCATTTTCAATTTATAGGAGAACAATATATGAACTGATAGTCAACTACTATAAAATCACTTCTTCTTGATTAAAAATATCAGCTTCATATACCAGATTCACCCGGATTAAAGTTCGATAAAGTAATTGTTCATGGCAGATTTCTTAGGTCCGGGAGCGATTCCAGATTGGTCAGGCACGTACATCAGTTATAAACGACAGTAAAGTCATCCGACGAAAAATACGAAAAAAAAAAGACGCATGCCAACCAGGAATAAAAATGGAATCCGTTAGCATAATTCAGCGCTTAAAAAGGTGATTCGTCTATGCACTGGGAAATGGTATATTATATTTTAAAAATTCCTAAACTTTTTTTTATTAAGTATGTTGATAGGATTTAAGAATTTGTCACAAAGCAAAATCTTTATCTTCAAATTAATTTTCCAAGAAAATGTAAATGATATGAAGAACTTATTGATTGCAATGATCTTAATCCAGGGAATCGTTCATGCGCAGACAACACCCTGCCCCCCTTGGGGTGATGCTAAAAAAGGCACATTAGTTTACACTCTGAACCTGAAAAAAAACCGGGTAGATATTCCGATAAATTACAATCAGATAGAGATAGCTGATTTTTTAAAATTTCCGGATGACAGTACAAGTGACGGTATAGCCTATGAAATGACCGGGGGATATGTTATTGACGTTAAGCAACAAGGTCCCGAAAGTTGCAATTGCAAAAGTGCTGTTGACCACGACTTTCACATTGTTGTTGTGCCTTCACCAGCCGATGAGGGAGATAAAAGCAAGTATGTAATAGTTGAGATTACCCCCAGAATCAAGAAACTATTGAACTGGACAGACCAGGAAATATTAAGTCTAAAAGACAATCATGTGAATTTTTCCGGTTATAAATTTGCCGATCTTGAACACAAAAATATGAGTGTTAAATCAAACCCGACCCGAAAATCCTGCTGGAGAGGTACGATTAATGAGATTCACCCGGTGACAAAATTTTCCGTTGTGAATAATACCCAATAACATAGTCAGAGTTCATTCCATTTTTTCTTTATTGAATGATGCTACTGCAATACGTTGTGAACCCAACCTGATAAAAGGTTTGAATGTAACCTAACAGAATTGCTATGACCTTTTTTTGCCATCCGGGATAATGCTTCAGGCAGAGAATTTCATCCCATTTTTCGATTGCTTTTCAGCCTCATATTTTGTAACTTTACGGCACTTTCACCAAACTGACAGGAGGTAATTATGAAAACCCGACTTGATGTTTTAATGTCGAAACTGCCGAAAAAAGTTTTCCTTGTAATGGCAGTATTAGTAACACTTTGCATTGCCATCGACAGTGCATTTCATGCTTCTCATATAATGGTTTTTTTCTCCCTTATTATTCTTTCCGCACTCTTTTTTTCTCTGTATGTCGAATCGGAGCACCATAAACTGGCAGTAAGCATTACCTGTCTTGTACTGGGAAGCATATATCTTGCTTTTCACCCGGTAGATTTTACCTGGTGGCGGATATCCTTCTATTCGGTACCATTGTATTTGTCAGGGCTACTGTTCCTGGCAAGCTGGCTGGCAACCAGGTACATACATCACAACCACAATGAAATACGCCAGCCATAAGCAGGGATGACTTACCTTTCATATGTATACCGTTACCAATATGACTCTTTTTAATTGTATTTGAATTTATAATTTGATGGACCCCGGCAAGCTATCCGCTTGTTTTGTATCAGGGATTATCATTTAAACTAATCCCATTATAGAATTAAGAAAAAAATCGATGTTAAGAAAAGTACAATATATTTGCACCTTTATACTTTAACCATCTGGCTATAGAATCCCACAGTACTTCATATAGTTGGCTACAAACCAGCGTTAAATTCATACATCCTGAGCAATCATTAATATTCTCCCGATATAGGATTCCAACCTAATCCAAAAAATAGAATCGTTGTCCTGCTACAGACAATAAACCATGCGAAAAACCTTCCCTCTTATACTGACATTCATTTTCTTATTCAATATCGGGGGGTATTTCCTGTGGTTCAGTATAGTGCAGATGAGCATCAAAGAAAGAATCGAACAAAAAATAAAAAGTGGATTAAAAGAAGAAGACCTTTCCCTTATCATTGTGCCAATAAATAATAAATCAGGCATTCAATGGATTATAGGCGGAAAAGAATTCAGGTATCAAGGCGAAATGTATGATGTTGTACATTCAAAAATAAAGGGCCGGCAGAAATATTATTACTGCATCAACGACCATAAAGAAAAACAACTTATAGCCAACTATACTAGAACCCACAACACAAAAAGGGAAGCTGACAAAAAGCTTAAGAACGCTTTCAGCGACAGGTATTTCCCTGATCAGTGTTTCCGTTTCAATGCGGTTTATCCTTCTGTCATTCACTATACATTATCAGATATTTCATTTACATCAACCATTCCTAAAATCCCTTCACCGCCACCTGAAACGGCGTAATTCCGGCATCTAATCTTTGCAGCCAGTAAACTTCAATAATGGATCAGAAATCTATACGTAAGATTTTACGAATAATTCATTATTTGATGCAGATTGATCATCCGGTCTGTGCCAGGCAAAAGAAGGAACATCAAACCCGGATTCAGCTTTTCCGATAGACTATGCTTAGCTAAACCGCGGAAACAACCCATCCATAAATTAATCACGAGAAAAATGAAAAAAGAAATATATCTTGCTGCACTCCTGATGTACTCCAGTAACATTTTATTTGCACAAAATAAAACCCAGGATACACTAAAAAAGATTGAATTAAAAGAAGTGATAATTATTTCGAACCGACAGCCGGTCATGTTGAAAAACAACCCTGGTTCCATTTCGCTGGTCACTTCCGAAATGATGAAGCTCATCCCGAAGGGCATCGGAGCTGAGGAAGCGTTACGCCTGGTCCCGGGAGTTCGCATTGATAACCAGCACGACGGCGAACGTGTTCACCTTTCTATTCGTGGCCAGGGAATTTTAACTGAGCGCGGATTGCGCGGAATCGGCGTTATCATCGATGGTATCCCGGTGAATGATCCTTCGGGTTTTGCGCCCGATCTTTACGATGTGGATTGGGCTACAGTGAAAAAAATTGAAGTCCTCAGGGGTCCTGCTGCCGGCTTGTATGGCGGTGGTGGTGCAGCCGGTGTGATCAATATCACAACAAACGACGGAGGCAAAAATCCTTTTGGGGGCGCATTCAGCCAATCCTTTGGTTCGAATGGGTTTATAAAATCATTAATTCAAATCGATGGAACAAAAGATGCCGTTGATTACCGGGTAAGTTATTCGCGCTCGGGGGGCGACGGGTATCGAGATCACCAGGCATATTGGAGCAATAAACTGTATGAAAAAATTAATTTTCATCCTTCAGCTAAACTTTCAATTACACAAATAATTTCACACACCGATTATTTTCAGCAAAACCCTGAAGGTCTGAGCCTGGAGCAACTCGGCAATCCCAGGCAAGCCAACCCTGATGCAAATCCATTTAATGAGTACCAGAAAACAAAGCGCACCACTATTGGTTTTCATGGCACATATAAAATAAGCAGAATGCAGGATGTGGAAGCATCAGCCTATCTTCGCTCGTGGAATTACAAGGAAACCAGTAACAGGGCAGCTGAATACCGCACAATTACCAACCCCGGGGCAAGCGCACAGTACAATCTTCACACAGGAACAGGGGAGATAAAGCATAACTTCAGCATTGGAACCGATTTTAAATGGCAGAATATCAACATGTACAAGCTGGAAAGTGCATCCAACCCCGGCCGGGTTGAAAGCACTGACGAAACCAACATCGAAACCGGTAACCTGCTGGCCAACCAGGTCATTTTTCAAAGCAGTGCAGGTGTATATGCTTTATACAAACTTGATATCGATAAATTCAACCTGTTAGGCAATATCCGGTACGATGGCATGAAAAATAAACTCACAGATAAAATGCTGGCACCTGATAGTGCCGAAACCTCGAAAGATTTTTCGAAAACATCTGTACGAATTGGAGCAAGCTATAATTTTACCGATGCCTTCTCAGTTTTTGCAAACTGGAGCCAGGGTTTTATGCCGCCTTCTACTGAAGAATTAGCCAACAACCCTGTCGGGTATAGCGGGTTTAACACACACCTTGTACCGGCAACTTCCAATTGTTTTGAAGTCGGAACCCGCGGATTTATCAGTGACAAAGTCAATTATGAACTAACCGGTTTCATGATGAACACCGAAAATGATTTTTTCCGCTTTAAACAAAGCGGCCGCGGTAACCAGGAAGTGTTTTACGGTAATGCGGGAAACAGCAAACGCAATGGGATTGAAGCTTATATTTCGTACAAATTACTTAAAGATCTAAGCGTACAGGCTGCTTATACTTTTGCTGATTACAGATACACCTCAGCTCATGTTGATCCTGTTTATACAGATCCTGCTTATGTACTTACCACTCCACCGGCATCCGGACAATGGCTGCCTAATTCGCCAAAGAACCAGTTGTATGCCGAAGTTGTTTACATTTTAAATAAAAACATTACAATCAGCCTTGCCACTGAATACCAGTCGAAATGGGCTATTTATACCGATGCCAAAGCCTATAACGGCGAACTGAACCCTGTCATTTACCGGAACTGGCAGGATGGGTTTAACCTGTATCATGCCCGCATAGCGTATCAATGGAAAATAAAAGGATTAAATGGTGAAATCAGCCTTGCAGCCCGTAATTTCACCTGTGCAAAATATATGGCATTTACCGAACCCGATCCCGACGGCAATTCCTATCAACCCGGTCCAGGAAGAGAATTCTTTGGAAATATTAAAATACAGTTTTAAGAAGTGATATAAATCAAGGTTGATTTGCGCCCGGCTGGATTAGAAATTCAGGCCGGGCGTTTGCATATCATTTCGGAAGGGGATTACTTCTCTATGATGCGAATCGAAGAACCCACATAAAAATCACGACAATCATTGTAAAAGGTTTAATGCTTGTACAACTCTTTTTTAAATACCCGGTCATCCGGAGAGTTGACCGAAACCCATTCCAAAAAGACATTTTTAATTGTCTCAATTAGTTATTTATAAGGAAATACACATACTTCTAAAAGTGTTCAAACAATCATTTCAAACTAATAAATTTTAAACCAAAAAATTTCAGCTTTAAAATTAAACTGTGAAAGTATACATGTCAATATTTTCAATATATCCATATATTTGCAGACTGAAACAAATGTATTTAAATTCAGTTCTTTTTTAATCGGGCAGATTCTCTATTATCCTTGGTAATTTTCTAATAGCGGAATATGAAACACCTTGCCGGTTTTCTGATTGCTTTTTTATGCACTGCCAGCGTTTTTTCGCAGGAAAAGAAAAGTGTTGAAGCAATTCGTATTTCCACTCCTTTAACCATAGATGGAATACTCGATGAAGCGGTGTACAAAGAAGCAAAACCGGCTACCGATTTTATTCAGATTCAGCCTTATAATGGCAAGCCGGCAATGCAGCCTACTGATGCCTATTTTTTTTATGACCAAACGGCTATATATGTCGGGGTCATGCTTTATGACAAACCGGATAGTATTTTCAATTATTTAACCCAAAGAGACAATATCGGCTTATCCGATTATTTTGGCGTATATATCGATCCGTACAACCAGGGACAACTTGCCTATGGATTTTTCATTACTCCGGCTGGTGTTCAGGTGGATGTGAAAGCCATCAAAGGGGATTCGGATAACGAAGATGCTAATTGGAATGCCGTTTGGGAAAGTAAAACCCGCATTACGGATAAAGGATGGACAGTGGAAATGCGTATTCCGTTTTCAGAGCTGCGGTTTTCGGAAAAGACGGGTAGCACATGGGGAATGAACATGTTCCGGAATATCCGGCGCTATAATTCTAATAATTCCTGGAATTTCCTGGACCGCAACGTGTCGGGGTTTATACATCAGGAAGGACAATTAACCGGCATTAAAGAGGTTAAACCTCCTGTCCGGCTTTCATTCAGTCCATATTTGGCCACTTATTTTCAACCCAAAAACGCCGGTTCATCTTCCAGCTTTTTGTACAAAGGCGGTCTGGATCTGAAATATGGAATTAATGAAAGCTTTACGCTCGACATGATGGTTATACCCGATTTCGGGCAAATTCAATCGGACGATAAGAAACTAAACCTTACGCCTTATGAACTGTACTACAGCGAAAAGAGACAGTTCTTTAACGAAGGAACCGAACTTTTCCAGCGTGGCAACATCTTTTATTCGCGGCGGATTGGTGCAGCTCCCCTGTTTTCGGCCGACAACACACTCTCCGCTAACGAAGTGGTTGATTTTTATCCGAATGAAACACAATTGGTGAATGCCACCAAAATATCGGGCAGAACAACCGATGGCTGGGGAATAGGAGTTTTAAATGCCATGTCGCTGCCATCGTATGCCAAAGTAAAGGATACACTTTCGGGAAATACGCGTAATGTAGTGGTTCAACCGTTTACAAACTACAATGTGATGGTGGTAGACAAATCGCTGAAAAACAACTCTTATATAAGCCTCATCAACACAAACATTTCCATGTTTGATAATCCATTCCGGGCCAATGTTACAGCCACAGAATTCCAGCTCAGGGATAAATCGAAAACATTCGCACTCAAAGGAAAAGGCGGAATAAGTTATCGGGGTGACAGTACCCGTGAAACCGGTTATTATGGGTTCCTGGCATTGCAAAAAAACAAAGGTAAATTACAATACGGCGTCTCCCAAAATATGTATTCCAATAAATACAATCCGAATGATTTGGGTTACCTTCAGCGCAACAATCAATATTTAACAGAAACCTATATCTATACTCAAAAAGTTGAACCTTTCTGGATTATCCTTGAATATAACGGCAATATCTGGTGGGATTATATACGGATGTACAACCTCAATACGCTTTATGGCAACCAGTTAGGGTACAATGCCAACGTTACATTTAAAAACAATTATAATGCAAATATTAACGGAGGGTACGACACAAAACTCTTCGATTATTTCGAACCGCGTGTTACAGGTCGTTTTTATACTAAACCACATAATTATAACTGCAATTTTAATTTAAATACCGATTTCCGGAAACCGCTATCTTTTTACTTTCATTACGGGTACTCCAGTCAACCATCTATCAGCCAGTATGCAAATTTCGGGGATTTCCAGGCTACTCTCCGGGCAGGACAACGATTTGAGTTCAATTATATGTTTAGTTTTAATAATTCAATAAATGACAAAGGTTTTGTTGATAAAAACGATGCCAATGATTCCATTATTTTTGCCCGTCGGAATTTGAATTCGCTTGAAAACATACTCTCTGCTTCTTATATTTTGAGCAACAAAGCGAGTTTGAGCCTGCGAGTACGGCATTATTGGTCCGGTGCCTCGAATAAAAACTATTATTTACTCGCTCAGGATGGATCGCTGAAAGAGTATCCGGCTTATACTCAAAACAAAGACCAGAATTACAATGCATTTACCATAGATATGATTTTCACATGGAATTTTGCACCAGGTTCGGAGTTGGCATGTGCATGGAAAAATTCAGCTCTTTCCGGCCAGGATATCTATATCAGTAATTATTGGACCAACCTGCACGACACCTTGCTGGATCAAACAAACAGCCTATCAGTTAAGGTTCTGTATTATATTGATTTCAATCGCTTTAAAAAGAAGAAATCTGCGTAAGAAAACTGGCAGGCATATAAAATTGCAGTATAAGAGATACAGCTCTTAATTTTTATTGTGATTTCGGCCGAAACCAAAAACTGACATCATGACAATCAGGATAAACAGTAAAAAGGCAATTATCCAATCACTTGGTGCAGATGCTGAAGAAAGGGATGTGCTATCTTTCTCTGAATTTTCTTTCCTGATGCCGGCGATTGAATCAGGGTTGAAAAGAGAAGCGTATGTTTCAGCAAACAAATCCTGAAGACTATCCGCATTTTTGAAGTTGTGCAGAATGGCATTGGCCTGGGAAAGATTCCGGTAGTTTTCGAGAATCTCATACTTTGCATTAATTTTTACTGTTATTTCGAGACTTTTCATTAAATAACCCAGGGCTTTATCCATTTCGTTGAGTTCCATCAGATTTCTACCGATGGCAGTCATTATTATAGCTGCCTGTCTTTGATTCTCAATTTCAACGTTTCTGTTTAATATTTTTTGAAGAATCTCATTTGCTTTAACATATTTTCCCTGCGAAGTATTAATCTCAGCAATGGTCTTAAGGGTATTATCAATATTATAGGCATCGTCATTCTCATCACTCATTTCAAGGGCCGTGGTAAGATATTGCATGGCTGATTCCGGTTTCTTCCAATGCCAGTATGTGACTCCCAGATTACTGGTTGCCATGATTTCCTGGTATTTGTCTTTTAGTTCGCGGGCCAATTTCAATGTTTCTGTAAAATCACGAACTGCCTTATCGTATTGCTTAAGATAGTCAAACACGGAAGCACGGGTACTGTAACTCACCAATAATCCTGATCTATCAGAATGGGCAGCATATATTTCAAGACATTTGTCGATTACAGGAAGGGCTTTTTTAGCGTTGCCCGAATACATATATATGTCTGCTATATTAACCAAAGTGGTAGCTACTCCGATTTCATCTCCAAGTTTACGATCCATATCAACGGAACGCTGGTAGAATTTCAATGCATCATCATATTTTCCGGTTTCCTGGGCGATCAGGCCAAGATTATTATAGCAGGCTGACATTCCCATTTCATCGCCAACTTGGGAAAATACGCCAAGTGCCTCTTTATAGCAGATCATCGCTGAATCATTGTTTCCGATAAAAAACCAGCAGATGCCTTCATTCTTTTTTGCAAGGGCTTTGCCTGGCAGGTAGCTGTTTTCAACCGAAAGTTTAAATGCCTGCCTGGCATAATCCATCGATTTATGCCTGTCAGTTTTCCTGAAAACAATTGATATCTCATTCATTAAATCTATTTTCGCATTCCCTTTCGCTTGCTCCATCCGTTGTATTAAAATGGTTGCCTCATCCTGCGCAGCAAGGATGGATGGCATAGCTAATAAGATAAAGGCAAATAGAATTTTGCAGCAAAACAACTTATTTCTTTCAGGATTTGTAGTCAGCATTTCTATTCGATTGTCAGGTAGTTCTTTATTTTATTGAACAATTCATCGTGAATTAATGGTATTTCCTTTATTTGCTGGACTGAGGTATATTTCTTCAGGATAACCCGTTGGTCAACAATGGCTTTAGCTGTATAATAATCAAAGTAAGGATGTTTTTTTAATTCCTCAGTTTTGATTGTATTGATGTTTATTTTTTTTATTCCATCAGGACTCACCGCGCAATAATCAACAATTTTATCCAGCCGGTCCTGATCTAATCCATATACTTCGAGGAGTTGCATTTTACTGTAAAACCCGCCAAGCAGATTCCGGTATTTTATGATCCGTTTGGCAAAGGAGGGGCCAATTCCATACAATGTAAGCAGAGTCACCGAATCTGCGGTATTCAGATCGACCAGGACCCTTTTCTTAACTTCCTTTATTTCTGGCTTGCGATCTGCATATTCATTTTTCTGTTCAGGGATAGAGATATAGGGTTCGAGTATTTCATATTCGGAAGGCGATATGCAAAACATACGTTTGAAGTCTTCTTTTTTATAAAACTTGCCGCCTTTTGCCTCATAATTCTTTATTACCTTGATCTGCCAGTCTTTTAATCCCATTTTGCTCCATTGCGCGGAAGGCAGCAAATTCGGGTTAAAAGCGAAAGGTGTCAGTTTATTTTCGGCTACGGATCTGTCCATTTGCTGAAAATCAAGCCTTCGCGCCTCGTTTAAAGAATCACTTACATCTTTAAGGCTTTTTTCAAATTTTTCAATATCCTTCGTAAAACGCAAGAACTCTTCATTATTATCTTTCAATGTCACTTTGATCAAATTGGGCAATGCCAGCACGAATATTATAATAGCTATAACCACCAGGATACCGATGCGCTCGCCCCTGTTGAAATCAAAATAATTCTTTAAATTGTCTGACATCAAATTAAATATTAAAAATCATTATAGTTAATCCTGTTCAAATAGCTGCAACCGGGTTTCCGGCTCCAGCTATAGCTCCGGTGATTTATGTCCCCATTTCTGCCAGATAAAGTATACAGGAACCCCGATAAGTACAATTACTAAGCCAGGCCAGGTATAATCAGGTTTGTAAATCAGCAATACAAACATAACCAGGGATGCAGCTGCCATATAAATCAGGGGAACCAATGGGTAACCAAAGGTTTTATAGGGTCTTTCAGCATCGGGCTGTTTCCGGCGAAGTACGAAAATACCGGCAATGGTGAGCACATAAAAAATCAATACCGCGAACACAACATAGTCGAGAAGGTTAGAGTAAGTTCCCGATAAACAAAGAAGCGAAGCCCATAAAGCCTGAACCTTCAATCCGGCACCTGGTACGGAATACTTGTTCAGTGTCCCGGCACTTTTAAAGAAAAGATTATCTTTTGCCATCGCATAATAAACCCTGGCTCCTGAAAGAATCAGCCCGTTGTTGCAACCAAATGTGGATATCACTACAAAGCCTGCCATTAAAAGAGCCGCCGTTGCTCCAAACAAGCCATACATGGAGGCTGATCCCAACCGGTCGTTAACGGCATACTGTATACCCTTACCGAAAACACCGGCGCCATCCGGAATGCCCCGAAGAGGCAGTGCATTGAGGTAGACAAAATTTGCCAGGATGTAAAGAATTGTAACAAGTGTAACTCCTGTAACAAGGCTGAGAGGGATATTCCGCTTTGGATTTTTTACTTCACCGGCAGCAAAAGTGATGTTATTCCAGGCATCGGACGAAAACAATGACCCCACCATCGCTACACCAATAGCAGCAATTAAAGCCCATCCGCTCAATAATTTACCATCCATTGCGACCGGTTCCCAGAAATAACTTCTATTGACGGTGAGTGCTTCCGGGTTTTTGGCAAAAAACAAACCCAGCACAATAAACCCAATCAATAATCCAACTTTCAGGAAAGTAAAAATATTCTGAACCCATTTGCCATTCCGAATCCCCAGCAGGTTATTGAAAGTCAATGCAAGTATCATCACTATGGCTAAAAGATGAACCGTACTTATCTTAATAAATCCAATGCTGAACAGAATGTTGCTTTCCGAAAACCAAGGAATCAGCACTCCGGCAAATTTGGCAAAAGCCATAGCCACTGCGGCTATGGTTCCTGTCTGGATAACGGTAAAAAAGGTCCATCCATAAAGAAATCCTGCCAAAGGATTAAATGCTTCACGTAAATAAACGTATTGACCACCTGCCTGCGGCATCATTGAAGCAAGTTCGCCATAGCTTAGCGCGGCAAATATGGTCATGATGCCGGTAATAACCCAAACGATGAGCATCCAGCCTGGAGCGCCTACATTACGGGCAATATCGGCACTTACGATGAAGATGCCGGATCCGATCATAGAACCCGCTACCAGGGCAGTGGAATCAATAAATCCAAGGCTTTTTTTGAAACCGGTTTCTGCTGAATCCATGTGCTGTTTTTTAAAGTTATAATACCTGTAAATTCATATTTGTTATGGTGAATCCGGATTAAAACCAGGAAGCATTATTTCAATTTACTCTTGCGTAAGACACTATGTGAAATACCATAGGTGAAATAAATAACAAATCCTATAGCCATCCAGATGATAAGACGAAGCCAGGTATCAAGAGGTAGTGAAAACATCTGTATCAGGCAGATAGCTGCACCTAAAGCAGGAATATACGGAACCCAGGGTGTCCTGAATGGACGATGAAGTTCCGGTTTCCGGTAGCGGAGAAATATGATCCCGATACATACGATCACAAATGCAAGAAGAGTCCCGATAGAAACAAGTTCACCAAGAATATTGATTGGCAGAATACCTGAAAGTATTACCGCTGCAATTCCGGTAACAATGGTACTTACATGAGGTGTTTTAAACCGCTTATGAACTCTTGAAAAAGCCGGCGGCAACAGACCGTCCTTCGACATGGAATAAAAGATTCGGGGCTGGCCTAAAAGCATCACAAGAATTACAGAACTAAGACCCGCGATAGCAGCTATTTTAATGATCGGGCGCAACCAGAACATACTAGGCCCCATGGCATCAACACCAACTGCCACAGGATCGGCAACATTTAATTGGGTATAACTTACAATTCCGGTCAATACAATGGCCATAAGTATATACAGTACGGTTGATATACTCAGCGATCCTAAAATTCCCCATGGCATATCCCGTTGCGGGTTTTTAGCTTCCTGGGCCGCCGTTGATACTGCATCAAAACCAATGTACGCAAAGAAGATGACTGCTGCTCCCCGGAATATTCCGCTGATGCCGAAATGTCCCCATTCGCCTGTGTTTTTTGGAATAAAAGGATGCCAGTTGCCCGTTTTGATAAAGGCAAACCCAATTCCAACAAACACGATAATTACTGATACTTTAATAATTACCATCAGGTTATTAAAATTGGCGGATTCTGAAATACCAATAACCAGTAAGGTAACCAATAACATGATTACGAACATTGCTGGTAAATTCATGATTGCAGTTACATGCTGCAATGAATCAATATTTAATGTTGCTAAAGTATCTTTCGATAGGGCGGAAAGTGGTTTCCATCCCATATTGGGGATATCGTATAATACTGTACCGGTAGCTGCCGTAAATTTTGTAGGCAGAAAAATACCGAAATCCTTCAAAAAACTTACTACATATCCCGACCAGCCAACCGCCACAGTTGATGCTGCGAATAAATATTCAAGTATAAGATCCCAGCCGATGATCCAGGCAATAAATTCACCCAGGGTTGCATAACCATAGGTATAAGCACTGCCTGCAATAGGGATCATCGAAGCAAACTCAGCGTAGCAGAGGCCGGCCAATGCACAGGCAAATCCTGAAACCATAAATGAAAGAACAATCGCCGGACCGGCGTATGTAGCAGCAGCCTGCCCAGTAAGAACAAAAATTCCGGCTCCTATGATGGCACCAACTCCAAGAGTGGTAAGATTTAACCTGGTTAACGAACGCTTCAAGCCAGTGCCGCTATCCTGCGACTCTTCAAGTAATTTGTTCAACGGTTTTGTAGCAAACAACGATTTCATCATAAGTTCCTGGGGTTACGTGGTTTTCAGTTAGGCTTGATTTGCGGAATCCGGAAATGGCAGCTTTAAAAGCGCGTTTCCGAGACTGCAAGATAAACATTTTTTATTATTGCAATATTGTGTTTTCAATTCAATCAGTGATTGTGAAGTAGCTGCATTTCCGGCTGAGATGCCGATTTCGGCCCATTT
>Ga0208789_1000517_pt1 | contig 35137 bp, 26 predicted proteins | sample Methanotroph_Enr_FD_187368 | JGI IMG/M metagenome (GOLD analysis project Ga0208789, IMG submission 187368) | Enriched soil microbial communities from Old Woman Creek wetland in Ohio, USA - Methanotroph_Enrichment_5 (SPAdes) (version 2) | ecosystem: Environmental > Terrestrial > Soil > Wetlands...
GGCAATATGTCGTCCTTGCTTGATAATGCCTTGTACCTGTTTAACCGCTTGTTGCCCATTACGCCCCGGACGAAAACCAAAACTATGGCTTGAAAATCCGGGGTCGAACACGGGAGTGAGAACCTGAGCAATGGCTTGCTGGATTACGCGGTCTATGACGGTTGGAATACCCAACTGGCGAACCGCCATCCGGTTTATCTATTTCAACACGTCTGACGGGTGACGGTCGGTATTGTCCTGTTTCCAGTTCGATAACCACCCGCTTCCATTCGCCGGATTTTGCCCAAGCGAGGAACTCATCAATGGTCATCCCATCAATGCCAGCGCCCCCCTTATTGGCTCGAACTTGTTTCCATGCGGCTTGTAAATTATCTCGCCGCAACACGTGTTCGAATAGCCATGTAGGCCGGAATAAGGCTACCCAAGCGTAGCGCGTGGTAGCGTTTCCGGCAGATTGCGCGAGGTTTGCCGGAAACGCCATCTCGCGCTATGCGCCTCGAATGGTCTTATTCCGGCCTACAGCGCGGAATTCAACCTCCAATCGAGCAGCTGCCCGACTTGGAGGATTACTTTAAAAGAGAAGGTAATCAATAGTGAAAGTAGCTCATTCATTACATGGTGGTGTGCATCAATGGTAACTGCCATTAGTATGCATAAGCCTAACCCTACGCTCAAGCGGGACTGCGCAAAAGCGCGCAGCCCCTTAGCTCCACGTTATACGTACGGATGACATGGAACAAATTTTACGTAATCTAGCCGATCCATCATGGTGGTTCACAGGGGTGTTTTTTTGCGTTATTGGGCTGTTGCTTGCCGCGATTGTAAAATACGTGCCTCTGGGTTTAAGAAAGCTATATCGGAATAGAAAGGCAATCAAGTTACGCAAAATTAAATCATTGAGGACATGTCAATCGGTAATAAATTATGAAATAGCAAAATCGAATTCATATTTCATTTTGTTTGTCTTGGTTGTGTGTTTGTTTTTGTTTTGGTTTGTATCTGGGCCGCTTAATCAAATTGCGAAATCCAGCATAATTGCTGCACTTATATTAAGTTCACCAATTTATGTTTTTGAATTCTTGTGGCTAATTCAAGATAAGTTCACAACGGACTTAATTACACGTAGCCGCAAATTACGTATAACGAATAAGGTTAGATTGTGCGAGCGATAACGCGGTAATGTGCGTAACATCATCAATGTAGGGTGCGGTGAGGTACGAACCGCACGGGGAGACGCCATGGTGTTTGAGCCCTCATGGTGCGGTTCGCTGTGCTCACCGCACCCTACCCTATTGGGCAAAAGTTAAATCCTGCCGGTCTCTGAACTCTCCAAGGCACGCACGGCACGCCCTACGCAGGCCTTCCACGCTTGCTAAGATGACGACGTCTCACGGACACTTGTGTATAACGACGAGCGCAGAGCGTGGGAACCATAAGAGGACGTTATTTTTTGCGAAATCCTAAGCGGGGCTTTAGAAACCCGCATATCATCAACCACCAATAAGATAAGGAATGTCCCGGCTTGCCAAAAAAACGTGAACCCTCGCTACTGCTGGAGCTTAAACCATCCCAACGATTAAAACAGTTGCTGATTGTCATGCATGCGCTGGCCTTGGGCGCAAGCATCGCCAATGCGTTACCGATTACTGTTAAATTGCTTCTGCTAACCGGCATCTGCATCCATTTTCGTTTTATGATTAAACGCTTGAAAAACGAGCAATATAAAATCAAACATACCGAAGCATTGGGTTGGGAAATAGCCGGCGGCAATGACTTTAAACCGGTTCAAGTCCTGAACTCAACAGTCATTACCGTGTTCGCGATATTTTTGCATTTTACCGACAATACCCGTAAGCAGTCGGTGCTGATAATAAACGACGCGTTAAACGAGGATGATTATCGTCGTCTTATCGTCAGGCTGAAAACGGCCGGTAAAAAATAAATATAACTATTCAGCCACAGGTTGGTACAGATGCACACTGATTAAAGAGTGAGACAAAAGGCGAAAGGCGCAAGGCTAAGAGCGGGCGTATTGAAGCTTCGCCTTTAGCCTTTAGCCTTGCGCCTTATCTGTTGAATCTGTGGCTGAATAGTTACAAATAAACTAAATTTTCCGGAAGATTGGAATTGATTTTTCAGACGCACGCCTTGTTTTAAGCCCCCAAGCCAACAGGTATTCAATCCTGCGGTTTCCGTTGCTCAAGCGGCTAAAAAGTATTTCAAACAGCTTCTTATAAAACAAATAGCCTTTAGCGGGATGAGCGTCCAGATACTCGCCAAGTTTATCCCCATTTATTTCCACCAAACAGCCGTCGGTAACGGCTATAACGGAAGCGGTTCGCACTGAGGACTCATGCAGACAAGTATCGCCAAAAAGATCGCCTTTACCTAAATCGCCGACGCCTGTTTTTATGTGCCGGCGTTCTTCCAGTTCCACATGCACAGATACCCGTAATTGGCCGCTTTCGACAAAGAACAATGATTTGCCGACATCGCCTTCCTTAACAATGACTTCATCGGCATAGAAATTCCAACGTTTCCAAGCGAAAAACGCTGGGTCATTGATTATTTGTTTGATTAAATTTTCCACGGCCGTAATCTCTGACTACACAGTAATTATTCAACAAAATACACAATAGCTAAACAACAGCAATCACTCGCACTCCAGCCCATCAACCCGCTGAAAACCTCGAGGTAATGCCGATCCTCTGTTCGCGCGGTTGCCGGAATAATGCTCAATATCCGTGCCTTTCAGCGTTAGCTGCCGTTTACCGGCGATAATTTTCAACTGGCCGTTTTCAGGTAGCGCCGTCGCTGCAACCACATAATCTTTTCCTGCACTTAAATCAGCGGTCGGGATTTGAATCAACTTATTACCTTTGCCTTTCGCCAAAGCAGGCAGTTCGGCTACCGGAAAAATCAGCAAGCGGCCTTGCAGAGTCACCACCGCCAGCGAATCGGCTTCGCTACGTATCGGCGCAGGCTTTAATACCTTGGCGCCCTCAGGCAACGTAAGCAGCAGTTTACCGGCTTTATTTTTGCTCAACAATTCTTTTAATTGAACCCGGAAGCCATAACCGAAATGACTGGCAACAACATACCAATCATCGGCTTGACCGGCAAGAAGATGCAGGAATAACGAACCCGGCGGTGGATTAAGACGTCCGGTCAACGGTTCGCCCTGAGTCCTGGCCGACGGCAAATCATGCGTGGAAGTGCTGTAAGCCCGTCCGGTCGAATCGAGAATATAAACCGGCTGCGTGGTCCGGCATTTGACCGCATCCAGAAAGCTGTCACCGGAACGATAGTTCAGGCTTGCAACATCAATATCATGACCTTTCGCCGCCCTGATCCAACCTTTTTCCGACAGGATAACGGTTAACGGTTCGTTGGTTATTAATGCCGTTGTTTCCAAAGCCTGCGCCGCATCCCTGGCGACAATCGGCGAACGGCGGTCGTCGCCGTATTTCTCTGCGTCGCGCTCAAGCTCTTTCCTGATCAGGCGATTCAGCAAGCGCGGCGAACCCAAGGTTTTTTCCAGCGCGGCGCGTTCTAGTTCCAGTTCATCCTGCTCGCCGCGAATTTTCATCTCTTCGAGCTTGGCTAGATGTCTTAACTTTAACTCCAGTATCGCTTCGGCCTGAATATCGGTGATGCCGAAGCGTTCCATCAACACCGGCTTGGGATGATCTTCATTGCGAATAATCGCAATAACCTCATCGATATTCAGGTAGGCAATCAGCAAACCATCCAAAATATGCAAGCGCGCCAACACCTTGTCCAGCCGGTATTGTAGGCGTTTGCGCACGGTCTCGGTACGAAACGACAGCCATTCGACCAGGATGTCCCTGAGTCCTTTAACCTTGGGCCGTCCATCCAGGCCTATCATGTTCATATTGACGCGATAGCTTTTTTCCAGATCGGTGGTAGCAAACAGATGCGACATCACTTCATCGACATCGATCCGCTTTGAGCGCGGAATCACCAGCAAACGGGTCGGATTTTCATGATCCGATTCATCGCGCAAGTCTTCAATCATCGGCAGCTTTTTCGCCAGCATTTGCGCGGCTATCTGCTCCATCAATTTAGCGCCGGAAACTTGGTGCGGCAGCGCGGTAATCACAATATTGCCGTCTTCTTGCTCGTATTTGGCGCGCATTTTGATCGAGCCGCCGCCACTGATATACATTTTTTGTATCTCATCGGCCGAAGTGATGATTTCCGCCTCGGTTGGGTAATCGGGACCTTTAATATGAGTAAACAGCGTTTCCAGCGTACTGTCCGGATCATCCAATAACTGGATGCAGGCATAGGCAACTTCGCGCAGATTATGCGGCGGTATATCGGTCGCCATGCCGACCGCGATACCCATGGTGCCGTTCAGCAATATATTCGGCAAACGGGCCGGCAACAGCACCGGTTCTTTTAAGGTAGCGTCGAAATTATCCGCCCAGTCAACCGTGCCCTGCCCCAATTCGCTTAATAAAGTTTGTGCATAAGCGGTCAAGCGCGATTCGGTATAGCGCATCGCCGCAAAAGACTTCGGATCGTCCGGCGAGCCCCAGTTACCCTGCCCGTCAACCAGCGGATAACGGTAGGAAAAATCCTGCGCCATCAATACCATCGCTTCGTAACAGGCGGAATCGCCATGCGGATGATATTTACCCAATACATCGCCGACGGTTCTGGCCGATTTTTTAAACTTGGCCGTCGCGGTTAAACCCAGTTCGGACATTGCATAAACAATGCGCCGTTGTACCGGTTTCAAGCCGTCGGCAATATTCGGTAAAGCCCTGTCCAAAATCACGTACATGGAATAATCCAAGTAGGCTTTTTCGGTAAAATCCTTTAACGGCAGTTGTTCGAAATTTCCCTGCATGATCATAAATTACAGCTCATCTTTTAATAAATCCACATCTAAGTACCTGAACATAAGTTTCCAGTTAAGATTCAAAACCGGAGTGCAGGCTCCGCCTGCTTTGCAAGCAGAGCTTGCACTCCAAAATACCGGAAAATTTTAACTCGATTACTTAAGGCCCGATTTTTCTCCGGGATTGCTATTATCATAAAAAATAGCAGGAGACCGTAGCCCGGCTTGACCGGTTAAAAAACCCGATCCGGGCTTCGGTTGGTGTTTGTTTATCAGCCTGTTACGCATATTGCTGTAAATAATCTTCATGTTACAGCCGGGATATTCCCAGCAACCGTAAGGCGATAAATTTTAATGAAGGTATGCGGCGGACAACGCTTTCCTGCCCGCCACATTGATGAATCTAACTATTTAATCTTAACCAATTCTTTGCCTTCGCTGGAAAAACGGCATTTGCCTACAGCAAAGTTATCGCAATCTTTTGATTCATCAATCTTTGCGCCGTTCGGAGTCAGTTGAATTTTCAGCTCGCAGAAGCTGGCTTCGCTTTCGGAATGTTTTTTCAGCAGCAATTCGTCCTTACCTGAGCTTTTTGCTTTGCCGGTAATATCCGCCGAACAATGCTCGCTGCCTGAGGTAGAGTCGTAATCCACTTCGGCGCTGACAGTATATTCATCGTCGAATTTAATGACTTTTAAGTGGCGAACATAGTCGCCGTCGCGCAATATATAATGATCGGTGGCGGCGAAAGCATGACCCGAAGTTAACAGCGCAATAGCCAAAAATAAACTTTTTTTCATGATGTTACCTCTTTAATTTGATTTAAATTTGATCAACATGGTAACAGGCGGAAATTCATTGCTGCTCATGTCGTCGTTAGATGTACTTGGCACAACTCGGAATTATTGTACCTTAGTGCAAGCCGTTACCAAAAGGCGATGCAATGAATTACCCAATGCAAACAATAAGTCGATATTTTGTTTATATGCGACAATTGCGCCGTTTCCACGCCGGAGCCTGGAAACAAGCTGAACACCATTGCGAACAGGTGCAAAATCCGCCGAATTGAGGTGTTGGCCTATAATACCGGGTTTGTATGGAATGATTGAGATTCGTGGCGCGATGCGTCTTAACTGCATATTCCCATGCAGCACATGGGAACGGGACATAAGATTTTTTAATGGCTAACAATTTAATTTTCTCTCCGCAAATTCCGCAAAAACAAGAGCAGATACTCGTCTGGACGGGCTTAACCGGCTGCGCCGATTCGTTGGCGTTGGCTTCAGCCATTAAAAATGAGGATCGCCTGTTTGTTATTGTCACCCCGGATAATCAGACCGCCTTACGGCTTGAGCATGAATTGTCGTTCTTCTTGCAGAATGAGCACCCCATTTTACATTTCCCCGACTGGGAAACCTTACCTTACGATGTGTTCTCGCCGCTACCGGAAATTATCTCCGAACGCTTAAAAACGCTGGCCTTGTTGCCGCAAGTGAAACGCGGCGCGCTGGTGGTTTCGGTAACTACGCTGATGCACCGCTTGGCGCCCCGAGAGCATGTCCTGGCCAACAGTTTTGCGGTAAAAGTCGGCGATGATTTCAATCTGGAGCTGAACCGGCTCAAGCTGGAAAGCGTCGGCTATCATTGCGTCTCGCAAGTCTACCAGCACGGCGAATTTGCAGTCAGGGGATCGATAGTCGATTTGTTTCCGATGGGCAGTAAAGCGCCGTATCGCATCGAATTATTCGACGAAGAAATCGAATCCATCCGCACCTTCGATCCTGAAACGCAACGGTCATTGGAAAAAATCGACCGGATCCAGCTGTTTCCGGCGCGGGAGTTTCCATTTACCGACGAGGCCATCAAGCATTTTCGCCAGGCATTCAGGGACACTTTCCCGGAAACTTCGCCTAAAAACCATTTTTACCTGGATGTCAGTAAAGGCATCACGCCCGGCGGCATTGAATATTATCTGCCGCTGTTTGTCGATCACATGGCGGCATTGTTCGATTACCTGCCAACGTCGGCGACTTTAGTCATATCGGACAGTTTCGACGCAACTGCGCAAGCTTTTTATGCCGAAGCCGAGGACAGGTTTCAGCAAAGAAAATACGATGTGGACAGGCCGTTGCTGAAGCCGGAGCTGTTATTTTTATCGGCGGATGAACTGGCGCAAAGAGCCGGGGCATTTGCCCGGATTATTCTTGCCGGCACGGTTGCTGAAGCGGACAAGCAAACCAACCTTGATTTTAATTGCCACTCGCTACCCAATATAACCATCGACAGCAAGCTGGAGCAGCCTGCCCAGGCATTGCAACAGTTTGTCAGCAGTTTTGCCGGCAAGATTTTGTTCGTCTCGGAATCGGCGGGCCGCCGGGAAGCCTTAATGGAGCGATTAAGGCAATATAAAATTGCCGTGAAGCAGGTTGAAAGCTGGGACAAGTTTATCCAGTCCGAAGTCTCGCCATCCCTCCTGGTTGCGCCAATGGATCACGGCCTATGGCTGGAAAATCCATCCATCGCGATCATCACCGAAAGCCTGCTGTCCGGCGAAAAAGTGCAGCAACGGCGCAGACGGCGTAAGTCCGGGGCGCATGAACTTGAAAATATCGTCAATAATCTTAATGAACTGACCATAGGTTCGCCGGTCGTGCATCAGGAGCATGGCGTGGGCCGCTATCTAGGCTTGCAGACTTTGGAAATTGGCGGCATCCCGTCGGAATTTCTGACCCTGGAATACGCCAACCACGACAAGCTTTATGTGCCGGTTTCGGCCTTGCATGTGATCGGCCGCTACACCGGCATGAGTCCGGAAAATGCGCCGCTGCATAAACTGGGCGGCGATCAATGGAGCAAAGCCAAGCAAAAAGCCATTAAGCGCATCCGCGATGTCGCCGCCGAATTGCTGGAGATTCATGCCAAAAGAGCGGTCAAACAAGGCCATGCCTTTGCAGTTGAAAATGTCGAGTATGCAGCTTTTGCCGATGCCTTCCCGTTTGAAGAAACGCCGGATCAACAGACCGCCATTGAAGCAATTCTGGAAGACATGGCCAGCCCCCACCCGATGGACCGGGTGATTTGCGGCGATGTCGGCTTCGGTAAAACCGAAGTGTCGATGCGGGCTGCATTCATCGCCGTACAAAACGGCAAGCAGGTCGCGGTATTGGTACCGACCACTTTATTGGCGCAACAGCATTACCAGAATTTTCGCGACCGTTTTGCCGATTGGCCGGTACGCGTCGAAGTATTGTCGCGCTTCGTCAGTCCCAAGCAGCAAAAAGAAATTACCGACGACCTGGAACAAGGCAAAGTCGATATAGTCATCGGCACGCATAAGTTATTGTCGAAAGAGATCAAATATAAAGCGCTGGGGCTGGTGGTGATCGATGAAGAGCACCGTTTCGGCGTGACCCAAAAAGAGCATTTCAAAAAGCTGCGCAACGAGCTGGACATGCTGACCCTGACCGCAACGCCTATCCCGCGCACCTTGAATATGGCGATGTCGGGCTTGAGGGATATTTCGATTATCGCCAGCCCGCCGCCCAATCGTCATGCGATCAAAACTTTTATCAGTGAGTGGATAGACGCCCAGGTCAGGGAAGCGTGTTTACGTGAAATCAAGCGCGGCGGACAGGTGTTCTTTTTGCATAACGATGTTAAATCGATGGAGAAAATGGCTAGGGAACTGGAAACGCTGGTGCCCGAAGCACGGATTGAAATTGCCCACGGGCAAATGCCCGAGCGCGAGCTGGAACGCATCATGCTGGATTTTTACCATCAGCGTTTTAACCTGTTGTTGTGCTCCACGATTATCGAAAGCGGCATCGATATACCCAGCGCCAATACCATTATCATCAACCGCGCCGATAAACTGGGACTGGCGCAATTGCATCAGTTGCGCGGCCGGGTTGGCCGTTCGCACCATCGGGCTTATGCGTATTTTATCGTGCCGCCGAAATCCTTATTGAGCAAGGATGCCGTTAAACGGCTCGAAGCGGTCGAAGCCTCCGGCGATTTGGGCGCAGGTTTTATGTTGTCGTCACATGACATGGAAATTCGCGGTGCAGGCGAATTGCTCGGCGACGACCAAAGCGGCCAAATCCAGGAAATCGGCTTTACCCTGTATACCGAATTGCTGGAACGCGCAGTCGATGCGCTAAAATCCGGCAAACAACCGGAACTCGATGCGCCGATGGACCGAGGACCGGAAGTCGATTTGCAAACCGCGGCGCTGATTCCGGAAGATTATCTGCCCGATATTCATGGCCGCTTGGTATTGTATAAACGCATCTCCAATACCGAAACCAAGGATGATTTACGCGAGTTGCAGGTGGAAATGATCGACCGTTTCGGCTTATTTCCGGAACCGGTAAAAACGTTGTTCAGCGTCACCGAATTAAAGCAACAAGCGGAAAAGATGGGCATCAAGAAAATAGAGGCTAACGCAGGCGGCGGCCGTATTATTTTTTCAGCAACGCCCAATATCAATACCGACCAGCTGATTTCGCTGATTCAAACCCAGGCACAGGTTTATAAATTCGACGGCGCGGATAAGTTAAGGTTTATCAGGCCGTTTGAAACGACCGAACAGAAGCTTGAGTTTATAACCGAGCTGCTGGATAAATTAACCCTGAAACCGGCGGTTAAAAAATGACGATGCTTAAAATGATGGTTTACAGCCTGGCGGCAATGCTGTTTTGCAGCCCGGCTTTAGCCGAGAGCGGCGCTTATCAAATAGAAGTGATCGTCTTTTCGCAGGCCATGCCTAATACCGAGGCGTTTGAACAGACCGTCAGCAAAATACAATGGCCCTCCGGTTTGACCGAGCTGTCGGCTTATAAAAAACCGGATAGTACAACGCTGGATGACAGTTATGCCGCATTATCGAAAGACTCGACTTACCGGCCCATGCTGCATATTGCCTGGATTCAACCGGCTGGCAGCGGCCCTGTCCGTATTCAGGGTGCGGACGGTAAGTTGAACGGCTACCTGCAAGTACAGCATGAGCAAAACTTACAGATGACAGTTGATTTGGAGTTTAGCGCTAGCCGGAACGATAATTCCGGCGGGGCGATAATTTATCGATTAAACGAAAAGCGGCCTATTAAATTAAACGAGGTTTATTATTTCGATCACCCAAAGTTTGGCGTTATCGCAAAAACAAGTCCTGTTAATTAAGATCGTAACTATTCAGCACATAGAAAAATGGAACTCGGCAATTGCTCCTGCATTGCTCTACCTCCTGCATCCATGCAGTCGACGGATGACACAGATAGTACGGATTTACACGGATTTTTAGTCCGAGCCCGGTTTGTTTTGCGTTTTTAAATCCGTGATTATCCGTTTAATCCGTGTTCTATTGAGCATACGCTGAGTAGTTACTTAAGATCTAACTTAAAAACATCGCATCGCCATAACTGAAGAACCGGTAAGATTGATCGATAGCATGGCGGTAAGCATTCATAATAGACTCGTAACCGGCAAATGCCGAAACCAGCATCAGTAAAGTGGATTCCGGCAAGTGGAAGTTAGTCAGCATCGCGTCAACCGATCTGAACTGATAGCCGGGAGTAATAAATAACTCGGTATCACCGAAACCGGCTTCAAGTTGACCGCTTTTGGATGCCGACTCCAACGCCCTGACCGCCGTCGTGCCTATCGCAATAACCCGCCCGCCCCTGGCCCTGGCTTGCCGGACGGCCGCTACCGTTTCAGCCGACACGGCAAAATATTCTTTATGCATTAAATGCTCGGATAAATCTTCCACCCTGACCGGCTGAAAAGTACCGCTGCCGACATGCAACGTCACAAAAGCAGTTTGCACGCCCTTGGCTTTAAGCCTCTCCATCATCGCCTGATCGAAATGCAGCCCCGCCGTGGGTGCGGCAACGGCTCCCGACTCCCTGGCAAAAACCGTTTGATAACGGGTCAGGTCGGATTCGTCATCTTCACGGGTAATATAAGGCGGCAGCGGAATATGGCCGATCTGCTCCAATAGCGCGAGCAAGCTGTTATCGCCCTTAAACTCCAGTTGAAACAGGTCATCCGCCCTGCCCAACACTTCGCAGCAATGGCCTTGATCCAATTCTATCAAGGTACCCGCTTTCGACGCTTTGCTGGCTCTGACGTGAGCAATAGCGCGGTGATCGTCCAGAATGCGTTCGATAAGAATCTCGACCTTGCCGCCGCTTTGCTTTTTGCCGAACAGCCTGGCCGGAATCACTTTGGTATTATTAAAAATCAGCAGATCGCGCTCATCGATCAAATCGATCAAATCGGTAAATTGCCGGTCGACTATCCGACCGTCATTACGATCCATGCATAACAAACGGCTTGCATCGCGCTCTGCCAATGGTTTTTGCGCAATTAGCGCTTCGGGTAACAGGTAATTAAAATCGCTTTTTTTCATAGCGGGCGATATTATCAGGTTAGGCTTTTAAATACACCTTAAAAAAAGCTGGCCTTTTTGGCAAACCTTGCCTATAATGTCGTTTCTTTGCCGGGGTGGCGGAACTGGTAGACGCGCCGGATTCAAAATCCGGTGATGGTGACATCGTGCCGGTTCGATTCCGGCCCTCGGTACCAAACATTGGTTCAGAGCCGTGCAAAGAACTATGAAAACCCGCAAGCCGCAAGGCTTCGCGGGTTTTTTATTGTCCGATGAAGTGCAATGGAATCCGCTGACATCCAGCTATTCCTGACGGTATATATGACAGTACACTCTTAACCGTCCAAAAAAATACCGTCATGCCTCTATCGGATACCGCTATAAAGAACTCCAAACCTACGCCTAACAAAGCTTTCAAAATGCCTGAGCAATAGCGCATGAATTTACTGACTATGATCCGGCGCAGGCCGTAGCCGCGCAGATCCCGCCGCAAAAGGTAAAACACCGGGCAGCATTAACAGAACCTCAAGACGTGGCGCAACTACTCCGCGACATATTCCACTATCAAGGTACTTTTGTGGTGCAATGCGCGGTCTACAACCGGGCACAATATCTTGATGAGCGCCGGCGCATGATGCAATCCCGGGCGGATTATCCGGAAGGCTTAAAGGCCGGTGGTTTGGTAGTTCCGTTTAGAAACACCGGGTGACTCATTGAAGTAAAAAAGCAAATCAATGCAACCTATTTTGAGCTAATCGACCCAAACCTGATACATATACACCTACAGACAGCCTTGATCTGAAATTTTTCCAAACAAACCTAAAAAACCTATAATATCCATTCACTAATGTATTCATGAATTAATTCACCCAATGACACTTCACGCCGATCACATCCGTATGCAACTATCCGGAGGACCGAGGTCTGCAGCGCAACTGCGTGAAAAGCTAAGTATTAGTCAGCCGACAATGTCTCGTGCGTTGACTGAGCTTGGTGGTGAAATAGTACGGTTTGGCGCTGCACGATCCATTCACTACACACTACGCGACAACACTCGCAGATTACCGGATATCCCGATCTATCGGGTTAATGCAGAAGGTTCTATTCGGCAATTGGGAACGCTGATCTCAGTTCGGCCGGATGGGTTTATCATGCGGCAAGAGGATGGTACGACCCGTCACAGCGACGGACTTCCGTGGTGGTTGTTCGACATGCGCCCACAAGGATATTTGGGGAGGGCGTATGTTACTCGGCATGGCGCTGAACTGGGGCTACCGGATCGGCTTAAAGACTGGACGGATACCCACGCTTTGCGGGCGCTACTGGTGCATGGGCATGACATAGTAGGAAATATACTACTTGGCGAAAATGCAAGGGATCGTTTTCTCGCTACCCCTATGCCTGAGCCGATTTCATTAAGCCAGAAGACAGAGGCATATGCCCGGTTGGCGCTTGAAGCGGCTCGTGGCGAGACACCTGGATCATCAGCCGGTGGCGAACAGCCAAAATTTACCGCTTATGCCATGACACCGGATGGAGATCGTCATGTTATTGTGAAATTTAGCGAACTGGAAGATGGCCCAGTCAGCGAGCGCTGGCGTGATCTGCTGCTTGCCGAACACCTTGCGCTTGAAACGTTGCGCGAGGGCGGCATTCCTGCTGCCAAAACACAAATAATTGACCACGATGGTCAGCGCTTTCTTGAAGTCGAGCGTTTTGACCGGATCGGCAGCCTTGGACGGCGTGCGTTGCATTCTTTGTCCGCGCTTGATGCTGAGTTTGCGGGATTAGGAACAGGCGGTTGGCCGGTTATTACGCACATCCTTGCCGATGATCGTCAAATTCATCCGGAAGCAGCGGAAGGCGCTAATATTCTATGGGCATTTGGCACGCTAATCGGCAACTCTGATATGCATAACGGAAACTTATCATTTATAGCGGAACATGGTCGGCCTTATAGCATTGCACCAGCCTATGATATGACCCCAATGGCCTTCGCTCCCAGCACTGGCGGCGGACTTCCCGATACCTTATCCGTAGCGAACATTCATGGCAGCGTACCTAACGAAACTTGGCGTTGCGCAGAAGTTTTATCGCGTACGTTCTTAGCTCGGGTTATGAAAACAAGCGGGTTTAGCCGCCGATTTGAACCGTGCATAGCTGCGCTGGAACAGCGCATAGAATCCGCCAGCGCTAAAATCGAACGACTGGAATGACACCGATGCCGAAGCGGCTTGACTAACGGACTTTTAAAACACGCTCTTAGGCATCGATTCAGTTCAAATTGTCTCGTTGCAACAGCGTATTTTCAGGTCTTGCTTTGCGAGCGCCTGAGCATGGATTTTGCGCATTTTCAGGCTAAACCGGCTTCTTTTTTGGCTTCCAGACTGATTGTTTCCATGTGTAATTCGCCGGCATCGCCACTCTCTTCGCCTTCAATCAGGGCGGTGCGTAAAAATTGCAGCGTTGAATTCGCTTCTCTTTCTTCAAGCAAGCGTAAGGAGTCACGCATAATTTCACTCACGCTTGCATAACGTCCACTCTTGAGCAAATGTTCCAGTGCTCGCCGAGGTTAACAGTTTGGGTTCGTGCTTGCGCCATGTTGTTCTCCTGATCGGTTTTTTGATGAAAGTGTAAGAGATATTCTTACACTTAATAAAGCAAACCGCTTTTTTGCGAATCTCGTACCGCTCATCGGTTTCTCTACCGGACGGTATCAAGTGAACTGAGAGAGCTGGTTTATGTAATCAGTTGCGAAGGGGCGTTTCATTTTGTTATATCGGAAAAAATCGCCTCGCAGTTACGACAGTTAAATACTTCAGTGGTCTGTAGAACCGTACAATTAATTAAATGGCGCGTCATACCAACAAAGCAGACAGTAAATTCTAGGTTCTGTTGACGTTTCATCTCAACCATAAAAGTACCGAGGAAAACGACAGCATTCCCATGTAATTAATAGCCTTTTTCTCATATCGCGTAGCAATTCTGCGATAGTGCTTGAGCTTGCCGAACATGCATTCGACGGCATGCCGCTCCTTATAATGCCAATAATCACACTCAATTTCTTCTTTCCGGTTGGATTTTGGTGGGATAACGGCTTTGATTCCCCGACTTTCTAACCACTCCCGCAACTTGTTTGTGTCGTAGGCCTTGTCTGCCAAGACGGCAGAGGCATTAACGTTTTCCAACAAGGGTATCGCTTGCCTGCATTCAGCGTCCTGCCCGCCTGTCAGGATGAATTTGATCGGCATGCCCAAGGCATCACAAATCGCGTGAATCTTACAACCAAACCCACCTTTGGAACGCCCCAGCGCTTCATTATCGGCGAAGCTGTTTGCCGCCCCAGCCGCGCAGGCATGCGCTCTAATGACCGAGCCATCCATAGAAACATCCTGTAAATCAGCATCTTCAGAAAAATGACAGAGGATTTTCTCCCATACGCCATTGACGCACCAACGAGAAAAACGCTTGAAGACGCTATTCCATTTACCATACGTTGGCGGCAGTACACGCCACTGCGCCCCTGTACGTAATATCCACAAAGAGGCACTAACAAACTGCCTACAGATATCCGGTAGACCTACATGAACTCCAGGCAATTTCTTTAAGCTTGCCAAAATACGAGCCCACTCTTCATCGCTTAATTTTATCCGGTTCATTCCATGCAAAACGCTCTATTCTACCTGATTGGTAAAACGTCAACAGAACCTAGGAGATAAATTGTAGTTAACGGCCAATTGCTGCCTATCGCGACTGACTGCTTTGTGGCGATGAATTTGGCAGCGTGACCGCTGCAATGCCATTGTTAGCAGAGATTATTTTTTTCATCCACTCTACCAGCCAGGCCGTTTATATACGCTACCTTTAGAAATTTAATATATACTCTGAATCTCTTCGCGTAGCTCTGTAACCTCATTCAATTGAGTGCGTAGAGCAACCGCACTATCCGATTTATTGTCCGCTTGAACTCGTATTTCTTGGATGGCTTCGTCGATATTCGAGATAGACTGATCAAAGCCAACAACCAGTAGTTTCTCGAAGTGCGCGTCGATGCTGTTGCGCACGGCGTCGCTGTATTCTTTATAGTTCTTACGAATGTCCCGCTTTATTCTAAGGATCTCTTTGGCATGCTCGGACTGTTGATAGTCATCATACATCTGCATGCCAACCGCAAAAACTGCCATGGCAGGTCCTAAAAATTTCGCGCCTTTACCAATTTTGTCAGCGATTTTTATTGCTCCCCAAGATTCAAACTTATAACTAAAGAAGCCGCCGATCTCTTTGACAGCAGTGTGTAGCGTACTGCCTGAAACGGATTTTAGTCCCTCTTTAGATGCATCGCCAACAGCACTTTTCGCTAGGAAAGAAAACCCCTTCTCTGCGGATTTCATCATGCTCTGGCTGAGAGCACTGTTAAGCTTCAAGGGATCTTCTTTAGAAATACGGCCAACTTCCCCTTGCTCGATCTCAGGATCTAATTTTTTCGCGGCGTCTAGAGCTTCATTAATCTTTAAACTGGCAGGCGTGTTCGCTAGCTCGACTAGCTCCGCCTCAAGATCTGAAATGCATTCGTCTAAAGCGGTTTGAAGTTCTTTCAGGGCAGAGCTAATCAAACCTTCACATTCGTAAGTTGCGCTTTCCTGAGTTTTATCAAACTCTTCTTGATCTCCACCCAAAACATCAGCTAGTCGATTGCCTTGTTCAATAATTTGGCTGTTCAATACATCCAGGTTCGCACTAACCTTTTTGACAATATCGCGTCTGTTAGCCTGAAAAACACGCTTGTTTTGATTCAGTAAATTAACCAGCCCTTTCTGTAGTGGGTCGGAAATGGTTAGCTCGTCAATTTTTGATTCCAACTTGGTTTGAAGTTGTTGAAGCGGAGTAGTAAGCCTAGCATACAGCCCTCGTTGAGCGACGAAATCGTCTATGGTTTTAGTAAATCCTTCTTGATTGGAGAGAGCCATCAATTCCTGACGTTCATCCTCACCATCCTCATCCTGAGCGAAGAAAAATGACTCAGCATCGGTGAAAACGATGGGGAAGTCTTCTGGGATTTTTGGCTCGAGCACGTCAGCAATTCCAGCGATCTTGGTCTCTTTGTTGGCCGAGTCACTTTCGCATTTGTTGATGACGATCATCATCTCCTTTGCGCGGCCTTGATTGAAACACAAGTTGCGGAAGGCCGCGCCCACGACGTCATCAAACAGCTCATTGGTGATCACGTAAACAATAAGGTCTGCTTTGGCTATAGCTTCCAGAGCTTTGGCGTCGTGCTGTTCGCACTCACCGGCAAGGATTCCTGGTGTATCCCAAATACTTAGCGACTGATACTGATATTGGGTGACTGCGTTCGTTGTTACGCCTGCGCCAATTTTAATGCTCTCGATGCCAGTAAGCATCTTGATAAGCGACGATTTGCCAGCGCTGTACTGGCCGGCGAAAACAAGATTCAAAGGTGCAACGTCAGTGTTGATCTCTGTGTCCGATCTTTTAAAGTTGCTGGCACCCCATAGCTCGCTAGAGCGTTTGTAAAGGTTTTCGACTTTTTCTTTGAGAATGTTGTAACCGATTTCGCTCATGACTCTTCCTTAAATAGTGACGGGGGTGATTTCGCAGGAACAAAGCGCCGCCACCATTTTTATTCTACGATGGTCTTTGCCAATAATTTTTCTGATATTTTGTTTCTGGGCGAAAACAAAGACTTTGTCTTGCTCGGAAACCTCGACCCTGTCTACGAGTCCCTTGTAAAGATGAGAGATTTTTTTATCCAAGCTGGTGTTATATACCGCATGAATTGTCTCTCCCATGGCTTTGCTCATGATCCTGAGAAGGTCAGTGTTGCGGAAATAGTCTGAAATCAAGAAATAGCAGGCATATCCGGGGAGCCGAACTATCTTTATAAGTTTAGGCAAAGAAAAATGCTGCTTTGTAATAATATAAGCTACACGATTCAATATCCGTGAATTAATTTCATGTTTGAGAGCATAAAGCTGATTTTCAGTAATAACTAACTCATTTACAAATGAGCTCAGTGACTGGCAAAGAAGAGATAGATTTTGCTCAGTCGGTAAAATGATTGCTCGATGTAGGTTTATCTCAAACCATTCTTCAAGATTGGCCTTGATTTTACGTTTGCTTTTTTCGATATCCTCAAGCATAGCTTGGCGTTGTTTAGACTTGGCTTCTTTGAGTTTTTTGGCTCGACTGTCAGAGAAAATTGAAAAGATTGATAAAACTATCCCGATACCTGCTGCTGTCCAACCTATTGGGTTCCAAGAATTAAAGAAAGCAATGGTACTTAAAACACCCGCTAAGGCTGAGCCCCAGCCGTTTATGCGTTTGAAGTCGAACTCGTTGAAGCTCTTACCGTTGTGGGCGACTTCGAAAGACAGAGTGATGTCCAAGCCCTCATTCATCTCTCGATTGAAATCTTGGAGCTCTTCTACCATCTGCTCAGCCAAAGTCTGTGTAGATTGCTCTATTTTCTTGGTAATTTTGAAGCTTTTGTAATGACGCTCCCATGCCGCAACAGCATTATTGTCCTCAATATGGTCGTCCACAAAGTCTGCAATAGAGTCGATTAGTGGCTTAAAGGCAGCATCGACTTCCTTGGAAAGCAGCCGTGGTGCATCACGTAGGGTTTTGATTTTCCATAGAGCGAGACGAGTGAGGCTGCTCTCATACTGCGGCAGGAGATTGGCAAGCCGATCTCGTTGGCTGAGGATCAGCAAGCTCTGTTCATCGGTATGATGAAGACTTGAATCGAGAAATGTTTGGACGCGTCGAATAGGTCCGTTGCTTTCAACTTCACCGATGAGCGCATTCAGAACGTTATCGATTCGGCTTAGCTCATGTAATTGCGAATTTTCTTCCCCCAAAACCGTGGTTGCCATGAATGCGGCCTGGGCATGGATTGGGATGATTCGGACTGTACTCGGGTTGATGCCTACACGGCTGGCAAGGCTCTTCAACCGCTCAGTATGAGCCTGAATATCCTCTTCTTTGAAAATATACTTTTCTGGATTCCTCAGTGCTCGCCGCCGGTTGCCTTCATTTTCTAGATCCTTCTTTATATTCAAAACGAAGATCAGTGGCTTGTTTAGGCTGTGTACATACTCAAGCTCAACAAAGGTCGATTCCTGAATGCTATCACTATTGAGCATGAATAGAACAACGTCAGACTGCTCAAGGATTTCGTGCGCGACCTGAGTGTCTTCCTTGCCGTTATAGGCTCCGAAGCCGGGGGTATCGATGATTCTCAGGCTGTTCCATTCGTACTCTTTAACATCGCGCGTTGTTCTTTGCGCCCCTTTACCAATGGTCTGGCCATCCCCTCGCGTAATGGCCTCACGAATAGTGCTTTTACCTGCCATTGTGCGGCCGAAGAGCATTACGTTGAAGCATTCAAGGCTTCGTTTCTGCTTGTCTAGATTGGTGTTTCGTTTTAAGAGTAACTTTCTGTAGTCACCCTTAAGATCCTGCAGCATATTGGTCAGGCCATCGTTCAACATTTTGTCTTCGGATAGTGTCTGGCTGCCGTGCTGAATTACGCCCTGCAGTTTTTTGCTTAGCGCCTCAATGATGGTGTCGCATTGCTCAAAATGACTTTGAACAGCCTTGCATTCCTCTTTTGCAATTCGCCTACAGGTCTCAAGCGAGATCAAGTAATCGTTCTGTGATTTCATATCTATATTCCGCGACGCGTCTTTATTTCAGCCAGTTGAGATTCGATTTTAATATACTTAAGTCGCTAGTCCATCAACTAACTATTTTGTTGCTCGACACCATCGCGAAATATTGGAGCTCTAACGAAGCCTAGATGTTGTACATCCTAACGTTACGGTATCATCCCAAATCACCATATCTTATGCAATAAACTCTGCAAATCTTTCCGTGACCCTAACCGAATATTCTTCTTTGTCGGAGAATATACGTTTCATTTATTCTTGACGCCAGTCAACTGTGCGTTATTAGCTAGTCAATCAAATTAATGCTCTAAAATACAGGCTTGGGTCGATAGTGCCACTTTGCCAATGACCGGTATCGGGAAGCTTAAATCTATATCCGAATGTCGCTTTCAGGTCGTTAACTGTCGATCAATGGCAATTAATGAACGACCGCTTTCAAATGCGGCCAATCAAGCTTGAACCGCCAATATCATCTACATCCAAACCCAAAGCGATTGGTTGCATTTGACCGCAGCACCGGACTTGTATCCGCACAAGGCGACCAGCTAAGCATATAACCCCCAATACTGCTTTCCGACCAACTCCAAACACAACCGCAGCTCTTGTTCCAACGCCCTATCGACACACAAAAACGGGCTATGCTCGCGCAATTGCTCAATAGTCTTTTTCAAAGCCGGACTTAAAGCCCGGTAGGGGGCGCACCGCGCCCCATTCCGGAGCCCAATCATACTGGATATTTTTATTATCGAAATGAATTATCCGTTGGAATGCTTTAAAAATACTCCGATTTTTTTGGTATTTGTAAATGGGCCGCGATGCGCCCCCTACTTGGCTCCGTTCCGGCGGCTTAGCCGAGCGTTAGTCATGGTAAAGCAAAGTAGTGGTATCATTAAGCAAACAACTTAATTGGGCAATTCGGAGTGTCATTTATATTATGCAAGTTGCTACCGGAACCGTTGTCAACGGAAAAATTGTGCTGGAAGGGGTCTCTCTTGCCGAAGGTGCCGTGGTAACCGTCGTTACGCGCGGGGCTGACGAAAGCTTTTTACTTACCGAGGCCCAAGAAAACGAACTACTCGCGGCTACGGCTGAAATTGAACGTGGTGAATATGTAAGCCTGGAAGAGTTGTTGCGGTCCCTTCCGGCTCATAATTGAGTATGGCGCTTCGGGTAAGAATCGCCCTACGAGCAGCAAACCAAGTTCGGAAGGCATCTGAGTGGTGGTCGGCAAACCACCCCAACGCTCCAAACGCCATCGCCACCGACTTTGGCGAGGCAGTGGCTTTGTTAGCCGAACAACCCGGCATCGGCGCCAAATATGAAGGCTCGCGCACCGTTGGCGTACGCCGCCTTTTTCTCAGTCGCGTTGGGTACTTCATCTACTACAAGGCAGAGGACGGTTTCCTTCATGTACTTGCGTTTTGGCACGCAAGCCGGGAGCATCAGCCTCATCTATAATCTGGCCTAACACAACGGTCAAAGGGACCAGCTAACCATATAAACCCCAATACTGCTTTCCAACCAACTCCAAACACAACCGCAGCTCTTGCTCTAACGCCCTATCGGCACTCAAAAACGGGCTATGCTCGCGTAATTGCTCAACAGTCTTGCGCAAGGCCGGACTTAAAGCATCCACATTACCCCGCAACTCAACACCCTGAACCACTGCAAGCAACACCGCCACCGCAACCTGCTCGGTCAACTCCAAAATACGGATGCAATCCCTGGCGGCAATCGTGCCCATGCTGACTTTATCCTGGTTATGGCATTCGGTAGAACGGGAAAACACGCTGGCGGGCATGGTCAATTTAAGCGCTTCCGCTGTCCAGGCGGATACGGCTATTTGCAAGGCTTTAAAGCCATGGCTCAATAAAGCTTGCTCGCCGGTCGCGCCGGACAGGTTGGCGGGCAGGCCGTTATTGAATTTCGGGTCCATCAACTGCGCCATTTGCCGGTCCATTAAATCGGCCAGATTGGCTACGGCGGTTTTAAGCGAATCCATAGCAAACGCAATATGGCCGCCGTAAAAATGGCCGCCATGCAAAACGTGTTCGCCTTCGGCATCAATGATCGGGTTGTCGTTGGCGCTGTTTAATTCGTTTTCGATAAACTGCCGCAACCAGGGCAATGAATCTTCCAGCACGCCGATGATATGCGGCGCGCAACGCAATGAATACCGGTCCTGCAAGCGGGTATCATGGCGCGGCGCACTGCGCCGCAACTGCAAATCCGCCCGTATCCGCTCGGCGACGCGATTCTGGCCGGGGTGCGGTTTGACCGAAAACAGTTTTTCGTCAAAATGGTAGGCGTTGCCTTTTAAGGCCACCGAAGCCAAGCTGGTGATGCGCGTGCTTAGCCGGGATAAATACTCGGCGCGTTGATAAGCCAAGCAGGCGATGCCGGTCATCGCGGCAGTGCCGTTCATAATCGCCAAGCCTTCTTTGGGTTTTAAGGTCAGCGCTTCGATATTAAGCTCGGCAAAAACCGTTTGCGTGGTTTGACGCCGACCTTGATAAAACACTTCCCGCTCCCCGGCCAGCACAGCCGCGACATAGGATAACGGCGTTAAATCGCCGCTGGCCCCAACCGAGCCTTCCTGCGGAATCAACGGCAAAATGTCCCGTTTTAATAACTCAGCCAGCTGTTTCAACAATTTGTAACGGACGCCCGAATAACCGCGCGCCAGACTGGTCAAGCGCACCGCCAGTATGGCCCGCGTTTGTTGGGCATCGAAATAATTACCCAGTCCGCAACCGTGGAAGGTATAGAGCTGCTTGGGCAGTTGCTCGACCAGATGAAGCGGAATGGAGACTGTGCAGGACTCGCCGTAACCGGTGGTTACGCCGTAGACAAAGCCCTCTTCCTTTAACAAGGCGTCGATAAAACGGGCGCCTTTGTTGATGCGCTCAATAAATTTAGGCTGCCTGCTCAACTCAACCGGCGCTTGTTGATTGGCTATTTGACAAATAGCCTCAATGGTCAACGGCTGACCATCGAAAACCACGGTATTTTTACTTTTCATTCACTCGCCAAAAATCATAAAAATTAAACCACTGTAACGGTTCCATTAAACAATAATGCTCCAGCCGCTCGGCATAACGCTGAATTGTTTGCCCTAGGGCTTGGTCGCGTTTTTTTCTGGGAAACATCAATAGGTCGCTGAAATGTTCAAAATAGATCGCTTGCTTGCCGTTTTGCTTCAAGCAAAACAGTGTGTAAACCGGGCATTTAAGCAACGAGGCCAGGATAAACGGGCCTTGCGGAAACAAGGCATCGCCGCCTAAAAAATTGGCCCGGCTCACGCGCGGATTCGGACTGACCGAGGTTCTGTCGGCGGTAATAATGACCAATTCGCCGTTATCGATTTTATCGCTCAGCAACATGGCCGTGGCCGCGTTAATGTCGGTCACCTGGATCAGGTTTAAACCGCTGTTCTTGTTGGTTTGCCTTAACAAGCGATTGAATTTTTCCGCGTGTTTGGTGTGTACCAGCACGTTAATACGAGGGGCATCATCCAAATCCGCAATCACGCGGCAAACTTCAAGATTGCCTAGATGCGAGCCCAGCAGGATTGCTCCCCTGCCCGTCGCCTTGACCTGAGCCAGCAATGCGTCGCGCCCTTGATAGCTTATGTCGTCACGCGACAACGCACCGGACCAAGCCGCCAATTTATCGATAATGGCGTTGGCAAAGCTGATGAAGTGCCGGTAGCTGTCCGGAAGATTTCCGCTTAATTTCGATTCCGGCAACAGTGCCGCAACGCGCTGTAGATAGGCTTGACTGGCCGCCCTGCCCGGCTTGTTCGCCAACCAGTAATAACTGACGACCGGATATAAAAACCACTGCAACACGGTACGCCCGAACAGCAGGTAAACGCGCAGCAAAAAACGCATGCCCCAAATCATGCTCCATTCGCCCATATTCGACCAATGCGAAGATCGACTCATAACCGACGCCTGCTAAGCAGTTGCGGAATGCGTAAAAGCATGCCGAAAAACAGTTTGGCATGGGTTTTCGAGATCATCGCGTTATCCCGCCATAATTTAAAATGCGACACGCCGTCGTAAGGATATTGCACTGCGGTCGGTATATTGACGACATTAACGCCTTGCCAGTACAAGCGCACCAAAATATCGATGTCAAAATCCATGCCCCCGGCTATGCCTGTAACGCGGGATAACTTCGCGACCGCGTCCAGCGGATACAAGCGAAAACCGCACATGCTGTCTTCAATCGCAAACGACAAGGTGTTGATCCAGACCCATAGATTGGCAATGGTTCGACCGTAAACCCGGCTCTTCGGCGCGGTGCTGTCAAACAGCGGCCGGCCTAAAATCAACGCTTCAGGATGTTGCCTGCCTGCTTCAAGAAACGCCGGAATATCGTTGACATCGTGCTGCCCGTCGGCATCGATCTGGAGCGCATGGCTAAATCCCAATGCTTGCGCCGCTTTAAAACCGTCCAGCACGGCAGCGCCTTTGCCGCCGTTTTCCGGACGGTTGATTAGCGTAAGCCAATCCGGTTCCCGTTCGGCGCAGTCTGCCAGAACTTGGGAGCAATGCGCCGAGCTGCCGTCGTTAACAAGTAAAGCCGGAATGCCGAAGTTTTTTAATTTGGCAAGCACATGGGGGATTGCGGCTTCGTGGTTGTACACAGGGATGACGATACAGGGTTTTATCCGTAATACTGTTGACTTAAGGACAGCGCCCCCTTCTCCCTTGAGGGAGAAGGCTGGGATGAGGGGAGATTCAAATAAGCTTTCTTCCTTATTTTGATTTCCCCTCACCCAACCCTCTCGGCAATTGCTCCTGCATTGCTCTACCTCCTGCATCCCTGCAAGTCGTCCCTCTGGAGAGGGCTTTGTTTTGATTACGTCAACAGTATTAGGGGTCATTCATTACCCTCGTAAACCATGCGCCCTAAGCTATGCGTACCGCGCTCCGAGCTGAAATTAAAATACAGTTTTCCCGGCTCTGCCTTCCAATCGAGAACCAGCGTTAATTCATCGCCGGGCCGTATGACTTGGGTAAATTTAACAGCTTCCATATGCGAAAACGGCTTATCGATACCAAAAAACAGTTTGCCGAAATGCTCCGCCCAAGCCAATTGCACTACGCCCGGCAAGATCGGGTAATCGGCAAAATGATCGGGGAAATAAAGCAAATCTTCCGGCACCCTAAGATCAAGCCGGACGCAGTCGGCAGACGTTTCAAGATTGATTGCCTGCGGGAATTTCCGGCTATCGAAATCCAACAGTTTTTTTAACAACTGCTGTTCGATTTTGCCTTGGTTCGTTAACGGCATCGAGTTTACAAACAGCCATTTTCTCGGCAACACCACGGACTCGAACCATGACGCCAGCGTTCTGCGTAACTGCTTAATGAACCTGCCTCGGCCTTGGGCTTGTAATTGCTCTGTTCCCTGTTGGCTTAATACCATGGCTACCGCGACTACATCCCTGCTTTTATTGATCACCAATGCATGAGCATCGTCTATCCACGGCTCGTTTATCAGGCGTTGTTCCAGTTCGGCCAAAGACAGGCGTTTTTCTTCGATTTTAACGATACGGTCGGAGCGGCCATGCAGCATAAAGCAGCCATCGTCGAACAGGGTGATTTGATCGTCCAGTTGAAATCCCTTACCAGCCCCCGGTAACCTTGACTTAATGGTAGCGGCTCCTTCTCCCTGAGGGACAAATCCGCCGGGAGCGGATTTGCACTCGCCCGTAGGGTGCCGGACAGGAGAGTCCGGCATGATTAGGTTGGGATGAGGGGATTCAAATAAGCTCTTTTCCTTATTGTGATTTCCCCTCACCCAACCCTCTCCCTCTGGAGAGGGCTTTGTATTCTCAATTGACCGGTTTTCCAAATAAGGCGAATGCAAAAACCACTTCCCATCAATACAACTCAACGCCATACCGGGAAATAACGTCCAAGCCTGATCTTGCTGCCGCCAGGCAATGCCGCCGGTTTCCGAGCTGCCGTAGACTTCAATCACCGCCTGCCCGCAACCGCTCAATATCTGCTGGGCAGCACTCTCCGGTAACGCGCCGCCGGAACTAAAAATCGCCTTTAAACACCTGATACCGTCCCAAGGCGACTGCCGATCCAAGCGCTTTAAATGCGCCGGGCTGGCAATCCAGTAAGCCGGTCCGTGCTGAATCGCATTAATCAGCGTTTCAGGGTTGATATAAGCCTGGCTATGAAAGCATCGCCCCGCCGACAGCGGCCATAGCACGCGAAACAGCAAACCATAAATATGTTGGTGACTAACCGTTGCCAACGCCGCTGCATCGCCCAGTAATTCGCCCCATTGCTTTTCCAACGTGGCGATTTCAAGCTGAAACTGGTTCAAACATTTGGCTATCGGTTTGGCCTGCCCTGTAGAGCCTGAGGTAAAAATAACCAGCTGCCGGTCCAAAGGGTTTAACGGCGATAAAGGCCGGCTGGAACTAACCGGCGCGTCTAAACAAAAATCGAAATCCTCGCCGCTGTGCCAATCGCCCAGCAACTGGCAGTCCGGCGATAATTGCTCAGCAGTGCCGGGACAATTATTACCCGGTATCAGGATTTGTTTACCGGCGTGCAATAACGCAAACAACAGCACGGCAAACGGATAGGCGTCTTCGGTGTATAAAGCGTAATGCCGGTACGGTTGCGCTTGCAGTTTTTCGGCCCAGTATTTAACCGTGTTTGCAAACTGCCCGGCCGAATAATACTGCCCGGCATGATAGGCCATTGGCGTATCGACCGGCCTTTGGCCGATTAAACAGTGGGATAGCGGCAACAATTTATCTGACATGCTTTTGGGTTCTGATTCTGACCAGGTATTCGCCGGCGAACAAAATGCCCATCAGCATATAGGCGATCAGGCCGTTATATAAACTCCAGACTTCCAGGCTGCACCAAAAGGCGGTTACCGAGGCCAGAGTACCGTTGATAATAAAAAAACCGCACCAGACTTGCGTCACGCGACGGGTATAAATAACGCCTTCCGGCGGTAAATCTGGGTGTTGCAAGCGCGCCAGTCGCTCAATCAGACTGGGCGGCGAGAATAAGCTCCAACCGAAAATCAGCAGCATCAGGACATTGACCAGGATAGGGTAAAACAGCAACGCATCCAGTTGATTGATCCATATCGCGAAGAGGCAATAACCGATGCCGCCAACCAATAATGGCGTACTCCAATGTTTAAGCGAATAACTGGCCGCCAGCCTGATCAGCAGCAATACGATCAATAAGGCGGCTATTTTCCAGGGTTCGAAATATTCCCTGCCGAAAAAAACCGCCAAGGGATATAGCAGGGTCGACAAACCCATTATGCCGTTTACGAATAAGCGCATATTTCACTCGTTCCCACGCGCCACGCTCGTCGTTATACACAAGTATCTGCGAGACATCGTCGTTCTGGCAGGGATGCCGGAACCCAGGCACAGGGAGGTGAAACTGCCAGCTAGAACTTCGCGTTGATCAAGCACGTGCAATATCCGAGTTACCTTCCATGGCACTGGATACCGGCATCCATGCCGGTATGACGACTCTGACTCTGAAACACACTTGTGTATAACGACGAGCGTGGAGAAGAAGTCCGATAAACCAAACAACCTCACGTCAATCATTAACCATCTTATAAACCGCCTCGACCACATCGCCAATGGTGCGAGCGGTTTTAAAATCCTCGGCTTTAATCGCTTTGCCGGTCATTTCTTTCAGCTTGACAATCATATCCACCGCATCGATGCTGTCGAAATCCAGGTCTTCGTACAGCTTCGCTTCCAGCGTAATAGCCTGTTCGTCCATTTCAAACATCTCGACCATAATTTCCCTGATGACCGTTAAAATCTCTTCGCGCTCTTTTATCATCATCGCCTCAACCGCGCGCCGCTTGAATGTAATCGGCCAGCGTTGAAACCGAGGCAAAAATCTTCACCACGTCTTCTTTTTCGGCATCGATCTTTACGTTGTATTTTTTGCGGATAGCCAAACCCAATTCCAGGGCATCGATCGAATCCAGCCCCAAACCGTCGTTAAACAACGGCGCCTGACTGTCTATATCCGCGACGCCGATGTCTTCCAGGTCCAGCGTATCGATAATAAGTTGTTTTAATTCATTTTCCATCGTGCTTATGAAGCTCTCTTTGTTGAGTGAAATAATCTTGCTGATAGTGTGTAAAGCGGCGCACTGCGACCGATCTTGGGCTGATCTGTGCAAACCGGTCCAATGAAATGTCGTCGCCGACATGCATCGTCAAATGAAAGCGGCGCTCGGGTATTTGATACCAGCGCTCGGCTTTGGTTAAGGTGCTGGGCGTGCAGCTCAGCGTTACCGGCGTCACAATCGCATTCGCCTGCAAGGCAATGGCCGCCGCGCCGCGCTGGAAACGATACGGTTGGCCCGGTATCGACCGGGTCCCCTCGGGAAAAATAATCATCGACCCGCCTGAGCGCAGCCAGGACACGCATTCGGCTATCATTTGCTCGGGATCGCCGTTGCCGATGTAGCCTGCGTTGAGTATCGGGCCGCGCATGAACGGGTTATGGAACAATCCGGCTTTGACGATACAACTGGCCTGTTTGATCCGGCTGATCAAAAACACAATATCGACCAGCGTCGGATGATTGGCGACGATCAACTGGCCCGGCCGGTTAAGCTTGTCCAGCCCGGCGATGTCGTAAGTCATCACGCCAAGCCGATGCATCAAACCGATGAAGAAATAAAAACTGTAATGCACCGTTTTCTGGCCGCGGCTAACCTTTTGCAATGAATTGCCCGGCAACAAAGACAACACCGGAAACACCAAGATCCACAACAATAAACCGCCGACGCCAAAACTAAAAAAACTGAATCCTGTTGCCAACAGACGCCAACCATAGCTTAATTTTTCCGCTATTTTTTGTGCCATTCCCAGCTATGTCTGTGATTGCCCAGCGCCAACGATTGTTCATCGGCAACAAGGAATTTTATAAAAGAAAATATCTGCAACGCATGTTCGCCATCGTCGCGCTGCGCGGATGATCGGTTAAGTTGCAAACGTAAGCCGGTCCCGGTTAAAGAAATTTTTAACGCCAATGCGCAAATCGCAGGCGCATTCAATGCAAACGGCAACGACGGATAAAAATCCGATAGCGGTTCATCATATAAAACGATCAGCACCTCATCGGCATGGCGTTCCTGCAACAGCCCCAATGCTTCGATAAAGGCCGGAGCAATACCGTCCTGGCCCGGCGCGATCACGGTAATTTCCTGATGGTTGGCATAAACGATGGAAAACAATCCTGATATGGCGTTATGAACGGACAGGCTAAAGGCTGTCGGCGAAACTTCCTCGCCTTTTTGCATACTTTGCAGCATCTCTAATGATTTATTCACTTCGCCGTGAGAGGAACTAAAAATAATGGGTAAGGACTTATCGCTATCGATACAAGCTTCCGCGGCGTTAAAAACCGCTCGGGCTAATGGACTTAATCTGCGTTGAAATACTTTCGGTACTGTCGCCGGTATGGCGGCTTTTTCGGTTTGGATAAAGCTATGATGCTCATGCCACTGCTGCCAATCCTTTTGACAACTTATGCCGGGCGCCCAAGCATTCCATTTTTTTACTATGAAATCGGTTGTCATTATATCAATCCGGTAGAACGTTTACACTTGACGGACAATAAATAAAAAATAAAGGTAACTATTCAGCCACAGATTAAACAGATAAGGCTAAAGGCGAAGCTTCAATACGGCCCGCTCTTAGCCTTTTGCCTTATAGTTACCAATAAAATCCTTTTAGATTCATATACTCTGAGTGGTCAAATTTTCAGTTTTTTACAATTTACCGTAGGGTGGATAAGCGCAGCGCATCCACCATAACAATCTCGGTATTGGTGGATGCGCTGCGCTTATCCACCCTACAAATTAGTAACTTCCACGGTAATAAACCGAAAACCTAACCATTTAAAGTATATAAGGATTTATTCTCTGGCAGCGGCTGCCGATGATATATCAACCCGATCATCCGGGTAGCGATATCGCTCCCAAAACCGGGGCGTTGCTTTTAAACATCGCCGATACCGGCATACCGGGCTCAAGCGCCAGACTTTGTACGCTTTGCGCTGTAAGCGTTGCGATCAGCGTTTCGCCGCCGGGCAACAAAACAATCACTTCCGCATTCACCTCGTCTTGCTGGATGCGCATCACGGTGCCGGACAAACGGTTGCGTGCTGAATATAGATTAAGCGCCGAATCGACGGTTAACGTAATATCGGCGCTGTTGATCAACAACACCGCATCGCTGCCGACCTGTAAATCCAGGTCGTTGAGCGAGGCTAGGGTTATCGTAGCAATAATCTGCTCGCCGCCTTTCAATTTCACGCTTACCTCGGCATTCAGCGCACCGGCTTGAATCGCCGCAATGCTGCCGAAAACCTGGTTGCGGGCGCTGGTTTTAACGACCAGTCGCTGCAACAGCAACACCGTATCCGGGTCGTCGGCGAGACCGCGGTTGAGTTGCTCAAGAAACTGTTGATGCTGTTGCTCCAAGCGGGTAAACAGCGCCAGCAAAGCGCGTCCCGCCTCGGTCAAACACGTCCCGCCGCCTTTGCTGCCACCTGTGGCGGTAGAAACTAAGGTTTTCGGCGACCCGTTGTTGGCCCTTTCGATGATTTGCCAAGCCCCCTTGTAACTCAAGCCCACCTGCTTGGCCGCCTGGTTGATCGAGCCGCTTTGATCTATCGCCCTGAGCAAAGCGACCATGCGGCCGTCCAGTCCGGCCAGCCGCAATTCGCCATTGACCCAGGCTGTTGAAATATTGTTGAGGTTTGAGCTGCCCGTCATAAATGATTGAGTTGCAAAAATTGAGTTAAACACTGTTTCACAATACGAAACGGCCTATTTCTGTTTTCGTTGTTTACTTAAGTACATAACGAACTAAAATGAACCCGCTTTCATTCGGCTGAAAACGACCAAATTCTACTCCTTTCATACTGAAAAACCGTTCAACTATGAAAGATGCGGGGAGTATCAGCCGAGGAGCGCCGTGAACCCATCCCTGGGGGCTTGACGGCAGCATCCTTGCTGCCGACATCCTCGCCTGACACGCCCCGCTCTTTTTCAAAATTAGACGGTTTTTAGATCAGATAGGAGTAGATAACCCATAAACATCAAGTGCGAGTCATGTACGCGATTATAGGCCATTCATAACTATTGATCATGCAAAACCGATTCCACATGAGCCAACCGACCGGCAGGTAAAACCATGCGTACCCCCGTTTTAATATTAACAATGACGGCTTTGTCCCAAGCGGCACTGGCCGACGAAGACGTTTTTCAATTGGGCGTTATCGAAGTCAACGGCAAAGCCGACCAGGAAAAATTTTCCGACAAGAAAACGATCACTTCCGAGGACATAACCCGCAATAACCGCAACGATGTCGCGTCGGCCCTAAACCTGTTGCCCGGCGTATCGGTGCAGAATCTGGGCGCGCGCAATGAGCGCTTGATTTACATCCGCGGTTTCAACTCCCGGCAAGTGCCGTTGTTCATGGACGGCATCCCGGTCTATGTGCCTTACGACGGCAATGTCGATTTAAACCGCTTTAGCACCTTCGATATTGGCCAGATCGACGTCAGCAAAGGCAACGCCTCGGTGCTGTACGGGCCTAATACCTTGGGCGGCAGCGTCAACCTGGTCAGTAAACGCCCGACCCGGAAGCTGGAAGCCAAGCTGACCACCGGCATGGGCATGGATTCCGAATTCGACGCCAATTATTACCAAACCGCGTTGAACTTAGGTTCGAATCAAGGTTGGGGCTATATCCAAGGCGGTTTATCGTATTTAGACCGGCAGTCCTGGCGGCTGTCCGAGGATTTTTCGCCAACGGCAACCGAGGACGGCGGCATTCGCGAAAACTCCGGCAACACCGATTACAAAGGCAGTCTTAAACTGGGCCTGACGCCCAACGACAGCGACGAATACGCGGTGGGCTATAACATCCAAAAAGGCCGCAAGGATACAGCGCCCTATGCCGGCGACGATAAAACCGCGAGCATCCGCTATTGGCGCTGGCCTTATTGGGACAAGGAAAGCGTGTTCCTTCTGTCGCGCACGCAATTCGCCGAAGATCATACGATCAAACTGCGCGCCTATCACGACACCTTTAAAAACAGCCTAAAGTCGTTCGACGACGCCACCTATAGCTCGATGTCGAAAGCTTACGCCTTCGATAGCCGCTACGACGATTATTCGTTCGGCGCCGGTTTTGAATACGGCACGACATGGATAAACAATCATGAAATCAAGCTGGGATTCAACTACAAACAGGATGTACACCGGGAAATCGGCGACATCGACCAGCCGTGGCAGCGTTTTGCCGACGAATACTATTCCTATGCGCTCGAAGACAGCTATAGGCCAACCGACGCGCTACGGTTTGTGGTCGGCGCCGGATACGACCGGCAAAAACGCTTGCAGGCCCAGGATTTGATCAATAACCGCCTCGTCTCATTTCCGCTGGGACAAACCAAGGACGCCTATAACATTCAGGGCAGCGCGTTCTACGAACTGTTCGAGGATTTCACGCTACATGCCAGCCTGGCGCACAAAACCCGGTTTCCGACCATCAAGGACCGCTATTCCTATCGTTTCGGCAGCGCCTTGCCGAGTCCCGACCTGCAAGCGGAAAAAGCCCTGAACTACGAATGGGGCCTGGACGGCAAGGCGTTCGGCTTGCTCGATTACGGCTCGGCGCTATTTTTCAGCCAAATCGACAACACGATAGAGACCGTGACGCTAGCCAACAACAGTTGCAGCCGTCCGCCGTGTTTTCAATTGCAGAACATCGGCGAACAGGAAAATCTGGGCATAGAGCTGTACGCGACCGCCAACATCAACGAGCAATGGCGTCTGCATTTCAACTACACCTGGCTGGATCGCAACAACATTACTTTTCCTGGAATCAAGCCGCTCGATACCATCAAGCACAAGGTGTTCGCCTATATCGAGTACCAGCCCTTCCGCTATCTGCGCTTGCTGGCCAGCGCGGAATACAACGCGGACCGCTTCAGCAATACGCCCGGCACGCAAACAGCCTATGAAACCGTTCCCGAATTCGTGACCGGAAATCTCAAAGCCACGTTGCCGGTGCATGAAAACTTCAGCGCGGAATTCGGCGTCAATAATGTCGCCGACCAAAACTATGCCTATTCGACCGGCTTTCCGGAACCGGGCCGCAACTATTTTGCCAACCTCACCCTGCACTATTGAGCCAAGGAGCCAAGCCGATGAAATTTCGTCATTTATTGTTATTAATCACGGCGCTGAGCGCTTTCGACGCGGCCGCCAAGGAAGCCTTGACCGTGTTGACCGCTTATCCCGAACCCGTTGTCGCGCATTTCGAAACCGCATTCGAGCGCGATAACCCCGACATCGACCTCCAAATACTATGGCGCCAACACGATGCCCTGGCGTATTTGCGCAAGCCCGCGCAAGGCGGCGTCGACGTCTATTGGGCGGCATCGTTGCGTAATTTTCTGCAATTGAAGCAGGAAGGCGCCTGGCAAAAGCTCGCCGTCAACCGGAACGGATTGGCGGACAATCTCGGCGCGCTGCCGCTGGCCGATCCGGACGGCTATTACTGTGCGACCGAAATGGCCGGTTTCGGCTTCGGGGTCAATCCCGCTTATCTGCAAAAACAGGGACTGCCTCTACCGAAATCCTGGCTGGACTTGGCCGATTCGCGCTACAGCGGTCATATCGCCATGCCAACGCCGTCCAAGCGGGGCAATTTTGCGCCGCTGATGATAGACAGCGTGTTGCAGCAATACGGCTGGGAAGCCGGCTGGGCCTTGTTGGCGGAAATTGCCGCCAACGCGCAATTGCTTAGCCCCGGCCCGGCCTTCATTACCGACAGCATCGGCACCGGCGAACGCGGCATTGTGCCGGCCATCGATTTTTTCGTCGCCTCGGCGCAAGCGAACGGCGCGCCGCTACAAATGATTTATCCGGAATCCGTGGCCTATTCCCCGGCGCACATAGCGATTACCGCATCGACCCAACATGCGAAAGCGTCCCAGCGTTTCGTCGATTTCGTGCTGTCGGAAGCCGGTCAAAAGCAGTTGTTTCATCCGGATATTCGTAAGCTGCCGGTACGCGCTGCGGTTTATGCCCATAAGCCCGCCGGTTATTTCGACCCGTTCGCAGCAGCCGAAAAGCATCCGCCCGTTTACGACCGTGCCGCGACATTGCAGCGGGTGGGACTGACCAAGGCGCTGTTCGAACTGCTGTTGGTCGAACCTCATGACAACGCGCAACGGCTCTGGCGGCAATTACGCGAACAGGAAACGCAAGGCCGCGCTAAAACGGACGGGAAGATCGCGGAAATCAGGCGCTTACTGACAACGCCGCCAATTGACGCCAACGCGGCCGGCGATAGCAAAACGCAACACATCTTCATGAAGCGCAGCCATGAAGACGATGCCGACGCCGAACAACAGGCGCAACAATTGGAACGGGTCTGGCGCGCTGAAATCGAGGAGAGATACCGAAAAGCCGAACAATTGCTGGAGCATTGAGAATGCGCGTCTATAAACAATTGTCGTATGTCGTGCTGGGGGCGGTTATACAGACTGCGCAAGCGGAAAGCGCATGGACGAATCGCGACGCCGGCCGTGAAGCATACGCAAGCATTTATCAAGGCGTCGACCGGCAGCAACTCGAGCAAGCGCAACAAGGGCGCAACCTGTTCCGGCAAAGCTGGGTGATTGCACCGGCCAAGGATGTCGAGATCGCAGGGCTCGGCCCGCTTTACAACCAACTGTCCTGCCTGTCCTGCCATCCCAAAAACGGGCGCGGACAACCGCCGGCAACGCCGCAACAAGCGATGCGCTCGATGCTGATCCGGTTGAGCCTGCCTGGGCAAGATCCGCACGGTGGCCCGTTGCCGCATCCGGTTTACGGAGGCCAGTTAAACGAACAGGGTATTCCCGGCGTGCCCGGCGAAGGACAGGTTAGCGTCGATTACCGCGAGCATACAGTCACGCTGGCGGACGGCGAAACCGTCGCGTTGAGAACGCCTTCGTACCGCTTCGCCGAAATGCAATACGGGCCGTTGCCTGACGACATCCAATTCTCCCCGCGTGTCGGGCCGCCGGTGTTCGGCTTAGGCTTACTGGAAGCCGTCGATGAGCAAACCATCCTGCAACTGGCCGAAAAAGGCAAACAACAAGGCGTTCACGGCCATCCGAATATGGTTTGGGACAATGAACGGCAACGCGCCGTGATCGGCCGCTTCGGGCTCAAGGCCAATGTCGCGACCTTAAAACAACAAATTGCCGGCGCATTTATCGGCGACATGGGCATTACCTCGTCATTGCATCCCGAGGAAAATTGCACTGCCGCCCAAACCGTCTGCAAACAGACGCCGTCCGCCCGGCAACCGGAATTGGACGATGCCCAGCTCAAGTCCGTGCTGCTTTACCTGCGTCTGCTGCAAGTTCCGGCCCGGCGCAATTTAGGCGACCCGGCCGTGCGCCAAGGCGAACGGCTATTCGACGCGCTCGGTTGCACGGCCTGTCATACGCCGGCGTTGACGACCGGGGAATTTCCGGAACTGCCGCTGTTATCCAAACAGACCATCCATCCTTATACCGATTTACTGGTGCATGACATGGGCGAAGGACTGGAAGACGGGCGTCCCGATTTTCAAGCCGGAGGACGCGAATGGCGCACGCCGCCATTATGGGGAATCGGCCTGATCGAGCGCATCAACGAACACAGTTATTTCCTACACGACGGCCGCGCCCGTAATTTAACGGAAGCGGTGCTATGGCACGGCGGCGAAGCCTTGCCAAGCAGGCAGCGTTTTGCGGGCTTATCGGAGGATGAACGGCTGGCGGTTATCCGATTTTTGGAATCGCTGTAAGGCGCCATGAACGTGAACTTAAAACGGCAGTTGTCCACGAAAGGCACGAAAAAATATCAGCCGCTCCCACAGTTAAATTATCAGGATGTAGGCCGGAATAAGACCGCCCGGCGTAAGCAAGGGCGGGCGTTTCCGGCGAAACTGTGCGGCAAGCCGGAAAATCGGGTCAGAGGAGGCCGCAGCCTCCGTCTGCCCACAGAACCGTGCGTACGGGTCCGTACACGGCTCCTCATGCAAGACCTATCCATTGAGAAATATCAAACCAGTGTTCCAGCTTTCGGTCAGA
>Ga0208789_1000518_pt1 | contig 35122 bp, 29 predicted proteins | sample Methanotroph_Enr_FD_187368 | JGI IMG/M metagenome (GOLD analysis project Ga0208789, IMG submission 187368) | Enriched soil microbial communities from Old Woman Creek wetland in Ohio, USA - Methanotroph_Enrichment_5 (SPAdes) (version 2) | ecosystem: Environmental > Terrestrial > Soil > Wetlands...
CGGTGTTGAATAATGTCCGGTTGCGGCGCTGGGGTTTATGGTTACCTTCGGATTTTGCGACGAATTAAGTCGCCGGGTTCAACCGCCGGATGCGGAAAACCGCATGTCCGGTGGTGTGGGAGAGGTGACGGGCACAATCCCGTCACCCCGACCCGATCGGACCTAAAAACCCTCAGCCTGAGCAAAACCGGATCGGGAACCGGCACTATCGCCAGCTCGCCTACCGGCATCGATTGCGGAGCCACCTGTCGTTTCGATTTCGCTCCCGATACCGCCGTCACCCTGACCGCAACCCCGGCCACCGGCTCGACCTTCGGCGGCTGGTTCGGCGCCTGCACCGGCACCGCGCCCACCTGCATCGTCACCCTGAGCCAAGCCCAATCGGTCACCGCCGGCTTCTCGGCCCCGGCCGTCACCACCTACGCCTACGACGCCAACGGCAACCTGACCCAAATCACCGACCCGCTCGGCCGCATCCGCCAAGTCCAATACGACGCCCTGAACCAACCGGTCCGCCAGCTCGAACCGCATCCGAGCGTCATCGGCAGCACCCTGGGCCAGATCGACACCACCTACGACAACCTCGGACACATCACCGGCATTACCGATCCCCGGAACCTCAGCACCACTTACACCGTGGACAGCCTCGGCAATCTGAACCGGCAAACCAGTCCCGACACCGGCCCCACCGATGCCGTCCACGACGCAGCCGGCAACCTCACAACCCGCACCGACGCCCGCAGCAAAACCGCCGCCTACAGCTACGACAGCCTGGACCGACTCAGCAAGATCGTCTACGACGACCAGACCGTCAACTACACCTGGGACCGTTGCGCCAACGGCATCCACCGGCTGTGCAGCGTCAGCAACAACACCGGCAGCCTCAGTTATAGCTACGACAGCCACGGCCGCCTCACCGGCAAAAGCCAAAGCACCGGCGCAACCCCGCTGACCGTCAGCCACAGCTACAACGTCGCCGGGCATCGCACCCGCAGCCTCAGCCCCGGCGGACAAAGCCTCGACTACCAATGGACCGGCAACCGGATCACCGCCCTGAGCGTCAACGGCCAGCCCGTCATCGGCCAAATCACCTACGAACCGGACGGCCAAGTCAACGGCTGGGCCTGGGGTAACACCCAGCCGAACGAACGCTTTTACGACCTCGCCGGGCGTGCCGTGATCGTCAGCCTGGGTTTCGATGCCAAAAGCCAACTGCCCGACAGCCGCTATTACGGCTACGACGCCGCCGGACGGCTGACCGACGCGATCGATGACGTCGATCCCCAGCTCAACCAGCACCATGCCTACGACGAACTCGACCGCCTGACCGGCAGCCGGCGCGGCGAACCGGAACTCAGCCGCATCGATTACAGTTACGACCTGAGCGGCAACCGCACCGAAAAAATAAAGAATAGCACTACGCAAAACAGCTACAGCACCGATGCCAACAGCAACCGCCTGCAAAGCCAGGGCGGCGCGCAGACCGCCAGTTACAGCTACGACGCGGCCGGTAACCTGACCGGAGACGGCACCTTCAGCTACAGCTACAACGCGGCCGGACGGCGCATCGCCGCCACCTCAGCCGGGCAAACCGTCAGCTACGGCTACGACGGACTCGGCCAGAGAATAACCAAAACCGTAGCCGGTAACACCACCCAATATTTCTATGACGAGCAAGGCCACCTGACCGGCGAATACGACGGCTCAGGCCAACTGATTCAGGAAATCATCTGGTTGGGCGACTTGCCGGTGGCGATGCTGAAACCTTCGGCAACAACGGCAATACCGGACCTCTACTACATCCATGCCGATCATTTAGGTACGCCGCGAAAGATCACCCGGCCGAATGATAATCGGGTGGTCTGGAGCTGGGAGTCCGAAGCGTTCGGCAACAGCCTGCCGGATCAGAATCCGTCCGGCCTGGGCGACTTCGTCTTTAACCTGAGGTTTCCGGGGCAGTATTACGATGCGGAAACCGGGCTGTTTTATAATTACTTCAGGGATTACAATCCGGCTACGGGTCGATATATTGAAAGCGATCCGATTGGCTTGCGAGGTGGTATTAATACTTATGCGTATGTAGCTAATAACGCGTTGAAATATATTGACCCGCTTGGATTAGCGGTTGGTGATTATCCTCCTCAGCCGCCAGGGTATGACCCAAACACTTGGTCAACCGGTCAATGGGATAACGGAAAATGGAATTTAACCGATTCTGAAGGCAAAACCTATACAATACATCCCGAAGATGATGGACACTGGAGACATTGGGATATACGAGATTCCAATGGAAAAGATGGTGGGTCATGGCCGCCTAATTCTAAAAAACCTTGGCCTGGACAGAAGAAGCCAAAGGCTAATCAGTGTCCGAATGATCCAAGTGGTGATGCTACAGCTTGGGAACCTCCAATTCCAAGTCCGGATAATTCCACCCCGAATAATCCCAATGTGCCGTTTGTGCCACTGCCAGAAAGAGTGCCACTAATACGCCCATTTATCTTTCCCATGCCGGTACCAGCTATTCCGTAGAAGAGGAAATATATGGAAGAAAAACAATACCCTCAAATCAATGAAAAAATTAAGCAGCGGCGTTTGGAATTAGGACTTACTGATAGTGAAGTAGCACGCCAAACAAACATGACAATTTATGAATATGGTGATGTCGAATCACATGCAGATGAAATTTTCGTTGTAGTGCCTCTTTACCACGTAAAAAAACTCATAAACACATTAAAGACTGATTTTTTTGATTTATTTTCAATACCATGTGCTTTTTGCGAGGATGGCTTCACGCATTTTGATGAATATTGGTTGCGCCGTAATTCATTAGTGAAAAAAAAGCGTGAAATGTTGGGCTTATCTACAGATGAGCTTGGTGATAAGGTCGGTTTTTTTCAAACCGAAATCGAATTGGTCGAAACCTATGTTGCACATTTAGAGTCTTGGGTGATTGAAAACATCTTTCATCTAGCAAACCAGCTACAAATACCGCCACAAGTGTTATTAGATATTCATTGTCACAAATGTAAATCTTGACCTATGCCGAGTTTAAGAGCGGAACTTTTGCGTATTAAACGCGTAACGTGTGCTAAAACAATAGCTCGTAGCGTGCGGTGAGGCACGAACCGCACGACATATTGGAGGGGGTAATGCTCGTGTGAAAAAAATCAGGGTAACCCGTAGGATGCGGTGAACGCAGTGAACCGCATCATTCGAGGACGACGCGAACGGGTGCGGTTCGTGCCTCACCGCACCACACCCTACGGCCCTCTACGAGGCTTGTTCTTTGGTAATAACAAGCTTGCTAGCCGTCAATAGTTGGGTATTCAGGCTGCTTAGTGCTTTTACATGAGATTGCATTGAATCAATTATTGCTACAGTTAAAGCAAATTCTGCTGGAGTAGTGTATCCGGGAAATCTAATAATTCTAAGTAGCTCCTTAAGGTCGGTACCTTTGCCTAGATGAGCTAGAGCATCGCTAAGCTCGGTAATTTTTTTATCTAGGACCTCTACATGATTTTCGCAGTTCAACATGGTTATATCTCCTTTGGAAGAGTCGGCAATGGAAAATTTTCGACTGCGCAGACCTATAGACAGTCGAATGTATGCAAATTATGACCATTTCGATCACACTCCCGTTATGCTCAATCATGCAACTAATCCCAAAAGGTACGTACAGCGTATTACAGGAGCTATTGCTAAAAATAATTGTTTCATGTGCCATTAATTTAGTCGCTTATTTACCTATCGCAAATAACTTAAATTTTGATTAAAAATCAAACGTATAACACGTAACGCGCGCTATACAGCCCGCAGATGCAGTAAACACAGGGTGAACCGCATTAATCGACTAACTCTGTTATTCCTAAATAAGTTAATAATGATGAGCGAATATTTACAGCGACAAATTAATATCCTGCGTAAATCCATTGAAAATTATCGGGAGGGACTGCTTCAATTAAATACGTTTGTACTGCGAATTGAAGAAATTTCAGACGTTATAGATATTCAAGAATGGAAAGACGCTCTATTTTCAATGATTTTGGAAATAGAGAAAGTAAATGCTTTCAACTTATACACAAATACGGAACTTAGTGATGCAGACAAAAATATTATTTCTAAGGCTTTGCAAGCCGGGTAGGGGGCGCATCGCGCCCCTTTTCGATATCCAATCATGCAAAATATTGATGTCCGGAATGGGCTGCTCGTTGGGATGCTTTAGCCCGTATCATTCGAGAACGACAGGAACGGCGCGGTTCGTGCCTCACCCTATGGCTTTTATCATGCCATGTTTTAAGAGGATTTGTGTAGATACTTATGGGTAGGGGGCAAACAGCTTTATCGTTTGCTCACGCTGAACACCCCGGATGTTGAAGGGTGGGCGGAAAGCGTTGCCCCCATTTCTACGATAGCCAGAAGCGTATCGGCAAAATCGCCTACGACACTCCTTTAAATTCGTCTAACCAGTGTTTCCGTTTGCCTGTAGTGCCGGTATTTACTAAGGGTTACAAAAAATTGACGTCAAAAAATCTGCATCGCCAGCATGATGGCGTCTTCACGGCCGTTTTCCGCTTGATAATATCCTTTTCTGATGCCGATTTCGTTGAAGCCCATGTCTTGATAAAGGGCCAGGGCGACGGTGTTGGACGGCCTGACTTCCAGAAACATGGTTTCCGCACGGCCTCGGGCTGTTTCGATAAGATTTTCCAGCATCTTGCGGCCTATCCCTTGCCCTTGCTCGGCAGGCGCGACGCAAATATTTAAAACGTGTGCTTCGTCGACAGCCATGGCAAGAATGCTGTAGCCCAACACCTTTTCGTTTTCTGTACAAACCCAGCAATGATAGTCGGCTTTAAAGCAGTCCCGAAAGATGTCTTCTTCCCAAGGAAACTGATAACTTGCCCGTTCAATCGCCAAAACTTCCGGTAAATCGGAGCTTCGCATTCTTCTTAAGCGCATTAAGTCTTTTCTGCCCACTGAGTCGGGAAATAATTTGGCGTAGAATTCTCTATCGGCATCATAAACTACAAAGTCTCTTATCTTTTCTAACATCCTTCCCAACATGATCAACCTTTAATGTTTTTGTATGTTTGCAGCGCGAGTTTTAAATCCGCCCAGGCTTTACGCTTGTCCGGCAATGACCTTAACAGGTACGCGGGGTGATAGACTACAACAACCGGCGTATCATTTAAAGTGTGTGTTTTTCCTCTTAGCTTGCCTATCGGCTCATCGGTGTTCAGCAATGCCTGGGCGGCAACTCTTCCTAAAACCACGATGATTTTTGGCTTGAGCAGGGCCATTTGCCGTAGCAGGTAAGGTTTGCAGGTTTCAATTTCGATAGGTTTGGGGTCGCGATTAGCGGGAGGGCGGCATTTTACAATATTGGCGATAAAGACTTCTTCGCGATCAAAGCCGATGGCTCTTAGCATTTCCGTTAGCAGCTGGCCGGCTTTACCGACGAAAGGCAAGCCTTGCAGGTCTTCGTTTTGGCCGGGACCTTCACCGATAATCATCCAGTCGGCATTTTTATTGCCTGAACCGAAAACGGTCTGGGTGCGTGTTTTGCACAAGTCGCATTTAATGCATGGGGCGACTTCAGTTTGCAACGCTTCCCAGCTGTCGATGGGTTCCGGTTCAGGCGGGATGTTTTCAATGATGGCGCCGGCAGGCTCGAATGACGATTCAACTATGGCGGAAGCCTCGAATATCGGCGTTGGTTCTTGGTCGGCAGCAATTCTGGGCAGCCAGACATCAATGCCCATGGCTTCGAGGTATTGCAGGCGTGTTGCGTTATCCAAAACCGGCTCGACTTTACTTAGAGTTCCCACGCCGGAGAGATTGTGGAAGTATTCGATTTAAACAAAAGCATCCACCACGAAGGCACGAAGGACACGAAGTTTTCAATACACTGAGTTTAAACAATTATTTTTCCTTCGTGATCTTCGTATCTTCGTGGTGAATAGGTTTTAAGCTAATTTCGATAATACTTTCACAGTCTCCTGAGCGTGGGAACGATGAAACAGCTTAAACATCCCCTTTCTGAGGATGTTGGCGTTGATCGGGGCTTTGCAGTTTATTGACTGCGTTGATATAAGCTTTAGCCGAGGCGATAACAATATCGGTATCGGCGCCCAAGCCGTTCACAATCCGCCCGGCCTGTTCAAGACGGATAGTTACTTCGCCTTGCGCATCGGTGCCGTTGGTGATGTTGTTAACCGAATAAAGCTCTAGCGTGGCGTTGGTTTGCACCAGCTTTTCGATGGCTTTCAAGCTGGCATCGACCGCGCCGCCGCCGTCGGCATTGCCGGTGACTTCTTTATTCGCCACGCGCAAGGTAACGGTTGCGTTGGGTATTTCGCCGGTTTCCGAGCACACTTTCAAGGCTATCAGTTTGACATGCTCATCTACCGCCTCAAACCCGGCTTCCGAAATCAGCGTTTGCAAATCTTCATCGAAGATTTCGTGCTTTTTATCGGCCAATTGCTTAAAGCGGGCAAAAGCCTCGTTCAACTCTTCTTCGGAAGCGAACTCAAAGCCCAGTTCGGTGATGCGGCTCTTGAACGCATTTCTGCCTGAATGCTTGCCTAATACCATACGGTTAGCGGTCCAGCCGACATCTTCGGCACGCATGATTTCGTAAGTTTCGCGGCTTTTTAACACGCCGTCCTGATGAATCCCGGCCTCATGGGCAAAAGCATTGGCGCCGACGATGGCCTTGTTCGGCTGCACAGGAAAACCGGTAATTGACGATACCAATTTTGAACAGGTCAAAATTTCGCGGGTATCTATGCCGGTTTGACAAGTAAATACATCCTTACGAGTACGTACCGCCATGACCACTTCTTCCAGCGATGCGTTACCGGCGCGTTCGCCCAAACCGTTAATCGTACATTCAACCTGACGTGCGCCGTTCATGACCGCGGACAACGAATTGGCAACCGCAAGGCCCAAATCATTGTGGCAATGCACGGAGAAAATCGCCTTGTCCGAATTGGGGATGCGGCGGATCAGGTTCGCAATGGTTGCGCCGAATTGATCGGGAACGCTGTAACCTACGGTATCCGGAATGTTCAGCGTCGTAGCTCCGGCATCGATGACGGCTTCAAGAATCCGGCACAGAAAGTCTTCTTCCGAACGGCCTGCATCTTCCGGCGAAAATTCGACATTGTCGGTATATTGCCGTGCGCGTTTGACCGCCTTGACCGCATATTCGATGACCTGTTCCGGCTGCATCTGCAATTTCATTTGCATATGGATCGGCGAGGTCGCGATAAAAGTATGAATCCGCGATTGCTTAGCGCCTTTAAGCGCCTCGCCGGCACGATCTATATCTTTGTCCAGGGCTCGGGCCAGTCCGCAGACCACGCTGTCTTTTATAACATTAGCTACCGATTGCACGGCTTCAAAATCGCCGGGGCTGGCTGCGGGAAAACCGGCTTCGATGACATCGACTTTTAAACGTTCCAGGGCTTTGGCAATGCGGATTTTCTCATCGCGGGTCATTGACGCGCCGGGGCTTTGCTCGCCATCGCGCAAGGTAGTATCGAAAATTATTAACTTGTCTTTCATAAAAACTCCATTCATGGAGAACTATCAACGCTTAGGTTGATACATGGAAATAGGGATGTGTGTAACTAAATGGAAAAAAGATAGGCGCCCGTCAGGGCAGGCGTCTTAAAGGCAGGCATAACCATGCATACAAAGCTGTTTCGGCAGGCATTGCAGCGACAAGAGAATTTTGGAATGCATGGTTAATTTGAATAAACATGGTCGTGACTATACGCCAATGGCTGAGCCGCCTCAAGCGGATTTTACGCTTTGCGCCCCTGCAACCGGCGTCTGCGCATGACCAAAGTAAGCACCGGGCCTGAAATCGCGTAAGCTAAAAACAATAAAAATAACATCGTTTGCGGTTGCGCCATCACGAAAGCGATGCCCAGCATCGCGGCGATAGTGACAATAAAAGGCACTTTGCCTTTTAAATCGATTTTTTTGAAACTCCAATAACGGAAATTGCTGACCATCAACAAACCGGTGCTGACCGTTAAGGCAAGGGCAAAATATTTGAACAACTCAATGTCGTATTTATACTCCAGGCAAATCCAGATAAATCCTGCAAGAATTGCCGCCGCGGCAGGGCTGGGCAGTCCTTGGAAATAATTTTTATCGGCCGTTGCCAGTTGGGTATTAAAACGCGCCAAGCGTAATGCGCCACCCGCCGCATGAACAAACGCAGCAAATAGGCCCAATTTGCCGAGACTTGAAAACGCCCATGAATACATGACGAGGGCAGGGGCCGCGCCGAAGGAAACCATATCGGAAAGACTGTCGTATTGCGCGCCGAATTCGCTTTGGGTATTGGTCAATCTTGCGACCCGGCCATCCATGCCGTCCAGGATCATCGCTACAAAAATAGCTATTACAGCGGTTTCAAAACGTCCTCCCATGGCTGAGGTAATGGCGTAAAAACCGGAAAATAAAGCTCCCGTAGTAAATAAATTAGGCAATAAATAAATTCCACGGCGACGAGTTGAGCGTTTTTCTGGAAGCATATTTAAATCAATCCTTAAAGTTTTAGGAAGTCAGTAATAATTGTCGTGCCGGATTATACAATGAGCCTGCAAACTGCACCTAGCTTAATCAAAAAACGGGGAATTTATCCCAGGATGCCGCAGAGTAATAGAACGCGGATGACACGGATTAAACGGATAAACACGGATTTAAAAACGTAAAACAAACCGGGGGCGGATTAAAAATCCGTGTCATCGGAGTCCGTTTTTCAATCTTGTCGGCAGATGGCGCTTGTTGCTTTCCGATAAATATCGGAAACAACTATGCACAGACCCCATCGACTTGGGGTTTAGCCGGCAATTGCGCAATGGGCTGACGTTGAATGTCAGAGCGATAAACAATTTTATACGTAGTTGGCACAACTTGAGGATTATTCGGCATTAAAAGCATCATGCTAAGCCGTTGAGTCTGTTTGGAGCCGATCATGCTGAAAGTTCAACTTAAATACCCGTTAACAGGGCTTGCAACCATTGTGGCAGTGCGCTTGAACTTGCGCTTAGCGTTAAGTTTATTATGACGCCCGCCTTCATCAATAAGATTGCGACTGCTGTGCCCGATTACGATGTGCACCAAAGATTTGTCGATTTTGCTCCAAGCCTGCTGCCCAATCCGCGCAGCCGGGCATTGTTTCAGCGCATGGCCGAGCGCTGCCAGATTGAACACCGCTACTCTTTCCTAAAACCGCATCCGGATAACGATAGCGAGCAACTGGATGAGCAGGAACTTTACCGCTCCAGTCACTTTGCCGACACCGCGAAGCGAATGGCTATGTATAAACAGCATGGCTTTGGTTTAGCTTGCCGCGCTATCGATCAGCTATTCGAGACGGTCCGGAAAGACCGCATCACTCATTTGATCGTGACTTCCTGTACCGGCTTCTATGCCCCGGGAGTAGATCTGGAAATCGTCAACCACTACGGCCTCAGGCCCGATACCGAGCTGGCTTTCCTGTGCTGTCGGATAAAACCTTCCTTGCTCGATAGCTAGCTTGATCACTAAAACAAGAGTTGAAAAATGGCGCGAACTTTGATTTTTAGTCAAAAAAAATGCCCAAAAAAATTGCTAAGGGCATCATGGCAAGGCGGCCTAGGGGGAGATCGCTGAGTTTGAGAACTTTAAGAAGGAGAGCTCAATGTTAAAAAACTACTTTGAATTTGAAGAAGATTATTTCTTGCTTTAAAGCATTAATAAATCCGTTCGATTACTTACTACACGAAAAGCGCGAAAGCCACCGGTCGTCGATTTGCGCGGGTGACGGGCATTTGCATAACATCAGTTACTAACCAAAGTGCCGGGCCCGAAACTTAGCCAAAATTTATCCGGGCTGCAAATCCCGGCCGGTAATTAACGGACTCCGCCCTGCCTAGGTATTCGTACATATCCCAAAATGGTTAAGTAACCTTTAACCTGTTCCCATACACCACTTTTTAATCTAACTGACCTATTGCGCGATAAAACGAAATGACCACGACGACACACATTGAATTCACCTTGGAAGCATTGGACACCTTAAAACAGGAAAGATATACGCATCCATTGCCGTTAGTTCGGCGCCGTCTGCAAGCGTTATGGCTTAAAAGCCGGGGATTGCCCGATTATAAAATTGCATTATTGGTGGATATTTGCGAAAGGACTTTACGTGATTACTTTCAGCTTTATCGGCAAAACGGCGTCGATGGATTAAAAAATCTTCACTTCTGTTTCGGTTAAAGCGCAAACCCTAGCGGTGCTCCGTTATTTGGGACTAAACAGGCGCAATTAATAGGCTCGAAAATGACTAGCTATAAATACCATATCTACCACGACGAAAACCAATGCACAAAGAACGGCCTCGGTAGGCCTGAATTAACCGATGCCCAGCTAAATATCGAGTACGACAGCATTGACACCGAATTGCATCTTTACTCGCTGTCTAAAAACTTCGAATTATTGTGCAGCACGGAACATTATGAGAAAGGCGGCGTTGTCGTTAATTTTAAAAATTTCAAATCAAGCGAGGAAGCCGACACATTTATTGGACAGTTTCCGGATTGGCTAAAGACGAGGATCGATACCAGTTTCTGCCCGATCATTCAGAGAGAGTGTGAGAACTAGAGCGCGATGCGCGCAAACCGGCGCGGGAAGCGGACGTTCATTGTGGGCGGCAGCAATTACGGGCAGGGTTCGAGCCGTGAGCACGCTGCCTTAGGCCCGCGCTATTTGGGCGTCAAGGCCGTCATCGCCAAAGGTTTTGCCCGGATACATTTGCAGAATCTAAGCAACTTCGGCATTTTGCCGCTGATATTTGCCAACCCGGACGATTGGAGCAAGATCGCCCAAGGCGACCTTATTTCCATTCCCGATGTGCGCAATGCCATTAATCAGGGCAACAGCGTCAAAGTAGTCAATCTGACCAAGAACGAGACCTATGAAACCGAACATCGGATGACGCATTACCAAGTGGACATGGTGCTGGCGGGTAGCCTGACCAATCTGGTTAAGCAAAAAGCAAGGGAGGGGGACGAAGCCCAACTGTAGTTTTGCCTGCCGGAATATAGGCAAAATCTTTCCCAAGATATTGATATTATTTGTTTCCGGCCTGAAGAAAGCCCAAGGCCTTTTCGAGGGGGATAACAGCTAATTTGGCATCATCGGCATTGCCCGCCTGGCCTTGCGCTATGGCGGCACTGGTGTGCTCGATCGCAGCATAAGCATGCTCTTCGGCGAAAACCGCCGTACTTAGACATGTACACAGGAATAGCAATAAACCGGAAAAGGCGAATATTGATTTTTTCATGATTTGTTTTCCTTAAAGTGTAGGTCGTGGAAGTGATGATCTTTATAAAAAACAAACGGCAAAAAGCATGAAAGCTCAAGCTGTTGCCAACGGCATACCAACCAGGATTTATCGGTCTGTCTAAAGGAATTACAGGATAGGGGCGGCTAATGATCTATACAATCAGTAGAGTTGCTTATACGAGTTCGGATTTTTATCGCTTGTGGTTTCCGGGCTCCGGATCACTGCGATTAGGATAAGAAGATAATCGCATTGCAGGAGCGGGTTGTGTCCGCTCCTGCAATGCTTAATTTAATGGCGTTGATGCTTCAGTTCCATAGATTGGGCTTCTGGTTACGAGCAATCAATGGTCTCCACGATTGATATTATGTTGATGCTCAATACCTTCGGTTAAGTTATAACCGTCGCTATTGAATAGATCGCCGGTAAAAAACAAGCGCATATCTATAATCCAGGCAATTTTTTTCACCTTATTGTTTTCTATGATAATGGTTGAAAGTTTATGATCGTTATCGATAACTTGAACCACAATGGTTTTCGGGTTGCCAGGGTCTTCATTTAGCGCACCGGACACAATGCGCTGGGCGGATGCCATTGTCATCACTGGATACGCAATAGGTAGTAGCTCAGCGTTTTTATCGTTTTTAAGCGACTGCGCATTAAAGTAACCAATATCGTAGACAATCTTAAATGTCAGCCCAAGAATAATGATGAGGCCATAGACAGAGAGGCCGATTTTTAATCGCCTTCTAACACGGGGATTCGATAGTTTTTTTATAATAAAGCGGATTTTCGTATTCATTTTTATTGCGGTTCCATGGCTTTATTTGCCATTACTAGCCTTCTAAGTCGGCGTTGTTGGATAAATCAAAATCTGGCCCAAGCTCCCAACTTTTAACTTGAGTTATATTTTACGGATACAGGCAACTCTTCTTCGCCGGACATTCGTTGGGGCAGGTCTTCTATTAGAGGTCGAAGCCCCCCCTATCGCCGCGACACTTATATTTTAAAATGAAAAACTACTGAAATATATCGTTACTATCGTGGATAGCGCTTTGTTGATTATTGCCATGGCTTATTTTGGACTTATTGGCGGCTGTAATGCTGGCCCATACAACGCTTTCCGCGAGGGGCATAAATATCTACACAAGTCGCATAAAAAAATTATCTCGTTCTCACGCGCTACCCCTGCCGTTATACACAAGTTTGTCCGAAAGCCGTCATACCGGCAGGGATGCCGCTATCCAGCGTCAAGGACGGTAACTTGGCGGTTCTACAGGTGCTTGGGTAACAGTAAGTTTCACCTCCCTGTGTCTGGGTTTCGGCATAACCCACAGGAATGTAGGGGATAAACAACAACGCTACGTTATTAAATCGGCTGTTTAGGCATGCACGGCTGATATTCGGAAAGAAATAAAAAAAACGGCCATAGCTATTAACAAGTTACAACACGGCGTCAACTACATCGAAGTATATTACAATTGGAAACGGCTTCATTAGAAACTAGGCTATATCATCCTGAAACTTTTGAACTTAAAAAATCGCTTGGCAAAATGTCCGGAGAATCCGGGCAAGATCAATGTCTAAATGCACCGCTATCCAGGATTGTGCTGGATCATGCATTGATTCCCGCTTAGCGAAGTGCAATGAATGTCAGCAATACCCGAGACAACATGAAAAAAGCTAAAACTACCGGAAAGAAAGCAGCGGCTAATGGAACGCCAATACAGCCGGAAAGACAGGAAACGGCCGAGGCGGATAAACCCTGCATGGTGGCCGCCATCGGCGCCTCCGCTGGGGGGCAGATAGCGTTGGAGCGGATATTCGCTACCATGCCCAATGATTGCGGCATATCATTCCTGGTGATTATGCACCTGCCTTCGGAGGGGCCGTCGTTCCTGGCCGGGATGTTGAGCCGCTACACTACAATGGACGTGCTGACGGCCGAGGAAGGCATGGCGCTCAGGCCGAACAAAGTTTATGTGATTCCGGCCGGCAGAAACCTGGTCGTAAAACAAGACCGCCTTCATCTGGAAATTCCGGAACAGGAGCAATGGGTACGCCACCCCATAGACCGTCTGTTCCACTCCCTGTCAGAACAGACTGGAGAACGGACCGTGGCTGTGGTCCTGTCCGGTACCGGCAGCGACGGTGCTCAAGGCGCGCAAAAACTCAAGCAGGCCGGCGGGATGGTCATTGCCCAGGACCCCGGTTCGGCCGAGTACCCCGGCATGCCCGAGAGTGTCATCGACACAGGAGCGGCCGACCTGGTCTTGCCGGCTGAACAGATAGCGGCGAAGATCGCCGATATTTCACGCGGTTATTGTTCTCTACCTTCACCTATATGCCATGTCGCCTCTTTAGACGAGAATTTGGCTACCGTTATCGGCCTGGTCAAGGATGAAACCGGCCACGATTTCAGCGCCTACAAGACCAACACCGTCATGCGCCGCATCGAGCGGCGGATGATGATGAATGATGTGACCGGAATCGAAAAATATATCGCCTTGTTACGTAAAAATCCTCAAGAGGCACAAGCGCTTTGTCAGGACATCCTGATCGGGGTGACCAGTTTTTTCCGTGACCCGGAGGCATTCGACATTCTCCGCCGGGAGGTGATCCCAGGCCTCCTGGCAAACCGGGTCGCCGCCGAGCCGCTACGGGTTTGGCATGCCTGCTGCGCCACTGGGGAAGAAGTCTACTCCATGTCCATGCTGATCAAAGAATGCCTGGATGAACATAAGCTTGACACCAAAGTGCTGATCTTCGCCACCGATATTGACGAGTTGGCGATTGCCCAGGCCAGGGCAGGGCGCTACGATGACGCTATTGAAGCGGATGTGGGCGAGGAGCGGCTCAAGACGTATTTCACCCGGATCAACAATCATCAATGGCAGGTGACCAAGGCGCTACGGGAGATGGTCGTCTTCGCCCAGCAGAGCCTGATCAAGGATCCGCCTTTCTCGCGGCTCGATCTATTGGTTTGCCGCAACTTCCTGATCTACCTGAACCCCGATATGCAGAAGCGGCTGATCGCCCTGTTCCACCATGCGCTCAAACCGGGAGGCGTCCTGTTCCTGGGCAATTCCGAAACAGTGGGGCGCTCCTCGGACCTGTTCGCTACCATCGATAAAAAGTGGAAAATTTTCGAACGGCTGAAGGGCGAACGCCGTTCGGATACGCTTTTTCCCTATCCCGCCTCAGTCCGCAGACCCTTTGGGGCAGGACGTCTGCCGAGACTGCCCGAGATCTTGGAGCCGAGCCTCGGCGCGGTCGCTGAAAAAATACTGATGGAGCGTTATTCGCCGCCCTGCGTGGTGGTCGACGAAAAATACGAGATCGTGCATATCTCCAACAGGACCGGCGACGTCCTGGAAGATCCGGCCGGCGAACCGACCAAGAATGTCCTGCATAAAGCCAAGGAGACGTTGCGGCCGGCTTTGCGAGCCGCGATCCACAAAGCTTTCGCCGAGCAGAAGCAGATTGAATTCAGGGGAGTAAAAGTTGTCGATAGCGGCGGAGAGAGAGCGGTCAACGTGATAGTCGAACCGCTTAAAGTATCGCTGTCAGCCGGGAAGCTGGCAATGATCATCTTTGAACCCGCCGTCCTCCCGGCGCCGTCTGCTGGGGCGGACGGCGCGGATTCCATGTTCTCCGGCGAAGAGTCATCCAGGGATATGCTGGTCCTTCAGCTCGAAGAGCAGCTGCGCGTTACCAGCGATCAACTCCAGGCCACCGCCGAGCAGCTTGAAAGTTCCAACGAAGGCTACCTGTCGGCCAACGAAGAGCTGATGTCGATCAATGAAGAGTTCCAATCCGCCAACGAAGAGCTGCAATCGACCAACGAGGAACTGGAGACCTCCAAAGAGGAGTTGCAGGCGCTTAACGAGGAGCTGGTCACGGTCAATGCCGAGTTGCAGGACAAAGTGGAAGAACTCAATCAAGCCAATAGCGACATGGAGAACCTGCTGACCAGCTCCGAGATCGCCACTCTGTTTCTTGACCGGCAGTTAAATATCAAGGGTTTTACTCCGGCCGCGGCCGCCATCTTCAACCTGATTCCGGCCGACACCAAACGCCCGTTCCGGCACTTTGCCGGCAAGATCGATTGGCCTACCCTGGTCAAGGACGCTGAGACGGTGCTGGCAGGCCGACCTTTTGCCGAACGGGAAGTGGCGGCGCTGGACAGCGAACATTGCTATCTGAAGCGGATATTCCCCTACCGGACCACGCAAGGGAAAATAGACGGTATCGTGATTACCCTGGTCGATATTACCGAACGGAAACGCGCCGAGGAAGCGAGTATGCTGCTGGCGGCAATAGTCGAATCCTCGGACGACGCCATCATCTCCAAGGACCTAAACGGCATCGTCCGAAGCTGGAACGCGGGAGCCGAGCAGCTGTTCGGCTATTCGGCGGCGGAGGCCATAGGCAAACCGGTCGCCCTGTTTATTCCCCCGGAGTTGCATGCTGAAGAGGAGCGGATTTTGCAAAGACTGGCGGCCGGCGAGCGCATCGACCACTATGAAACAGTCAGGGTGGCTAGGGACGGCCGGAAAATCGACGTATCGATGACCGTTTCACCGATAAAGGATAGCGCCGGGAAAATTATCGGCGTATCGAAGATTGCCCGCGACATCTCGGAGCGCAAGCGGACCGAGAAAGCGCTACGTCATAGCCAGCGGCAGAACGAGTTCCTGGCAAAGGTCATCGAAACCTCCTCCCAACCCTTTGCCGTGGTTTATCCTGACGGACGTCTTGGGCTCGTCAATGTCGCTTTCGAATATCTGACCGGATACTTCGGCGATGAACTGAGATCCGTTGATTGGCTCACGATGCTTACCCCGCCGGAATGGCGCGGCATTGAACAGCATCATTTAGAGGAATTGCAGCGCACCGGCCAACCGGTGCGCTATGAAAAGGAGTATCTAAAAAAGGACGGCAGCCGGGTTCCCATTGAGCTATTGGTTCACCTTGCGACAGATGCGGAGGGGAAACCGGAGTATTACTATTCATTCATCACCGATATCACCGAGCGGAAAAATTCGGAACAGGCTTTGCGTCAACAAGAGGAACGCTTACGCCTGGCGTTGGCGGCGGCGCGCATGGCCACCTGGGATTGGCATGTGCCGAGCGGCGATGTCATCTGGAACGAGATGTACTACCGGATGATGGGTTACGAACCAGGGCAAGTTCAACCCTCTTATCAGGCCTGGATTAGCAGGGTACACCCCGATGATGTCGATTCCGTCCAAGCCAACATACAGCGCTGCATGACGGAAGGATTAATCTACACCGCCGAATTTCGCACCCTCTGGCCGGATGGGACGATCCGTTGGCTGCAAGCCCGCGGAGAATTTGAATACGATCTGAACAAACAGCCGCTCCGCTGTTACGGCGTCATGATCGACATTACCGAGCGCAAACAAGTGGAACAAGCGCTGAAAGATGCCGACCGGCGCAAGGACGAGTTTCTGGCCATGTTGGCGCATGAACTCCGTAATCCGTTGGCGCCGATTCGTAACGCAGTGGAAATCCAGAAACGCGCAAACATGGACCCGGCCCTAATCACATGGTGCACCGACATCATCGATCGTCAAGTTAACCATCTGACAGGGTTGGTGGACGACCTGCTGGATATCTCCCGTATCAGCCGCGGCTTGGTCGAACTCAAGAAAGAAACGCTGGAAATACGGGATTTCATCCAGCCGGCCGTGGAAACCAACCAGCCGCTGATCGACATCCGCAGGCAAGAGTTCTCCATGACGCTTCCTCCGGAACCCGTGTGGGTCGAAGGCGACCGGATTCGGCTGGCCCAGATCGTATCGAATCTTATCAACAACGCAGCCAAATACACCGAGGAGGGAGGACGTATCGGATTGTCAGCCGAACTATCCGGAGGCGATGTTCGCATCTGTGTCACCGACAGCGGATGCGGCATCGATTCGGCTAATTTATCCAGCTTATTCGACCTCTTTTATCAAGCGGATCGCCATCTTGACCGTTCCCAAGGCGGCTTGGGCATCGGTTTGTCCCTCGTCCGCAGTCTGGTTGAGAAGCATGGCGGTGATGTGCGGGCGTTCAGCGCGGGCCAAGGCCAAGGCAGCGAATTTGTGATCCGGCTGCCTCGGCTTGTTCTTTCCAAACCCGCGACAATTTCAACTACAGAGCTTAGCGCTCCGGCGCTGAAAAAACTCCGTATCCTGATTGTGGACGACAATCGGGATATAGCCGAAAGTCTCGCCTTGCTGCTGGAAATCGACGGCTACCTGGTGCGGACAGCTTACGACAGCCTGACCGCACTGGACATTGCACGAGCAGAGCGGCCGGATGTCATCTTGTTAGACATCGGACTGCCGGAGATGGACGGCTATTCGGTAGCGCAAGCGCTACGGCGGAATCACGGACTTGAGCGGACTTTACTGATTGCGCTGACGGGCTATGGCCAGGCTGACGACCGGAAAAAGTCGCACGCGGCCGGGTTCGATGCCCATTTGGTCAAACCCGTCAATATTGAAACGCTACGAAAACTGCTGGATGATTACACACCCTATGCTTTTTCGAGTTAACTGTGCTTTTGTAGCGGATTGTGCATATTTCCATAATGCCAGGTGTGCAAGTGCGGGCAGGGCACATGCCCCGCCCGGCATAGTAATTCTTTGTTAAGTCATTCCCAACAATTTTTAATACGAGGTGTCGATTTGATCCCCCAACGCATTTCCATTAGTTCCGTCGAAATTCCTGTTTCCGATCTGGAGCGGGCTATCCATTGGTATGAACAAGCGCTTGGCTATTCATGCACTTGGTCGGATCGGCATCATGCAATGTTGGCGCATGAAGACAGCGTCCCTTCCGCAAAGATATTTCTCGTGGCAACCGATGACCCAGTACGCATCGCGTTCCGTTCAACACATACTCACGTCATGCATAGCGTAATTGACTTTGAAACAGACGATCTTGAAAGCGCTCACGCACACTTGGCTAGCCTTATCCCTGATCTCGAACCGATTCCGCAGCCCACCAATGCGTGGGCTCCCCGCGGCTTCAGTTTTCCCGACAGCGAAGGAAATCGCTTGGCCATCTTCTCTTTCGGCAAGCAATAATGCCAATACCCTAGGCCGTTACGCGATAAGACCGCTGGAGCGAAGAAGAACGAGGCGCATTTTGTGCTTGGTTAAGCCGCACATCCGGAAGCCGGTGCAGTCGTTCCGTAGCGGCGACCGGATAGTTGCCGCTATTTCCCAACTCGATAGCAGGTAAATTTCAATCAATTTTCCTCCCGACACACGCAATCGCGTCGGCGATCAGCAAACCGCCCGATACCGCTACATTTTCACCAAACGGTAAAAAACATGTTTGGCAATTTCAGCCGTCGAAACATAGAGCATAACGATGACGCCGAGCAGGCCGAGTAAACGAAGCGGCAGCGGCTCAAAACCTATTAAATGTGCAATCGGCGTATAAGGTAACGCCACCGTAACGGCGACGATAGTCAGCGTAGCGGCGGTTAGGTACCGACCGGGGCGGCTGGAAAAAAACGGCTTGCTGCTGCGCACCACAAACACGATCAGCGCCGCTGATACCACGGACTCCACAAACCAGGCGGTGCGGAATTGCTCTACCGAGGCATTTAGCCACAACAACAGGCCGAAGGTCATAAAGTCGAACAGCGAACTGACGAAGCCGAAGGTGACCATGAATTTACGGATGAATTTAATGTCCCAGCGCCGGGGCTGCGAGACCATATCAGCATCGACATTATCCGAGGCGATGGTCATTTCCGGGAAATCGGTCAGCAAGTTGGTCAATAAAATCTGCTTGGGCAATAACGGCAGGAAGGGCAGGAATAACGATGCGCCGGCCATGCTGAACATGTTGCCGAAGTTGGAGCTGGTCGCCATGAACACGTATTTCAGCGTGTTGGCAAAGGTGATGCGGCCTTCGCGAACGCCTTGCACCAATACCGCCAGGTCTTTTTCCAGCAGTACGATTTGGGCCGTTTCCTTGGCGATGTCGGCGGCGCTATCGACGGAAATGCCGACATCGGCGGCATGCAGCGCGGATACGTCATTAATGCCGTCGCCCATGTAACCGACGACAAAACCGGCTTTTTTCAGCGCGATGATGATGCGCTCTTTCTGGTTGGGTTCGACTTCGGCGAATAAATCGACATCCGCCACTTTATTGATTAATGCCGGGCCGCTCATTTTTTCAATTTCAGGGCCGGTCAGGATTTCGTGTTCGGCAAGCCCCAGTTGCTTGCTGACGGTGGCCGCTACCAGTCGATTATCGCCGGTGATGATTTTGAGCGTCACGCCCAGGTCGCGTAATTGCTTGATCGTTTCGGCGCAGTCCGCTTTGGGCGGATCGAAAAATAATAAAAAGCCGATAAAGCGCATGCCGGTCTCATCGGCTTTATCGATTCGTGCTTTGGAATCCATCGGTTTATAGGCCAGCCCCAAGGTGCGAAATCCCTGGCGGCTGAATTCCTCATAACGCTGCTGAATTTCAGCATTTGCCGACGCGATAGGCATCAGCGTGCCGTCGGCATTTTCCACTTCGGAGCAGGCGGCAAGTATATTGGTCAGCGCGCCTTTGGTGATCAAAATGTTTTCGCCTTGTTTCGAAATCAACAGGCTTAGCCGTTTGCGGTAAAAATCGTAAGGAATTTCAGCCCGCTTTTCGCAGTCTTTTACATCGAATTGCCGGAACTGCCGGATTGCTTCGTCGATCGGATTGCTGAATCCGGTTTCATAAACGGAGTTCAGGTAGCCGTAAAATGCGACTTTATCGCTGGCGTTGCCGGACAGGTCGAACGCACCGCGCAAGTGCACAGTACCTTCGGTCAAGGTGCCGGTTTTATCCGAACACAGCACGTTCATGCTGCCGAAATTTTCGATTGAAGCCAGTTGTTTGACGATGACTTTTTGTTCAGCCATGCGTTTGGCGCCGTGAGCCAGATTGATGCTGATGATCGCCGGCAGTAATTGCGGCGTTAAGCCTACGGCCAGCGCCAAGGCAAACAAAAACGAATCCAACACCGCTTTTTCAAGATAGACGTTCACCGCAAAAATCAGCATAACCAGTATCAGCGTGATTTCCATCAGCAGATAGCCGAAGCGCCTGATACCGTGCTCGAATTCGGTTTCAGGCGCTTTTAACTTGATGCGTTGGGACAGTTTGCCGAATTCGGTGGTTTGCCCTGTCGCAATCGCCAGCGCCGTGGCCTCGCCGCTTTGCACATGCGTTCCCATCCACAAGGCATTGGTGCGTTGGCTCAATGCGGTCTCGGCCGGTAACACGCCGGGCAGTTTTTCGACCGGATAGCTCTCACCGGTCAGTATGGCTTCATCGATAAACAGGTTGTCGGATTGCAGGATCAGGCAGTCGCCGGGAATGACGTCCCCGGCCTTGAGCAAGACAATATCGCCGGGAACCAGGTCTTCGGCGGCAATCTCAGCCGCTTGGCCGTCGCGCAGTACGTTAACCTTGATTTGCACGATCGCCAGTAGTTTTTCTATCGCGTTGGCTGCGCCTTTCTCTTGCCAGAATCCCAGCAAGCCGCTGATCAATACAATCGTTAAAATGATCGCGGCATCGACCCGGTCGTGCAGATAGAAGGACAGGCCGGTAGCGAAAAGCAGGATCAGGATGATGGAGTTTTTAAACTGGGCTAAAAACAGTTGCAGGTTTCCGCTCTGCTTTTTGTTGTTCAGCCGGTTGGCGCCGTAGTGCTTGATGCGCCGTTCGGCTTCCTCACTGCTTAATCCTTGAACGCTTGTCGCCAGCTGTTTGAGTTGTTGTTCGGCCGGGACATTCCAGAATGCGTTATGAAGTTCGGTTTTGCTAGGTTTTAACGTGTCTATCATGCTTGCATCCGGGTTGTGGTTGTGTATTCGCTGATGTGGGGGAAGATGTCGACAAGGGTGACTTGGGTTTTAAATACCTCATCAGCAGCTTACACTTATTTCTTGGGATGGATGACCTTATCTTTCAGTTCGGCAAGCTTATGCTTGATTTTTTCCCATGCGGCAGTGGATCTCGCCATCCAGTTTTTCCGAAGCGGTCTGCAAGGTAAAAAAGGCTTTTTTCATATCGCTTTTATCTAAAGCGTCAAGCGCTTGATGGATTTTTGATACCGCTTCAGCCGCTTCCTTGACAATGTGTTGCTCTTTTTCGCTTAGGATTCTATGTTTTGCTACCGAAGCACTGTTACCGGTTCTAGGCATGGGCAGTATCGACGGGTTTTGTTTCTCGTCGGCAAGAACATCCATCGGTAGCTGAATCGATGAGACCAAAATTAATGCAAGATACATGGCTATTTTATCAATACGTTTTTTCATATGATTTCTCGCTGTTAAGCTGAAAGTGGGGGCTAGGCAATAAATGCTTAATCGGTTTCAATTAAATACGGATGGGCTTAGGCTATTTCCATGCCACAAACTAAACATCGAAATAATACGAATAGAATCAGGGAGTACTTTAAAAAATAAGCTATTAGCGCCTTTTCCGTTCCGGTCTGTTCTTTTACATCATTAGCTTGTTATTTATGGCCTATAAACTGCTTGGTATCGAAGCATGAAACAGTTGCATAAAGCACCACCGGTTTTTCGTGCCGTTAATTTTAAAAGCAGGGATAATAATGCTTATTGGGATCAGCACGCTTGACGGATTTACAAAAACACTTTTCGCTGCCGGCTTTACCTTAGCGCCGGACTGCGGATAGCTCATCACTTACAGCAAGAGGATAGTCCGATTGCCGTATTCACTTAATTTAGATCATTTAGAATTGGAGTTGAATCAATGTTAAAAACCGCCATTATCACCCTCGCATTGCTGTTTTCAGCCGTGCCCGCTTTTGCCGAAGAAGAACCCACGATGCACCAGGTCTATTTGGCTGCTGAAGCAGGGAAGTTTAATGAGGCGCAGGCTATGATGGATAAAGTGCTGCGCGACCATCCCAACAGCGCCAAGGCGCATTTTGTCGAAGCCGAATTATTGGCAAAACAAGGTTTGTTCAGCAAGGCCGACGCTGAATTGAGTACCGCTGAACGCTTGCAACCCGGATTGCCGTTTACCAAACCGGAAGTTGTGAAGGATCTTAAGAACCGCATTGCTTCCGTATCCGCTAAAGCGGCGCCAGCCAATACCGGAATCAATACCGTTGCGCCGAGCCTACCGGCTGCCGCTAAAGATTGGACGCCGTGGATTCTTTTGATCTTGGGCATAGGCTTAGTGGTATTGTTACTTAACTATATGAGCCGGAGGAATTCCAACATGATTCCCGGCAATAACTATCATGGCAATGTTCCCGGTTCGAATATGTCATCCGTCGGCGCGAATGGAGCCGGTCCTGTCGTGGGACAAGCGGCCGCCGGCGGCATGGGTTCCGGCATCATGGGTAATCTGGCGACCGGAGCGGCATTGGGCGCCGGTGTCGTGGCAGGTGAAGCGTTGATGCATCACTTTATCGACGATGACAAGAAGAACGTTATCCCTGAGCCGCCACAGCACGATGAACCGCTACAGCGCGATACCTCGCCATGGACTGCACCGACGCATATCGCCGACAATGATAACGATATGGGCGGTATGGATTTCGGCATCGCGGACAACTCCTCATGGGATGACGATGGTGCCAGTGACGGCGGTGATGACTGGACTTAGTATTAAACAGCTGATATTACGCATACAGATGATGAAAAAAGCGTAGTCCACGGCAAAGCAGGTTAAAAGCATTATTCACCACGAAGGCACGAAGGACACGAAGTTATATTTCTCCGTGCCTTTCATGGACAATAGGTAACATCAGTTAAGCCGCATGATCTATTGTGTTTAGGATGTAGGCCGGAATAAGCCCGCCCGGCGATAGCAAGGGTGGGCGTTTCCGGCTTAGGTTTTTGGGCTGGATAAGTAAAACCACCTATTCACGTTAATACCACTAAAATAGATAATACGGTTAAATTTAGAGCGTAAGCTTAACTTATATTATCGGCAATAATTCATTGTGCCAGTGTTCATTCTTTAAGCGAGCTGAATAATGATATTACCTAACAGACCCATAAACCTCATTCCCATCGCCATCGCGCTAACAACCGCGATATTACTTGCGGCTTGTACTGACGAAGCGGCCGACAGTAGCCAGGTAAAAACCGCGGCGCCTTCCACGACGACCACGGTAACGGAAGCCAAGATTGTCCAGTGGCAAAAAGAAGCGCAAGCCGGAGATCCCGACGCGCAATACAATCTTGCTTATATATATGAAAACGGGCTGGGCGTACCGAAAAACGAAGCCAAGGCTCTTGAGCTATATCAGCAAGCCGCGGATCAAGGGCATTCCAGGGCGCGAAATAATCTTAATTCCATGAGTTCGGTAAAGTAACCGATGTTGCGCATGCTCATAATAAAAAGCGGCGATGGGTTAAATATGTGATTTTCTTATATAATATCGGGTATGACCTGTTATCAAGAAATTACCTGCCCGGATTGTGGCGGCAGCGACATTATGAAGTCCGGCCGTAGCGCATCGGGTACACAGCGTTATCGCTGTCGAAATCCGGATGGCAATTTGGCGGTGAGATTGGAATTGGCTTGTAACGAGGCTGAAATGGATGAGCAGTGGTCATTTGTCGGCAACAAGGCCAATCAACGTTGCTGATGACATCTTAAAGCTGACATGGCGTCGAGTACTGACCGGCGTTATGTATTGCCCATGAAAAGAATGAAAAAAGAGGACATGGATCAGGCCGATTCGATTTCCTTATTGCTGCTTGTAAATAGCCGACTGTGTATAAGTCCCTCCGCCGCACGGCAAAGCCCCACTTACCATTACCTCATCCGCCACAGCCATAACGCATATTTTGGCGATTAAGGCTTTCATCCAATAAGTATTTTTGCATATTGTGCAAATAATGCGGTTGCTCTAATTTGAGGCTGCTTTCTTCGTTGCTAATTGACTATTGTTGCGCTTCAACATTGAGTTAGTCACGGTTTTGCTGGATGCGCGTTGCTTATCCACCCTACATTGGCTTTGTCGTGGTCGTCTTTGGTAGGACGGATAAGCGAAACGCATCCAACATAAGGTGCTGACTCAAATTAGAAACACTATTAAGGGATACGAGTATGAATATGACACGTTGGTCTATTGTCTTATGTATCTGGGTTTCCGGGCAATCCGTCGCGCAACAGCCGACCAATAGCCCGGCCGTATTGGATACCGCCAAAATCGAACAATTCACCGGCATGAAAGGCAAGCTGGATCAAGCCGAATCTGTGTTCAAGGTCAGCCAGCCTCGTACCGACCTGAACGCCATTGTCGCGGGCGTTAAAATGATCCCGGAAATGGGGCTGACCTCTTGGGCCGGATTTGAAGCGGCCGGCGATCAAGTCATGGTGATGGGCGACATCGTATTGCTGGAAGATCAAGTCAACCCGGTCATGAGCGCCGCTCTGGATAACGGCCTGGAAGTCACCGGCCTGCACAACCATTTTATTTGGGATAAGCCCAGGGTTATGTTCATGCATATCGGCGGCACCGGCAATCAGGAAACGCTTGCAACCGGCGTCGGTAAAGTCTTTGCTAAAGCCAAGGAAATGCATAACGGTAAAAAGCGAGCGCCTGCGGTCGGGTTTGACGCGGCTAAAACGACGCTCGATCCCAAACCTATCGAGACTATCATCGGCACATCCCCCGAAAAAACAGGCCCAGTTTATAAGGTGACGCTAGGACGTAAAACTGAAATAAACGGTCACGGCGCGGGTAAAGCGATGGGTGTCAATACTTGGGCGGTATTCGCCGGCAGCAACGACAAAGCCGTCGTTGAGGGCGATTTCGCGATGCTCGAATCCGAGCTTCAGAGCGTATTAAAAGCCTTGCGCGGCGCCAATATCAACATCGCCGCGATTCATCAGCACATGATGAACGAAACGCCGAAGATCGTTTTTTTGCATTATTGGGGAACCGGCTCTGTCAGCGATTTAGCCAAGGGAATCAAAACCGCACTGGATACCCAGGCAAAATCCTAGCGGCAAAAATATGCAATGGATCATTCGGCAGCATCCCAAAAGTGGCCTGTGTTGGGGCCGATACTTTATTGACGCGATGCTGTTCCTTATAACATTTCCGCTGCCGGGCTTATGCATATTGACGAACTTTACAGTGTCTAAGCCGTACACCTGCAAAAAGTCCTTGCTACTGTCACTGATGGATTTTGAAGTTAAAAACAAGGCAAAGCCATGAAGAACTTCCTAAGCGAACACACGAGGTTTATTTTTTTTGCAGTATTCGTGCTAGTCATTCTGTTAAAAAACTCGGGCGTAGAAGCGATGCCGAGTTTTAGTCGACAGACCGGTGAGGCTTGTAGCGCCTGTCATAGCCAAGCTTTCGGGGCTAATCTGACGCCTTTCGGCCGTAATTTCAAACTGAACGGTTATACGACGGGAGGCGGGACCGGCATTAACAGCAAGTTACCGGCACTCAGCGGCATGGCCGAAGGATCATTCACTAATACTCAGAAAGACCAGACAGTGCAAAGCCCAAGCCAACCCGATGGAACTCTCCGGCCGGGCTATAACAAAAACAATAACTTCACTTTTGATCAAGCATCGCTGTTCTATGCGGGCCGTATTTACGGCAAGGCCGGTGCGTTCAGTCAGCTAACTTATAACGGCTATCAAGATAAACTTGAAATGGATAACACGGATATCCGCTTTGCCGATCGGTTCGATTTGGGCGACATGCCGATTACTTACGGCATCTCTTTAAATAATAACCCGACCGTACAGGATTTATGGAATACCACGCCGATATGGGGCTTTCCTTTTACCGCAAGCGGAGTGCAACCGAATGTCGGAGCTAGCGCATTGATTGAGGGAACGCTGGCGTCTCAAGCAGGAGGCGCTACCGCTTATACGATGATTAACAATCTACTTTACCTGGAAGCCGGCGCTTACGGATCATTTTCCAGCAATTTCCAGCGGGGATTCGGTATTCCCGGACCGGACAGGGTCAGCCTGGACGGCCCCGCGCCTTATTGGCGCGCGGCATTGCAGCATGACTGGCAAGGCCATTTTTTCTCGCTGGGCCACTACGGCATGAGTGCCGGCGTTGTTCCGGGGCGTGACAAGACTTTCGGCGCAAATCGTTATACCGATGTTGCAGTGGATGCCACGTATCAATATATGGCAAATCCGGAACATATTTTTGAAGCTAAAACGGCGTATATTTACGAAGATCAGAACCTATCTGGTTGGGTGGCGTTTTAATTATATGGTAAACGCTCAATTATCCGCGGAACTCATAAAGGTTCGCATAACGGGAAAACGATGTCCGAATTTAAAGAAAATTTAAAGCAGGTTGAACACCTCTTAAAGACCGCTCAAATTCATGAGGAATATGCCGGCGATTTATATCGTTTTCTTAGTATCGATAAAACAGCAACGAAAGAGGCGATACAAGCGAGTATCGGAGAAAAACATCGGTTCTATCTCTCCAAACAAAACCTCAACGGTTGGGAAACGTTAACCAAGGTATTTATTTCAGCGCAACCCGCTATCGAATATATATTATTTGAATGCAAGCCTGAATATGACAATTATCTGCTTGCCGTTAAAATCAAAGCGCTGCGGAAACAATTCATATCCCGTATAAGCCCAGATCACGAACTCGACGCTAAAGCAAAAAAAAAAATAGTTAAACAGGGCTTGGATATTGGCTTGTCCGAAATGCAAACCGGCAAAATAATGGCTCAATGGCTTGAGGAGTATGGGGTAAAGCCGGTTGAAGCGTCCCCGCCGTCCGCTTCTTCATCTAATGCCCGGTTATATAACGAGCTTCTCGGTAAAACCTATCATGAGATATTTGGGCTTCCCAGTGATGCGGATTCCTCAGAGGCAACGCAGATTATCAAAATAATCGACCGCTGGATGGAGAAAGACGGCGTAAAGCCGCCTGGGCTGCCCGCACCGTCCGATTCCGTATCCGACTACCTGCCATACAATGAATTTTCCGGTAAAACATATTATGAAATATTCGGTATTCCGAATGATGCGGATTACTCGGAGATAAAGAAACGCTATGACGAGAAACAGGAAAAATACGCCAATGCACAAGATGAGGCAAGATGGCTCCTGATTTCAGAAGCTTGGGAAATCCTGAAGGATAAAGATAAAAGAGACGCTTACGATAAGAAAATAAATAAGCGGGAAGCGGAGCTTGAAGATAGCGCCCCAACCCTGAAAAACGGCCTGGATATATTTAAGATTCCTTTCGCTTTAATCCAAGGCATTGCTTGCGCCATTGTCATGTTAGCCATCTTGTCTCATTTCGGCGTTAGTTCGGCTATCAACCGGAAAGTTGAGCAAGAAAGAGCGGATACAGTAACCCGCACGGAAAATCCGCCTGTATCGGCAGTAGCGCAACCCGGACAATTACAGCCGCTGCCGGAAACCGGAAAGATAGCGGCTGTTGCGGATAGGGCAGGCCATAACCGATTCGGCGCCCTCATAAAAGGAACCCTTGCCTTATCCGGCAGCTTGACCGGCGTCGATTCGAAAACAGTGGGCATTGGCGACTTCTGGCGTTTCGGCTTTGAGGCGGCGAACGACAAAGCGCATTATGGTTTCGGGTGCAGTAACTACGACGAACTTCATTTTCGCATTAACGGTAACGATGTCGATAGGGTAGCCGGGCGTGAGGCAATGAGCGCGCGCCCGGATCGCGTCACATTATATTTTCATGCGCAGGATTGGGATTTTGTTCAAAAGTGCTCCAAAGGATCGCGTTGCGCGGGAAGCATTTGCCCGCTTGCGATAGTTGCCGGAGCCGATGCGAACGCGCAAAGCGCCTGGTATCGACCGCCGTTAGCCGGGGCGGTAAAAAACTCAAGCGTAAATGCTGGACCCGGCAAAAAAAACACCCGCGCTGTTTCAAGCATGGATAAGAAAAAAAAGTGGAAGCCTAGGACGAGCAGTTTTGCCCCGCCGTCTCGAGACGATCTATAAGCCAGGAGGAACTCATGCTATTAAAAAGCAAGGCTTTTTATATCTTTTTAATGATTGCAATCATGTTATCCGGTTGTGCACGCAACGCTCCTGTTGTCGATTCGGCTAAAGACAGCCAAGCCCGGCTTGCCAGGAAAAAGATGCCGATTAAAGTAGGCGTGTATTTGAGCGACGATCTTAAACAATACATTTACAAACAAACTAAAAAGGCTACGGATTTTCAAATGAAGGTAGGGCAATATCTGCCCCAAATCGCCATGACCATGGGCTCGGCTATGTTCGATGATGTCGTATGGGTGGATTCGCTGCCGCCTTACGACGATAACTACCGGCCGGATGTTGAAGCCGTCATCAAGCCGGAAATTCTTTTTTGTTATGGTAATACGGTTGGCGTTTTTGCCGGGTATCAACAAGCAAAAATAAAATTGCGCGTCACTGTTTACGGCTTGGACGGCAATAGCTTATGGCAAGATGAAGCCATAGGGGAAAGCCGAAGCAACGACCTGGATTATAGTTATCTTGCCGGTATGGACGAGGCCGATAAAACGGGGTATCGGGCGATTGCTTCCGCCACGGTCCGTATTATCGATGACTTTCATGCCAAGCCTCCGCTGGAGCTGCTTTCTCTTGTTGAAATTAAGGAAGCGGAAAAGTTAAGAGAGCAAGGCGTGCTGCCTGATGTTGAACTTTTTAAGACGCTCTATGAAAAAGGGCAGTTTCAATACGGCAAGAAAAACTATTACCAATCTTTATACTTATTTGCAAAAGCCTCAAGCCTGGCCCCCGAGGAACCGGCAGCATTGTTTTATACCGGAGCGAGTTACACCCACACCGGCGACAAACAAAGCGCTTTAAAACAATTTGAAAACCTTATTAAAAAGAAAACCGCCGGGCAAGAAGCCGCTGACGCAAAGAAATGGATTCAACGCTTAAACGATCCTTTAAAAATTGCCGTTATCGGCGCTAATAAAGCCGATGGGCTTGGGTTGAATGACGATGCCGTTCAAGATGCTTTAAGCAATAACGGCATGTATAAAATTATAGATACGGCTAAGTTAATGCCGGCCGGGCATGCCATGACAACGCCGGAATTTTCGCAGCTGCTTGATAAATGCTATAAAAAAGGCGTCAAGGTCGTTATTTTGCATGACGTCGATAGTTCTTCCGAAAAAGTTCCATCCAATCACTATAGCGGCGAAGATGTTGCAACGGAGCATAAGGTTAGAATTTCGGCAAAAGCCTATTCAACAAAGAAAAAACAGTTAAAAACCGAAGTTCGGATAGACGAGGGGGCAAGCGCTATTCAAGGACAAACAGCGGAAGAGGCAACCCAAACAAAACAACAGCTGTTGCAAAGCGGCGCTAAAAAACTGGTCTTGCAGCTGTTAAAGAACGATATTTTTTAAGTGGCTGAGATGAAGGATGTAAGCCGCGAGACTCAACGTTTTCGGTAACTCAAGTTGTTCGCGGAAGCGGTCATTGCCGTTTCGTTCAATTGTTCCTATTTTAGATTCCCTGCCGGAACGACGGCATCTTGCAAATACGGTGTATTTCAGAGGCGTCATGCCGGCAGTCCATGCCGGTATGACGTGCTATTTAGGCAAAGTGATAGATGATAAGGATCATGAATCGGCATCTGGAAGTTTTGAAAAAAACATGCGCATGATCTCTCAGTGTTAGTATGAAAAATTGGCGCTTACAAAGCATTCTTCAAAATAGCCGTCACTACCTCCGGAGTGTAGATGTCGGCGATACCGAAAAGGCGCACGTTGCCCTGCGCGTTCTCAACGATGGCGGGCAGATCGGATTCCTTGATGTCCAACTGCGGCAGGCGCGTGGGCGTGCCGATTTTGTCGAACCAGTTTTCCAGCGCGGCGATGCCTTGCTCTCCGCTATCGACGCCAAACACGTTTTTGGCAAACCGCTCGAACCGGGCCGGGTTGCGATCCCGATACCACTTCATCCACGCCGGCACGACCACTGAAAGACCGGCCCCGTGCGGCACGTTGAACAGCGCGGACAGCGAATGCTCGATGGCATGGTTGGGATAGCCGAAACCCGCGGTACCGGAAAAGGTCAGCCCATTCAGCGCCAGCGTCGCGGCCCAGGCAAATTCGGAGCGGGCGTCGTAGTCCGCAGGATCGGCGAGCAGCGCCTCGGTGGTCTCGATCACGGTGCCGATGAGCGATTCGACCAGCCTGGACTGCAACTTGGGATGCACGCTCGCCGTAAAATAGGATTCGATCAGGTGGGCGATGACATCCGACGCGGAATAAACCAGATAGTCGCGCGACACGCCTTGCATCAGCGCCGGATTGACGATGGAAACCTTGGGATACAGAGCGGCAGAATTGATGAAGAATTTCTCCTTGGTATCGTCATTGGTGACTACCGCGCCGGCATTCATTTCACTGCCGGCCGCGGCCAGCGTCAGAATGGCGAACAAAGGGAGCGCCGATTCGATATGGCCCTTGCCGGTAAACAAATTCCAAACATCGCCGGTGTAGCAAACGCCGGCGGCAATTGCCTTGGCGCTGTCGAGCACCGAGCCGCCGCCGACGCTCAGAATGGCATCGACCTGATGTTGCCTTGCCAAGGTAATGCCTTCGCGCACTTTCGAGATAACCGGATTGCTAATAATGCCCCCGAGTTCGACCAGTGTAATGCCCTTTTCGGCAAGGTTCCGGCTCACCCTGTCAAACAAGCCTTCCCGCTTGATGCGCTCGCTGCCGTAGCAGAGCAGCACTTTCCTTATGCCGTGCTCGGCCAGGTGCCGGCCGATCAACTGTTCCTTGCCGGTGCCGAATTCGATTTTTGTCGGATTGAAGAATGTGAAGTTTTCCATGTCGTTGTCCTTTGTGTTGAACCAGATGCCTGGTGGGTTGCGATTGTTCGGAATGTATTTTCCTTGATACGGGGCGTTCAGCGATAGACGAATCCGCCGTATTGATTGCCTGATACGCCACGGCCGGGGATTATCGATTGCGTCATCGCATGTTTTTCTCCGTTAAAGATGATGGATAAAATCAATACCTGTGGCAGCCTTGCTAGGCATCGCCGCTGAAATATCGGGACTGAGTATTCTCTAGGGCTGCGAGTCGTCCTGCTTGCGATAAGTTGAGGCTGGGGGAGAAACGATTGATCTCCCCCAGGCCGTCGCCGATCAGGAAAACCGGTCAAGGACGACAACCTCGCTTTGCGTCAAAGGACCGGAACGCGGCATCGGTTCCCTGATTCCTTTGCCGATGGTGACAAACATCGCAATAGCGTGATCTTCAGGCAGATTGAGTAATTCGCCGACTTTGTCGAAATCGAATCCATCCATGGGGCATGACTGATAGCCCATTTCTTGTGCCGCCAGCATCAACGTCATCGCAGCCATTCCGCAGGAGCGCATGCCTTCATCGCGCTGCAACTGTTCCCGCCCCTCGTAGAATCCGGCCATTGCCGGCAGGATATATTCCTGTACCGGTTGAGGCGCGTGGCGCCAGTAGCGTAGCGGTTCTTTTTTCCAGGCCTTGAGATCGGCGGTCAACACCACCAGCAGCGAAGCGTCCGTTACATGAGCCTGATCCCAGGCGGCAGCACGAACTTGCTTGCGCAGTTCCGGGTCGCGGACCAGCACGAAGCGCCAGTTTTGTATATTCCATGCGGTTGGCGAAAGCATCGCCAGGGACATGAGTTGTTCGATCTCCGCTTCGCTCATGCGATGTTCAGGGTCATACATCTTGATGGCGCGGCGTGATTCAATGGCTTTCGAGACTTCCATAATTTTTCCTTGAGAGTGGGTTGAAGAAATTCTGTTTAATGTTTCGTTACGTAAAAGACGAATTCGCCGTTTTCCTCAGCGGCGGCAAGCAGCGGATCGCCGGTTTGTTCGGTGAATGCGGCCATAAGCCGCTGTCGGTCGGGATGGCCTTGAGCATCCGGCCGCCGACCATATCGTTCAGCGCTTTTTTCACCTCCTTTCGTTTATGCATACCAACCATTCGGTATGTTCCGGTGCAAACAAAAACAATCAGGCTGGCGAGGCTAGCAAGTCCTGCACATAACTGTGCAACTGCTAAGAGCGCTTGTGCCCGGTAAGGGGCGGATTGGCGCTTTTATCGCGCCAGTGTCCCTTGCCGGATTGAAGAATGTGAAGCTTTCCATGTGATTGTCTTTCGTGTTGAACCGGATGCCCGGTGGAGATGTGCGATTGTTCGGAGTGCAAGCTTTGCTTGCAAAGCAGGCGAAGCCTGCACTCCAGCTTTGAACCTTAACTGAAAATTTATGCCCCAGTGCTTAAGTATCTATATAAGCCGCATTAAAAAAATTATCTCGTTCACACGCGCTCCCCCCGTCGTTATACATAAGTTTGTCCGAAAGTCGTCATACCGGTATCCCTGCCGGAACGACGGTTTCTCATAGAAGCGGGTGTCTTTTCGCGGACACTGTGTAACATCGGTTATATTTATTTTTGGCGCGAAACAAAGGCGCGAGCCTTACTTCGCGGATACTTCTCAAGACCTGCCCCCTTTTCCATGAATTTACTGGATTCTTTTATGGGTTGCGTGTTTGCGGCGAACGGTTCATTATCAGACCATCCGTTTTCTCAAATTAAGATTCACTGATGAATAGTTTAACTAATACAGGCAGTAATATCGTGATTGTGGATGACCTGCCGAATAATCTTCGTGTTTTGAGCGATATTCTGCAATCGGGAGGTTACACCGTGCGCCCGGCGATAAATGGGGAAATCGCCTTAAAGTCAATCAGATTTAGCTTGCCCGACCTTATCTTGCTGGATATTCGCATGCCGGGCATGGATGGATACGAAATCTGCCGGCAGCTCAAGAACGACCCCATGACCCGGGAAATTCCGGTTATTTTCATTAGCGCTTTAAACGACATTGAAGATAAATTGGCCGCTTTTAATGCCGGCGGCGCCGATTACATATGCAAGCCTTTCCAGATGGAAGAGGTGTTGGCGCGGGTCGCCACGCATACGGCTTTATTTAAGTCTCGCCAGGCGATTAAAGCGCGCGAAGAATGTCTCCAGAGCAGTCTTCACGACCTGGAAGCAGCACATGTACGCTTGAAAGAGATGAGCGGCCAGCTATTGCAATCCGAAAAATTGGCATCCATAGGGCTTTTGGCCGCAGGGCTTGCTCACGAAATCAACAATCCCATTGGTTTTATCAGCTCAAATCTCAATATCCTAAAAAATTATGTCAGCTCCTTACTGCGCTTGGTGGACGAATATGCCTTGCTGGAAACCGATGCGCCGGCCGATGTGTTAAAACGGATAGACGAAACCAAGCAGGAAATCGATTTACAGTTTTTGCGTCAAGACGTGATGGAATTGATCGGCGAGTCAATCGATGGGAGTGGGCGAGTTTGCAAAATTGTCCAGGATTTGCGCGATTTCTCGCATCCCGGAGACTCCGAATGGCGGCCAGTCGATTTGAATGCGGCATTGGATAGCACGTTAAACCTGGCCTGGAACGAAATTAAGTACAAGGCGGAAGTGACCAAGGATTACGACGATGTGCCGATGGTTGAATGCCTCTACCATCAAATCAACCAAGTATTGTTGAACCTATTGGTTAACGCCGCGCAAGCAATAGGCGAAAAAGGGCAAATTACTTTACGAACGCGCCGGGAACATGACTGGGTTACTATCTCGGTTATCGACAACGGCTACGGAATACCGCCTGAAAATATCGAAAAAATATTCGACCCCTTCTTTACCACTAAACCGGTCGGCAAAGGCACCGGCTTAGGGCTATCGACATCCTACGGCATTATTACCAAACATGGCGGCAGGATTGTTGTAGACAGTACGGTAGGCGAAGGCGCGACGTTTACAATTTGGCTGCCTATTAATCGTAGCGATTCAATATAAATATAACCAACTCCGCTCATGCTTGAGCGCTCGCGCCAATAATATCGACAATTCGGCCTGGCGGAAATCGTCGGCGTAGTGTTTTAGAAGAGGCCAACGCTTAGACAACAGGTTTCACGGCTTCTATTTCAGGAAAGTGTAAATAAAGCCGTGTAACCGCTTATCTTCCGAATTCAGCCAACAATAAATTCCCGAAACCTGGACTTACTCGTTCCCAGGTTCCGTGTCACTGTCATTAAATTAAGCCTAAACGGTTCAGGTGGGAGTGCAGGCTTCGCCTGCCAATATCTTGAATTTCATGCCTTTACAGTAAAGCAAGCAAAGCTTTTACGCTGGTTCCCCAGCTCCAGCTCTCATCGTTATACACAAGTCTATAAAAGCACGTCGTTCCGGCAGGGATTGCCGGACCCGTTAGAGCGCGTAGCGAATCCAGGACACAGGGATGTGAATGTTCGTATCCAAGCAATTCCGCGTTGCAAGACTTACTGCTAGCTTGGACATTGCCATCCATGGCTTCTGGATCCCGGCAATCCCTGCCGGGATGAGTGCGTGTTACCCAGACGCTTGTGTATAACGACGAGAACTCCAGAGACTGTGAAAGTATTCGTTTTAGAACAAAAGCAAAAGCATTCACCACGAAGGCACGAACGACTTGTATGATTAAAAAAGCAACTCATCCAGTTTTTACTAGAATAGGCCTTCTAGTGAAAAAAGGCTGAGGTAGACCGATACGACTGGGGTGTATTCAATAACACCGCCGTGCAGCCAAGGTCGCTTCAGCCTCCTTTTAAAACTCGAACAGTTGTCAGGAACACGGTGTGATTCCGCATTTTACAAGAATGAGTGCCCAAGGTAATTATGATGTCAGCCCCTATAGAGATACAGCC
>Ga0208789_1000520_pt1 | contig 34997 bp, 7 predicted proteins | sample Methanotroph_Enr_FD_187368 | JGI IMG/M metagenome (GOLD analysis project Ga0208789, IMG submission 187368) | Enriched soil microbial communities from Old Woman Creek wetland in Ohio, USA - Methanotroph_Enrichment_5 (SPAdes) (version 2) | ecosystem: Environmental > Terrestrial > Soil > Wetlands...
GCGGCGCCCGCTTTCAGGATCGCCAACAAGCCGACGATCATGTCCAGCGAACGCTCCACGCAAATACCGACCAGACAATTGCCGCTGACCAGTTGCTTGTTGCCGGCTTTTAGGTCGAGCAGGTAATGCGCGAGTTGGTTGGCTTGTCGGTTCAGCTGGCGGTAGGTCAGCTGCCTGTCCTCGAAAACCACCGCGATAGCGTCGGGCGTTTTCTCGGCCTGGATCTGGAATAAATCGACAATCGTCCTGTCTTGGGGATAATCGCTTTCTGTCCGGTTCCAGGCCTGTAGCAGCTGTTGTTCGGCAACGGTCAGTAATGGCAGTTGCGCGATAGCTTGTTCCGGCCCGGCAACAATCCCCTCCAGCAAGACCTGAAAACGTTCGCCGATCAGGCCTATGGTTTCCGGGAGGAACAGATCGGTGTTGTATTCCCAATTGCAAACAAATGCGCCGTCACGTTCCTCGATACTCAAGGTCAAATCGAATTTAGACGTCGCATGATCGGATTCAATCGGCGTTATGTTCAAATCGCTCAGTTCCAGCGCTTCTTCCGGCGTGTTTTGCAGCACGAACATGACTTGAAAAAGCGGGGAATGGCTCAGGCTGCGGGAGGGATTTATTTTTTCAACCAGGGCTTCAAACGGAATATCCTGATGGCTGTAGGCTTCCAGCGCGGTTTTCCTGACCTGCGCCAGCAAGCCGGCAAAGCTCTGCTCGGCATCGATTTGCAAGCGCAACGCCAGCGTGTTGACGAAAAAGCCGATTAAATCCTCGGTTTGGCTTTGGGTGCGATTGGCAATCGGACAGCCAACTACAATATCGGTTTGTCCGCTGTAGCGGGACAACAAGACGGTGAAGGCCGCCAATAAGGCCATAAAGTCGGTCACGCCCTGTTTGCGGCTCAACGTCTTGATTTCCTGCGTGAGCACGGGATTCAACGTGCTTTGCCGATGCTTGCCCCGGTAGCTCATCACGGCGGGGCGCGGGTTGTCCGCCGGGAGCTCCAGTAATTCCGGAGCTCCCAAGAGCTTGTCTGCCCAGTAAGCCAGTTGCCGCTCCAAAACGTCGCCTTGCAGCCAATTTCTTTGCCAAGCCGCGTAATCGCTGTATTGGATAGCCAGTTCGGCCAGTTGCGGCTCACGATTTTGCGCATAGGCGTCGTATAAGCGGCGCCAGTCCCGAATCATCACGCCTGTCGACCAACCGTCGCTGATAATATGATGCATGTTGAACAGCAGGATATGGTTTTCGCCGCCCAGTCTGAGCAGCTGCGCCTTGAAAAGGGGGCCGGTGCCCAGATCGAAAGGACTGTTGGCGTGACGGTCAACCCATTCGGCAATTTGCTGTTGTTGTTCGGCCTCCGCCAAGCCGCTAAGGTCGGTGACGCTCAGCGGGTTATAAGCCTCGTTCAGTTGCAAGGTCGGCTTTCCGTCGACCATCGGAAAACAACTGTGCAGGGTTTGGTGGCGCTGAACCAGGTCAGTCAAGGCGCTGTGCAGCGCCTGTTCATTGAGTCGGCCTTCCAGCCGCAAGGCGGCCGGCATGTTATAGGTTGCGCTTTGTCCCGCCAATTGCGCCAGGAACCACAAGCGTTGCTGGGCAAAAGACAATGTCAAAGCGTCGCCCTCCGGCAAAGGCAGGATAACGGGCAGTTCCGAACCGCGTTGCTGCCGGTCCAGCCATTCCGCCTGTTCCCGGAGCCGAGGATATTCAAAAACAGTCCGCAACGGCATGTCAATGTCGAAGCTCTCGCGAATGCGGGAAACCAGCTGGGTCGCCAGCAGGGAATGCCCGCCCGCTTCGAAGAAATTGGCGTTGATGCTCGCCACGTCGAGGCGCAATACTTGCGACCAGAGGCTGCACAGCAGTTGCTCTGTTGCGGTATGCGGCAGCTGTTGTTCGCCCTGAAGGGACAAGTCGGGCGCAGGCAGGGCTTTGCGGTCGATCTTGCCGTTGGGCGTCAGCGGCAATTTATCCAACGCCATGAAGTTGGACGGCGTCATATAGTCCGGCAAGTGCGCCTTGAGCCATGTTTGCAGGATGCTCGAAATGCCTTCAATTGGCGTGGACAAGGTGACATAAGCGACCAGACGAGCATTGCCGTCTTTATGGTAAAGAACGACTACGGCTTCCTTGATGTCCGGATGTTGGCTGAGTGTCGATTCAATTTCACCCAATTCAATGCGGAAGCCGCGCAGTTTGATTTGTTGATCGATGCGTCCTAGATATTCAAGATTGCCATCGGGTAGCCATTTCGCTAAATCGCCCGTTTTGTAAATGCGCTCGGTTTTGCCGAACAGTTCGACTTCGATGAATTTTTCGGCGGTGAGTTCGGGCCGGTTCAGGTAGCCACGGGCAAGGCCGTCTCCTGCTATGCAGAGTTCGCCTGGGATGCCGGGAGGTTGGATTTGATGTTGACTATTCAGGATATAAATGCGGGTGTTGGCAATAGGTTGCCCTATGCTGACAGACTCGTTAGGGTTGACCGCTACTGAGGTTGCCACGACACTGCTTTCCGTTGGCCCGTAGTTGTTGATTAATGGGCAGGGTAAACTATTGGGGCATTGATGCAAGGTCTCCCCACCTGTCAACAACAGGCGTAAATGTGTCCCGTTTGAAGCCGGGTAGTCTGAAGGATTGTTGATAATAGGTGTCGGCAGAAAGCTTACACTGATCTTGTTTTCATTCAGCGTATGCCAAATGCCTTGTTCTATGAGGGCGTCAAGATGGGTAGGCATGACACAAGCTCCGGCCAGCAAATAGGGCCACAATTCCCATACCGATGCATCGAAAGCACTATTGGCAAGCAAGGTCGCTTTATCGGTCGCTTGAACTGAAAATACCTTGATATGCCAAGTACACAGGTTAACCAGACCTTTATGTTCAACCATCGCACCTTTAGGCCTTCCGGTCGAACCCGAGGTATAAATCACATAAGCTAAATCTTCCGCTGTGCATCTTGTCGGCAGGTTTTCAGCCAGTTGGTCTGTGACATCTATTTGATCCAAACACAGCACAAAGTACTGATGTTCCGATTCATCCGGCGATAATTGGGCTTTTATATGGCTTTGGGTCAGTAACAACGGTGTTGCACTGTCATCCAGCATGTAACGGATACGGGCGGCCGGATAACCGGGATCTATCGGCAGGTAGGCCCCGCCTATTTTGAGAATAGCCAACAGGCCGATAATCATTTCCGGTGAGCGTTCAACAGCAATGGCGATTAACGGGTTATCGCCCAGTAACGCGGTTCCCGTCTCCGTTTTCAGGCTGAGTAAATAATGCGCCAATTGGTTGGCTTTATCGTTGAGTTGCCGGTAGCTTAGCGACCGGGCTTCAAAAATCACGGCAATATTATCCGGCGTTGTTGCCGCTTGGTGTTCAAACAAATCGACAACAGTTCTGTCTTTTGGGTAATCGGCTTCGGTTTGGTTCCACTGTTTCAACTGCGCCTGTTCCCGGTCGGTGAGCAGCGGCATTGTCGCTATGCTTTGCTCGGCATCGTCGACAGCGCCTTGCAGCAGTAGGTGCAAATGCTCGGCCATGCGGGCAATGGCGGCCTCTGTAAACAGGTCGGTGTTATAGCTCCATGCCGCCGCTAAGGCCTTGCCGTCATCGCTGTCCGAAAAGGTCAGGGCCAAGTCGAACTGACCTTCCATTTGGGCGAGTTCAAGGCGTTTGGCAAGCAGGCCGTTGGCCGAAAATGTCCTGGGGATCAGGTCGTCCCGCTCCAGAGCAAACAGGGCCTGGACCAAGGGCGGGTAAGCCGGGTTGCGTTGCGGTTGCAGCTGTTCGATTAACTGGGTGAACGGATAAGGCTGGTGATAGAGTCCGGTCAGCAGTTGCTTGCTGTTAAGTTGCACGAGTTGGCTGAAGCTGACATTGTTAGCGTTGGCAAAATCGCCGCGCAGGATCATCGGGTTGACCAAATAGCCGACCATCTCGACGAATTCCGTTTGGTTTCTTGGCGTTGAGGTGGGCACGCCGATCCAAATGTCATCCTGCCCCGAATAGCGCTGCAATAGGACTTGATAGGCGCTGAACAGCACTGTAAACAAGGTTGTCTTGTGGGCTTTGGCGAGATTTTTGACGGCCTCCGTCAGCGCTTCCGGCAGTTCGACACGCACCGAAGCGCCGTTGAAAGTCTGCCGCGCCGGGCGCGGATAATCGGTCGGCAGTTGTAAAACCGGCATGTCTCCGGCAAGTTGTTGTTGCCAATACGTCGCCATGCGTTGGCCTTTTGGGCCGTTAAGCAGCTCGGCCTCCCAGCTGACGTAACGGCCGTAATCCGCAGCCGTTGACGGCACGTTTTCCGCTCCATAAAACGCCAGTAATTCTTTGCCGAGAATAGCCAGGGAGGCCGCATCGCCGGCAATGTGATGCAGGTTAAGCAGCAATACGGTCCCCGTGCCGGCGCCCTGGAACAGCGTGGCGCGGAATGCGCTTTGTTCCAAGATGAAAGGCTGCTGTGAATGACTGTACAGCGCGTCCATCAGCGCTGTTTCTGTCCATTGGCCCGCGTCAACTGCCTGCCAAAAATGCGTGGCTTCGGTTACGGCATGTTGGTACGGCACGCCGTCCACTTCGGAAAACCGGCTGCGCAGCATCGAATGGCGTTCGACTAAGCGCCGTACCGCCTGCCGCAAGGTTTGTGCATCTACATCTCCGGCAAACTTGAGCGGCAAAGCCATATTATAAGCCGCGCTTTTTGGCGCCTCGCGGTAAATGAACCACAGCGCTTGTTGGCTGTGTGAAAGAGGGGATGATGGGGTCATATGGAGCGTTTTCCTCGGCAAAATAGGTGTACTAGCCTAAAAGCCTTAGTGTGTGTTGTGGGTGAAATGATTTTTTGGATTAGAGGCTTTTCGCTAAGCGCACGTTCGTGTTGTACAAAATCGAGCAAGGCCTTCACGGAGTTAAAGTTTTCCAGCACGATGTCGCCTTCGTCAATCAGGTTGTAATCATCGTTGAAACCTTCCGGCTGTTATCTGTGCGTTTATAAAGTCTACAGCTTTCCCGAGACCATCTTCGTTGCGTATCTCCTTTCCCAAATCTTCCGCTCCTTTCAGAATCAAGGGATCGCTTACCGCAGTCTTAATCGCTTTAGACAGCGCTTCCGCGGTAAAGCCTTCCTGCGGTAGCTGAGGAAGAGGTGGAGGGCCTGCATTCAAACTGTTGACCCGGTTCCCCCAAAACCTCTGTTCAATGGTGAAAGGGCAGACAATGGTAGGCTTACCGGATCTCAACCCGGTTGCCAGGGTGCCGCTCCCGCCATGATGAACAACGGCTTTGACACGGGAGAAAAGCCAGTCGTGACAAATTTGCTGCTCATAATGCACGAATCCATGGCCCTCCTGAGCAGTCATACCGCTATCCCCTATAGCGATAATTCCCCTTTCTCCCGATTGCCGGAGAGCTGAGAGGATTAAGCGGTTCGTTCTTTCCGGATCACCTGAGGGCATACTTCCGAAACCGAAATAGACCGGGGGTGGTCCTTTCGACAAAAAGTCTTCCAGTTCCGGCGAAGGCTTCCAGTCGTCCTTTCTCTCCAAAAACCAATAACCGCTTGCCAGGGTCGTATCGTTCCAATCGTTCGGTATGGGCAATAACTTCCGGCTGTAGCAATACAGAACGGGAATTGGAGTTCCATTGCGGGAAAGATAATTCTTGAAAAGGGAGGGTGGCTTCACTTCCAATGTCGCGCGGCACCACGCCTTGACAATGCTTCGAAAGCCCAGCGTCAGCATCATAATGGCGGCGCGGTGAGTCCATCGATTGAAAAATTTTCCTGAATCGAATGCCCTGAGCCAAGGAGCCGGAAATGCGCCGGTGACGGACACTGCCGGAACAGCAAAGGAAATAATAGCGGGAATCTTCAGCTTGTCCGCAATATGCCAAACGGGATAAAGCGTCGGAGGATAAATCAAGCAGTCCGCTTCCCGTGAGGCCGCCCAGATGTCATCAAGCATGTCAGGCAAATGCGCGGATAAGGCTTTCCTCCATGCCTTTATAGCGTCGCGTTTTTCCTTGCCTTCTCCATTAAAGACTGCTTTGCAGGCCTTGGAATCGAGAATTTCCCTGACGTTTATCCGCATCGGGGCGTACTGAATCTGCCTTTCCCGGATAAAAGAGGCGTATTCGAGTCCGGCGACAAGGGTTGGCTCATGCCCCTCTTTCTTTAAACGAAGAGCCAGCGCAAGATAGGGCTGGACATCTCCCCTGGTTCCGTAACTGGTGACTATCGTAATTTTCATTGTTCGCATCCTTGACTGGAATTCGATGCATTGATGCGTTCCATACACTGGGTCAGCTTCTCGGCAAGGACTTCAACTTGCGGAGAGCTGACCATGTTGTAATGATTTCCAGGGATGATATGAAGATCGAGTTCTTGGCCGGCAAACTGTTGCCAAGCCTCGCTGGCTACGACATGTAAGCCCTTGCCCAGTTCGGCGGCCTGAAAAAAGGAGACCTTCCCGGCGTAGTTCTTCGGAATATAAGTCTGGATGATATGGCGGTTGGTTATTAACACATCCCATAAACGCTTGAATACCATAAAATCGGTGCCGGGGGGAAAGAATCCTACCTGCAAGGCCTTATCCATCACATAATGCAGTTGCGCTTCCTCTTCCAATTCCCGAAGTGTCTCCAGCGACAAATCCGGTATCATCACCGACATGACATTGACCAGAATTTCAGCGCTGTCCTCTTCGGCAAGCTGAGCCCCTGTCAACGTATCGGACAGTTGCGTGTCGAATAAAGCCAGAAAGGCAACCTCGTCCCCTTGCGCCCTAAACTGTTGGGCCAATTCAAACGCAATCAGTCCGCCAAAGGACCATCCCGCCAACCAGTAAGGGCCATGCGGGAAATGCGCTTTTATCGTTTTAAGGTAAAAGGCCGCCATTTCTTCAGCCGTGGCATAAGGTGCTTCTTGGCCTTCCTCAAGTCCCCAGGCTTGGAGTCCGTAAAAAGGCTGATCCTTATCCAGGCAGCGGGACAGATCGTAATAACAGATCGCATGGCCTCCGGCAGGATGGACGCAAAACAGCGGCGGCTTTGAGCCTTCGGGTTGAATGTCAACCAGCGGCGACCACGGCAACGAGTCATCCTGCTCCATAAGCAGAATGGCCTGTTTTTCGACCGTGGACGCCTGATAGAGGCTAGCGGTCGAGATCTCTTTGTTTAACTTCTCTTTTAGCTTCGATATCAAACCGATTGCCAGCAGCGAATCGCCTCCCAATTCAAAAAAATCATCCTGGGTTCCAATCGGTTCAATCCCCAAAAGTTTCTGCCAGATATTGACCAGCGCAAGCTCGATATTCGAGCGCGGGAGGATTAAAGGACTCGATAGTTCGGGTCGCGAGTGCATCCGCATCGCACTGTCCGCTTTTTTCGGCTCCGGCTCAGGGAAACCGGCCGCAGTGGATCGCTCCAGCCTCGGCTCCAGCTTTTGCGTTGAAACCACAAGCCTTGTCAGCGCGGATTCCATCACCAGCCGGAATACTTCCCGGCCTTCCTCCGGCGAAATGCCGAGCAGCATTTCTTGCTCCCGCCGTTCCCGCAATGAGTCGGGCGTTGCTGTTTTGACCGCCATGCCCACCTCGCGCCACAGATCCCAGTTAAGGCTGATCGCAGGAATTCCCTGCGAACGAAGATAAAGGGCGTAGGCATCGAGGAAGGCATTGGCCGCGCAATAATCCACTTGGCCGAAGGCTTCAAAGATCGCGCTCAGCGAAGAGCAAAGGAGGAGAAAATCCAGCTTCGCATCCTTAAACAGCGTATGCAGAACCACGCTTCCGTCGACCTTGGGCGTCAGAACCGATGCCGCAATTTCCGGCGTTTTGCGCTGGATCACGCCGCCGCCGGCAAGTCCTGCCGCATGAATGACGCCGTGAATCAGCCCGAAGCGTTCATTGGCCTTGGCAACGACATCCTGCATTTGTTGCAGATTTGCCGCGTCGGCCTGGGCGATCCATAACCGGGCGCCCTGGTTTTCCAGTGCTTGCAAAGCTTGAATTTTCAGGCTGGTTTCGTCGTCCGCATCGTGGCTTTCAAGCCACCCAGTCCAGTCTTTTGGCTCGGGAAAGGCCGAGCGGCTGATTAAAATCAGGTTCGCGGAGAAGTTTTCCGCCAGATATTCCGCCAGCGTCAGTCCGATACCGCCCAAACCGCCGGTAATCAGGTACGTGCCTTGTTGTTTTAACAAAGACCTTTTCTTCGTTTTCGCTTGCTCTAAATGAACAGGTTCATAAGACGGCAACCAGCGATGCCTGCCGCGATAGGCTATGGTCCTGTCATCCGTTTTGCTTAGGACTTCCGCTAACAGCTGCTCAATCAGCCTTTGTTCCGATTCGGCATTTGCGGCCGGCAGGGCCACGTCCACGCTTCGGCATTGAATATTCGCATATTCCTGGGGAATGGTTTGCACAGGTCCCTGCAACGTCGCTTTTTCCGGTTGCAGTGGTTCGTCTCCGGTAACGGCCTGCATATTGTTGGAGACTGCAATCAATTCCAGCGGCAATTGCTGCTGTTTTCCGAGAGCCTGCGCCAGAAATAGCAGGCTGTAAAAGCCCATTGCCTGCGCCTGTTCGGTGGTTGCGGCTTCCGTTCCCTCATTATTTCCCCGATTGACCGACCATAGATGAACAATGGTTTGCGGGAGGTTTTGCTTTGTCTTCAGCGCCTCCAGCAGGGTTTCATAGTCTTCCGCTGTTTCCGGGTTCAGGACATAGGCGTTGTCGGATAATTGGCGCCATTCTTTGCCGGCCTTGACCGTGACAACCGCTTGTCCAAGCCCTTCAAGTTGTTCGTCCAATGAGTCGCCAAGACCGCAATCGTCGGCAAACAGCAGCCAGTTGGCGGGTTCCGGTGTTTGTTCCTGCTCCAGCCATAAGTTCAATGGCGCCGAAATTTTCCAGGAAGGCAGATAAAACCAATCCGACAGTTTGTCTCTTCTGTTTTGCGGAACCGGCGAATTTCCCTCCGGCGCGTCTTTCCCGTCAATCCAATAACGTTGCCCTTCAAAAGGATAGGTCGGCATCGTTATCCGGGAGGGCTTCATTCTTTCATGGACAGCAAACCAGTCCACCGCTGTCCCGGCCAGCCATAGTTTGCCCAACGCGCTAAGAACCGCCTGATGATCGTCAACAGGGTCTTTTGGCGAAGGCAGCGAGGAAACTGTTTCCGGCTCGCCTGTCGAAGGGGAATGGCGCTTGACCAATGTCGTCAATACCCGCCCTGGCCCCACTTCCAGAAACACCGATTCCGGGTCTTTCAACAAGGTTTCCATGCCGTCAGTAAAACGTACCGCGGAGCGCAAGTGCTGAGCCCAATAATTCGGGTCGGTCGCTTGTTCGGCAGTAATCCAGTCGCCGCTCAAATTGGATATGTAAGGCTTTTGCGGCGCTTTCAATTCCATTTTGCTCAGGCAATCGACAAAGGCCGGCAGGATAGGCTCCATCATCGCCGAATGGAAAGCGTGGGATGTATGCAAGCGAATGGATTGAATATCCTGAAGGGCCAGGCGATTTTCCAGCGCCTCTATAGCTTCGGTCGGGCCGGATACGACGCATAAGGCCGGCGCGTTGACGGCGGCCAGCGAAATATCCGCGCTCAAATACGGCTGAATCTGCTGTTCCGATAAAACCACGCTGAGCATCGAACCTGCCGGAAGCGACTGCATTAAGCGTCCGCGAAGGGCAACCAGCTCCAGCGCCTGTTCCAGCGAAAAGACGCCCGCCAGGCAGGCGGCAACGTATTCGCCGATGCTGTGACCCAACATCGCTACGGGCTTAATGCCCCACGCCATCCATAATTGCGACAGGGCGTATTCAATGACAAACAGGGCCGGCTGCGCGATGGCCGTTTGTTCGAGTGCCGTTGCTTGTTGCTCGGTTGCGCCATTATCGGGATACAGTATTTCCCTTATATCAAGCCCCATCAACGGGGTCAGGATGTTTGCGCAACGGTCGACCTGCTCGCGAAAGACGGGTTCATGGGCGTAAAGTCCCGACGCCATGTTGACGTATTGGGAACCTTGACCGGAAAACAGGAACACCACCGGATGTCCGTCGCTCTCGCATTTCCGGCTCAATAATCCGTTTGCCGTGCTTAGCGTTTTTACAGCCTCGTCCACTGTCCGGCAAACCAACATGCGCCGATGCTTGAAGGCTTTTCGCCCGGTATTCAGCGTAAACGCCGCATCGGCAAGATCGATGCCGGGATTTTGCCGGAAATGTTCAGCAAGGTTCGCGGTGGCTTTTTCCAGAGCGGATTCCGTTCTCGCCGATAACAGCAGGACTTGTGGGCGCGATTCATGGCTTGCCGGTGAAGCTTCCGGCGCTTCCTCCAAAACCAGATGGGCATTGGTTCCGCCGATACCGAACGAGCTGACGCCCGCCCGGCGCGGCGTTCCGCCCGATGTCCATTCCGCCTGTCGGCTGTTCACATAAAACGGGCTGCCGGCAAAGTCGATTTCAGGATTGGGCTTTTCAAAATGCAGGCTCGGCGGCAACGATTTATGTTTCAGCGCCTGAATGGTTTTAATCAATCCCGCTACGCCCGCGGCCGCATCCAGATGACCGATATTGGTCTTGACCGAACCAATCGCGCAAAATTGTTTTTTCCGGGTATGGGCTTGATAGGCTTGGGTCAAGGCCGCGATTTCAATCGGGTCTCCCATCGCTGTCCCGGTACCGTGCGTTTCTACATAGCTGACGGTTTCAGGAGCTATCCCGCGCATCGCCCGCGTAATCACTTCAGCCTGGCCTTCCACGCTCGGCGCTGTGTATCCGGCTTTCAAAATACCGTCGTTATTGATCGCCGAACCTTTAATGACGGCGTGGATGCAATCTTTGTTCGCAATGGCTTGGTCCAGTTTTTTCAGCATCACAATGCCGACGCCGTTGCCGCCAACCGTTCCCCGCGCATCGGCATCAAAAGCCCGGCAATGACCGTCGGGAGAAAGGATCATGCCGTCTACATAAAGATAGCCGCGTTTTTGGTTGGATTTAACCGAAACCCCGCCGGCCAGCGCGATGTCGCATTCTCCGTTCAGCAGGCTTTGACAGGCCATATGCACGGCGACCAACGACGTGGAACAAGCCGTTTGGATATTGACGCTGGGCCCTTTCAGGTTCAGTTTGTAGGATGTCCGGGTGGTTATAAAATCGTTTTGATTACTGACCATCAGCTGGTAGTCGCCGACGGATTGCAGCAGTTCCCGATGGGAGCTTAGGTTATCCGTGTAATAGGTGTTCATCCCGGCCCCGGCGAAAACCCCGACCGGCCTGTTTATGCGGTCCGCATCATAACCGGCGTGCTCAATCGCTGCCGCGGCGCACTCCATGAACAAACGCTGTTGGGGGTCCATGATTTCGGCTTCTCTTGGCGAAAAACCGAAAAAGGCCGCATCGAAGAACTCAATGCCGTCCAAAACCCCATTGGCTTTGACATAGGCGGGATTCTTGATAAGCGCCGGATCGATGCCTTCCGCCAACAGTTCTTGTTCGGAGAAAAAGGAAATGGACTCAACGCCGTCGCGTAAATTCGTCCAAAAGCTGTCCACGTCGCTTGCTCCGGGAAAGCGTCCGGCCATGCCGATCACGGCAATATCTTTCGTCGTGGAAGAAACCGATGACGCAGGCGCGGCAGTTTCCGGAGCCTTTGCCCCGCCGCTCAGGTGCGCCGCAAAGGCATGAATGGTCGGATAGTGAAACAGGTCCACCATCGGCGGACGCTTCCCCAGCACCGCCTGCAATTCCTGTTGCAACTGGAGCAATAACAGGGAATGCCCGCCAACTTCAAAGAAATTATCATGAATCCCGACCTTGTCCACGCGCAGGACTTTTTTCCAAAGCTGGGCAATCTGTCCCTCCAGTTCCGTTTGCGGCATAACGCCTTGGTTTTCCGCTGCGCCGGAATTTCCGCCCATGGCTTCAAGGGCGCGTCTATCCATCTTGCCATTCGGCGTCAACGGCATCGCATCCAGCAAGATGAAGGAGGAGGGGACCATATGATTGGGCAGCCATTTATTCAGGAATTTTCGCAGCTCCGCCAAGTCAAGGTTGTTGTCCGCAACGATATAGGCAACCAGCGACTTCTCTTTCCGGTCGCTGTTTTCGAGCGCCAGCACGGCGCTCTCGACTATAGCCGGGTATTTTCCCAGCGTGGCTTCGATTTCAGGGATTTCGATCCGGAATCCGCGGATTTTCACCTGATTGTCCAAGCGTCCCAGATATTGGATATTTCCATCCGCCAAGAATCGCGCCAAATCGCCGGTTTTGTAGAGACGGGAACCGGCATCGCCGAAAGGATTGGCTATGAACCTTTCATCCGTCATTTCCGGCCGGTTCAAATAACCGCGCGCCAGACCCGCGCCGCCCAGATACAGTTCCCCTGCCACGCCGATAGGAACCGGACGGCAGTTGTTATCCAAAATAAAGGCCTGGGTGTTGTCGATTGGACGGCCGATCAGCGGCGCTTCCGTGTCGCCCTTTTTCATCAACGCGAACGTCGAATAGGTTGTATCCTCGGTTGGCCCGTACAGGTTGTAAACCTTCTTGATCGTGTCGGACTGGTAGACGCGCTGCACCAATTCGTTCTTTAACGCTTCCCCGGCAAGGTTAACGACCTGTACCGACGCCGGTATCAAATCCAACTTAACCAGCTCATTGATAACGGAGGGGACCGTGTTCAGCAGGGTCACGTTCGCGTCAGCGGGCAAGTCAGGCAACTGCAACGCGTTCTCAAGCAGGATAATGCTGCCGCCGACGCTCAGCGGTACGAATATTTCAAAAACCGAAAGATCGAAGCAGATCGATGTCGTGGCCGCAACGCCGGCCAATTCTTCCGGCGAAAAGACTGTTTTTGACCATGCGATAAAGGCCGCGGTATTGCGATGGTTGATCGCAACGCCTTTCGGCTTGCCGGTCGAACCCGAGGTATAGATCACATAAGCCAGGTTTTCCGGCGCGACCGCGCTGCGGATATTCGACGGATCTAATTGCCGGAGGCTTTCAGCCGCGCTGTCCATGCAGAGGACTTGCGCTTGCGTAGACGGCAATGTTCCGGTCAGGCTGGATTGCGTCAGCAAAACCAGGATTTGCGCGTCTTCAACCATAAAGGCCAAACGCTCGGCCGGGTATTCGGGATCCAACGGCAAATAAGCCCCGCCGGCCTTCAGGATGCCCAACATGCCGACGATCATCTCAATGGAGCGCTGCATGCAAACGCCGACCAAAACTTCCGGCCCCACGCCCATGCTTTGCAAATGGCGGGCTGTTTGGTTGGCGAGGCTGTTCAGCTCGCTGTAGCTAAGCGATTTTTCACCGAAAACAAGGGCCACCGCATCCGGCGTTTTTTCCGCCTGCGCCTCGAAAAATTCATGTACGCATTGATGGGCCGGATAAGGCGCGGCGGTTCGGTTGAAATCGACGAGGATTTTTTCCCGCTCCTCTGCCGTCAATATATCGATGTCGGCTATGGTTTGCGCGTCTTCCCCGACCAGCTCGCCAAGGGTTTTCAGGAAGCGTGCGCCGAACTGTTGCATCGTGGCTTCGCTGAGAACAGCGGAATAGTATTCGATCGCAAATTCGATTTTGTCCGGAAATTCCGTGCCGAAAATCGCCATATCGAATTTGGACGAATCTTTCACTTGCCCTTGGTAAGGCCTGAATTGCAATCCGCTTTCGTCTTGTTCCGGCTGCTTGAAATTCATGTACGAGAAGGTAATGCCGGTCAACGGATCGCGGCTCATGTCCCTGGGCAGGTTTAATTTCTGGACTAATTGGTCAAACGGGTATTCCTGATGGGCATAGGCATTCACCATCAGTTCTTTTACTTCCGCCAAAAATGCCGTTGGCGCTTTATCGGCTTTCGGGAAAGCCCTGATGGCCAGATGATTGATGAACATGCCGATCGTTTCGCTGACTTCCGGCGCATTCCGGCCGAGGTCGGCAATCGCGATGATGATGTCCTCCTGCCTGCTGTATTTATGAAACAGCAGGTAAAACGCGCTGAGGAACACCATGAACGGCGTGGTTTCATTTTTTGCCGAAAAATGGCGGACCTTGGCAAGGAGATCTTCTTCAACGGTGAACAACAGCACCGCGCCTTCATAGGTCATGACCGGAGGTCTTTGGAAATCATACGGAAAATCCAGCACCGGAATGTCTTGTTCAAATTGTTTCAGCCAATAATCCTGATGGACTTTAAAGGCTTCCGTTTCAAAATGCGCATTCTGCCAGCGGGCAAAATCCTTGTACTGTATTTTCAGTTCGGGCAGATTTTCGTTTTTGTAAAAGGCATTCAATTCCTGGAAAATAATTTGCAGCGAAAACGCATCTGCCACGATATGGTGAACATCGAACAGCAGTACCTGTTCGCCGGTATCAAGCGTTGCAACTTCGGCCCTGAGCAGCGGGGCTTTGGCAAGATCGAAAGGCCGTGAAAATTTTCTGGCGTAGGCGTCCAGCTCCGATTTTTTCAACGCTGTTTCGGACAGTTTGAAATCCACTTGATCGGCAATAACCTGCACAAGCCGCCCCTCTTTCATCTCGAACGAAACGCGGAAGGATTCGTGACGGGCTATCAGCTTGTTGAAGGCGCGGGCCAGTTGTCCGACATCCACCCGGTCTTCGATAAACAAGATGGACGGCAGATTGTAGCCGAGACTCTGTTTCGACAATTCCCATAAAATATACAATCGGCGCTGAGCCGCAGATGCGGGGTAATAAAGTTGCTTTTCAACGACTTCAATAGCATTGCGGGATTCGGTTACTTGGTTTTTCTTTTCAATAAAAGCCGCGTATTTTTCGATGGTCGGATGGCTGAAAATGACCTCCATGGAAATTTTTGTGCCGAGCTTCTTCGCAATCGCATTGCTTATTTTATTTGCATCGATTGAATCGCCGCCCAGGCTGTAATAATCGTCCAGCACGTTGATCTCGTCATAACCCAAAACCTCGGCCCAGGCTTGAGCCACCGCGACTTCCATTGGGCTGTAGTTGCCGTCGTCCCGGCCGGAAAGTATGACCGTTGCCGGCTGTTCCTGCACAACCGCTCTGGTTTCCACGCGTTCTTCGATTTTCGGCGATTGGAAAGCCTCTTGAATGACAAAGCCGGGAGGAACGATGACAGCCTGGTTCCCCTCGTAAGAGAACAATTCGTGCAGCAGATCGATTGCTTCTTTTGTGGTAAGCGCGTACTGGCTTTGATTGGCTTGCCAGTCGAAGGCCATGCCGGTTTCTTTCCAGGCCGGCCAATTGATAGCCAGCGTTCTTAGGCCCTGTTTGTTCCGAAAAGCGGCAAAGGCGTCCTGATAGGCGTTCGCCGCAATGTAATCGCCTTGTCCGGGAGCGCCGAGCACCGCGGACAGGGCCGAACACAGAATAAAAAAGTCCGGCTTGTCTTGCCGGGTAAGTTGATCCAGAAGCCAGGTCCCTTGTATTTTCGGACGCAGTACGCCGGCAAAGGTCGCTTCTTCCTTCCTGAACAAATAGCCGTCGCCGGCGATTCCGGCGCAATGCAGCACGCCGTCTATGCTGCCGAGCTTTTCGCGCGCTTCGTTGACGGCCTTTTCGATTTGCTCGGGATTTGACACGTCGGCGGCGATGACCAGCACCTCCGATCCGCTTGCCTCCATCGCCAGGATCGCATTGATTTTTTCGGCAACTTTGCCTTCCCCTTGTTGAATTTCCGCCCATTCCTCGCGCGGCGGCAAGCCTGTGCGTCCTATCAGCGCCAATTTCACGCGTTTTTGGGCGGCCAGGTCTTTTGCGAATTCGATGCCCATCCCGCCTAATCCGCCGGTGATCAGGTAGACGCCCTGCTCTTTTATTTCAACGGCTGTCCCCGAACTGTGAATGGCTTGAAAATCCTGCTCGTAGCGTATGCCGTTGCGGTAAGCGGCAGGGCGAGTCGTGCTGTCGAATCCGGTAAATTCGGCTAAGACCTGTTCTCCGGTGGTGGCGTCATCCAGGTCGAGGAATTTGCAGGCGATATTGTCGTACTCACACTGTATGACTTTTGCCAGTCCCGACAGCGCGGCATTCTCAGGATTTAAATGTGCCTCGCTGTTGGTTACCGCATAGGTGTTTTTGCCGATGACCAGGATTTCCAGCGGCCGCGTGCCGTCATGTTTAATCAGGGTTTTGATCAGGCGAAACAGGTTGGTTACACCCAGATCCAGTCTTGTTTCCAGCTCCTCCAGAGAAGCGCAATCCCGATCCGGCAGCGAAGGTGAATAGATTATTTTGCCGACCCGGTGCTTTTCCAAGTTCTCGATCAGGGCCAAACGCTCGTCTTCGGAGCGTGGAATGTCAAAAGCCTGAATGTCCTGCAATGGCGAAAAATTCCCCAGAACGCAAACGTCTCCGGCTGTTTGGGAATGCTGTTGTGGTCTGGGAAGCCAAACCGCGCTGAACAGTCCGCATTGATGTTGAACGCGTTTGAACGTGAGTCCATGGAACTCGGCGCTTATTTGTCCGTCCGCATCGGCTAAGACGACGTCGTACTTTTGTATTTCTTCAGACTCGCTTTTGCCAGTCACATAGCTGTAAATTTCCCCTGCAATGGGGCGATATAATTTTGCACCGGCGCACATCATCGGTAGGAAGCCCGGTTCCGTCAGGCCGGAACTCAAGGCCGCGTCCAGCAAGGGCGGATGGAATTCAAAGCGGTTCAAGTCCGTCTTGAATTCATCCTTTAATTTTAAAAGGGTCAGGCGTTCGTTATCGTTTTTCCAGATTTTTTCCAGACAATCCCAGCGCCTGCCCACTTCAACCAGGCCTTGATTGCCGCTATTAAAGCCACGGTCAGGAAGATTTATTGTTTCGCACCGCGCTTTTATTTGTTCTATGTCGAGGCGTGCGGGGGCTTGTTCGGGCGCGGTTTTTATTTCCGCAGTTGCATACTGCATCCAGCTGCCCGTCGGTTGTTTTCGCAGTACCGAAACCGCATGCCCATCCGACGATGCTTTTAAAGTCGCGACCAACCGGTCTGGAGATGTCCGTATTTGTTCCGGGCTGATAACCAGAAGGTTTTCCCAGAACAAGTCATTTATTTCCAGCGGCGATTTGTAGCCCTGTTTTTTGGCGATTTCCGAGAGCAGCTGAAAGTAGGCGACTCCGACCAGGCAAGTTTGCCCCCCCGCTTTATGTTCATTCAGCAGCCAATCCTCGCCGCTGTCCATGCCGATTTCGTAAATAAGCTGTCCGGGCGTTTGCGCCGGCGCTTGTTTAATGAATACCGCGTCCCGATTCGTCGCATAAGGAGCCCCCGGCACTTTTAGCCAGCAGCGCTTTTTTTCGAAGCGATGAAACACCTTGGGAGCGACATGGGTTTGCTTAGGCGCGGGTGCTTCCTCCATCACGACATGGCAATTGACGCCGCTTAAGCCGAAAGCGCTGACACCGCACAGTAGCGGCTGCTCCGCATCGCTCAAATCGATCAGCCTGTCGGCCGGAAATACCGGCGAATTTTCGAAAGGAATCTTGCTGTTGGCTTTTTTGAAATGCGCCAGCGGCGGGATTTTTTTCTTTTGCAGGCTTAACGCCGCTTTGACCAGACCGATTAGGCCCGCCGCATGATCCAGGTGGCCGAAATTGGTCTTCACCGAACCGACCGCGCAGAAGTATTTGTCGTCGGTGTATTTGGCAAAGGCTTTGTTAATGCCGTCTATTTCGATAGGATCGCCTAGCTTGGTGCCGGTGCCGTGCGCTTCTATAAAGCGTAGGTTTCGCGGGTCTATGCCCGCATCTTTCCAAGCCTGGTCGATTAATTCCGCTTGGGCGTCGGCATTGGGCACCGTCATGCCGGCAGCGGTGCCGTCCTGGTTCAGCGCGCTGCCCTTGATAACCGCGTAAATCGAGTCTTCATCCTTCAAAGCCTGATTGAGCGGCTTCAACAGCACCGCAATGACGCCTTCGCCGCCGCCTGTGCCGTCCGAGGAGTCATCGAATGTCCGGGTTCTTCCGTCCGAGGATTCAATTTCCACTTTATCGAGAGCCACCGGTAAAATCGCCGTTTTGACCGAACCGACCAAAGCGAGCTTGCATTCGTTCGCGCGCAATGCGCGGCAGGCCAGATGGACTGCTGTCAGGGATGACGAGCAAGCGGTATCCACCATCAGCGCGGGCCCACGCCAATCCAGCACAAACGAAAGCCGGGTCGCGGTGTTGGAAGGCACGTTGCTCAGGAAAATTTGTTCACTGTCATCCCGGTAAATTTCGCCGGCCAGTTCCGCGTATTCGTGTGCGGAACTCATCCCCATGAATACGCCGACCTTCGCCCCTTTTAGTTTCGTGCCGCCGTACCCGGCATCTTCCAGTGCTTTCCATGCGGTTTGCATAAAAAGCCGCTGATTGGGCGACATGATTTCGGCTTCTTTTGGCGACAGGTGGAAGAATCGGTAGTCGAACTCGTCCACCCTGTCCAGGTAGGCTAATTCCCTATAGCTCAGCTGTTCCGGATCCTGGCCCATGAAACGCAGGATTTCATCCGCGTCTTTTTTTCGTTGTTCGGGAATGGACCGGATTCGATCCTTGGCGGAAACCAAGTCGTCCCAGAAATTTTCCGTATCCTCATAATCGGCAAGTTTCAGGCTGACGCCAATAATGGCTATATCCTTTGTTGAGCTTTCCTTAATGTTGACGTTCGCTTGCTTTGGTATTGTGAGAATTTTTTTCATGATTTGCCGATTCTTGTAATTATGCGGTTACGCTTCTTTATATTATTTTATGGCAGCCCGTTTTTCGCTCGTTCCCAAGCTCCAGCTCTCGTCGTTATACACATCTCGACGTAGGCCGGAATAAGCGGGTTCGAGCGGTAGCGAGAACGGGTGTTTCCGGCACACTCCGATTGCCGGAAACATCCGCCCTTGCTGCCGCCGGGCGGACTTATTCCGGCCTACATCCTATCGTTCCCACGCTCCGGAGACTGTGAAAGTATTATTCATATTTAAAATCAAATAGTTGTATCGCTATTTTTGGCTAAAAATATCGAAAATCAGCCAAGGCAGGCGCTTTTTCTCGATAATATTAATATAACCAATTGATAACGAATGAAATAATACTTTCACAGTCTCTCCGGCGTGGGAATGCAGTTAGAGACGCTCCAGCGTCCCGTACCGCTGGAACGATGCCGATTGTGGTACTCTATTTCTTGTTACGTCCCTTACGCTGCTTTTATTATTTCTTCCAGGATTGCCACGTAAAGTCCGGGCAACAATTTCATTTCTTCCCTGTCCATTCGTGAGCTGAACTTGAACGCAATGTTCACCGTGCCGTTGCCGGTGTCGGTATGCCAATGCAAGTCCGCATTGTCGAAGTCGCCGCCGGCATCGGAATAGAAGGCTAAAACTTCGCAGGAGCCCGGATTCGCTCCCGTCTTTAAAAAGTCATCGACCGGATAGATTGCCTCCGGATTCAGGAACCGGCTCCGCGATTCCTGCAACAACTCCTTGATCGAATCGACCGCCTCAAAATCATGGCGAACGGAGATGACCTGCCGGTCATTCAACGCGGCATAATACGGAACGTCCGCTTGCTCGCTGAGTTCAAACAGCAGGTAGCCGAACGCGGCCCGGAGGATGTCCTGTACATCCGGGTTTTCCCGCCCTGTTAATTTTGCGGACAATGCGGCGTCCAGCGTGTATTCGAATAGGCCGCCATGCCCTGCCGAGAAGTATTTTTTGTCCAGCGGCAGGGTTTCTATCGCCATCCTTGCTTTTTCCCCTCCCGCAAGAAACAGCGCCAAATCGGCGATATTCGGGTGGGCGAATAAATCCATCAGCGTGGTTTGCGGATAGCTCTTTTCGATTTCCCAATGCACCCGGACCAGGGATAACGAGTTGCCGCCGATTTCAAAAAAGTTCGCGTTGGTGCTGATGTCGTCCGTTTCCAGGTAGTGTTGCCAGATCGACAACAGTTCCGACTCCAGCTCGTTTTGCGGCGGACGGAATGCTCTTAGCGACTCGATCGGTTTCAGGCCGACCAGGTTTTTGCGATTGATCTTGCCGTTCGGCAACAGCGGCAGCGCATCCAGCTGCACAAAATACGCGGGCACCATATAAGCGGGCAGCATCGCACCGAGGCCGGCCCGCAGTTCCTCGACTTTCAAGACGGCATTTGCGGTGACGTAGGCGACCAGGGCTTTGGCCTCGCCTTCCCCGGTGGCTAGAGCCACCGCTTCTTTGACGGCGGGATTGGCGGTCAGGCAGGCTTCTATTTCGCCCAATTCGATCCGGAAACCGCGAATTTTAACTTGGTTGTCGATGCGGCCCAGGTATTCGATGTTGCCGTCGGGAAGCCAGCGCGCCAAATCCCCGCTTTTATAAACGCGCTGGCGTTTTCCGAACAATTCGATGTCGATGAAGCGTTCAGCCGTTAGCTCGGGACGGTTCAGGTAGCCGCGCGCGACGCCCGCGCCGCCGACCAGCATTTCGCCGGGCACGCCGACCGGCAGCAGGTTGTTGTTCGCGTCAACGACCCAGACCTGCAAATCGGGAATCGGTTTGCCGATGAGGCTCTTACCGTGATTGTCCCCGCCGGCCACCGGATAGTAGGTGACATGGACGGTCGTTTCGGTAATGCCGTACATATTGACCAACTGTGGCTGCTTGTCGCCGTGACGGGAAAACCACGGTTGCAGGGCGGCAAAATCCAGCGCTTCGCCGCCGAATATCACAAAGCGCAAACTGAGTTTATCCGGCCGGTTATCGACGTCTTGCAGCTGTCTAAAAGCGGAAGGCGTTTGGTTCAGCACCGTGACGCCCTGATCTATCAGCAACTGGTAAAAAAGCGCGGGGTTACGGCTGGTGTGGTACGGCACAACCACCAGTTTGCCGCCATAGAATAATGCGCCCCATATTTCCCATACCGAGAAATCGAACGCGTAAGAGTGGAATAGCGTCCAAACGTCCTGCTCGTTGAATCGGTACCACTCATCGGTTGCGCTAAACAGCCGCGTCACGTTGGCTTGCGTCAGTTGGCAACCTTTGGGTTTCCCGGTCGAACCGGAGGTATAAATCACGTAAGCCAAATCGTCCGGCCCGCTTTGTTGTGCCGGGTTGTCCGTGGAGCAGTTTGCAATCGCTTCCCTGTCCGTATCCATGCAAACCACTTTGGCAGTCGATGCCGGCAATTTTTCCAGCAAATGGCTTTGGGCCAACAATACCGGCACCGCCGCATCCTCCACGATGAATTGCAGGCGTTGTTGCGGATAATCCGGGTCAAGCGGCACATAAGCGGCGCCCGCTTTCAGGATCGCCAACAAGCCGACGATCATGTCCAGCGAACGCTCCACGCAAATACCGACCAGACAATTGCCGCTGACCAGTTGCTTGTTGCCGGCTTTTAGGTCGAGCAGGTAATGCGCGAGTTGGTTGGCTTGTCGGTTCAGCTGGCGGTAGGTCAGCTGCCTGTCCTCGAAAAACACCGCGATAGCGTCGGGCGTTTTCTCGGCCTGGATCTGGAATAAATCGACAATCGTCCGGTCTTGGGGATAATCGCTTTCTGTCCGGTTCCAGGCCTGTAGCAGCTGTTGTTCGGCAACGGTCAGTAACGGCAGCTCAGCTATCGATTGTTCCGGCCCGGCAACAATCCCCTCCAGCAAGACCTGGAAGCGTTCGCCGATCAGGCCTATGGTTTCCGGGAGGAACAGATCGGTGTTGTATTCCCAATTGCAAACAAATGCGCCGTCACGCTCATCGATACTCAAGGTTAAATCGAATTTAGACGTCGCATGATCGGATTCAATCGGCGTTATGTTCAAGCCGCTCAGCTCCAGCGCTGCTTCCGGCGCGTTTTGCAGCACGAACATCACTTGAAACAGCGGAGAATGGCTCAGGCTGCGGGAGGGGTTTATTTTTTCAACCAGGGCTTCAAACGGAATATCCTGATGGCTGTAGGCTTCAAGCGCGGTTTTCCTGACCTGCGCCAGCAACCCGGCAAAGCTCTGCTCGGCATCGATTTGCAAGCGCAGCGCCAGCGTGTTGACGAAAAAGCCGATTAAATCCTCGGTTTGGCTTTGGGTGCGATTGGCAATCGGACAGCCAACTACAATATCGGTTTGTCCGCTGTAGCGGGACAACAAGACGGTGAAGGCCGCCAATAAGGCCATAAAGTCGGTCACGCCCTGTTTGCGGCTCAACGTCTTGATTTCCTGCGTGAGCACGGGATTCAACGTGCTTTGCCGATGCTTGCCCCGGTAGCTCATCACGGCGGGGCGCGGGTTGTCCGCCGGGAGCTCCAGTAATTCCGGAGCTCCCAAGAGCTTGTCTGCCCAGTAAGCCAGTTGCCGCTCCAAAACGTCGCCTTGCAGCCAATTTCTTTGCCAGGCCGCATAGTCGGCGTATTGAATCGGCAGTTCGGCCAGTTGCGGTTCGCGATTTTGCGCATACGCGTCGTATAACCGGCGCCAATCCCGAATCATCACGCCGGCCGACCAGCCGTCGCTGATAATATGGTGCATGTTGAACAGCAGGATATGTTGTTCGCCGCCCAGTCTAAGCAGTTGCGCATTGAACAGGGGGCCGGCGCTCAGATCGAAAGGACTGTTGGCGTGGCGGTCAACCCATTCGGCAATTTGCTGTTGTTGTTCGGCATCCGCCAAGTCGCTAAGGTCGGTGACGCTGAGCGGGTTATAAGCCTCGTGCAGCTGTAGGGTCGGCTTTCCGTCAACCATCGGAAAACAGACACGCAGGGTTTCGTGGCGCTGAACCAAGTCGGTCAAGGCGCTTTGCAGCGCCTGTTCATCGAGCCGGCCTTCCAGCCGCAAGGCGGCCGGCATGTTATAGGTTGCGCTTTGTCCCGCCAATTGCGCCAGGAACCACAAGCGCTGTTGGGCAAAAGACAATGCCGGAACTTCGCCTTCCGCCAACGGCCCGATGGCGGGCAGTTCCGATCCGCGTTGCTGCCGGTCCAGCCATTCGGCCTGTTCCCGGAGCACGGGATATTCAAAAACAGTCCGCAACGGCATGTCAATGTCGAAGCTCTCGCGAATGCGGGAAACCAGTTGGGTCGCCAGCAGGGAATGCCCGCCCGCTTCGAAGAAATTGGCGTTGACGCTCGCCACGTCGAGGTGCAACACGTGCGACCAGAGGCTGCACAGCAATTGCTCGGTTTCGGTATGCGGCAGCTGTTGTTCGCCCCGAAGGGACAAGTCGGGCGCAGGCAAGGCCTTGCGGTCGATTTTGCCGTTGGGCGTCAGGGGCAGGGCGTCCAGACACAGAAAATGGCTGGGGACCATGTAATCGGGCAGTCTGGCTTTTAGCCAGCCGCGTAATTCATCGCTGTTGAAGTTGTCCTGAGCCGTGGTCAGATAGACGACAATCCGTTTATCGCCATCGGCTTCGTACAGGTTCGCCACGGCTTCCTTGACGTCCGGATATTGGCAAAGCACCGATTCAATTTCGCCCAATTCGATGCGAAAACCGCGCAACTTGATTTGCCGGTCGATGCGGCCGAGGAATTCGAGGTTGCCGTCGGGCAGCCAGCGGGCCAAGTCGCCGGTTTTATAGATGCGCGTCAGTTTACCGAACAATTCGACTTCGATGAATTTCTCGACGGTCAGTTCGGGCCGGTTCAGATAGCCGCGGGCAAGACCGGCACCGGCAATGCACAGCTCGCCGGGAACATTGGGCGGTTGCGGCTGATGTTGCGGATTCAGGATAAAGATTTCCGTATTGCCAACAGGCCTGCCGATTGGAATGGTGTTTATGTTTTCCGTTTGTTGCCCGCTGCTATGGGCCAAGTACCAGGAAGCAAACGTTGTCGTTTCGGTTGGCCCATAGAGATTCAGCAGCTGTTCGGGCGGATGCCGGCTTAAAACAGTATTGACCGAATTAGGATCAGCCTGTTCACCCCCAATAAGAAGGCATTTTAAGGTTTTAAAGCAGTCGGGCCGGGTTTGCGCGATCTGGTTAAATAATGCCGTTGTGACAAAGAGTATGTTGATGCGCTGGCTTTGCAAATGCGCTGTCAATTGCTGGGGCGACAGCAGCAAGTCTTTGGCTATGCCGACCAATTGGGCGCCATTTAATAAACTCCCCCAAATTTCAAAGGTTGCCGCATCGAATGAGACATTGGACGACTGCGCAATGCAATCGTCCGCATTGATTTGAATATAATTGGTGTTTTTAACTAAACGGATTACGGCGGTATTGGCGATGCAGACGCCTTTCGGCAGCCCGGTCGAACCCGAGGTATAAATCACATAAGCCAAATCCTCCGGCCCGGATCTTCCCGCCGGATTTTCAGTGGGTTGGCCGCTGACATCCCGTTCATCCAGGCACAGCGCCATACAGCCATGTTTCAGTTCAGCCAACGGCAATTGGGCCTGCAAATGGCTTTGGGTCAACAGCAGCGGGGCTTGGCTGTCCTCCAGCATGTGGCGGATGCGGATGGCCGGGTAATCGGGATCTATCGGCAGATAGGCCCCGCCAGCCTTAAGAATGGCCAGCAGGCCGACGACCATGTCCAGCGAGCGTTCGACCGCAATCGCGATCAGCGGGTTGCCGGTCAATAACGGCGCCCCCGTTTCGGTTTTCAGGCCGAGCAGGTAGTGCGCCAGTCGGTTGGCTTTATCGTTGAGCTGGCGATAACTCAGCGATTGGCCGTCAAAGACCACGGCTTGGGCTTCAGGCCTTGCCGCCACTTGTTGTTCAAACACATCGACAATCGTTTGGTCTTTGGGATAGTCGGTCGCGGTGTCGTTCCAGGCCTGCAATTGCCGGGTTTCCTGTTCGGTCATCATGGTCAGCAGCCCGATAGCCTGATGCGGGTTGTCGACGATGGCATTGAGCAAAACTTCAAAATGTCCGGCCATGCGTTCGATGGTGTCGCCTTCAAACAGGTCGGTCGCATATTCCCAGTAACAATGCAGTTGCCCGTCCTGTTCGGCGACATGCAGGGTCAGGTCGAATTTGGCGATGGGATACTCCGCTTCAACAACGCTAACCTCCACATCAGGCAAGGCCAATTCGGCGGCTTCGTTATTCTGCAACACAAACATCACCTGGAACAGCGGGCTATGGCTCAAGCTGCGGGTGGGTTGCAGTTTTTCGACCAGCATTTCAAACGGGATGTCCTGATGGGCATAAGCGTCCAAACAGGTCTGGCGGGTGGCCTGCAACAGCTCGGCAAAGCTTTGTTGCGGCTCGATTTGGCTACGCAATATCAAGGTGTTGACGAAAAAACCGATTACATCCTCGCTGTGGCTGTGGGTGCGGTTGGCAATCGGACTGCCGACGCAAATGTCCTGTTGGCGGCTATAGCGCGACAGCAACACGTTGAACGCGGCAAGCAAAGTCATGAACACGGTCACGCCCTGTTGTCTGCTCAACTGGGTGACGGCTTGGCCGAGTGTTGCAGGCAAGCACTGCGAGTAATGCGCGCCTCGGTAACTTTGTTGCGGCGGCCGGGGTTTGTCGGTGGGCAGCTCCAGCAGTTCGGGCAGGCCTTTAAGTTGCCCGGTCCAGTAATCGACTTGCTGTTGCAGCACTTCGCCCTGGAACCATTGCCGTTGCCAAGCCGCATAATCGCTGTATTGGATAGCAAGCTCCGGCAAACCGGGTACATTGCCTTCGGCAAAGGCGCTATAGGCCTGTTGCCAATCGCGCATGAACACGCCCATCGACCAGCCGTCGCTGATGATGTGGTGCATGTTCAGCAACAGCAGCGCGTCGGTGTCGTCAAGCCGCAGCAGGTCGGCCTTGAATAACGGCCCCTGTTCCAGATCGAAAGGCGCGACGGCATGGGCATTAGCCAAGCGTTGGACTTCATGTTCTTGCTCATCGCTTGCCAACCGGCTTAAATCTTGAATCCGCAAGGCTTCAATAGCCCGAACTTGCAGCTGCGCTTGTCCGGAAAGATTGGGGAAATAGCTGCGCAAACCGGCATGGCGCTCGACCAACCATTGCAAACTTTGCTGCAAGGCCTCCACATTCAACTGCCCTGATAAGCGCAGTGCGAGTGGCATGTTATAGGTTGCACTGGTATTGTCTTCAAACTGGTTTAAAAACCATAAGCGTTGCTGGGCAAAGGACAACACTTTAGGCGCATCGGCGGCCTGCGGTTCAATGGCGGGCAAACGGATACTGCCCGCGGCCGCTTCAATGGTCGCCGCCAGGTCCGACAGTTGCGGGTGTTCGAACATGGCCCGTATCGGCAATTCAATCTGGAAACTCTCCCGGATGCGGGCGATCAGTTGTGTCGCCAGCAATGAATGCCCACCCAGTTCAAAAAAGTTGTCATGGCGGCCGATGCTTTCGCGTTTGAGGACGCCGGCCCATAACGCCGCCAACAAGTCTTCGCTGGGCGTGGCAGGCTGGCTAAAACCGGTTGACACTTGGAACTCGGGCGCAGGCAAGGCTTTGCGGTCGATTTTGCCATTCGGCGTTAACGGCAGACTATCCAGAACAACGAAATAACTGGGAACCATATAATCCGGCAATCCGGCTTTTAACCGGCTGCGTAATTCTTCAATGGCTAAGTTGTCGTCATCGACGGTTAGATAAGCGGCAATACGTTTGTCGCCATCGGCTTCATACAGATTTGCCACGGCTTCCTTGACGCCCGGATGTTGGCTGAGCGCCGCTTCAATTTCACCCAGTTCAATGCGAAAACCGCGCAGTTTGATTTGCCGGTCAACGCGGCCCAGGAATTCGAGGTTGCCGTCGGGCAACCATCGAGCCAGGTCGGCGGTTTTGTAGAGCCGTTCGATAGTGCCGAACAGTTCAACCTCGACGAATTTCTCGGTAGTGAGTTCGGGACGCCCCAGGTAACCGCGCGCCAGAATGCTGCCGGCTATGCACAGCTCACCGGGGATGCCCACCGGTTGGGGTTGATATTGCGCATTCAGGATATAAATACGCGTATTGGCACGAGGCTTACCAACGGCAATGCAGGCTGCGTTATCGGCTAAAGTCATCGGCAATCGGTAAAGTGTCGGCGTAATCACCGCTTCGGTCGGACCATAGGCATTGAAACAAATCAGGGAAGGAAAGTGTTTTCGGGTTTGTTGCGCCAAACTTAACGGCAGTGCATCCCCACCCAAAATAAGCATTCGCAAGTTGGCCAAGTCGTCGGCAATCGTGGCTGTTTCCAGCATTTGTTGCCAATAAGCAGGCGGTAAATTAACGACGGTGACAGCGTGCTTTTTTATGAGCGCCAATAACTCCGACGCCAATATGAAATTGGTTGTTATGAGCACTGAACAAGCGCCGCTTAACCAGGCGACCAATAATTCCTCTAGTGAAACATCAAAGCTACTTGAGGCAAATTGCAAATCCCGATCGTTTTCAGTGATTCCATAGTGTTGCAACATGGTCTGAATATGCAAGGCTAAGGCTTGGTGTTCAACCATGACGCCTTTGGGGTTCCCGGTCGAACCCGAGGTGTAAATCACATAAGCCAAATCTTCCGTCCTGTCTTTTACCGGCAGGTTTTCGTTAGGCCGGTCAGCAACATCTATTTGATCCAAACACAACACAAAGTACTGATGTTCCGATTCATCCAGCGATAATTGGGCTTTTATGCGGCTTTGGGTCAGCAACAACGGTGCCTGACTGTCATCCAGCATATAACGGATACGGGCTGCCGGGTAATTGGGATCGACCGGCAGGTAGGCTCCGCCTGCCTTGAGGATGGCCCATAAACCGATAACCATGTCCAGTGAGCGTTCGACGGCAATGGCGATTAACGGGTTGCTGCCCAGTAACGCGGTTCCCGTCTCCGTTTTCAGGCCGAGTAAATAATGTGCCAGTTGGTTGGCTTTATCGTTGAGTTGGCGATAGCTTAGCGCCTGGTCTTCAAAGACCACGGCAATGTTATCGGGCGTTGTTTCCACTTGCCGCTCAAACAAATCAACAACAGTTCGATCTTTGGGATAATCGGCTTCGGTTTGGTTCCACTGCTTAAGCTGCGCCTGTTCCCGGTCTGTGAGCAGTGGCATCTTTGCAATGTCTTGTTCGGCATCGTCGACCGCGCCTTGCAACAGGATGTGCAGGTGCTCGGCCATCCTGGCAACGGTGGCCTCTGTAAACAGGTCGGTGTTGTAACTCCATGCCGCCGACAAAGTCTTGCCGTCATCGCTGTCTGAAAAGGTCAGGCTCAAGTCAAACTGACCTTCCATTTGGGCAATATCCAGGCGTTGGGCCAGCAGGCCATTGGCTGAAAATCGTTTGGGGATCAGGTCGTCCCGCTCCAGCGCAAACAGGGTCTGGACCAAGGGCGGATAAGCCGGGTTGCGTTGCGGTTGCAACTGCTCTATTAACTGGGTGAACGGATAAGGCTGGTGATAGAGTCCGGTCAGCAGTTGCCGGCTGTTCAACTGTAGGAGCCGGTTAAAGCTGAGGTCGTCATTTTTTGAAAATTCGCCGCGCATGATCATCGGGTTGACCAGATAGCCGACCATATCGGCGAATTCCGTTTGATTGCGCGGGGTCGAGGTGGGTACGCCGATCCAAATATCGTCCTGCCCCGAATAGCGATGCAACAGGACTTGATAGGCGCTGAACAACACGGTAAACAAGGTCGTCTTGTGAGCTTTGGCGAGCTGTTTGACGGCTTCCGTCAGCGGTTCCGTCAGTTCGACACGCACCGAAGCGCCGTTGAACGATTGCAGCGCTGGGCGCGGGTAGTCGGTCGGCAGTTGCAGGACAGGCACGTCTCCGGCAAGCTGTTGTTGCCAATAGGCCGCCAAGCGTTGGCCTTTTTTGCTGCCCAGCAATTCGGCTTCCCAACGGACGTAATCGCCGTAAGCCATCGCCGTCGGCGGCAAGTCTTCCGCCGCATAAAAAGCCAGTAATTCTTTGCCGAGGATAGCCAGGGAGGCGGCATCGCCGGCAATATGATGCAGGCTAAGCAGCAATACCGCCCCCGCTTCCGCACCTTGGAACAGGATGGCGCGGAATACGCCTTGTTCCAAGGTGAAAGGCTGCTGTGAATGACTGTACAGCGCGTCCATCAGCGTTGTTTGCGGCCATTGGCCTGCGTCAACTTCCTGCCAAAAATGCTTGGTTTCGGCTGCAACATGTTGGTATGGCACGCCATCCACTTCGGAAAAACGGCTGCGCAGCATCGGATGGCGTTCGACCAAGCGCCGTACCGCTTGTTGTAAGGTTTGTCCATCAACCTCGCCGGCAAACTGGAGCGGCAAAGCCATATTATAAGCCGCGCTTTTTGGCGCCTCGCGATAGATAAACCAAAGGGCTTGTTGGCTGTAAGAAAGAGGTGTCGATGGGGCTTGCACAGTATTTTTTCCTTAAATACGTTAATGTCAATGTGTTGAGTCGTCGTAACTATTCAGTGTATCTTGCGCTGGTTCCCAAGCTCCTGCTTGGGAACCCAGTTAGCGAAGCTCTCGGCAACTGCTCCCTGCGTTGCTCTACCTCCTGCATCCATGCAGTCGCAGCTTCGCGAGTCGGGAAGCTGGAGCTTCCAAGACTGCGTTCCCAAGCTGGAGCTTGGGAACGAGCGAAGTTAAGTACCCGAATATAAGTTTTTAGTTAAGCTTCAAAGCCGGAGTGCAGGCTTTGCAAGCAGAGCTTGCACTCCAAAATACCGAAAAACTTTAGCTCGATTATTTATTATTTTCTTCATGATCTTCGTGTCCTTCATGGTAAATAATGAGGACACAGCGGTTTTTTCATGTTGTTAAAAAACGTTGATTAGCCTAGTTGCTAAGCTGTTCACTAGCGGCGCGCTTTGTTTGCACGAAATCAACCAAGGCTTTCACGGAGTTGAAGTTTTCCAGCACGATGTCGCCTTCGTCAAACTCAATCGCATACTGCTTTTCCAGCCAGGCGATCAAGTTCATGATGGCCAAGGAGTCGAGGAAGCCCTCATCGATCAGGTTGTAATCGTCGTTAAAACCTTCCGGCGCTTTATCTTTGATGACGTGGTTAATAATGTGTTCGCGTAGCTGCTGAGTTAGGTTCATAGGATTTTGGTCTGTTGGGCGGTCAATAATTTTTCGGTATTGCGGATCAATTTGCCGCTGGCGGTGCGCGCCAGGCTATCGACCCAGTGAAACTGGTCAGGGATTTTGTAAGCGGCCAAATGCTCGCCGCAGTAGGCTTTGAGTTCGGCTTCATCGGGCGGCTCATGGTTATCGGCCAGCACGACATGGGCCATCGGTATTTCGCCCAGGCGGCGCGCTTTAACGGCAAAGACGCAGGCGGCCTGGATCGCGGGATGACGCTCCAGGACCGTCTCGACTTCGCGGATAAAGAATTTCATGCCGGCAACGCTGATCATTTCCTTGCTGCGACCGACAATGAACAGATAGTCGTCCTCATCGATGAAGCCCAAATCGCCGGTCGCCAGCCAACCGCCGTGCCGGTTGAGGATAACGTCGCGCGGTTGCCAGGGCTGGTAATAGGCATCTAACAAGCCGGCGCCGAAGAGCATAATTTCGCCGATGCCGTTGTCATCGGGCGAGTCCAGTTTGACCGCGTAGCGGGGCAGTAATCTGCCGACCGAGCCCCGTTTCTCCTTGGGCGCGTCAAGGTTTACCGCAGGCAGGCCCACTTCAATAATGCCGTAGGTCTCATTCGGCGCGATGCCGAAACGCTGGTAAAAAGCCTCGGCAATGTCGGGGCGCAGGTAAGCGGTGGTGACGATAGCCAGGCGTATAGTCGATAATGTTTGATCGCCGCGGTCGTGGCTCATGAGTTCGTAATGCGTGGGCGCCGCATAAATCAGCGTCGCCCGGTGCCGGTTGGCGGCTTGCAAAATCGTGCTGCCGAAACTGTTCTTGCACAAAACGATGGTGGCGCCAAAGCTCAGGTAAGCGACGATGGACACGGCAAAATGGTAGGCCATGGATAACAGCCACACAATACGGTCGTTGGCATCGATCTCTAACCCCTGATTGGCGGCCTGGATGCGGGCAAAGATGGTTTCATGGGAGAGAATCACGCCCTTGGCCTCGCCCGTGGTGCCCGAGGTAAAACGGATGAAGGCCGGATTCAGTCCCGCCAACTCCGCGGGTGGCGTACGCAAGGCTTTAAGGTTTAGCAGGCAGGCGTGTTCCGTTAAAGCGGTTGCTGCTCCGAGCGAAAGCGCGGCAAATAGCGTACAGTTGGCCGTGGAGATGACGGCGTCAATAGCAATATGCTGGAAAATAAGTTGTTTTTCTTCCGTCGCCAATTCCATCGGAATCGGCGTGACGCACGCCCCGCAGGCCCAAAGCGCGTAGGTAAAGGCAATGTAAGCGTGGCCGCCGGGATAGTGCAGGCCGATATTCATGCCTGGATGGATGCCAGCGGCGAGTAACTGTTCCGCCAGGGTTTGAATGTCTTTTCGCAAGGCCCCGTAGCTGATTGAGGCATCGTCGTGCGGCCCTAGGATCGCGGGATGTTCCGGCCTTAAAGCCGATTGTTGAAAGAAAACTTCAGCTAAATTCAGTGTCATTTTAAGATTTTCCAAAGTGCGCGTTAATCAAATTCCGCCGAGCCGGTCCGATTTTTCCAGCAAAACGACCGGAACTTTTTGCCGGGCGGCGGCCAGCGCACAGGCAATACCTGTGGCGCCGGCACCTGCGATAACAAGTGCGGGGGCTAAATCAGACATACGTTAGGCTGCTTTTTTGCGTTTAGGCGATTTTACCAAGGCAGGTAAGGGTTTGACGGCTTCGGCATGGGCTTGAACGTCCGGCTCGGCGGCAGGCGGCGGGGTGTCGGCATCGAGATTTTCCGGCGTGTTCCCGGCATTGTCCTTGTTGATTTCCAGCAACGGCAACATGGCGTTGCCGATAGCCCCGGAACCTAACACGAAATGGACGCCCATGGAGGTCAGCACGCCAATATGAGAGAAGACGGTACCGGCAAGCACAATACCCATGCCGGAGTAGCAAATCCAAAGCCCCCGCTTAAGGTTGTTTTCCAGTTTCTCGGACAGCACCATCAGCTCGCACAGGCTGTTAAGGTCGGAATTGGTGAGGATAATATCCGCCACATCGATGGCCAGCGTGGTCGCGCCTCGCAAGGAAACGGACAAATCGGCCTGGCGCATGGCAATGGTGTCGTTGACGCCATCGCCGATAAAACAAACGTTGTGCCCTTCGGCTTGAAACTGTTTAACAATGCCGGCCTTATCTTCAGGCAACACTTCGGCGAAGAAGCTGTCAACGTTAAGCTGTTCGGCTAATTTTTGGGTGGGGGCAACATGGTCGCCGGAAACGATGCCGATATGTTTGATGCCGTGTTCCCGGAGGCTCTTAAAAACCGCTTGTACTTCGGGCCGTAACGTCGCCTGCAATTCAATAATGCCCGCAATGGCCGAATCAACGGCAACCATCACCAGGGAATGGCCTTGTTCATGGATGGCGGTCTGTAAAATTTGTGCTGAATCGGGGATTGCAATGCCTTCTGCGATCATAAAGCGGGCGCTGCCGACGTGGATGGTGCGGCCATTATATTGCACCACGATGCCAAAGCCCTGGCGGTATTCAATGGCATCGAGATTGTTGACGTCCAAACCCGCCAACGCGGCGTGCTGCATAATGGCTTTGGCGATAGGGTGGGTCAGTTGGTGTTCGGCCAAGGCGGCATAGAAGAGGATGTCGGCTTCCTGAAAGTCGTCATGAACGCGATGAATAGCGCTGACATTCAATGCGCCATCGGTCAATGTCCCGGTTTTGTCGAACAGCAGGGTATCGATACTGCTGATTTGTTCGAGGCGTTGGCCTTGTTTAAGCAAAATATGTTCGGAGGACGCCACTGTCTGGTAGTTGATGGTGGCTAAGGGGCCGAGCAAACGAATGGCCTGGACGGTGTTGCCGCCAAGAATCACCATCGCGCCTGTCGGGCCGAAGAAAATCAGTCCGGCGCCGGCTAGCGCCAGAAAAGGCAGGTTAGCCGCTTCCGCCCACTGTTCGCCGCGCAATTGGAGTTGGGTTTTACCCTGGAAGGCCTGGGCTAAAATATCGCTCAATTTGCCAATGGCGGTATCCCGTCCGGACCTTTCAACTTTGACCTGAAGCTTGCCGGTCAGCATCAAGGTGGACGCGAAAACGGCTTCGCCAACGCCTTTTTCCACCGGATAGGATTCGCCGGTAAACGCATGTTGGTCGACACTGGCCATGCCCTCGACCACCACGCCGTCGACAGGAATCGCTTCACCGGCTTTTACCACCAAAATATCGCCTTGCTGGACGGATTCCAGGGCAACTTCCAACTCAACGCCGTCCTGGATCATCCAGACTTTTTGTTTGGGATCGAACAGTTGCTCAAAGAGGTGGTCGTGAAGATTTTGCTGTGCCGTGTCGGTGGCCTTGGTAACAATGGTTTCGCCGATATAGGCCAAGCCCAAACCCAGAGCGGCGACAAAATAGCGGTTCGTCCCGACCAGCAACAGATTGCCCAAGCCCATCAGTAAATAGCTGTCGACTTTACGCTCTTTAATCAGGCGCTGTTTTACCGCGGTCTCGACCTGGCGGTAGAAGGGAAACATGGTGTAGGTATAAGAGGCGATGTCGAACAGGGTAAACACCGGGGTGGGGCTTAACATGCGCAAGGTCGCGGCGCCCAGGGTGACGCCGCTCATGACATTATTACGGTGCTGCTGCTCTTTTTGTGTCAGCTTAGACGGGGTTGCCGGCGGGATAACCGCCAGCCCATTCGCTGTTTTTTGGAGTTCTTTTAGTTTTTTGGCTTTTTTTCGTTCTTCGTAAAGCCTGACGCCGGTATAAGAGAGCAAAATGATGGCGAGATCGATCATAATTAATAGAGTGGGTTGGCCGGATTGGAGTGGAAAAGGTGAGCGCTTTAATAAGTTATGTAAAACAGCAAAACAAGGGGGAAGGGCGGGGGCTTTAACCCGTTGTTACTTAATCGGTCGCATGTCCTTGAGTTGTTTAAATGGAATGGAAAAACCACCTGTGCTGGATTATAGGCTGATTCGGCTCCGAAGTGCAATTGGAACCCTATCTAACGCCCGATGCGCAGGAACTTGACATTTTTACTTTGCTAAAATAGGTAATTGTATTAACTGCATAATTCGCTATGGCGAAGGCGTCGACCCGGTCCAAAGCGGCATCAGTTACGCCCAGGGTTCTTACCTCGAAAACCTCAGCCTGACCGCCACTGCCGCTAACGACATCGATACACGATTGGCAGCTTAAGCGACGATAGCTACGCGGTGGACAGCGCCGGCGACAGCGTAGCGGAAACCGCCGGGAGGGCATCGGCACCGTGCAAACCAGCGCCGGCTCTGCGCTGAGCGATAATGCCGAAAACCTTACCCTCACCAGCGGCATGACCTACGTCTCTAAATCGGCCAAACTTTCGGTCAACGCAGTGCTGACCAGCTCGATCATGCAATAAATCTGGAGCGGGGTAATACCGCATTCGTTTTCCACGGCGGCGCAAATGCCATGGTTAATGCCGTCTAAGGCGTGAATGGTGCGTTCCAGTTTCAGTTGATAATCACGGGGCAGGTTATTCATGTTCGGCACCTGCAACCCGGTTCAGCCGGCCGGTTGACTTATGATGAGCGGGTATCGAATGACAGATCGTATTGCAGCGTTTAGGTAGCGGCGTAATCCGTAGCCGGGAAAAATGGGGGAGGGTTGTTAATGGGGTATTCATGATTGCTTTTCCGGTTAGGTTATAACCCCGTCACCGAATGAGACCAAGCATTGGGTGGCGGACTGAACGAAGTTGGTCTACCGGGAAAAGCGGCCCGGCCAGCCTTGCGGCTGCTCCGCCCAGCCCGCCATAAAATAGACGGGCCGAACGCCAAGCACAAAAAAACCGCAAGAATGCGGCTGTGCCGCTTTAATTTCAGGAGACCAATCCCGGCACCGGGTTTTTCCAGTGCGCGGTCAGGGTAGCTTACGGCTTATTTTTTGTCAATCTTGAGCCTCTTCTAATGATCAATGAGTCTGAACAAGGGACGTATTTCTAACGGAAAATGAGTCTGACAACCGCATAAATCTCGTTCATGATAGAAGGATGAAAGCTATCATGACCATAAAAGACCTCAATACCCTAGACC